>ODAK010001425.1_pt1 | contig 26158 bp, 26 predicted proteins | sample 1539591 | NCBI WGS metagenome assembly ODAK01 (sample SAMEA3539303, study PRJEB22396) | soil metagenome | biome: tundra; feature: field; material: soil | place: USA | collected 2010-05 | depth 0.15 m
AGGCCATCGAAGCTTTCCAGAAGCGCGAGCGCCGCTTCGGCGGACTGGTCAACGATAACGGGCATGCCTCGTGAAGCGCGTCCTGACCGCGGTCATTCTGATTCCACTGGTGGTGCTGGCGCTGTTCAAGGCACCACTGTGGCTGTTTACGCTGCTGGTGCTGGGGGTGGCGCTGCTGGCAGCAAAGGAGTATCTGGGGATTGTGGAGGCCGATGGCTTTCGGCCTTTTCGAGGATGGAGCTACTTATTCCTGGTTTGCGGCTTTCTGGTGCAGGCGTCGACTTTTGTCACTGACTGGAGATGGTTGCAGAACTTCGGCGCTGCCGCATTTGTCGCCGGCATGGGCGCTCTGGCGGTGCTGCTCGTGTCGCCTCTTGTGCTTCTGGTGGCAAGCATGCGACGTGATCCTCTAGCGGAGGCGCTGCCCGACGCAGCTGTGTCATTCATGGTGCTGCCGTACGTGGGCGTTACGCTCTCCTGCATGGTTACTCTGCGGGCCATGGCAAATGGCGCACTTTTTGTGTTTTATGCCATGTTGCTGGTCTGGACAGGTGATGTCGCAGCACTCTACGTCGGCCGCGCCATCGGCAAACACAAGCTGGCTCTCCGCGTGAGCCCGGGAAAAACCTGGGAAGGGGCAATCGCGTCGATTCTGGGCACCGTGGTCGTCGCTCTTCTGCTGTTCCGCTTTCTCCTGCCCATCCTTCAAGGCCTGATTCAGCTTCACCTTGTTTCGCCGTACCCCGTGGCCCTCGTTCCGCCGGAACCCGCGCCTATTTGGCTGGTCATCCTCTTTGCGCTATGCATCAACGTCGCGGCCCAACTTGGCGATCTCGTTGAATCGGCCATGAAGCGCGGAGCCGGATTGAAGGACTCAGGATCGCTTCTTCCCGGTCACGGAGGGATGCTCGACCGTATTGACGCGCTTTTGTTCGCGCTGCCGGTGGCAACCCTGTTTTATTTCGGCGGCCTCGGCACCTACCTCGGAACAAGTATTATTCGTAGCTAGGTAAGCGATGAAACGAATTGCCATCCTCGGCTCGACTGGTTCCATCGGCAAGAGCACCCTCAACATCGTTGAGAGCTTTCCCGACCGCTTCTCTGTGGTCAGCATGGCGGCGGGCAACAATGTCGAGCTCGCCTTCGAGCAGGCGCGGCGCTGGCGGCCGCAGATCTTGTCGATGGCTAACGCCGAAGCCGCCAACCAGGTTCAAGACAAGCTGAACAAGGCTGGACTGGGAACCGCCATTGAAACAGTGCATGGATCCGCTGGGTCGGTCAGGGTCTCGACTCATCCCGACGCCGACTTTGTGGTAAGCGCTATCGTGGGTGTCGCCGGGCTGGAGGCCACTTACCAAGCGGTCAAAGCCGGTATGACCGTCGGCTTGGCAAACAAGGAATGCCTGGTTGCCGCAGGCGACCTGATTACCGCTGAAGCTCGCAAACAAGGCAAGCCGCTGCTGCCCATCGACAGCGAACACAATGCGATTCATCAAGCCATGCGCGGCGGTCGCCGCAACGAAGTTCAACGGGTTTGGCTGACCGCTTCGGGCGGACCATTTCTGCACACTTCGGCGAGCGAGTTCGCCAACATCACCGTCGAGCAGGCGCTGAACCACCCGACCTGGAAAATGGGGAAGCGCATCACCATCGATTCGGCGACATTGATGAATAAGGGCTTCGAGGTAATCGAGGCTTGCCGGTTGTTCGACATGCCACCCAGCCAGGTCAGCGTTCTGGTGCATCCGCAAAGCACGATTCATTCCATGGTCGAGTTCGTGGACGGCAGCCTGCTGGCCCAACTGTCGGTCACCGACATGCGGTTACCGATTCTGTATGCGCTGTGCTATCCCGATCGCATCGCGTCGGACCTGCGATTTCCCGTGGAGGAACTGCGGCGGCTGGATTTCCTGCCTCCTGACTTGGACAAATTTCCTTGCTTACGCTTGGCTTACCAGGCAGTCGAAGCAGGAGGCACAAAGACGATTGCTTTGAATGCGGCGGATGAAGTGGCGGTGGCAGCGTTCCTGGAAGGCAGCATTGGATTTCAGGATATTCCGGCTACAATAGAAGCGGTTGTCAGGGAAACGCCGGCGCGGATACCGGAATCTATAGAGGAAGTATTGGCTGTGGATAATAATGCGCGTCTGCGAGCACGCGACCGCATCCAATGTGTGAGCTCCAGAGAAACAGCCGTCCTGACTCCCCCGGCCTTGCGGCCCAAGTAGCCCCCATAGTAAAGAGGTTTATGGAATCGTTTCTAATCGCAGTGGCTTCAATGGTAGTGGTGCTCGGCATCATGATCCTGGTGCACGAGTTCGGCCATTACGCTGCTGCTAAATGGTTTGGTGTACGCGTTGATGTATTTTCCATCGGGTTCGGCAAGCGCCTTACGGGCTTCCGCCGTGGTGGAACGGACTATCGCATCAGCGCACTGCCGTTGGGCGGATACGTGAAAATGGCGGGCGAAAATCCGCTGGAATCGCGCAGCGGCGCGCCTGACGAGTTCATGTCGCATCCCCGCTGGCAGCGCTTTGTGATCGCCGTCGCCGGCCCGGCCATGAACATCCTTCTCGCCGTCGTCCTTCTAACCGGCGTATTCATGGTGCATTATGAGCATCCGGTCTATCTCGACCAGCCTGCGGTGGTGGGATGGGTGATGGAGAACTCGCCTGCTGCCAAGGCCGGAATCGAGCCGGGCGACCGCATCGTACGCATCGATGGCCAGCAGAATCCGACTTGGGAAGATGTCGTGCTGAAGGTGATTGTCATCTCCAAGGGACCGGCGGATGTCGCCATCCAGCGCGGCAACGAGATCCTGGAGAAACAGATTCAGCTCGCGGCGCAAGGGGCAGATCAATACGACAACGTGGGATGGTTACCGGACGAGCCGATTACCGTAACCTATCTCGAGAAGGACATGCCAGCAGCCAAGGCTGGGCTGAAGCTGGGCGACCAGGTGGTTGCGGTGAACGGCACGCCCATGCGATCGCTGATTTCGGTGATCTACTACCTCCGGCAGAACGGTACCAAGCCGGTGGATGTCACTGCGGTCCGCAACGGGCAGAAGATAGATCTCAAGATAATCCCCGTCCAAGTCGAGGACAACGGGCAGACGAATTATCGTCTCGGCTTCCAATCGAGACCGGTGCAAATCGACAAGTTGCCGTTTGCTCGGGCACTCAATCGTTCCCTCGAGGAAAACCGAAGGTATTCGCTGCTGATTGTGGATTTGGTCCGCAAATTGATCCAGCATAAGGCGTCTATCAAGCAGATGGAGGGTCCCATCGGCATTGCCCGGGCTTCCGGGGATGCGGCGCGTCAACCGGGATGGACGCCTCTGCTTAGCTTGATGGCCATGATCAGCCTCAACCTTGGCATCTTCAACCTGCTGCCGATCCCCATTCTCGATGGTGGCATCATCCTGTTGCTGGTCATTGAGGGCTTGCTACGACGGGAGATCAGCGTGCGTATCAAAGAACGCATCTATCAAACCGCGTTTGTCTTCCTGATACTGTTCGCGGCGGTCGTGATTTACAACGACCTGATGAAAGCGCTTCCCGGACTGGCGCAACGGCTTCCCTGACACCATAGCCTCTTGAAACTCACAGCGGGGCGCATAGTGCGCCCCGTTCCTATGGCCGCCAGCCGTGTTCCGCAACGTTTTTGAATCCAACATCAGACCGCTTTTAGGATTGAGCAGACCGGGTAGAGCCAGCCCATTCAGGCTGGCGTCAACAAGCGCTCACTCCGCGCACTGGGTGCTGCATCGCCCAAAAGGTAAAGGCTCCCGTCTCTTGGGAGCCTTTACGTTCAGTGGGCAACGAAATGTCGTTTACGACTGCGAGCCATCGTTGCGCTTCAGCGTTGGACGGTCGTCGTCGGTCTTGGTGCCTGAGTCGCTGCCGCTATCGGTGGAGGGATTGTCGGCAGTGGCCCGCCGCAACGTCGGCCGGTCTTTGTTGTCCTTGTCGTTCTGCACCTTGTGACGGTTCTCAATCGACGCCAAGCGGCCCTTGACTTGGTCGAATTCCGACGTGTTCACAATGTACTCAGGTCGCGCCGGGAGAACGGTTTTCATTTCCTGCTGCGCATGTTCCACGCGGTCGGGGGTCATCGGGTGCGAGGCAAAAGCTTTCGCCAACGTCCCGGGCTTCTTCTTCTCCTGAGCTTCAATCTTCTCGAAGAACGAGATGAACGACTGCGGATCGTATCCCGCCTTGTACATATACTCCATGCCCAGGAAGTCGGCTTCGCTCTCAAAGTTACGGGAGAACTTCATGAAAGTCAGCGGTACGCCAATGCTTAAGGCCGCTTGTGTCCCTTCGTACACCGCCCAGCCCCCCGGTATGAAGATCAGCGGAATGCTCGCCAAGTTGACGATATTGCCGCGGGTCTGCTCACGAGCCACATGGCAGGCGGCAACGTGGGCGATCTCATGCGCCATGACACCGGCCAGTTCGGCCTCGTTATCGGCTGCGAGAATCAAGCCTGAGTTCACGTAAAAGAATCCACCGGGTAGCGCGAAGGCATTGAGTTCGTCGGTGTCAATCACCTTGATGGTGAATGGCACCTTCGCATCCGAGTTGCGCACCAGGTTCTGGCCCAACCGGTTGATATACTCGGTTACCACCGGGTCCTGCACCATCTTGGCGCCGTGCTCCACTTGCTGCGAGTACGCGCGCCCCATGGCCACCTGCTTGTCGAGCGAGTACCAGTTGCCCATTCCCTTGTTGCAGCCGACGTTGCGGTTGCCGATGGCGTCAATGTTGTTCAGAGTGCTGGGACTGGGTGCATTTTTGTCCGGCTTGTCCGGCTTTTCCGGTGCGGGCGGATTGGACTCCGGCGCGGGCGGACTCGCGGTGTCTGGCGCAGGCGGATTGGACGCGGCGTTCGGATCTTGCGGTGAAGAAGGCTGGTTCTGAGCAACGCCGAATGGAACCAGCGTGAGTGCAAGGACACAGCAGCCGAGCAAACGGGATAGGTAACGCATGATGTACACCTTTTCGGGCCCGATCACGGGCCAGATAGACTCCGGCCTCCGAGTGCCCCAAGCCCTGTTATAAACCCAAATCGGGCCGATTTGTCGCCCGCTGGACCTTTTATTTTCGTGAGGTTACCCGACAAAATCCAACCGCAATTCGAGGCGTTTACTGGTCAGATGAGCCTCCTCCATAAAAGGCTTCCATATATTGGACGGCTGAGTTCCGGAATTCGTGTCAGGCGGGAAGATCAGCCGGTGGTATTCCAAGTGCCAAAGGGCGCGGCAGCAGGCGTGTTAAACTTTTGAGTAGTCCTGTATGGCTCAAATTCAGCGCAGAAAAACTTACACAGCTTCGGTGGGCGGAGTGCGCGTCGGCAGCGATGCACCAATTGTGGTGCAATCCATGACCAACACCGACACCGCCGACATTGACGGCACCATTCGTCAGGTTGCCGCTCTGGCCCGCGCCGGTTCCGAACTGGTGCGCGTCACCGTCAACAACGACGCCGCTGCTGCTGCCGTGCCTCACATCGTGGACGGGCTCAATCGTCTTGGCATTCCGGTGCCGATCATCGGCGACTTCCACTACAACGGCCACATTCTGCTGAAGAAGTATCCTGCATGCGCGCAGACGCTGGCCAAATATCGCATCAATCCGGGCAACGTCTCGATTGGGAAGAAACACGACGACAACTTCCGGACGATGATCGAAGTCGCAATCGAAAACAACAAGCCGGTGCGCATCGGCGTCAACTGGGGTTCGTTGGACCAGTCGCTCTTGACCCGCCTGATGGACGAGAACTCCAAGCTGGACGACCCCAAGGACGCGCGCGACGTGACCATGGAGGCCATGGTCTTGAGCGCGCTGCGCTCCGCCGACCTCGCTGTCAGCTACGGTTTGCGCAAGGACCAGATCATCCTCAGCGCGAAGGTCAGCGGGGTGCAGGACCTGATCGATGTTTACCGCGAACTGGGCCGCCGTTGCGAATACCCGCTGCACCTAGGGCTCACCGAAGCCGGCATGGGAGCCAAGGGCATTGTCAGCAGCACGGCTGCACTGGCAGTGCTGATGCAGGAAGGTCTCGGCGATACGATTCGGGTGTCGCTCACGCCTGCGCCCAATGGCGATCGCACGGAAGAGGTCACGGTCGCTCAACAGATTTTGCAGTCTATCGGCATCCGCAGCTTCACGCCGCAGGTGACTGCATGTCCCGGTTGCGGTCGCACCACCAGCACCTTCTTCCAGGAGATGGCCGAGCAAATCCAAAGCTACTTGCGCAAGCAAATGCCGGTGTGGAAGACGCGCTACTCGGGCGTGGAAGAGATGAAGCTGGCGGTGATGGGTTGCGTCGTCAACGGGCCCGGCGAGTCCAAGCACTCCAATATCGGCATCTCGCTGCCGGGCACATTCGAGGAACCGAAGGCCCCGGTGTACGTGGACGGCCGCTTGATGCTCACGCTCAAGGGCGATCACATTGTCGAGGAGTTCATCAAGATCCTCGACGAGTACGTGGACTCGCACTACGCCGCGAAAGAGCAGAAGCTGGTGGGAATAAGCAATTAGCAATCAGCCGCTAGCGATTAGTTGAGCTCCCATCTGACGTCAATGGGCCGGATAATCGCCAAGGGCCTGAAGCAATCGCCGCTCAGATAATCTGTCCGCTGTGTTCAGCCGTAGCAATTCAACAGTAACGCGGCCCACTCCAGTAAGTGGTTCGATCTGATCTCCGCCGATTCGGAAATGATCGGCCCACCGGTCTCGCCGGGGATGGAAGAGACGAACAACCTCCCCTGTGTCGGCATCAATTGAGGCAACATCACTTCCCTTGTGGCGATTGCATATGATGCAGGCAAGGGCCAGGTTCTCAGTGGCGGAGGAACCACCGTGCTTCCGGCTGATGATGTGATCAACCTGGTGAGGAAAGCCGGTGTCCTCTTCGCGGATCAGGCAGTATTCGCATCGGCGATCCGCCCGGCGGACCACTTCAGCCCGGAGAGAATTGGTGATATCAGTGGGCACGAGCGAGGATTTGGCGGGCCTTCGCCTTGGCCATTCTCAGGATGTGTTCCAACTCTTCGAAGTGATCGAGTTCGGCCTTTTCTTCCCGCGACAAGCCGCTCTCTTTCTCGCGCTCAATCAGCTCGGCCACTCTCTGCTGCGCCTCGGATGAGGGTCGAAAACTGGCAACCGCCTCTGGGGTTGTACCAGCAGCAATGAAGTCGATAATCTCGAAGTAGGCGGGGCTGACTGCGCTCATATGGCGCTCATGATAACACTGCGGCCGGCAAGGAGCGGCCCCAAAGTCCTCCATTCATAGTTTTCCAACGGCCCGGCATCATTCTCGGAATTACTCTAGAATTTCCCTATCGCATCATCTTCGCCATGAAATTATCCGCGAAAAACACGATGGCGGTTGACGGCGCCAAACCTGTCTCCGCCGCCACGCTGAAGCTGCGCCTATTGAAGAAACTGAAGTGCACGCTGAAGTACGAAAAGTTGGCGTGGGACTCGGGTGCGAAGCTCGTGGCCGGCGTGGACGAGGTCGGCCGGGGATCGCTGTTCGGACCGGTGGTGGCGGCGGCCGTGATCCTCGACCCCAGCTATCGCATTCGCGGGCTGCGCGATTCCAAGCTGCTGGATCGCGAAACCCGCGAGCGCCTGGCGCCCCGGATTCGCGAACACGCGTTGGCGTGGGCGATCGCGGCGGTCGACGTTGCCACCATCGATCAAATCAACATTTATTGGGCCTCGAAGCGCGCCATGGAGGTGGCGGTCGGAAAGCTCACGCTCTGCCCCGACCACCTGCTGATCGACGCCATGCGTATTAACTTTGAATGTGCGCAGACGCCCATCATCCACGGAGACGCGCTTTCGGCCTCGATTGCCGCTGCATCCATCATCGCCAAAGTCGAACGCGACGCCATGATCACCGCTTGGGACCCTGTCTTCCCGGAGTACAGACTTGCTTCCAACAAGGGGTACAGCACACCTCATCATCTGAAGACGCTGCGCGAGAAAGGTCCAAGCCCGCTGCACCGTTTGTCGTTCGCGCCAGTATGGACGTCGTCGGCGCCGCAGGAAGTGCTGGAATTCATGCTGGAAGGGGAAGAGAGCAACTAGCAATTAGCATTTGGCATTTGGTATCTCGTATTTTGGCATTTAGCATTAGAGGCGTCGGCGAGAGGTTGTCCAGTTTGTTTGCTGAATGTATCCTGCGGACATGCTACGAGTGGTCGTCACTGCGCTGCTGGCCTTTTCGATCATCGCCTTACTCTTGGCATCTGCGTTACATGTTGCCACATTTTTCAGCACTCATCTCGGCGGGATTCCCAGATATTTCGGTTTTCATTTCGGTGTGATTGCGCTATGGATATTGGCGGTCATGATTTATCGAGCAAAGGGAGAGACGATTCGGCCCAATGCCTTACCACAATGGTCTAGAGCACCGCTCTACTTCCTCTTCGGCTATTTCGTCTTCAATATGATCTTCTTGTTCGTGGTACTTCATGGTGGCGGGGCGGAAGTCGTGAACGGTTCGTACCAACTCTTGGAACACGGTAAATTGATTGGGTATCTGACTGAAAATGAGTATTATCGAGACATTACCATCGAGTTGAGATTCTTCTCCAGCGGATGGATGATCGCCTACGCTGCTACAGCGGCCTACCTCTTGCATCTCAGAGAAGTGGTCACCCCAGGTTTCCGCGAAGTGCACCTCGGCTAAGATTCGGCATTTGCTAGTTGCTAATTGCTAGTTGCTAATTGCTTCTTCCTTGCAACAACTCCGCCTCCCGCGCATCTTATCGAATATGCCTAATACAGAGACGGCGATTCTCGGCGGCGGATGCTTCTGGTGCGTGGAAGCCGCTTTCCAACAGTTGGAAGGCGTCCATTCGGTGGTGTCGGGCTATATGGGCGGGCGCGTCCCCAACCCGACCTACGAGCAGGTTTGCAGTGGACGTAGTGGCCATGTGGAGGTTGCACAGATCACCTTCGACCCGGCCATCATCAGTTACGAAGATCTGCTGGAGGTGTTCTTTACGGTTCACGATCCGACTACGCTGAACCGGGAGGGCAGTGACGTCGGCGAACAGTATCGCTCGGTCATCTTCTATCGCGATGAAGAGCAGCGCAAAACGGCTCAGGCGGTGATTGACAACCTGACCAAGGAGCACGCCTTTGCAAATCCCATTGTGACGGCAGTTGAACCAGCTTCCACCTTCTACGCTGCTGAGAACTATCATCAGGAATACTTCAAGAACCATCCCAACCAGCCGTATTGCATGTTCACGGTTTCGCCCAAGGTGAAAAAGATTCGCGAGAAGTTCTCAGCTCGCCTCAAAGCCGGGGTCTAGCGATTTCAGCCTTGTCGTCCCTCTCTGGCAATGACGACGGCAGCAGTGCCACGAAGAGCCCTTGCTGCGACGAGGAAGGCGGCTGCAATTCCGCCGAAGATTACGCCCATTCCCAGCATCACCAACGGCACCAGGAAGAAGCGCAGGTTCCAACCGGCGCCGATTCGCGCTTGGGTCGGTGCCCGCGGATCGTAACGGATAGGATGATGGCTGCCAACAGGGAACCGTGCCGCCCGGGCGGCCGTTTGCTCGTAGTTCGGGCTTTGGAAGCTGATCAGCTCTGCTGTGATCGGCCTGCCGTCAACGGTGTAGAGCACCTGCAACTTCGCGGCGAATAACTGCTGGTGCGGGGGCGCCGGTTGCGTGACCACGTCGCTGCGCATGACTTGAGCTTCGGTCTCGGGCCAGGTTTGCAGTACTCGGACCTGCCCCCAGAAGAAGGGAAGACTCAAGACTATGCACAGAGTGCACAGGATGAGGTTGGGAACTCCGAGGAACACCAGAAGGCCGTGTTTTTCGCTGCTCATTAGAAACCGTTTTCACCACAGAGACACAGAGGGCACAGAGAAAATCAGAACCAAAGCTTGAACAATTCCAGTTTCGATGAAGGGATTAGTTTCTTAATACGCCTTCAACTGATTTTTTGAAATGGTTTCTCTGTGCCTCTGTGTCTCTGTGGTAATTTGTTTTACGCCCCGCGTTTGAAGTCTTTCATCTCTTCGCGAACGCGGCGGAAACGGCGGAACAGGGACCCAAGATAGCCCAGCAATATCGCCCAGGTAACGATGTAAGCAGCCTTCAACGCAACTGGAGCGGTCATCGTGCGCCTCCTTGCAAGGCTGCGGCGGCGTGTGTGGCCTCTACTTTTTCTTCCAGCATCTGCAAGCGGTAACGCACCACCATCAGCACAATTCCCACGCAGGTGAACGCTGCCAGGTTCCAGAAGAAGGCGTGCAGCATGGCCGGGTCGAGGCCCGAATTTTCCCCACCCCCCATGACCGGAGCGGGATGCTGTGTGCGGAACCAGCGAATCGACATATAGACGATGGGCACGTCCACGAATCCGAAGATGGCCAGCGCCGCGGCCAGCACTTGCGTCTGTCCTCCCGCCGAAAAACGTCGCAGCACCAGATAGCTTACGTAAATAAGCCACAGCACCAGCGTAGTCGTGAGGCGTGCATCCCAGGTCCACCAGATGCCCCAAACCGGGCGTGCCCAGATCGGACCGGTGATCAGGACAATGGTGCAGAACGTCACGCCAACCTCGGCGGAAGCCGCGGCCAGCGCGTCGCTGGCAAGGTTGCGCTTCCACAGGTACACCACCGACGCCAGGAAGTTGACGAAGAAACACACCCCTGCCGTCCATGCTGAGGGAACGTGATAGTAGAAGATCCGCTGAACCTCGCCCATGGTCTGTTCGGTGGGAGCAACGAATAATGCCTGGTAGGTGCTGAAGGCCAGCAGGCCGAGGGCGAACACAACGAAGGCTATGAATATACTTTTCATTCCGCGTTTAACACACTTTCGAACAGAAGAAGACAGACTGCCGTGAATACCACATCGTAAACCGCCAGCATCTTGATCCAGAAATCGGGTGAAGCTTCTCCCGTCAGGATGGAAGTGGTGGCATCCACCATGGCGAGCAGCGCGGGTATTGAGATAGGGAAGAGAATGAGCGGCAGCATGATTTCGCGGCTACGGGTGCGAATCGAGAGCGCCGCGAAAAACGTGCCGTTGACCACCAGCGCCCAGGTTCCCAGCAGCGCCACCACGATCAATTGCCAGAGGGGCCCGACCGATCGCAGGTCGTAAAAAACCACGAACAGCGGGGCCATCAGCGCCTCCAGCACCACCACAAAGAAAAAATTGCCGATCGCCTTGGCTAGGAAGAGCGCATTGGGCGGGGCCGGTGACACCCGGTAGGCATCGAGTACTTGATTGCGCAGCTCGCGCGCCCAGGTCTGGTTCAGCGCTACCACCGCCGCGAACAGGAAAGCCACCCAGATCAGGCCGCCCGCGATGCGGCGCGACTCCTCCGCGGTGGGATTGAAGGCGAAGCTGAAGATCACCACCACCAGCAACGCGAAAAACAGCATGGAGTTGATGGCGTCCTTGGAGCGCCATTCCATGCGCAGATCTTTCAGCAGCGTTGTGCGAGTCACGCCAATAGTGGTCATCGCTGCGTCCACTCCGCATTCGGGATCGCCGCATTGCGGGCCACCTCTTCGCGAGACACAATCTGTCCCGCAGCCATGTGCACAAATTCGTCGGCCACGCCGTCCATCAGCGCAGCCTGATGGGTAACGACGAAGATGGTTTTGCCCTTATCGCGGACCCTTCCCAGTACGGCCGCCATCTCGCGCGCCGAATGCACATCCACGTTGGAAAACGGCTCGTCGAGCAGGATCAACTCCGGGTCGTGCAATACTGCGCGCGCCAGTGACAGACGCTGCCGCATGCCTTGGGAATACTGGCCAATGCGGCGCGACAATTCCGGGTCGAGGCCGACCATCTCCATCGCATTGCGACAAACCGTGTCATTAGCGAGACCGTACAAGCCGGCGAAATAGCGCAGGTTTTCCATTCCGCTTAGCTCGTCATAAAGCAGCGGAGCATGTCCCATGTATCCCACGCGATGAGCGACCTCGCGATGATTTGCTGTTCCCAGCAGCGTGAAGCTACCTTGGCTGGGCTCCATCAGTCCGGCGACTATGCGCAGCAGTGTGCTTTTGCCGGCACCGTTATCGCCCAGCACCACGTATAGTCGGCTGGGCGCAAAGCTGGCCGAAATGTCGCGGATGGCGGCAAACCGGCCAAAAAATTTCACCAGATTATCGAGGACAATGACAGGCGGAGAGGAGGCGTCACTGGTGCCTGTCATGCGGTGCGTTTCCGTGATTCTCGCTTCCAGTCGGGTATTACTTGCCCGGCGTGTCAGGCGCTCCCGTTAGCTCAGCCTTCTGCGCACTTCCCTCGGCAGCCGGAGCGGCGCTCGGTTGTCCCGGTTGCTTGGGAGCGTACTTCGAGGCGCACTTGGCTTGAATGTTGGTGGCGTGGAAAACGCCATCGCGTCCAAACTTTCCTTCCGCCAGGGCCTGTGCATTGTCTTTGAAGGTATCGGGCGGCGCTTCGCTCCCGCTGTAAACCACTGGCAGGGTGCGGTCCTGCTCGACCAGCAGGAATTCCAGGTGCGTTCCCTGGCGCTTGATGGATCCGGGCTGAACGTTTCCGGCCACGCGCAGCCGCTTGCTGTAGGCGCCGTTGCCCATGCCGTTCAGTTCCTTGATGGTGACGTAGTAGCTCTTGCTGTCTTGCACGCCGGTATAGGCGAGATAGCCGAGAGCCACAATAATTATGACGATCACCGCGCCGAAGCGCATGTACCTGCGTCCCTGATCTGACATGAAACTAAACCCTTCTGAGCTGCTGAATAGCTTACGGTGGAAGCGTTGGGGCATCCCTAATGCTTCTGCCGAATAGGTTAAGGATACCGCTTTTGAGAGCACAGCGCCATGTGATTCACATCACATCGCGCCGGTGACCTTCCCAGTTGGGAACGGCAAAAAACCGGCACGCGCGTTCGGTGGACGCCTAGGCGGCACCGCGATGGCGGTTTGCCTCGGCCAGGCTTGATCGCACCAGTTCGATCAGTTCCGGCGGCGGAAAGGGTTTGGCCCGGAACACCACTTCCAGACCTTCGTACTCGGAGACGGCGTCTGGCAGACCACTGAGCACGACGATCGGGATCCAATCGTTTTCCGCGCGGATGCGGCGGACCAATTCCGGCCCCCCACAGCCCGGCATCAGGTGATCGGTGACGACCACCCCGATGCGATCGCGAATGATGCGGAGCGTGGCCAGGGCGCTTTCGGCGTTGTTAGCTATGGACACCTGGAGCCCGGCCCTCCGCAGGACTGCTTCGCGGACGCTGAGTTGTACTGGATTGTCGTCAACGAGGAGGACTTGGTTCAAGCCTTCATCTCCCGCGTACTTCTTCCCGGAATTTGGCCCGCCAAAACCCAGGAATGGCTGCCGACTGCCTCAAGGCCCTAAGCGGTATGCTGCCGACCGCAAACCTCTTCCTTGGCTCGCAACCAGTCCTGCTCGGGAGAACCGCCGACGCCTCCGCGTTGCAGGTACAGTTCATAGGCGCGCCTGCGGATCTTCTCCTCTACCACCGGCGAGGCTTGAGGCGTAAGCGTCGTCACCGGTTGCGCCGCCAGAGCGCTATTCCCGTTGTCAGGCTGACTACCATTCCCGGCTTCGGGAGTAGTCTTGCGACTCCGTTTTTTCGGCGTGGCGCCATCATTGGCTCGTGTTACTTTCGCTATCGTACTTAACTCCTAGATCAACAAATTTGCAGCCGGTCCGCGCACAACTGACGGTCGCGGCCGATCACTACAGCTTCAACTATAAATGAATCTGCAGCCGTTATGGAGTGCCAGGTACCTTTTTCCACAACTTTCAGCAGCTCAAACGAACATTCTGTTACTGATCACAGGTTGCTATCGTTTCAATACTCTTTGTTGTCCAATAGGGGTTGGGAACTCGACGATTCAGGAACCAAGCTTCCCGGGCTTGCGTATAACTTAAAGAGGGGCGGAGCCCCGGTTCACCCCGATGCTATTTTTCGAAATTCTGCGACAGATGTTGCGAACCTTGTGGGCGCACAAGCTCCGCTCGTTCCTGACCATGTTTGGCATCGCCTGGGGAGTGGGCTCTCTCTTGTTGCTGGTGGGGTTGGGAGAAGGATTCCGCTCGGGCAACCGGCGCGAGCTGAATTCGCTGGGGGAAGACATCATGTTCATGTTCCCCGGACGGGCTCCCGCAGTGGCGGGCAACATGAGTTCCGGTCGCGAGTACCGCCTCACCTACAACGACTACCTTGACGTTCAGCGCGAAGCGCCGCACGTGCGTGCGATTGCGCCCGTGTTAAGAAGGCAGGACATCCGCGAAGTCAGCGACTACGGCAACACCAACGGCGAGGTGGTGGGAGTTCCACCGCACTTCAACACCATTCGCTACCTGCCGCTCGATAGTGGCCGCTGGCTCAATGACGCCGACGATACCCAGAAGCGGTTCGTGTGCGTGGTCGGGGATGAGATGGTGAAGAACCTGTTTCCCGGCGGCCGAACCGCAGTGGGCAGCGCGATCCTGTTGAATGGCATTCGCTTCGAGGTGGTCGGAGTGGTACAGCGGGTGGGCCACGGCGATGACAACTCCACCAACAATCGCGTCTTCCTAACCTACACGATGATGCACCAGTTCTTTCCACTGGCTGGGGAACAGCAATTGGACGCGATCTCTTTCTTGAACTATCGTCCGCGGGTACGCGACGAACACGCTATCGCCCGCCAGGAAGTGCGCAAGATCGTCGCCCGCAATCACGGCTTCGACTGGCACAATGAGGATGCTTTCGAGGACTGGGACACCGTCAAAAACGCGGAGACGGTAGGCAAGATCTTCGACGTGATGGATATTTTCCTCGGCGGCGTTGGCCTGGTCACGTTGACTCTGGGCGCGATTGGCATCGTCAACATCATGCTGGTGGCGGTGAGCGAGCGTACCCGCGAGATCGGCTTGCGCAAAGCCCTGGGCGCCACCAACCACAGCATCCTGTTGCAGTTCTTTCTGGAAGGCGCCTTCCTCACCCTGATGAGCGGAGCCATCGGCATGGGTGGGGCTGCGCTGCTCATGCACCTGATGAGCGGCATGGGACAGGTGCCAGGTTTCGATCCCCCGACTATGTCGTACATGTCGGCGACGGTCGCCATTGGAACGCTGGCCCTCGCCGGAATTTTTGCCGGTCTCTATCCCGCCCGCAAGGCCGCGCTGTTGCAACCGGTAGATGCGCTGAGGCAGGAGTAGCCATGGTCAAAGATCTGATGACGCAGGCTTACGGCGCCATGCGCCACGATCGGCGCCGCACCGCGCTGACCATGCTGGGAATGGCTTGGGGCATTGCGACGGTGGTTCTGCTGCTGGCCTACGGCGCAGGATTCGGCCGCGCCATCGAAACCATTTTCGCCAACTGGGGCACGCGCATTATCGGTGTCTTTCCCGGGCGCACTTCCCAGCAAGCCGGCGGGCAAAAAGCCGGTACCAAGATCAGGTTCACCTTCGATGACATCGATCGCATTGTGAATGCCGCCCCGCTGGTGCATCGCATCACCCCGATGGTGGCGAAAGACTGCGTTGTGCAACAGGATGTTCGTACCTACACCCTTCCCATCAACGGCGTTTATCCCAGCATGTTCAAGATTCAGGCTTTGAACCTGGGCGAGGGCCGCTTGATGGACGAGGACGACGAGTTGTCGCGCGCGCGGACAGCGGTCATTGGCTCCGAGGCCAAGAGCAAGCTGTTTTCCGGCCAACCCGCTTTGGGCCAGTACGTACGCATTGACGGTATCAGTTACCGGGTCATCGGCGTTCTCTCGCCGCATATGCAAGAGGGGGACGACAGCATCAACAAGCTGATCTACATCCCTTTTAACACCATGAGCGATTTTAAGGACACCCACTACCTGGACGGCATCTGGCTCGACTACGAAGGCAATGAATACGAACTGGTGGAGCACCAGGTGCGCGCAGTTCTCGCCCAGCAGTACAACTTCAAGCCGGATGACAAGCGCGCCGTATTCGTCTTCAACATGATGAAGCAGCTGAAGCAGTTCCAGATCATCACCGCGGGCTTGCAAGTTCTGCTGGCCTTCATCGGCACGCTGACGCTGGGCATTGGCGGCGTCGGACTGATGAACATCATGCTGGTATCGGTGACCCAGCGCACGCGCGAGATTGGCGTGGAAAAGGCGCTCGGCGGCCGGCGTCGCGACATCCTCTTTCAGTTCCTGGCGGAAGCTCTGGCGATCACCTTTGCGGGCGGCATTGCCGGCATCGCCATGGCCTATGCGATTTCCATTGGCGTGGGCCGCCTGACCTTCTACAGTGCGGTTGCCAAGAATGCCGAAGCTGCCGATATCACGCTCATCATCGATCCCAAGATCGTCTTTATTGCCACCATCATTCTGACCTTGGTGGGCTTGGTGAGTGGAATGCTCCCCGCCATCAAAGCGTCCCGGCTCGATCCCATTGAAGCGCTGCGCTACGAGTAGGCAGAACGCAAACCGCGGATTCGCACGGATAAGGTTGCCCAGATCGTCGGCGCTAAGTAAGCCGCGAGACATAGCACTTTAGTGATAACTAAATAACGCTGTTAAGCCCTCGGTTTCCCAGAAAAGGAAATTGCTGATTTTGCGTCTACGTACCCGTATGGGGCCTCCGATGGAATTTTAGGCCTAACGGGTCGTCCGCGAGGTCGATCGTCGATCCTGGAGCCTTCTAGGGCCTCTAGCAGCGGTATTAGGAGTCCCATTCCGGCGACTTTTCGCTTGCCGGATTTCTGTCTAGCATTTAAGTGCCATATAACTCGGTGGATCTTTGCCCGCTGGCACGAGCAACTCGGCGATCGCACCATTGCTGACGGCATCCTCGACCGCCTGGTTCACAATGCTCATCGCATCGAGATGCGCGGCGAGTCCATGCGCAAGAAACGCAATCCGCCGCAGGACGAGAAGAAGGAATGAACCAAAGTCAACATCATTTGAGTGCGAGATGGGGATTTCAGGCCAGCTATTTCGCACATGCTCCGATCTCAGGCTTTGAGAGCCGGGCAGTGCCTCCTAGCGTGCACCCCTCTAGGTGATAGCACTGGCGTTCGCGGTACTGCTTATTGTCATAGCTCAAGACTAAGGCCGTCCGTTCGCACGCCGAATCGTGGGCTGCCACCACGATGTCACGGTAGCCATTTGTAGAAGTATCCAGTACGCGAATTTTCTCGAAGCCGCCGCCGAACTGCGCATGTGTGTCGAGCAGAGTCTTCCATCCAGTTGGTGTGCTTTGCAGCACCATGACAATGCAGTTGCCTGTGCCGCCGCACGGCCCAAGGCCGTTGCCTTGTGCGATGACTTCCTTGTTCCCATTGCCATTCAGATCTACGAACTCAATGCGTGTGTCAGCTGCTAGATTCCGAAGCTGATCGTCGGGAATATCGTCAGAGATCGCCCCGTCGTGGGCCTTCTTCGGGATTCTAAAACGATTGAGAACAAGCGTAAGCAGGTCGTTCCGCTCTTTTGGTGACAGTTCCTTCGCTGTGGCAATTGTGTGTTCGTAATCGAGTTCGTGCGCCTTCGTCTCCGACCAACGGAAGTGGTTCGCCACGTTCGTGCTCGCCGGGCCTGTCTGGCAAGCGGCAGCAGTAACAAATACGGCAATGAATGTGATTAGGCGGCTAATCATGGGCAAACTCTAGCGGGTTCTGAGTGATATGTCAGTGACCATCACGATTGTTGGCGATATCAGGCCAACTCGCACCCAATTCAGCGAAACCCACTCATCCCCGGCTGCCAGTTAGAATAGAAACCAACCTATGATCCGATCGATTGTTTTCCCTCGCGTCGTCGGCAAGTCGCTGGAGGAGTTGCAGCCCGCGTTGGAATTGTTTCGCGCCCTGGGTTTCGCGCCCGGCAATGAGTGGCATGAGAGCGGAAACCACGGAATGGAGATGCTGGCTCCAAGCGGAGGGATCGAGTTCCTCGCCGCCGCGGATGCGCCCAGCGTCGATGCCATGGTGGAGGTCTCTGATGCCGACGGCGCATGGCAGATCGCCAGGAAACTTGGCGTGACCATCCGTCGTGAGATTGCCGACACGCCTTACGGGGCTCGTCTTTTCGAAGTGGAAGTGAGCGGGCTTCGCATCGGCTTCCTGACCTACGCGAAGAAAGCGGGAGAGAGTCGCGGGCTGGAGGCTTCACTGAATGCAGCGGGCAAGCACTTCGCCATTGTGGTGAGCCGCTTCAACTCTTTCATTACCGAGCGTCTGCTGGATGGTGCGCTGCTGGCGTTGCGGCAGTGCGGGACAGATCCAAACGATATCGCTGTCGTTCACGTGCCGGGCGCCTTCGAGATTCCTGCGGCTGCACGGCAGCTTGCGCAGACAGGGCGCTACCATGCCATCGTCTGTATCGGCTGTCTGTTGCGGGGCGGCACTTTGCACTATGAGGTGATTGCCAACGAAGTGACGCGCGGAGTGGGTCAGTCGGCGCAGGAAACCGGGGTCCCACACGCCTTCGGAGTGCTTACCTGTGACACCCTGGAGCAGGCCCTCGACCGCGCCGGATTGAAGGCGGGCAACAAGGGCTTCGAAGCTGGTCTGGCGGCGGTGGAAATGGCGTCCTTGCGACAGCAGGTTACCGAACACGCGGGCAGCCCAGCGGATGGAAAGCGATGACCAAGGCCGGCACTCGCAGGAAGTCGCGCGAATTGGCGTTGCAGATGTTGTTTCAAATGGAAATGGGAAAGCAAAACCCCGATCAGGTGCGGCAATCGTTCTGGAGTGAACGCCGGGACCTCGATGACAAGGTACGCGGCTTTGCCGACGACCTGTTCGGTATCGCTGCCGAACGCGGAGAGGAGATCGACCAGTTGATTGAGCGCAATGCCGAGCACTGGAGGATGGACCGCATGGCCGCCGTGGATCGCAATCTTCTGCGCGCGGGGGTGGCTGAATTCCTCGGATTTCCGAAAACTCCGCGCGCGGTCGTAATCAATGAAGCCTTGGAGATTGCACGACGTTTTTCCACGCCCGAGTCCGTGCACTTCATCAATGGTGTACTCGACAGCGTGGCCCGCGAACTGGGAGAAGGCAAGAAGCGCGCAGAGTCCGTTACCAGTCCTGAGTGAAGCATATCCAACCGCTCAAGCAGCAATTCTCACGAGCTCGCTAGGGCAACACGGACACCAGATCCGGCGCGACTGGATTGCCGCTGGCATCCTTAAGGCCGACGGCGATTTGCTGTGCGTCCGTGTGGCTGGCGACATCGATGCGGTGCACAGTGCCGTCGCTGGCGCCAACGTAAACCTGGGTGCCATCCAGCATAGTGCCGCCGCTGTAAGCAGTGGCCCCACCGGCATACGGAATGGCGTATGGAGTTGAGGTCATAAGGTCGAAGAGCAACAGTTCCGGCAAGTCGCTGACGATCCACGCACCCGAACTGTTGGAACTCATAAAGATCTGCCGGGCGGTGAATGGTCCTGCGCCCATGTCAAAACTGGCGGCCGTACTTTGGGCGACTGGCGGACAGCCCGCCTGAACTGCCCCCGTTGTAATCACATCAATTGCGGGCGAATCGACAGCCACCGCACCTGTCCCGTTGGGAATCGCCTTAATCAGGGTCGGACTGTTTGCGGTAAAACCCGGTGCTTGCAGTTCGGTCTGGTCGCAGGTGGAAAGAACGTGTACGGCGGGTAGTATGTTGGGGGGCGTGCCGTTGCCGGTGATATAGGTGAGTCCTCCCTGACCGCTGATGTCGAGGGCATTGCCGGTATAGGTATAAAAGTTACCATTAACGTTCTCTTCGAGCGTCGTCGGGCTAAAGACGGATATTGCGGGAATTACGACTCCAAGCCGGCTCCCATTTAGCCATTCGTTCAGCTGACCGTCGGGAGTGAAGGCGCTCGAATTGGTGGTGTCGCCAGTGTGTGTGAACACGGTGGTCAGGGTACTGACGTCAAAGTAGTAGATACTATTCGTCGGGGGGTACGACAGCACCAAATACCTCCCGCCCGGCGAAATCGCCTCGATTGCTCCGAACACTGAATAGGTGGCGACTGCGCCTGTACTTACGTTGACGGCCATCAAACCCGAGCTGGGGGATCCCAAATAAACCGTAGTGCCCGCAGGATCAGCGACAATCGAGCTCGGCAGGAAGGGCAGTGTGATGGCCGTGCCCGCCGTGTTGGTGGAAGTACTGATCGGGATGAGGCTCAGGGAATTCGTGCTTGCAGCATAGACCGTGGTCGTAGTGCCTCCGGAAACCGTCGCAGTCGCTAGGTTAAGGCTGTATTGCGCGCCAACATTCTTGTTACAAGCGGGATTGCTGCAACTTGCGGTGATGTACGCAGTTCCCGGGGCGACGGCCGTGAGGGTTGCAGCGTTGCCGGTAGTTCCCGGAGCGACCGTGACGCTTGCCTTAGCTGACGAACCCCAGGTGAGGGGCGGCGTAATGGGTTGCGCGTGGGTGTCGAGCACGTCGGCGGTGAGCGGCTGCGTGCCACCTATAGTCATCGTAAACGATGTATTAGAGGAGTTTGCGTCGTGCACCATAATGGATGCCACGGGACAAGTAAGATATTGAACGCCGGGGCTGTTAACACCCGAAACGCTGGCAAAGATCGTGGTTGAACCTGGAATTTCGGCCGTGAGAGTGCCACTGGGAGCAAGCGCAGTAATGACAGTTGCCGTACCGCTGCAAGTAGCTGAGCCATTGCTCAGCGTGGCCGTCGTCGGTGGGGTTGTTCCTCCGGTCCCCGACGCCGTGACTGTCAGATGTGTTCCGCTGGCAATCGTATTCTTACTTGTTAAAGCTACCGTTGCCGTGGCGCCGGTGACACCGGTGAAGTTAGATAGATTGCAGGTTTGGCCTGTTGAACCAGTAATCGTTCCACCTGAAGTGTAGGTTGGGCTATTAGTAGCCGGATCGAAAGTCGCGCTTATCCCGGCCGAACTCGCAACAATCGTCAAGTCATTTGAACCAAAAAATATGGGGCCCACGGTGGAAGTAATGTCGCATGGTGCAGCCGGCGAGCATCCCGGCGCAGAGGTGTTGAAAGCAGAGGCTGATGCGTTCACCAGCTGTCCCATGGTGGTGCAGCCGCTCAAAGGATTGACGATAAGGCGGTCCACTCTTTCGTGTACGTAGGCCGTAAGCGTGGCATTCACGTTTCCAGACGAGGCGGTAATGGTGACCTGACCGACCCCTGCCTGCCCAATAGTAGCGTTGCAAACGATGAAACTGGAATCCCAAACGCCGCCGCAGATCGATCCGCCGGTGGAGATGGTAGCGATGTTGGGGTTGCTGCTGGTGAAGGTGATGTCGGCCGCGATGATAACACCAGACGAGTTTTGTGCTACCGCCGAAATCGTGGTCACATCCCCCTCATTCAATGAAACCGACGTGGGAGAGAGAACGATTTTGGCCGGAACGGGAGTCGTTGTGGCACTTCCTCCGCAACCAGCGAGAAGGGAAAGACAAATGGCCGTCAAGAGTGCAGCCAGGACACGAACCAGGGAAAACTGCCGCATGTATCCTCCCCGCCGAACCAAACTCTGGCGGATCCATGAAGGCGAGATAATTTCTTACGTAAGAGCTTCAGTGTAGAGACTGCTTACCGTTTCGGCAAGCGACCCTGCCTTTGGCCCTTGTCTCTTGCCGCCTCTGGCGGCGATCGCGCGCGCGACGATGTCTCAAACCCGCGTAGCCGGATTGAGTTGTGATTGGAGATTCACCGGGGGAGCTACAGGCCGCGAAACTTTGGCCGGGTTTGGTTGACGGAGGGTCCGCGACTTGATATATTGGATGGGTTCTGCGAGTCATATATTTGGCCTGCCTGTAGTGTCTGGCTGTGCTGCATCGATCTTAATCCTGTAGAATTGTTTTGCAGGATGTCCTCGCTGAAACGTGTCTGCGCTTCCGCTGGAGCTTTCCAGTGGGTATGCAGGCCGAGGCAACGAAACGGAGTGCCCTCGTTCTCGATCTCCGCACCGGCTTTCGGGCTGGTTTGCGCAACGACCACGGCGCCACCGTCGTACGCCTAACCTGATCGGAAACCGATATTCCCCCGGGATATTGCGTGGGGGGAAGCATGGGCAGAGCGGCCAAAGGCCGCGCGTAAAGACTGCCCAGTCCCAATCGCTGGGATGAATGATGAATGGTGTGCCGTGGTGAGCGGCTGATGGGCTGCTGAAGGCACACACGCAAAGGTGCGGCCGGATTGCCGCTGAGAGTTTCGCTGGGGCGTTAAGCCGTGAGGCCGGCCTAGAGCTGGCGTGAAGAACGTAAGGAGCTGCAAAGAGTGCCTACATTTAATCAACTGGTGCGCAAGGGGCGAACGGCGCCGAAGTACAAGACGGCAAGTCCGGCCCTGCAGTCCTGCCCGCAGAAGCGCGGCGTCTGCACCCGCGTTTATACGCAAACGCCGAAAAAGCCGAATTCCGCTCTGCGCAAGGTGGCGCGCGTGCGGCTGACCAACGGCATCGAGGTGACGACCTATATACCCGGTGTCGGCCACAACCTGCAGGAGCACTCGATTGTGCTGATTCGCGGGGGCCGCGTGAAAGATCTGCCGGGTGTTCGGTATCACGTAGTGCGCGGCACGCTGGATTCCGTAGGCGTCGCTAACCGCAAGCAGAGTCGCTCCAAGTACGGAGCTAAGAGGCCGAAGGCTTAGCATCACCCCAGCAGACGCAAATACGGCGTCTGCTGGGGGCCCCGAAGAACGAGGATTTATGCCGAGAAAAGGACATATCGCGAAGCGTGAGCCCCTGGCGGACCCGGTCTATCAGTCCACGCTGGTCAACAAGTTCGTTAACTCCATGATGTGGGACGGCAAGAAAAGCACCGCCCAGAACATCTTTTACCGCGCCATGAAGAAGCTGGAAGACAAAGGCGGGGACGAGGCCATCAAGCTGTTCAAGAAGGCCGTGGAGAACGCCAAGCCGGTGCTGGAAGTGAAGACCCGTCGCGTGGGCGGCGCCAACTATCAGGTCCCGGTTGAGGTCAATGCCGACCGCCGTACGTCGCTGGCCATCCGCTGGATCCTGACCTACAGCCGCGGCCGTGGCGAGAAGGGCATGATCGACAAGTTGGCGAATGAGTTGCTCGATGCGGCCAATGGCCGGGGGGCGGCTATCAAGAAGAAAGAAGACGTGCACCGCATGGCCGAGGCCAATAAGGCCTTCGCTCACTATCGCTGGTAGATTTGCGGGCCCTTCGCTCTCGGATGGCGTAACAGAGGAATTGAGTTGATCGCCCCGGCAAGGGGCGCGGGAACGTAGCAAGAAACGGAAAAGATTGTGCCAAGACAGGTTCCATTAGATCGTTGCAGGAATATCGGCATCATGGCCCACATCGATGCCGGTAAGACCACCACCACGGAGCGCATCCTGTTCTATACGGGACGCACGCACCGCATTGGTGAGGTCCATGAAGGCACCGCGACGATGGACTGGATGGCGCAGGAGCAGGAACGCGGTATCACCATCACCTCGGCCGCCACCACCTGCTTCTGGAAAGATATTCGGATCAACATCATCGACACGCCCGGCCATGTGGACTTCACCGCCGAGGTGGAACGCTCGTTGCGCGTACTCGACGGCGCTTGCGCCGTGTTCGATGCCGTACATGGAGTGGAGCCGCAGTCCGAGACCGTTTGGCGTCAGGCCGACAAGTACGGCGTTCCGCGCATTTGCTTCATTAACAAGATGGACAAGATGGGCGCTGACTTCGAGCATGCCATCGATACCATTCGCAAGCGCCTCAACGCGCGCCCGGTTGCCATTCAGTTGCCCATCGGCCAGGAAGACAAGTTTAAGGGTGTTATCGATCTGATGGCCATGAAGGCGATCATCTGGAATGACGAGAGCCTGGGCGCGGAGTACGAGGTCGAAGAGATTCCGGCAGAACTGAAGAAGAAAGCCGCCGCCTATCACCAGATTCTGATTGAGACCGTGGTCGAAAACGACGATCAGGATGAATTAATGCACAAGTACATCGAAGGCGAGACCATCGGCGAGGCCGAACTGAAGGCCGCATTACGCCGCGCGACGCTCAAGATGAAAGTTTTCCCGGTGATCTGCGGGACCGCCTTCAAGAACAAGGGTGTTCAGCCCATGCTCGACGCAGTGGTGGACTATCTCCCTTCGCCACTTGACGTTTTGCCCGTCAAAGGTCTTGACCCCAACACGGGCAAGGAAGTTGAACGCCCCGCCGACGACAACGCGCCGTTTTCGGCGCTGGCCTTCAAGATCATGACTGACCCGTTCGTCGGCCAGCTTACGTTCATCCGCGTCTACTCCGGACATCTCAAGCAGGGCGACAGCGTGTTGATCAGCGGTCGTTCGCGGACGGAGCGCATTGGCCGTCTGCTGAAGATGCACGCCAACAAGCGTGAGGACATCACTGAAATCTTCGCGGGCGATATCTGCGCATGCGTCGGCCTGAGACACATCACCACGGGCGATACGATTTGCAACGAGGACCATCCGGTCGTGCTCGAATCCATCGAGTTTCCGGCTCCCGTGATTGCAGTCGCTGTCGAGCCCAAGACCAAGAGCGACCAGGAAAAGATGGGCGTGGCGCTGGGCAAACTGGCGCAGGAAGACCCAACCTTTAAGGTCAATACCGATCCCGACAGTGGCCAGACGATTATTGCTGGCATGGGCGAGCTTCACCTGGAAATCCTCGTCGATCGCATGATGCGCGAGTTCAACGTGCAGGCCAATGTCGGCAAGCCGCAGGTCGCCTATCGCGAAACCATCCGCAAGCAGGCGCAGGCGGAGGGCAAGTACATTCGTCAGACCGGTGGTAGCGGCCAGTACGGCCACGTGCGCATTCGGCTGGAGCCGAACCTGCCAGGCAAGGGCTACGAATTTATCAACGACGTGGTGGGCGGCGTGATCCCCAAGGAATTTATCAAGCCGGTGGACCAGGGCATCAAGGAAGCCATGGAAGGCGGCGTTCTCGCCGGCTACGAAATGGTGGACGTGAAGGTCACGCTCTACGACGGCAGCTATCACGATGTCGATTCCAACGAAATGGCCTTCAAAATCGCCGGCTCGATGGCGTTCAAGGAAGCCGCGCGCAAAGCCAGCCCGGTACTGCTCGAGCCGGTCATGTCGGTGGAAGTGGTTGTGCCGGAGGAATACATGGGCACCATCATCGGCGACTTGAGCAGCCGCCGCGGCCGCATCGAGGGCATCGAGCATCGCGCTGGATCGCAGGTGATCAAGGCAATGGTGCCCCTGGCCGAGATGTTCGGCTATGCCACCAACATGCGCTCGAGCACCCAGGGCCGCGCAACGTTTAGCATGCACTTCTCACGCTACGAAGAGGCGCCGCGCGCGGTGGCCGAAGAGATCGTGGCCAAGGTGCAGGGAAAGAGTCCGGCGGGCACGAAGTGAGGCCTGGCGTGACTGCATCGGCCTCTGGGATGAGTCGACGGGAACAGTTTTAATTGCGGGCGTTAGGCTCGCACACTATAGCAATCGCTGATTTAAAAGAGATACGGAGCTCCAATGGCGAAAGAGAAATTTGACCGCAGCAAGCCGCACGTGAACGTAGGCACGATCGGGCACATCGATCATGGCAAGACCACGTTGACGGCGGCCATCACCAAGGTATTGCAGAAGCACAATCCCAAGATCGTGTTCCGTTCCTTCGACTCGATCGACAACGCGCCGGAAGAGCGCGAGCGCGGCATCACCATTGCCACGGCGCACGTGGAGTACGAGACCGCCAACCGGCACTACGCGCACGTGGATTGTCCCGGGCACGCCGACTACATCAAGAACATGATCACCGGCGCGGCCCAGATGGACGGCGCGATTCTGGTGGTCGCGGCCACCGACGGACCGATGCCGCAGACCAAGGAGCACGTGCTGCTGGCGCGCCAGGTGGGGGTGCCGTACGTGGTGGTGTTCCTGAACAAGTGCGATGCGGTGGAAGATCCCGAGCTGATCGATCTGGTGGAGATGGAAGTGCGCGAGCTGCTGACCAAGTACAACTTCCCGGGCGACGATCTGCCGGTGGTTCGCGGCTCGGCGCTGGGCGCGTTGAATGGCGAGGCGCAGTGGGAAGCCAAGATCGACGAGCTGATGGAGGCGGTGGACAAGTACGTGCCGGTGCCGGCGCGCGACATCGACAAGCCGTTCCTGATGCCGATTGAAGACATCTTCTCGATTCAGGGGCGCGGCACGGTGGTGAC
>ODAK010001426.1_pt1 | contig 26137 bp, 20 predicted proteins | sample 1539591 | NCBI WGS metagenome assembly ODAK01 (sample SAMEA3539303, study PRJEB22396) | soil metagenome | biome: tundra; feature: field; material: soil | place: USA | collected 2010-05 | depth 0.15 m
CCCGGCAGCTCGCGTTCGAGGGAGCGGGCGATCGCCCCCGTGCGGTAGGTGCTGGCGTTGTCGGCCAAGGTGATCCGGAAGGTGAACGGCAGCTCGGCGCTCAGAAAGCTGTGCAACCTCCTGACGCTCGCTTCGAGATCTGCTTCCTCGTTGTAGACGGGGATGGCGATGTCGACCTGAGGCCTCGCCGAGCTCAGGAGGGAGAGCGCGACCTCGACCTCGACCTCAACCTCGACCTCGACGGAAGAGGTCTCCGATGTGCCCGGAGCGGCACCGCGGGAGTGGAGTGCGTCAGATTGCAGTGTCGCCGGCTGGACCATGGCCGACAGTGTCTCGACCGCAACGGTGGATCGCGTCAACGCCACCTGTGGATTTCCTGACAATCGGGTAGTCCGAATCCGGCGCGGTCCGACCCGGCTCAGGAGGGTCGCGCTGCGCTCGAGGGCTCAGTCCGCCATGGCGGCCAGGGTGGTCACGGTCCGCAAGGTGCGCGTCGTGGCGGTGACCCCGAGTCCACGCTCGAAGAAGGCGTTGTTGAGTTTCGTGCGGCCGTATCCCTCGGGACAGTGGACGTAGACCTCGCGGCCTCTGACCCGGAACTCATCGGGGAGGTAGCCCTGGGTGTCGAGGCCCGAGACACGGGAAGACGCCGGCGTGGAGGATAGGAACGTCACATGCAGCTTGGCACCATCGCGATTGCCGACCGCCAGCGGATTGTGCTCGATGACCTCTTCGAGTTGTGCTCTCGTGCGGAGCACGACCTTGATCCCGAGTCCGAAGCGGTCCTCGAGCCCCTGCTCGATGACCGATTGGAGCTTGGCGGCAGATCCCGGCGAGCCGAACAGCACGTTGCCGCTCTGGATATAGGTGCGGACATCGCGGTACCCCATGTCGACGAACGTGGCTCGGAGGTCCGCCATGGACACCTTGGCGTGCCCTCCGACGTTGATTCCCCGGAGCATGGCGATGTACGAGGCCACGACGAGGTCGCTACGGTCTGCGACCCGTGAGGTCCAGCAGCCGCAGCTGCAATGCGGCGTCCTCTGCCACGGTGCCGCTGGGGCCGCTCCCGAACATTCCGATGTCGGCGATGAACGACGCCATGGGCAGCATCGATTCCCAGGTGAGGAGCACCAGACTCTCGTCCAGGGATTCGTCACCCCCGGTCGCCCGGGCGACGTCCCAACTATGCAGCAGGTAGTCCGAGGTCCGGAACTGATAGACGGTGAAGCCCGGAACGTCCCCGGCAGCGGGGTGGTGCACCACCATCTCGAATGCGCCGGGAGCGTCGAAGGCGGCGAGCTCGGCCTCGAGCGCGACGTCGAGCTCCGCCACGAGGTCCGGGCCATGGGCCACACCGAACACCGACCGGCTTTCCTCTGCCGACGCCCCCTGGAGGAGCAGGAGAGCCATGCGGCTTCCTCCGATCATGTGCACGACAAGGTCCTTGACACTCCAGTCGGTGCACGGGGTGGGGAGGCCCCACTGCCCTACACCGATGGACGCCACTCGTCGCCTGATCCCGGCTTGTGAGGCGGCGAGGTGGGTCACGTCGGCCATTGCCATTCCTTGCTCGGGCGGGTCGGCACCCGCAGCGTCGTCATCGGGAGGTCCGTCTCCTCATCGCATCTCGACGTCCTCGAGGTATTCCTCGCGCCACAATTCGTAGCGCTCTTCGGGCAGGTGCAGGGCGTGGGTCGGACGCAGGGCGTCGACGAAGGGCCGGTCGTGGCTCACCGCCACGACGGTCCCGGGCCAGGTGCTGAGCATCTCGCCCACGGCTTCGACCGAGGCGGGGTCGAGGTTGTTGGTGGGCTCGTCGAGCACCAGGAGGTTGGCGCGGCCCGCCGACAACATCGCCAGGCTGAGCTTGGCGCGCTCTCCTCCTGACAGTGACGCCGGCAACTGCTCGGCGGTGCCTCCGGTGAGCCCGAAGGAGCCCAAGAGGGCTCGTCGCTCGGACACCGTCCGCAGCACGCTGTCGTCGATCTGTTCGAGAGCACACAGCGCGGGGTCGAGCTGCTCGTGCTCCTGCGCGAAGTACCCCAGAGATACGTTGTGCCCGACTTCCACCTTGCCCTGAGTCGGGTCCTGGACCGAGGCGAGGCAGCGCAACAGGCTGCTCTTCCCGGCCCCGTTGCGTCCGATGACCACGACCCGGTCGCCGCGCCCGACGACGAAATCGATGTCGAGGAGCACCTTCTTCGCCCCGTAGGAGACCTGGACCCCGTGCACCGTCAGGGGAAGGGATCCCGAGCGTGCCGGCGTGGGGAGCCGAAAGCGGGTCTTGCGGTCGCGCTTCACCAGCTCGGTGCGGTTGCCCTTCATCCTTTCCACCCTGCGGTCGAGGACCTTCGCCTTGCGGGCCCGGTCCTCGGTACTGGCCCGCATGGAGTCGGCCAGCGTGCTGAGTTTGCGGATCTGTCGATCCTCGAGGGAGCGTTTCTTCTCCCGCTGTTCGATGTCGGCGGTCAGCTGGGATCGGAAGGCCGTGTAGTTGCCCTTGAACTCCCGGAGGCCCCCTTCGGCCAGGCTCAGGACCTTCGTGATGACCCGGTCGAGCAACTTGAGATCGTGGCTGATGACGAGCATCGCCCCCGGAAAGCGCGACAGCTCTGCCGTGAGCCAACGCTTGGCGGCCAAGTCCAGGTGGTTGGTGGGCTCGTCGAGGACGAGGGTGTCGGGCTGTCCGAACAGGACCCGGACGATGTCGACACGACGGCGCTGACCACCCGAGAGCGAGTCGATGTCGTCGAACAAGACGTCCTGGCGGAGCCCGATCCCCTCGGCGAGCCGGGCGATGTCACCTTCGAGGTTGTATCCCCCGACGGCTCCGTAGCGCTCTTCGAGATCGGAGAACGTGGCGATGGCCTCGGTGGTCGGGTCCGCGGCCACGGCGCGCCGCGCTATGTGGAGCTCTTCGTCGAGGACGTCGAGGCCACGGGCCGACAGCACATGGGAGAACCCCGTGGGCTCGAGGCCGAGCCCGCCTGCCCTGGGCACCTGGGGGAGGAAGCCGATACTTCCTTGGATGTCCACGTCCCCCGCCACCCGCAGGTGTGGGGGGACCTGGTGGCAGATGACCGACACGAGCGACGACTTTCCCGTCCCGTTGCGGCCGACGAGGCCGACCTTGTCGTCGGGCCCGACCATGAACGACGCGTCGCGAAGCAAGGTCCTTCCACCGATCTCGATGGTGAGGTCGCGGCCCGTGATCATGGCTCTATTGCATCAGGTTGGTGACCAGGTGCTGAACACCCGGAGATGAGCCGCGCCATCAGAGAGCTGAGTGCGGGCGAGAGGAGTCGAACCTCCACCCCCGAAGGGACGGGGACCTAAACCCCGCGCGTCTACCGTTCCGCCACGCCCGCAGTGCCCCCACCGCCGGCATCGCGCCGCCTGCCGGGACACGCCGAGCCTATCGGGCCGCCTCTTGCACCCTGCCCGACCCGCGCCGACATCCCGGGTAGCCTCGTGGCATGGCATCACACCCCGGAAACGCATCACCCCTGGTCGCAGACCTATCCCCGTCGATGCGGTCGGGCAACCTGCCCGACCTGGCCTCGGCTGACGTCTTCCAGCGTCTCTTGAAGGAGCGCATCATCTTCCTGGGCAGTGCCATCGACGAGGTGGTGGCGAATCAGGTTTGTGCCCAGCTCCTACTGCTCGCAGCCGAAAACAGCGAGCGCGACATCGCGCTGTACGTCAACTCACCGGGCGGGTCGGTCACCGACGGGCTCGCCATCTACGACACCATGCAGTACGTCAGCTGTGATGTGAGCACGATCTGTGTGGGCCTGGCTGCGTCGATGGGCCAGTTCCTCCTCTGTGCCGGAGCGCCGGGCAAGCGCTTCGCCCTGCCCCACAGCCGGATCCTGATGCACCAGCCCTCCGGGCAGATGCAGGGTCAGGCCACCGACATCGCCATTCAGGCAGAGCAGATCGTCTACCTCAAGCGGATGATGGCCGAGCGCATCGCGCTCCACACCGGGCAGCCCATCGAGCGCATCGAGGCCGACTCGGACCGCGACCGGTGGTTCACGGCTGAGGAGGGGAAAGACTACGGGTTCATCGACCGGGTGATCGAACACTCCACGCCCCAGGCGGCTACCCGCTGAGCACGGGGCCCGGAGGTTTCAGCGGAGCGATCCGATGACCGACGTCCAGTCCGATGTAGGTGCCGCTTCAGCGGCCGTCGAGCCGACGGCTCCCGATGGTGATGAGAATGCTGCTGACCAAGCGAGTACCAGCCCTGTCGGCGATCGCGAGCGGGAGATCGCTGCACGCGCCCAGCGCATAGCTCAGCGATCCAAGCCGACCCGGGTCGTCGCCGCTCGAGTGAGTATCCGGCTGCGCCTGGTCGAATTGTGGCGCGCCCGTGAGCTCTTCTTCTTCTTGGTTCGCAAGGAGATCAAGGTCAAGTACAAGAACTCCGCCCTCGGGTTCTTGTGGTCGATGCTCAACCCGGCGCTGACCCTGGCCGTCTTCTACGTCCTGTTCACCTTCTTCCTCCCGAACGGGATTCCCAACTTCGTCATCTACATGTTCGCGGCCATGTTGGTGTGGAACCTCTTCCAGACCGCCGTGCTCACCGGGACGAGCACGATCGTGTCCAACGCGGCGATCGTCAAGAAGGTCGCTTTCCCCCGCGAGATCCTCTCACTGGCCGCGGTCGGGTCAGCCTTCATGTTCTTCCTGTTCCAGTCGATCGTCCTGCTCGCGTTCATGATCGCCTTCTGGCACCGACCGGACTGGAGCGCGCTCTGGCTCGTGATCCCGGCGCTCGTCGCCATCACCGCGTTCGCGTCGGCCCTGGCGGTGTTCCTGTCAGCGGTGAACGTCTACCTCCGTGATACCCAGCACCTGGTCGAGGTCATGTTGTTGGCCTGGTTCTGGGCGATCCCGGGCATCTACCCGTTCTCCGGGCGGGTGCATGACGGACTTGTGAAGCACACCATCTTCGGCATCCCCGGGACCCACCTCATCTGGCTGTACTTCGCCAACCCTGTGTCCCCGGTGGTGATGTCGTTCCAACGGGTCTTCTACAACGTCACCAACGCCCACTCCACCAAAGCGCCCCACGCCGTAATCAAGGTCATGGCGACGTACGGGATCCATTGGTACGTCGCCGCGGATCTCGCCGTCCTGGGGGTGTCCCTGGTCCTTCTCCTCGGCGCCATGGTCGTGTTCGGGCGGCTCGAAGGCAACTTCGCAGAGGAGCTCTGAGACGGCGGTGGCTGCGAACATCGCCGTCGACGTGGTCGATGTCACGAAGCGCTTCCGGCTCTACACCGAGAAGTACCAGTCCCTGAAGGAGCGGTTCCTCCATGCGGGGCGCAATCCCTACCAGGACTTCTTCGCCCTGCGGAACATCAACTTCGAGATCCCCGAGGGCCAGACGGTGGGGATCCTGGGACGAAACGGCTCGGGGAAGTCGACCCTGCTCAAGTGTGTCTCGGGAATTCTCCAGCCCACCGACGGCAAGGTCATCGTGCGGGGCAGTCTGGCCGCACTCCTGGAGCTCGGCGCCGGCTTCCAACCGGAATTGTCGGGTCGGGAGAACATCTACCTGAACGCGTCGCTTCTGGGCCTGTCGACCAAGGACGTCGACAAACGCTTCGACGAGATCGTCGCCTTCGCCGAGCTCGAGCAATTCATCGACAACCAGGTCAAGTACTACTCGTCGGGGATGTACGTCCGATTGGGATTCGCGGTGGCGGTCAACGTCGACCCCGACATCTTGGTGGTGGACGAGGTGTTGGCCGTGGGCGACGAGGCGTTCTCCCGCAAATGCATGGCGAGGATCAAGGAATTCCAGGACGACGGGCGGACGATCCTCTTTGTGACCCACTCGTCTGACCTGGTCCGCCAGATCTGTGACTTCGCCGTCGTCTTGAGCTCGGGAGACATGATCGGCTCGGGCCCGGCTGCCGATGCCGTGCGCATCTACCACGAGCACCTCCACACCGTCGGTCCCGGGATCGGGGCCGGCACTCCCGAGACAGAAGAGAGTGTTGCGCCCGCCCCGGCCGCCAAGTCCATCGCCATCTCGTCGGTCGAAGTCGAGCACCCCGGAGTGGGATCGCGTTCCTACCTGCGCCCGTGGGAGCCGCTCACGGTGCATGTGGCGTTCGAGGCGACCGAGCCTGTCGCGGGCGTGGTGTTCGCCTTGGAGGTCTTCGACCAGGAAGGCAGACTGATCTTCGGATCAGACACCGAGATCCTGGACCGGCCTTTCGACGCCCCGGTCGGTGCGGGGCGCGCTGATCTGAGCTTCGAGCAGGTGCCGTTGCTCGACGGCACCTACAGCATGAAGGTCGAGGTGAAAGACCGTCTCGGGATCCTGTACGACAGTCGGGAGCAACAGGCGTTCGAAGTGATGAACCCGGACCGGTCGCGCGGCAGTGTCGCATTGGAGCTGCACGCCGACATCCGAGCCGCCAGCCTGAGCTGATCTTCGGCGAAGATCGGCTCGTCGTCAGGCCGCCGGCGATGGCGCATTCGCACCCGTACCACCTGCTCTCGGCGCCGCAGCGTGATCAGATGCGTTGGCATCGATGAGTACAATGCCGCCGGTGCGCGTCGACCAGGTGATCCCGTCGCTCGCCAGCCGCGACGCCATCGGCGTGCACACCGTGGCCATCACCGAAGCGTTGCGCCAGGTCGGCATCGAGTCCGACATCTTCTACGGTGAGTGCACCCGCGACCTCGCCGATCGGGCGCGTCCCATGAGCAGCCTCGGTCGACCGGCGAAGGGTCGTTGGCTCATGTACCAGGCGTCCATCGGAAGCCCGGTGTTCGACATCTTTGCCAGCCGGTCCGAGCCGAAGCTCCTGAACTACCACAACATCACTCCGGCGGTGCTTCTCGACGGGTGGGAGCCCGCGGTCGGCCACGAGGTCACCCTGGGGCGCTCCCAGGTCAGTCGGGTGGCGGCGGAATGTCATCTGGCTATCGCCGACTCGGCCTTCAACGAAGAGGAGCTCATCGAACTCGGCTTCGAGCACACGGCCGTGGCGCCGTTGCTCATCGACATGACCGCCGCGGCCGAACCCGACCCTTCGTTGTCGAGTCGGCTCGCTGCCGCCAAGGAAGACGGAGGACCTGATTTCCTGTTCGTCGGGAAAGTCTCACCGCACAAGGCGCAGCACGACTTGGTCAAGATGCTGGCGCTGTACCGGCGCCTCTACAACGATCGGGCCCGACTGCATCTCATCGGCACTCCGCTCGGCAAGACTTACGGGCCGGCATTGTCGGCGTTCATCGCCGAGCTGGGTCTGAGCGAGGCGGTTTCGATCACCGGCACCGTGTCCCAGGAAGAGCTCGAGTCCTACTATCGAGCAGCCGACGTGTTCGTGTGTGCGTCGGAGCACGAGGGGTTCTGTGTCCCCTTGGTCGAGGCTATGGGTCACGGTCTTCCCATCGTCGCCTACTCGAACTCGGCGGTCCCCGAAACCGTGGCCGACGCGGGGCTTCTGTTGTCGGCGAAGGAACCGTTGCTCTTCTCCGCATCGGTGCACAAGGTGGTCGAGGACGCTCGATTGCGCAAGCAGTTCGTCGACGCCGGAGCGCGACGGGCCGAGGTGTTCTCGCTCCCGAACTCGCGGCGACGCTTCGTCGACCTCGTCGTCGAGGCGGTCGGGGCGGGCCCTCGCTGAGCGACGCTCAGCCGAGGGGTCGAGGAGATCACCGTCGAGTCGCGGCAGGCCCGTCGTCCCACGACTGGTCGGCCCCGGCCCAACGATCCCAGATCACACGGGGCGTCGTCGTCCAGTGCCTCCGTAGACGGGCACGGGACCAAAGCGCCCACGGGAGCTTGGTCAGCACCGCTCGTCGGAGCCCGGGAGCGGGGTCTTCGTGCAGGCGTTGCCAGAGGACATGTCGGGCCACGTCGGGAGGAGCATTGCGCACCAGACACCACAGGGCGTTGCGCTGGGCGAGGAAGCGAACCATCGGGGAGCGGGGGCCTTGGCTCGTGGCCGACAACCGGTGGCGCACCGTGGCCGAGGCGTCGTAGAGGATGCGCAACCCGGCCAGCCGAGCTCGCAGGCACCAGTCGGTGTCCTCGTTGTAGGCAAAGAACTGCGGCGCCAGCCCCCCCAGCCGGCGCAGGGTCTCGGCCCGGAACACCGGAGCGGTGCCGCTGAACCCGAAGCGCTCGGCACCGTGGTCGAAGCGACCGTCGTCGGGGGCCCCGAGACCGTATTCACCGGCGACGCCGTGGCGCTCGAGGTAGGAGCCGGCGTGATTGACGAGACGGCAGGTGGTCCCGATCGGCGCCGGCTCACCGTTGACGCTGAGCTCACCGGGGTTGGCGGCATCCGCGAGCGGGACATAGAAGGGTTGTCGTCCCGAGGTCCAGCGCCATCGCGCCGGCACATAGTCGATGATGGCGTACTCGGTGTCATAGACCCCGGCTCCGCGCAAGTCCTCGAGCACCTCGACGGTGTCGAGCGTCACCGAATGGAGCTGACGGCCGAGCGGGCGAGCGTCGCCGGGGGAGTGCCAGGGCTCGTCATCGAGGATGACCTCTCCGAAGTCGCCGTCCAAGACGACCTTGGGGGTCACAGCGGCCACGGTGGGATCGGCCAGTGCGCCCCGGGCGGCGTCGATCCACTCCGGGCCGGCGACGGCATCGTCGTTGAGCAGCGCGATGATCTCGCCCCGGGCGTGGCGAAGCCCCAGTTCGACGCCTCCCGCGAACCCGAGGTTGACCGAGGAACGGACGACCTGCGCGTTCATCGACGTGGCGATGACCGAGGCCTCTTCGTCGTCGGACCCATTGTCGACCACCACCACCTGGGCGGCTTGCGCCATCGCCGAGGCCAAGCACGAGGCGAGCCAGTTGCCCGGACGATACGAGACGACGACCACCGAGGCGTTCGGTGGCATCAGCGTGTCGCGACGACGTTCCCGTAGGGCAGGTCGAGGAGCTTGGCACGTTCGATGGCGGCGAGGTCGTCCTCGAGGAGCCGAAAACGAAATCCGTGGCCCTCGAGCAGGTCCAGAAGCGCCTCGGCCTTGTCGCCCACCGCTTCCATGAGCGCCGGGGCCCACTCGAACATCACCGCCATCTGCTGGCTGGCCTCGAGGGTGCGAGAGAGACCGGTGAAGGCTTGGAGCTCGGCCCCCTCGATGTCCATCTTCAAGACGTCGACGGGAGGAAACCCTTCGAGCAGATCGTCAACGGGGACGGCCTGGACCTCGACCATCTCCTCAGTGTCGCCCAGACGATCGAGCGCCTCCTGCCCGATCGCTCCGACGCTCGAAGCACCGGAGAAATTGAGACGCTGGTGCAGTTGCAGGGTCGTCGTGCTCGACCACGCCGCACGGTGCCACGTGGTGACGTAGCCGTAGAGGCCGTTCATGATGACGTTGCGGCGTAACAACTCCGCCAGACCGGGGTGGGCCTCGACCGCCACGACGCGTCCTTGCGGGCCCACGAGTTGTCCGCCGAGGAGGGTGAAGTAGCCGATGTTGGCGCCCACGTCGACGAAGACCTGACCCGGTCGGAGCGTGTGCTGGAGCCATTCCGTGACGTGGGTCTCCCACAGGCCGTCGAGCACGATCCAAGGCGAGATGGCGGCATCACGCGTGTCCACCAACATCTTGGCGCCCCAGCGCGTGGCGACCAACGCCGTGTGGTCGCCGAAGTAGAGCGGACCGTTCGGAAACTGGTCGGCGTGGAGTTCGGCGAGCCCGGCTTCGATGCCGTCGAGCCTCTGGGCCAGGTCTTGGATTCCGAGCGACCGGCGCGCGCGTGCCGCGATTCGAGACAACAGGGGATGACGGCCCACCTCGGTCATCCTAACGGTCCCCTCGATCAGCCTGGCGGGACCGATACGCGGCGTGGGGTCCGGGCCAGGATGCGGTCCGCCAGGATTTCGTAGCGGTCGACGATCGTCGGCCAATTGAAGACACGCTCGGTATAGGCCCGACCATTGGCCACGAGACGCGCCCGGAGTGCTCTGTCAGCCAGAAGTCGGTCGGCCACCGCCTCGAAGTCCGCATAGTCGAAGAACCAAAGCCCGCCTCGACTGCGAACACAGTGTTCGAGTGTCGCCGCGCACCGGCGGTTCACGACGACGGGGGCACCCGCCAACCATGCCTCGAGGACCACCAAGCTGAAGGACTCCCATGCCGAGGGAGTCACTGCGAATTCACACGCTTGCAGCGCCCCCCACTTGACGTCCTCGGGTTGCAGCCCCGCGACGATGACGTCGTTGTCGCCCTCGAGACCCTCGTGCACCGGGCCCAGGAAGACGAGTCGGGGGGCGTCGGGCCGACGCCGGCGATACAGGCGCCACAGGTCCGCCAAGACGTGGGATCCCTTGGCCCGCTCGACCCGACCGACGCACAACACGAAGGGTTCACCGGGGGCCAGGCCCAGCGCGGCGCGTGCCGTGTCGGGATCACCCGAGCCTTCCACCACGGTGGCGCCGATCACGCCGGCCGGCAGATGCGCGATGGGGAAGGTGCGCTCGACCAGAGCCTGTTCTGAGTAGGAGTTGTAGGCGAACCCACCAACCGAGCCGAACACCTCGGGCATGATCGAGAGGTGGAGCTCGGGCTCATCGTGCGCCGCGCAGTGGAAGATGACCCGGCGCCCCAGGCGCACCGCGCCGTGGACCGCCGGCCAGAACAGATAGGGCGTCACCGCCACGAGGTCGCAATCCGACGCGGCGGCATCGTCGAGCACGTCGGGACACACCGGTCCGACCAAGTCGACGAATCGGCGGGCCACGGACTCGGGCACCGCCGCGGGACTCCGGCCGATCAGAACGCCGAGCTCGCCCGAGCGAGGGTCGCGACCCGATACCGAGTGTCGTCGATGGACGGTCACCCCTTCGAGATCGAAGTCACCGACAGGCAATTCATCGGCCCAGGTGGCGGCGGACACCGCGCCGGTGGTGAAGACCTCGACGTCCCAGCCCTTCAAGGAGACGAGGTGCTCACAGAGCAGCCGCAGCCAGTGTTCGATGCCCCCTACGACGTCCACCCCGTAGCGGGGGACCACCAGACCCAGCTTCATTCCCGGGCCCGGACCACCACTCGGTAGCTCTGGCCGGTCGGGTCGTACTCAGCGGTACCGACCATGGCCACCCCGTGGAAGGCGTGCAACCACGTGTCGGGGTCCAGGGGTCGACCCGGAGCCAGATCCGCGTTCACGGCGCCGAGTCGCAGACGCCACCACCACGGCGCCTCCGAGATGACCACGATGGCGCGGGCCACACGTCGCAATGCGCCGACCAACGGACCGATGGACAACGGGCTCATGACGTCGGGCACGCCGACCAGCACCACCGCGCCGAGCCCATCGTCGGCGACCGCGCGCAGGTGGGTGAGGAGGTCGCCGGAACGGACGTCGGGGCCCGGACGATGGCGAGAGCCGGTGCTCGTGATGCCGTAGGCATCGATTCCCTCGGCGCGCAGTTCGGCCACGACCTCCTCGGCTTCTGACTGGGCGTAGAGCACGCGCGCACCACGCGGCAGTGTCTCGGCCAGCCGCGCCCGCCACCAGGTCAGTGCCTCGTCGTCCTCGGGAGGCAACGAGGGTACCCCGGTGTCCTCGTTGGGGGGCTCGAGGTATCGGACCCGCCCTTCGAGTTGCTCGAGTCGACCGACCACGGCGCTGAGCGCGGCAGCGGTGGCGAGGCCCAGTGCTGTGACCCGGCCCTCGAGTCGTTGCAACTGCTGCGCCCCAGCCTGACGGTCGCGTCGTCGTGACCCCGTGGCACCATTCCCGGCCGTGAGGGGTGAGCTCATGTCGACACCGGCAAGTTCCCGCACCTGGGCGATGAGCTCGGTCACGTTCGTCGCGTCCGGAGGGTTCGGGGCCCGCCGGGCAAGCTCGAAGTGGAGCCGGGCGTCGGCATCGTGGGGATACGCCGGTTCGGCGCGTCGGCGCGCCGCATCGGTCTCGAGCTCGCCGATCAGACGGTCCAGATCTATCTGGTCCGAGGAGTCAGAGGTGCCATGCTCGTTGGTCGCCATCGCGTTGCACGGCTCCGGAAGTATGTGAAGGAGATCGGTCAGGTGTGTCTCGCAAAGAGACGGGACCGGTGACCGATCAGCTGGTCACGAGCGACATTAGCGTGTGGGCCAAGTCACGGAACTGGTGGGTGGCGGCGAAGCTCATCCCGGCCTCGGCCAGTGCTTGTCGTGCCTCGGGACGGGCCAGGAGGTCTCGCAAACGCTCGGCGACGACGTCGGGATCGGCACTGGAAAGGTGCGAGACGGTTCCCTCGGGGTACTCCGCCGCCGTGGCCAGGTTGGTGACGACGGGGACGCCGGCGGCCAGGGCTTCGAGAACGGCAGCCGAGGACTCCCCACTGGCTCCTTCGCGCAGTTGAACGGCGAGGGTGGCTCGGGCGAGCCAGCGTTTCCACTCCGACTCGTCGACAGCCCCCGTGACCTCGACGCGTTCGACATTGCCGCGTACGCGGGCCCGGTCGTTGATGACCTGGACGAGGAAGTCCGGGCACGGCCCCACGAAGGCCAGATCGCATCCGGCCCGAGCCGCCGCGTCCACCAGCAGGTCGGGACGTTTCGCCATGGAGACGATGCCGAAGGCGACGACCACGGGGTCCTGCCGGACAGCGGATCGGTCCGGGGTCGTCACGGGGGGACAAGCCGGCGGTAGGACGTGGATGGGAGGGTGATGGGCCAGAGGGGTGAGATCGAGCAGGACGAGCTGGCGGGCCACTTCGGAGTTGACCAGAAGCCCACGGCAGCGCTCGGCCAAGAGGGGAACAAGCCCCACACCTGCGGTCACGAGGTCGCGTACCGAGCGACCGGCGCGCTGTGCGGCATGAATCGGGGCGCGCCCCGGGTAGGAACGTTCGAGGAGCCATGCCAGCGAGCGGGCGAAGTCGGAATCGTCGAGCGACTCGAGAGCGGTGACGGCGATGGCCGCCAGCCGAACCTCGTGCAACCAGATCCATCCTGGGTATCGGAGCGCGGTCTCCACCGTCGACAGATGTCCGTCGGAATTCCCCAGGGTGTAGACCACGGCATCGTACGACGCCGGACGGGCGTCCACGCCGAACGTGTCGACGGAAAAATGGCCCACACCGACAGGCAAGGGAGGTGACGCGTGTAGGGGGGTCACGGCGTCGACGGCGGCGTCGCCGTCAACAGCCCGCAGCAGTCGGTCGTTGTAGATGGCGATTCCTCCGCCGATGGGTGGGAGTGGGCCCACCAGTGCCACGCGCTTCGGCGGTTGGGCGGAAGACCACACCGAAGCAGGGCGCCTGTCTCCCATGCGGTCGACAGCCTCGGCCGCTCGCCTCGCCACCGCGTCCCATGTGGAGCTCGACGCCAACGCCCGTTGGGCTTCTAAGACGGTGGCCTTGCGCTCGTCGTCGGCGAGGAGTTCGGCGATGGCCCGCGACATCGCGCTCGTGTCAGCAGGGTCGAAGGTGGCCAGGGGAGTCCCCGCCGCCTCGACCAAAGCGGTGGTCTGCGAGGCGAGGGCGGGGGTGCCGCAGGCGGCGGACTCGAGCACGGGCAGGCCGAATCCTTCGGCGAGCGACGGCATGACCGTGACCGCCGCTCGTCGGTAGCACGCCCGCAGGAGCTCGTCGCCCACGGCGCCGGCGAGCACGACACGCCCGGTCATCCCGGCGGTCGCCGCCGCCTCGTCCAGTCTGGTGCGCCACTTTTGAGTCAGCTCTCCCACCACGAGGAGATCGAGGTCGAATCCGGCCCGGACGAGCAGGCCGACAGCCGAAATGAGGCGCTCGGTGCCCTTGCGGATGTCACTTCCCCCGACGGTCATCACGAAGGGACGCTCCTCGAGCCCGCCCAGGTACCAACGGAAGTGTTCACCATCGGTACCGTCGCTCGGTGTGAAGAACGGTGACACACCGCACCCGATGGTGACGACCGTGTCGGGGTCGGCTCCGAGCAACTCGATGGCCTCGCGCCGGGTGTGCTCGGAATCGGCCAACACGAGGTCAGCTCCCGCCGCCCATGCGGCACGCGCCCGATACCGATCGAGGTGCGCAGGGGTCGGTAGGTAGCGATGGGGGGCGCGCAACGGGATGAGATCGTGGAGCGTCACGACGCGGGGAAGGCCCACGCTCTCCCAATGGGGACCGATCACGAGACCGGTGGGGTCGAGAGGGCCGCAATGGAGGAACGGCGCCGGGACGTGATGCACGATCGGACCGGCGTCGGCGACGAGGGCCCGCATTGACGAGACGCCGTCGAATCGCACGAGACCGCTCATCGCCAGCTCCGGTGGGAGGCCGAGGGGCGGCGGCAGCTCGGGAGCGAGCAGACCCGCAGCCAACCGGCCGCTGCTGTAGAGCGCAGCACTGAGAGACGCCACATACCGGCCGATCCCACGGTCGGCGATGCCGTCGGTCTGCAGCGCCTGCAGGTCGACGGCGAAGCGGATCGTCGCCGTCAAGCGTCGCTCGGTGATTTCGCCCCGAGCATGTGCTCGATCGCCTCGATCCGGCGTGTCACCCTGGCTTCGGACTCAACCGCGCCGTGTGAGTACTCGATCGACGCCGCGGCCCGAGCCGCGGTCGTCTCCACCGTCGCCTGCACCTCACCGAGACGACGCTCCAACGTCGCCAACATCTCCAAGCGCGCATCGATGGCGTCGAGACGGGCATGGAGTTGCGCGAACGCCCTGCGTTCGACCCAACCCTGTGCGCGCCGCAAGAATCGTTTCACGGTCCGTAGGATTGCCACTGCGCCAGGCGAGCGTCAAGCGACCGAGCGCAAGGGACTCCTCGCCGCTCGTGCTTTGCGCTCATCGGACCTCGAGGGTGGCGGCATCGGCAGCACGACAGGGGCTCTCGAGCCAGTGGACCAGGGGCTCGGCCACCTGCGGCCATTGGAACTGTTCCAGCGTGGGCCCGAAGTCCGCGGTCGGGGCACCGTCGGCGAGGAGTGTCAGCAGGGCGTCGACGATTGCACCGACATCACCCGACGTCACCGTGATTCCCAGACCCCGCGACGCCACGAGGTCGCTGAGCGCGTCACCGCCGGTGAGGATCATGGGTCGGCGTGCCCACAGGTAGTCGAGGACGCGGGTGCGGAACGAGAACCGTGTCTCGAGGTTGTCGAGGTGGATGCTGGCCGCGACGTCGGCATCGAGGAGGTAGCTCCCCCAGGCGTGATACGGCACCCACTTCTCGTTGAAGAAGACGGTCGACCCCGTGAGGCCCAACTCGTCGCTGACCGCCCGCAACTCGGTGGCCCGGGACATCTCAGCGATGTCGGGGTTGGGATTGCTCATGCCGAGGAAGACGAGGCGGACTGTGGGGATGCGGCTCCGAACCCGGTCGACGGCATGGACAAGCGAGACGGGATCGAACCAGTCGTAGACGCCGCCCCCCCACACGATGACCGGATCACCGGCTCCGATGGCCGGAAAGTGCCGGCGCAGCACGGGCCCGGCCGGGACGGGCGCTTCGGGAGGCAGACCGAAGGGCACGACATCGATCAGGCGACGCATTGTCGGGTCGGAGTCGTAGTTGGCCGGGTTCACTCGCCCCGCGTGAGAGAGCGCGCCGAGCCAGAAATCCCGTTGCCGCTCGCTGGCACACAGGAAGAAGTCACCTCGACGCAGGTCTTCGTTGATGACTGCCACCTGGTGCGACACGGCCTGCTCATATTCCTCGTCGCTCCGATCACCGCGCTCGAGGTTCTCGAGATGGGTCGGGATGTACATGTCGATGACAACGGGGAGATCGCTCGATGCCACCTCGGGATGACGACGAATCACGCTGGTCGGTGCGAACACGACGTCGGACTCCTCCACGAGCGATGCCAGGTCCGACGAGCCGGGAGCGATCGAGCACACTCGGATCGCATCGTGACGTCGTGACGCTCCCGCTGTCCCGGCGAGGGTGACGTCGCATCGCGAGGCCAATACCAGGGCAAGGTGCCACGCTCGGATGGCCGGTCCTGCCATGGCCTCAGTGAGCGGGTCGAAGCTCAAGACGAGAAGGCGTGTTCGCATCACAGACGGCGCGGGTCGTCCACGGTCACAAGGCACCACAGATGGTGCGATAGCACCGGCATGTCCTCACTAGGCTCGCACCATGACGCGGTGGGAGATGCGCGCGGTGACTGAGCGTCCATCGGGGCGATGATAGTCGCCGCTTCTGCGTCGACGGATCGACCGACGGCGCGCGCGAGGCGCGTCGTGGTCATCACCGATGACGTCCTTACGTCGAAGATGGCCGGGCCCGCCATCCGGGCCTGGCACATCGCCGAGGCTCTGGCCGCGGCGCACGAGGTGGTGCTCGCCACCACGTCGGATCTCTGTGACGTGACATCTGGGCAATTCGCGGTGGAGTCCGCAGACCGGGCGCGGTTCGAGGAGCTCGAGCGTTGGTGTGACGTCGCCATCGTGCAGGGCTATCTCCTTCACAACGTTCCCGAGCTCCGCGTTTCGCGCAAGGTCATGGTCTTCGACCTCTATGACCCTCTCCATCTCGAGGCGCTCGTGCTCACCCGTGACGACGAGGAGCCGGAGCGCTCGGTCAACGTCGCCAACACGGTTCGTACCCTCGAGGAACAGCTGACCCGTGGGGACTTCTTCGTCTGCGCCAGTGACAAGCAACGAGACCTGTGGTTGGGGTTTCTGGCCGCCTTGGGAAGGATCAATCCCCGCACCTACGGGGACGACTCCACGCTCCGCCGTCTCCTCGACGTCGTACCCTTCGGCCTTCCCGACGACCCGCCGGTCCGGACACGAGCCGCCCTGCGCGGAGTCGTGCCGGGCATCGGGCCCGACGACGACGTCGTGATCTGGGGAGGCGGGCTCTATGACTGGTTCGACCCGTCGACGCTCATCCGGGCCATCGACAAGGTCCGCCTGGTCCGGCCACGGGTGCGCCTCTACTTCCTGGGTACGCGTCATCCCAAACCGGACATCGTCGAGTCCGACGTCGCCACCGAGGCTCGTCGCCTCGCGGATGAATTCGGCTTGACGGGGACACACGTGTTCTTCAACGAAGGCTGGGTCGCCTACCACGACCGTCAGAACTACCTCTTGGAGGCCGACGTCGGCGTGAGCCTCCACCTCGAGCACCTCGAGACGCAGTACTCGTTCCGCACCCGCGTGCTCGACTATCTGTGGGCCGGCCTCCCCATCGTGGCTACCGCCGGCGACGGCTTCGCGGAGATCATCTCGTCGGAAGGGATCGGGACCGTCGTGCCCCCCGACGATGTCGACGCCGTGACGGACGCTCTGGTCGACCTCTTGAACGACCGCCACGCCCGGGAAGTGTGTCGAGCGCGCGCCCTGGCCGTGGCGTCGCGGTTCCGGTGGTCGGCGGTGCTCGAGCCATTGCTCTCGTTCTGCGCCGCCCCCCACCATGCCGCCGACGCGCCAGATTGGCCCGGTGCGGGCGGTCCGGCGCCTTCGTCGGCGGGGGTACGGAGCATGACGGGGCGTGGCGAGGGTCTCAGTCGAGTGACGCATCTGTATCGGGAGGGAGGGGTGCGAGCCGTCGCCGGCGCGGTCCGTCGCCGCCTGGGCCCATGGCTGTCACGTCGGTAAAGGTTCGGGCCCGCCCTGTCGATAGAGGTGTGTTCGACATTGAGGGGTGGATCTGTGGAAATTGCCTGCATGCGGCGCCGACGCGCCCTGACGCCGGGCTCGGCACAGAAGCCCGGAGACCGGGACTACCCGACGGGCGCGCCGGTCGCGCCCGCTGGTAGCCGGGCCCGTCGAAGTCGTCTCGTCCTCGCCGCGGCGGCGGTCACCGGTGCCCTGTTGGGGGCAGGCTCGAGTGGGGCACAGGCGGCGGTACAGGCGCACGCCCCCTCGTTTTCTCTGATCTGGACCCAGACCCTCAACGACGCCGGTGGACCCATCGCCCTGTCGTCGCCCAACGTGGCCACCTTGACCGGGGGTCGCTCGGTCGTTGTCGGTGACCGTGCCGGCAGCGTGTACGCGTTCAACCTCGCGTCGGGCGCGGGCGTGGCGGGATGGCCGGTGAACACCAGCGTTCCCATCGACTCCACCCCATCGGTGGCAGACACCACCGGAGGCGGGCTCGACTCGGTGTTCGTCGGTGAAGGCAATGCGGCGACCCCGACGTCGGGCGGATACCTCGGCCTCACCCCCCAGGGTGCCACGATGTGGTTCACCACCGTGCAGAACCCGGCCACCGACACCGCGCCGGCGAAGGCCGTGCAGGCGTCGATGGCAGTGGGAAACCTCCAAGGTGGCACCAACGTCGTCGCCGGGTCGCTCGGAGAGGTCGGCCAAGCCATGAACGCGGCCAACGGAGCCATGCTCCCGGGCTTCCCGTGGTTCCAGGCCGACAGCAACTTCACCACCCCCGCCCTCGGTGACGTCTACGGCAACGGCCGCACCGACATCGTCGAAGGCGGCGACTCTTCGGCCGGTTCTGCCTACGGTGTGCACTACACCAACGGAGGCCATATCCGCGTGCTCAGCCCCACCGGCAACGCCGGCACGGGGAACCCCGGCGGCGGACTGGTCTGTCAGTACAACACCGATCAGACCGTGCAGTCCTCGCCGGCGGTCGGTGAGCTCGGTGGCAGCGTCGGGATCGTCTTCGGCACCGGCGCCACCTTCGGGGGAGCGTCGACGACCAACGATTTGATCGAGGTCAACGCGCATTGCACGCCGCGCTGGATCGAGAAGCTCGACGGCACCACGACCAGCAGCCCCGCCTTGGCCGACATCCTCGGCAACGGCCAGCTCGAGGTGCTCGAAGGCACCAGGGTGGGCTCGGGTGGATCGATCTGGGCGCTCAACGGTGTCACGGGGGCCACCATCTGGCACACCGCCACCGCCGGCCAGGTCATCGGCTCGACGGTCAGCGCCGATCTCACCGGCGGCGGGTACCAGGACGCCATCGTGCCGACCACGGCCGGCGTGCAGATCTTCGACGGGAAGTCCGGTGCCTTGGTCACGACGTTGGGACAGGGCGCGGAGGGCCTGGCTTTTCAGAACTCGCCCCTCGTCACCGACGACCCCAACGGTTCGATCGGTCTTACCATCGCCGGGTACAACTCGAGCAACCAAGGCGTCATCCAGCACTACGAGGTGAGCCAGAGCAACGGGGCGGCCGCCACCGAGGCAGGGGCATGGCCGATGTTCCACCACGACCCGCAATTGACGGGAAACACGGGGCTGCCCTCACCGGTCGTCCAGGTGCCCTGCAACGCACCGTCGGGGAGCCCGGTGGGCTATGACATGACTGCGGCCGACGGCGGCGTGTTCAACTACGGGAACCTGCCCTTTTGTGGGTCGACCGGCAATCTCCTGCTCACCAGACCCGTGGTCGGCATCGCCGTCACTCCCGACGGGGGTGGGTATTGGCTCGTGGCGTCGGACGGCGGGGTCTTTGCCTTCGGCGACGCCAAGTTCCACGGCTCGGCGGGGAACATCGCCCTCACCAAGCCTGTGGTCGGCATGGCGGTCACCCCTGACGGCGGTGGGTACTGGCTGGTGGCGTCGGACGGGGGCATCTTCTCCTACGGCGACGCCAGGTTCCAGGGATCGGCGGGGAACATCGCCCTCACCAAGCCCGTGGTCGGCATGGCCGTCACCGCTGACGGGGGCGGGTACTGGCTGGTGGCGTCGGACGGGGGAGTGTTCTCCTACGGCGACGCCGCCTTCCACGGGTCGACGGGGAACATCCACCTGACCAAGCCCATGGTGGGCATGGCCGTGGACTCGCGCACCGGTGGGTACTGGCTGGTGGCGTCGGACGGCGGCGTCTTCGCCTATGACTCGCCCTTCTTGGGCTCGGCGGGAAATCTGCGCCTCGTCAAGCCGGTCGTCGGGATGATGGCGACCAAGAGCGGAGCCGGCTACCGGCTGACCGCCGCCGACGGCGGGATCTTCTCGTACGGGAGCGCCCAGTTCTACGGCTCCACCGGCAACATCGCCCTCACCCAACCCGTCGTGGGCCTCGGGGGGTTCTGATGGTTCAGGTGCCCTCGGCCTCGTAACGCCGCCGCACCGAGGTGAGAAACGCCGCGTAGCGGCGGATCAGGGTGGGCCACTGGTAGTAGCGCTCCACATAGGCATGGCCACGGGTGCCGAGAAGCGTGCGCAGCCCGGCGTCGGCGAGCAGGCGATCCATGACCGCCTCGAACTCCCGGTAGGAGCCGAACCACAGGCCACCGCCTGATCGCTCGCAATGTTCCCGGGTGGGGTCACAGGTGGCGTTGACCATCACCGGCACCGACTGCTCCCAGGCCTCGAGGACGACGAGCGAGAACGACTCGAGGGCCGAGGGTGATATCGAGATCATGGCGTCGCGCACGATGTCGCATTTGTCGGCCTCGCTCACCGATCCGGTGAGGACGATGTCCTCGTGCTCGGGGATGGTCGCCGCTCTCGGCCCGACCAGGGCCAGGGCGAGCGGGCCGGGGTGGCGCTTCTTGTAGGTGGTGAAGAACGCCGCCAACATCGAAGACCCCTTGTGCTCGTCGACCCGGCCCACGCTCACGACGTAGGGACGATCACCGACGCCGAGGATCTCCGCGCCGGATCGTCCGCCGTCGACGACGGGCGAGACGCCCAGGCCGAGCTCGATCTGCGGGATCTGGGCGACTTGGTGGCGACGCTGGACAAGTCGACGCTCGGCAGCGGTGTGGTAACAGATGGCGTCGGCACCGGCGAAGGTGGCGTCGAAGACCTTGAGATACAGCGCGGGCTCGTCATGGGCGGCGGGGTGCAGCACCCTTGGCGTGGTCGTCGCCTCCATGCCCACGACCGTGGGGTAGTAGAGATACGGGTAGAAGGCGATCACCTCGGCCTCGCTGGCACGGACGGCATCGACGAGATCTGGCGTCACCGGTCCGTTGAGCTCGAGCCAGCGACGCGACTGCTCGAGGCTGGCCTCGGCAGGCGCCACGCGCAGTCGGCCGTCGAGCTCGTAGAACTCGGGCACACGGCCCGAAGCCGAGGCGAAACGGTGGACCGTGACCCCGTTGAGGTCGCTGTCTCCGGCGGGCAGCACGTTGTCCCATGTGATGTGATCGAGCGCGCACGTGGAGAAGACCTCGACCTGCCAGCCGCACTCGGCCACCAGGTGCTCGGCCAACTGGCGGGCCGCGGACTCGGCTCCCCCCATCACCTCGACGCCATAGCGAGGCGTCACGAAGGCGACCTTCATCGTCGAGGTCCCCGCACGGGCCGATGCGCTGTGGTCAGGTGACGTCACCGAGGCGGCCCGTCACGTAATAGTCGCGACCGTCGGTTCCCTCGGTGACCGTGGCTTCGAGGCCGAGATCACTCATGACTCGGAGCCACGTCCTGGGTCGGTAGGGACGCGCCTCGGCCATGTCGGCCTCTACGGGTGCGTCGTCGTCCTCCCAGCTCGCCGGCGTCAGTGAGTGGACCACCAGGACGCCCCCGGGTGCCAGGCAGCGCACGGCGCCTTCGAGGAGCCTGCGCCGCTCGACGTATCCGGAGCCTTCGACGACGCCGGACAGCACGATGCCCCGGAGTGAGCCCGACGCCACCGCGTCGACGTGCTCGGCCACGTCCTCCACGCGTAGGTCGAGGGCGTCGAGCTCGTGGCTCGACGCCCGGATCCGAGGATCGACCCCGTAGGCGTCCACGCCGTGTTCCACGAGCGCGCCCACGAGCCATCCGTCGCCGCACGCGGCGTGGACGACGCGTCCGCCGTGGCCGGCGAAGGCTCCCGTCACCGTCGCCACCCACCAGGCATCCGCGTTGTGCGCCCACCCGACATCGATGGCGACCGAGGGCGGCACCGCCAGCGCGTCCACTTTGCGACGGAGGTCGGTGACCTGGGCGTCGAGTACGTGGAGGGCTCGGCTGACAGCGGTGGCGAACTCGCTCACCTGGTGTGTCACGTAGCGGAGGTACCACAGACTCAGCGACCTGAGACCGCGCTTGACCGTCGTCCCTCCCGGACGGCGTGATTCGACGGGTACGACAGGGTCGATGAAGACTGACGCGTCCACCAACCGGAGCATGTCTCGCAGTGCGGCCCCCCGACCGCCGAGCGGCGAGTGGGCCAAGAACAACTGGTCGAGCTCGCGTTCGATGTTGAGGGGGAGATCGCCAGAGGTCCGTCGCCTCCGGACCTCCTCGTCGATTTGGTGGCGAACCTCGTCGAGGTATCTCCGGGCCTCGTCGTCGTCGGGGTCGGACGGTGCTTCGCCGGGTCGACCCGGATTGTCAGTCAACACGTCGCCTCCTTGTGGCCCGGAAGCCTCTTGTCAGTGGGCGGGCTTGCGGCACAGGTAGCTCAGGAGATAGCAGTCCTCGATTTCGGCGAAGAGCCCTCTGTTGGTGGCCACTTCCTGGATGGAGAAGGTCCCTTCGGCCACCGAGCGCGCCGCGAGGTTGAGGCCTTTGGCTTCGAGGACTTCGAGCCCCGCAGCGCGCAGCTTGTCCATCATCTCGCCGTGGGTGTACTCGTAGTCGTGATCGGGGTCGATGAACCCCGGTTGTTGGACCCGGCACACTCGGGCGTTGGGCGTGTCGAGGGCGAGGTGACCGCCGGGGCGGAGGATTCTCGCCGCCGCGGCCAGGACGCGCTCGGCTTCGTCGACCGGGACGTGCTCGATGCTCTGTCCGGAGTAGACGAGGTCGAACGACCCATCCGCGTACCCGGTGAGGTCAGACATCGAGTGGTACCGGTACTGGACCGGTCCGAGCTCGGTCTGGACGAGGTCGCGCGCCACGGTCTCTTTGTAGAGGTCGTTGCGGTCATCGGGAGGAAGGTCGATGACGACGAGCTCGTCGAAGGCGTAGGGATAGCCCATGAGGACCATGGCACCTTTGTCCGATCCCAGTGCCGTGCCACCGAGGTCGAGGATGCGACGGGCCCGAGGCAGTGACCGGATGAACAGGCTCCGGCTGAAATGCAGCGCCGGGGCGAGCTGGGTGAAGGGGGCCACGGTCCACCACTCGCTCGACGCGTAGATCCACTCGGCGAGTTGCGAGGGCGACATCGAACCGTCTCGCAGTCCGGGGAGGTACGACGCCGCACCCGACGGGTCGGGTTTGCGGCCCAGGAGGACCTCGTAGAGGACGCTGAGCTGCTGTTCGGGAGGAAGGCCGGCAAGGCCCCTATCGGTGCCGAGGGCCTTGGCCTGGACTCGCCGGGCCAGGCCTTTCGCCGCAGATTGCGGAGAGCGAAGGCGGTCCATCAGGCGTCGTCGACCATGGTCGGGCCACCGTAGTCGCGGTTGTTGATCCTCAGGTGGTGGGGGTGGGCGGCGCGCCTGGTCCCGAGCGCAGCCCCCGCAGGCCACGTGTGACAGACACCGCCGCCGTCAACGTCACGGCCACGACGATGACGACAGACCCGGTCGAGAAGACGGCGGTTCGTGGATCGAGCCCCCCACCTGGACGCGACAAGCTCACCAGGCATGTGACACTGACGGCCGCTTGCGTTGCGATCCCGATGGCGACCAACACGGCGAAGACGGTGGACGCCGCGAGCCAGGCGACCCGGAGCCGAGCACGACGCAGTGCCACCGCCGCGCTGGCGGCACATCCGGCGACGCACGCCACGGTCGCCACCACCCAGGCGATGAACACGGCGAGGACGAGGGCACCGCGGGGCCACGTCAATGCCACGCCACTTCGGGGCACGTCGTGATGGGCGAACAAGGCCACCAGGCCGGTGATGCCGAGCCACACACCCACGATGAGCGCGGGCGCGAGCGCCGGTACTACGACGTCGCGTCTTTTGGCCCGGAGCGCGGGGACGATCACCGCCAGCCAGAACACGAAGCCGGTAAGCATCACAGCCGCCGCCGTCACCTCCACGACGATCGTGCCGCTGTGGTAGACGGTTAAAGCGGTCCCGTGCAGCGCACGCAGCGGAGGATCGTCGACCGCCTTCGAGAAGCCGGCCGCGGCGACAACACTTGCGCACCACGCGGCGAGCACCGTGACGGTCGTGGACTGCAGACGCGACCGCCGCTGCTCGACGGAGGCCCCGCCGAAGACCGGGGTCACCCAGGCGCGGCACACGCCGAGGGCCAGGTCCATGGTGTCGCGCCACCGAGCATCGGTGTCGCCGACCAGGGACGCCAGCTCGTCGCCGTAGCGGTGGCGGAAGCTGGGGGGATATGCGCCGACCAACGCTCGTTGCAGCCGCGTCGGGCCGTTCACGACGCGCCCCGCAGGATCGGGGTGTGGTGTGCAAGTCGTCGTCGGCCCAGGCCGGCGAAGCGCTGCATGCTTGCAAGCTGGTGTTCGAGCACCTCGACGCCACGCGTCGTCAACCGGTAGGGGCGCCGGCGCGAGTCCTCGCTGTCGATCGCCTCGATCAGGCCCCGGGACTCGAGGCGGGCGATGGCCCCGTAGAGGGTGCCCGGGCCGAGGCGCACACCGGTCGTCTCCTCGACGTCCTGGACCATGGCATAGCCGTGCCGGGGCCCGTCAGCGAGGCTTCCCATGACGAGCAGCCCGGGATCGGTCCATTTCGGGTCGTCGGCAACTCTGGGCACGGGTCTCCTTCCGAAGCCGTAGTAGTACGGAGAACGATATACCAACCTGAGCACGTGAGCGACCTCGGGAGCGAGGACCGGGCGCCAGGGCCTTGTCCGGCACGCTGCCGTCCGCCTCTGTCGGTGCCCTCGTGGCTACCATCGGCGGTATCCACACCGCATCGCCCCGACGGCGCCGCGTCCTCGCACGCGTCGTTCCCGTCGCCCTGGTCCTGACGGGATTCTCCGGCCTGGTCGCCCTGGTGCCGGCCTCTCCAGCCGCCGCCTATCCCGGGGCGAACGTCTCGCTCACCGGCCACGGCTTCGGCGGCGGTGCCGGCATGGGCCAATGGGGGGCACTGGGCTACGCGCTGCAGGGCCTTTCCGCTACGCAGATCCTGTCGACGTACTACGGGTCGGTCAGCAGCGGTCTCACCACGGTCGGGACGCTGCCCAACGGGTGGAGTGACTCGAGCCCAATCACCGTGGCGTTGACCGCCAACGCCGGCAACGACGTCATCGTCACGTCGGGCTCGGGATTCTCCGTCGGCGTGATGCCGGTGCCGGCGCACAGCGCGGTCCTGTTCCATTTGAACAGTCCCGGGTCCAGCGCCCTGTGGACCGTCTTGACCGGACCGGGTTGCGCCGGACCATGGACTTCGGCCCAGACGAGCGTGACGAACCCCACTGCGACGCCGGGCAGTGAGCCATTCCCCTCGGACGGAACCATCGCCAACGAGGCGCTGCAGTTGTGTGAGCTCCCCGCCAACATCACGGTGCGCGGCACCTTGGAGGGGACGGCCAACTCCAACGACCAGGCCCGTACCGTCAACGTGGTCCCGCTCGGACAGTACGTCGCCGACGTGACGCCGTCGGAGTCCCCGGCTTCGTGGGGAGCACTCGGGGCGGGTGTGGGCCTTCAGGAACTCGAAGCCCAAGCCGTGGCGGTCCGGTCCTACGTGATGAGCACCTACGGGAACCTCCAGGGCTACTTCGGTTATGCGGACATCTGCGACAACGTCTGCCAGGACTATCCCGGCATCACCAACGAGAACACGGTGACCGACACGGCCGCGACCAGCACTCCGAACACCGTGGTGCTCATGCCCAACGGCACTGTGGCGCGCACGCAGTACTCGTCGTCGACGGGTGGGTACAGCGCGGGTGGCACCTTCGCGGCGGTTCCCGACCTCGGCGACTCGGTCTGTGTCCCCGGTGCATGCAACTCGCACCACACCTGGCGGGCCCAGGTGCCGGTGTCGGCCATCGTCGCCGCCTATCCCCAGATCGGCATGCTGGAGTCGGTGGGGGTGTCTCAGCGCAACAACCTGGGTGACCTCGGGGGCCGCGTCCTGCAGATGACCCTGCAGGGGAGTGCCGGCAGTGTGACCATCAGCGGCGACACGTTCGCCTCCCAATTCGCCCAGTACGGGCTGCAGTCGAACTGGTTCGCCGTCACGAGCCAAACGAGCGGTGGTGTGGGTGGCTACTGGCTGGTGGCGACCGACGGCGGCATATTCTCCTTCGGCAACGCCGCCTTCCACGGCTCGGCCGGGAACATCAAGCTCACCAAACCGGTGGTGGGTATGGCGGCGACCCCCGACGGCGGCGGCTACTGGCTCGTGGCATCTGATGGCGGCGTGTTCTCCTACGGCGACGCCGCCTTCCACGGCTCGGCCGGGAACATCAAGCTCACCAAACC
>ODAK010001428.1_pt1 | contig 26111 bp, 18 predicted proteins | sample 1539591 | NCBI WGS metagenome assembly ODAK01 (sample SAMEA3539303, study PRJEB22396) | soil metagenome | biome: tundra; feature: field; material: soil | place: USA | collected 2010-05 | depth 0.15 m
GACGAGAGCGAAATCTTCTCGTCAAGCCTGACGGTACGCGGCATTGGCCCCTGGTGGGTTTCCAAAGATTTGACGAGATTGCCCCCATTCTGCAATTCCAGGTGATCCAGCACAGCCTGCAGGACATCGAGATCAAGATCGTGACAGAGAAGGAAATATCTGCTTCCCAAGAGCATGCGCTTGCCGCAATCGTCCAGCAGGCCCTTGGCTACCCGAGCGCCATTCGTGTCGTCCAGTCGAGATCGCGGCTTCCAAACTCAAAGGGCGGGAAATTCGAGGAATTCGTTTGCGAGATCTGACCCTGGGGACGATTTCAAAAAAACGTTGTTAGGTTGAGTGGCCGCGGCGGCCAGCGGGCGGTGAGCCGTCATTCCGCGCTGCCGAAGAAGGCCTCGGCCGTCGGCCCGACTGATCCCGCCTCCAGCCGCGCAAGCGCATGCCCGACCCGCGCCGTCCCGGCCGGCATGCAGTAGCGCAAGAAACCCTTGCCGGCGATCCGAAATGCGCGCCGAGCCTCAGTGAGGCGACCGGCGCGGTGTGCCAGAGCGCCGGCATCGAAGTGGCATTTGGCAAGCGCCGGTCCAAGCTGCAACTTTCGCGCGACGTCCGTGGCGCGCAGCAGGTCACCTGCGGCAGCGTCCAGATCGCCGTCCGCGACCCTGCTCTTGGCCCGCAGGCGCAGGGCGGAGCAGAGATAGCCGAGCTCGCCGCCTTCCTCGGCGACCCTGAGCGCGGTCTCGGCATGCCGTCGGGCCTCGGTCAGCTCCCCGGCGAGGAGGCAGGCTTCCGCCAGCCGCGCGCACCACCGCGACCGACCAGCGTGGCCTCCGATCTCCTCGGCCTTGCGCATCGCGCGCCGAGCCATCGCCAGGCCTTCTGTGGCGCGGCCCTGCGTCGCCAGAAGGAAGCCGACTTGCGATGCCAGTACGGGAATGATGAAGGCGATGTCGTTGTGATCGGCGGTGGCCAGGGCCGAGGCGCTCGACTGCAACGCAGCTTTGAGCTCCCCGCGGAGCATCAGGACGAAGCCCTGGGCAGTCAGCGCGTAGAGCGACTCGAACGGCTGCCGCTCATCGGCCAGGGTCAGCATCTCGCCGGCAAGTGCCTCCGCGGCGGCAAAATGGCCGAGTTCGGCCTGCGCAATGGCGACCCAGTAGCCGCGCATGAGCAAGGGGCGCACCGGCAACCCGACGGCGGCGCCGGACAGCGCGGCGTCCTGCAACGACGGGTCCCTTCCGAGAGTCGCGACGACCCGGCGATATTGGCCGAGCCCGTATTGCGCCTGAGCCAGGTAGAGGCTGGGCGCGATGCGCAGCCTGGCATCCGGCGCGCGCCCAGCGAGCCGCAGCGCGTCGCGGCAGAGCTCGATGCAGCGGGTCGGGTTGCGGGTGAGGTAGGCATGCCCGGCAAGGAACGCAGTGATCCTGGCGCGCTGCGAAATGTCGCCCAGACGTTCGGCCATGCCATGGGCTTCAGCCAGCAGGGCGCCGATGCGGTCCAGGCGCAGCAGCGGCATGATCACCGAACGCAGTTCGAGGCGCAGCGCGATCGCATCCTCAAGCTGCCGACCCTCGGGATCGGCGCGGCCAAGCGCAGCCGTTGCGTTCTCCAGGTGGAGTGCGGCTTCGCGGTTGGAATAGCGTGCCGCGGCGCGGCGACCGGCTTCCCGGCAGAGCGGGACAGCATCGGTCCAGAGCTCGCCGCCGTAGGCGTGATGCGCCAGTTCCTCGACCGGCGACGGTGCCGCATTCTGTTCGGACCGGCGCAAGGCCAGGAAGGCAGCCTGGTGCAGTTCCCGGCGCTGCCGCCGGAGCAGTGTGAGGTAGCCGACCTCCTGGAAGAGCCCGTGCTCGAAGCAGTAGGTGCGGCTCATCGGCTCCAGCGGACGGACGAACTCCGCCGCCGCCAAGGCGTCGAGCTGGGCCGACAGGGCGGCCTCGGCCATCCCGCACACGTTGGCGAGGATATCGAAGGCGAACTGTTCGCCGAGCACGCTGGCAGCCAACAAGACGCGCTTTGCGGCCGGGACGAGCCGATCGATCCGGGCGGCTATCACGGCGCCGATCGAGGGCGGAACGGCGATCCGGGCGGCCGCCTCCGGATCGCCGACCGCACCGGCTTCGATCATCGCCCGGACGCTTTCGCGAAGGAAAAGCGGGTTGCCCTTGCTCCAGCCGACCAACTGTCGCTCGACCCGCGGCAGCACGGCCTTGTCGAGGAACCCGGCGATCAGCGCCTTCGTATCGTCGTCGCTCAGCCGGTCCAGGCGCAGCTGCGTATAGTTTTCGTTGCGGTCCCAGTTATGGGCCAGCTCCGGGCGAAACGCCGCGATGACCAGCAGACGGTGCGGGGCGATCGACTTGGCCATCTGGTCGACCAGCTCGATGGTTGCCGAATCGGCCCGCTGCAGGTCCTCGAGCACGACCACAAGCTTGCGCCGTCGGCTTTCGGCCAGCAGGACTGCGATCACCGCCGAGCCGATCAGGTCATGGCGCATCAGCGGTGCGAACCCGCCCCAGCTTTCCGGCAGGCCACCGAGATCAAGCAGATCGAGCAGCGGAGGCTCGTAGGTCCGCTGATCGAGTCCGAACGCCGCCAGCCGCGCAGTGAGGGCTGATCGGCGTTGCGCCGGTGGCAGTTCGCCCAACCCCAGCAGTTGCAGCATCACCTCGGCGAAGGGCTGGAACGCCGCGACGCTGGTGTGGTGCTCGGCCGTGCTGCGGATCAGCGCGATGGCGCGCCTTTGGCGGTGCGCGAAGCGCTCGATCAGCGTCGTCTTGCCGATACCGGCCTCGCCGCACACCCCCAACACGCCTCCACGGCCGTCAAGGGCCGCTGCGAGCGCCTCGTCCAGTGCGGCGAGCGCGGCTACTCGGCCCACAAAAGCGCGGCGCATCCGCCCCGGCGAGCGGTACCGCTCGGTGGTCATGGGACCAACGAGGCGATGGAGGTCAAGCGGCGCCGCTAGTCCCTCCAGCACGGAGCGCCCGATCGGTTCCGTCAGCATCGCGTCGCGGACCAGCGCCGCTGTCTGCGCGGTCATCACCGTCGAATTCGGCGCGGCCAAGCCCTGCAGGCGGGCGGCGATATGGACGACGGCGCCGGTGGCGGTGTAGTCGATCGCGAAGTCATTCAGCGCCGAACCGACCGCGACCTCGCCCGAATTCATGCCGACGCGCAGTGCGATGCGTGCCGCCAGGGTCCGCGCAACCAGCGAATGCAGCCGCAAAGCCGCATAGCAGGCGCGCGTGGCGTGGTCATCCTGCGCCGCCGGTGCACCGAAGATCGCCATGATGCCGTCGCCCTGCCTGTCTGCCACTACCCCGCCATAGGCGTGCACGGCCTCCGTCATGACCTCCAGCGCCGCCGTCAGCACCTCATGCGCGTCTTCCGGGTCCTTGTCGCGGATGACGCTGAGCGAGCCGACCATGTCGATGAATACGACGGTGACGAACTTTCGTTCGGTAAGCTGCGCAGGGGCGCCTACCGTCGCTCCTGCAGCTACCTTTGCGCCGCAGTCGACGCAATACTGCGCCCCGCCGGGGAGAGGTCTATTGCAGGACTGGCAGACCATGGAAGTCGACAAATCGCAGCTCGTGCAATACCTCGAGCCCGGCGCGCATCGGCGATGCCGCAACGAGTCAGGAGGAAGCGCAGCCCGCAGCCAACCTCACCAGCGGTCGATGCACCGGCGCTGCGCAGCGGCCGTCATCAACAGATCGCCTCCAGCAGGCAGGCGGCGGCCACGCCGCACTGCATGGCCACGATCGCCCGCGGTTCGCCGAAGCTGCGCTGGGGGGCGTGCAGGGCCACGCAGCGCCGAATATCCGCTGCGTCGTGTGGGCCGGGATCGTTGATCGTCACGGAACCGATCAGCGCAGCCTTGTTCGGCCGGGTGGCCTGGTTGCCGTGCATCTCCCAGTCGACACTGATATAGGCGACGCGCGCCCCCGCCAGCTTTGGCGGATTGCCACCGGCGTCCAGAAGCAAACGAGCCTTGACCTTTATCGTCGTCGGCAGTGCCCCGGGGCCGACCAGATCGCCCTCGACAGTGCCCACGATATCGCCGACGCCAAATGGTGCGAAGAACCCACCCCGCCATGCTCCGACCGGGTTCGCAGTGGTTCCGAAATCCGGGGCGATCGTCGTCAGGTAAAACGGTGTCCCGTCCGGCTTGAGCGCGGCGCCGACATGCTGGGCTGCGGCCAACGGCAGCTCACTCAGCAATTTCACACCGAGCAGGCCGCAGATTTCCGCCATTCCCATCGAATGAAGGCGGGCCATGAGATCGACCGAAACGGGAAAGATTTCGCGTCGCGGATCACCACCCTGTAGTGGTGCGACATAGCACGACATGTGATCGACTCCTTGTCACGCTGACCATGGGCGAACAGGCGCTAGCGCGCGTCTTTACGCGGACCGGGACTCTGGAGCTGTGCTCAACCCAAGCCATTTGCGACCGAGGTCCGCGACCATCGACCCGCCGAATCATGGCGGTTTCAGGTCCGAAGCGCAATGCCTGCTCGATGCGTCGAGCTCGTCCTGGCTGAATACGCTGAGCTCGGTCCCCTTAGGCAGGTGCCGGCGGATCAGCCTGTCGGTGTTCTCGCAGGTGCTGCGCGGCCAGGGCCCGTACGGGTCGCAGGGCATGCTCTGGCACAAGGGCCCGCGGGAAATTGCGCACGATGTTTGATCTGGCGCAACAAGTGTTCATTGAGTCGTACCGCGCCGGTTGCGCACGACCTTTCATGTATGCAGTATGCAAACAGAGCCGGGCGATGCCCGGCGGTGGAAGGCTTTCCTTGGTCCCCAATCGCTCGCTCAAGCTAGTCCAACGCCCGCTGGCATTGGGCGAACAGGTCTACAACGCCTTGCGCACCGAGCTGCGCCAGGGCGGCATCGGAGCGGGCCAGGCGTTGCAGGAGGTGCAATTGGCCGAACAGCTCGGCGTGTCGCGTACGCCTGTGCGCGAGGCGATGGCGCGGCTCGCCAGCGAGGGGCTGCTGGCCGAAGACCAGCGCAGCTTTACGGTGCCGGCGCTGACAAGCCGCGATATCGATGACATCTACGAAGTGCGCTGCCTCATCGAACCGGCGGCATTGCGCCGCATCGCGCCGCTGACAGCCAATCCGGCAACGCGCTCATGGATCGACGCCGCGCTGGCAGACGCGGTGGCCGCGCACCGCGCCGGTGACAGCGCAGCCTTTCGCGACGCCAACGCGCGCTACCGGGCGGCGTGGCTCGCGCTGCTGCCGAACGCCAGGCTCGTGCGGATGGTCGAGTTGTATGCCGATCACATGCAGCACATCAGGGCGCTGACGCTCGACGATGCGCCCGTGCGCATGGTGGTGCTGCGCGGCCTAAAACGAATCACCAAGGCGCTGGCCGCCGGCGATGGCGATGCCGCCGCGGCGGCAACGCACGAGCACCTGCTGCAGGCGCGCCGCGCCTTCATCGAGGCCATCGGTCTGGGCAGCACGTCCGAGAGTCGCAAGCGGAGAACGAGCCCATGAAATTCAAGGCCGAAATTCCCTACGGGGCCTACTGGAGCACGCCGTTCTCGCGCTGGCAGGGCAGCTTTGCGCACCTGCACAGCATCGAATTCGCGGCCTTCGTAGCCCGGCGCGAGCTGGCGCGGCGCCGCATCGACGCGGCGCGCTTCGACCACGGCGTGCTCGGCTTCTCGGTGCCGCAGAAGCACTCGTTCTACGGCCTGCCTTGGCTCATGGGCCTGCTCGGCGCGATGCAGGCCGGCGGCCCGACGCTGATGCAGGCCTGCGCCACCGGCGTGCGCACGCTGCTCGCGGCGGCGCAGGAGATCGAGGTCGGTCTGGCCACGACGGCGCTGGTCGTCAACTGCGACCGTACCTCCAACGGCCCCCATCTTTACTACCCGAATCCGCGCGGCCCCGGCGGCACCGGGGTGGCCGAGGACTGGGTGATGGACAACTTCGGCTGCGACCCATTGGGCGGCCATTCGATGCTGACCACCGCCGAGAACGTCGCCGCTCGCCACGGCGTCGGCACGGCCGAGCAACACGACGTGGTGCTGCAGCGGGAATCCCAATATGCGGCGGCTCTGGCCGACGGCTCGGCCTTCTTGAAGCGCTTCATGAGCCTGCCGTTCGAAGTCCCTGCGGCCGGCTACAAGAAGAATTTGACCGTGCTCGAGGGCGACGAGGGCGTCTCGCACTCGACGCCGCAAGGGCTGGCCGCGCTCAAACCCGTCACGCCGGGCGGCAGCGTCACCTTCGGGGGTCAGACCCACCCGGCCGACGGCAATGCGGCGCTCGTCGTCACCACGCGCGAGCAGGCGCGCCAGCTGGCAGTCGACCCGAAGATCGCGGTGCGGCTGCACGGCTTCGGGATGGCACGCGCCGAGCTTGCCTACATGCCCGAGGCCACCGTGCCGGCGGCGCAGCGCGCGCTCGCCCAGGCCGGCCGCAGCATCGGGCAGATCGCGGCGGTCAAGACGCACAACCCGTTTGCGCTCAACGACATCGTCTTTGCGCGCGCCACCGGCATCGACTGGCGAACCATGAATAACTACGGCTGTTCGCTGGTCTGGGGGCACCCGCAAGCGCCGATGGGCACGCGCGCGATCATCGAACTGATCGAGGAACTCGCTTTACGCGGCGGTGGCTTTGGCCTGTTCACCGGCTGTGCGGCCGGGGACAGCGCGATGGCGGTGGTGCTCGAAGTCTGCGATTCCTGAGTCCGGGGCCGCTGCAATGGAGTTTGCCGACTGGATCGCAGCCAATGCCCGGCGCACGCCGGACAAGGCGGCGCTGCGCTTCGAGGGCGAGGAACTCAGCTATGCGGCCCTCGCGGACCACGTCGACGAGATCGCGGCCGCGCTTGCGGCGAGTGGACTGACCCGCGGCGACTGTGTCGGCTGGCTCGGTCTGAACAGCCCGGCGATGCTGGCCACCCTGTTCGCCTGCGCCCGGCTGCGCGCATTGTTCATGCCGTTGAACTGGCGCCTCGCATCGTCCGAGCACCGCGCCATGCTGCAGGACTGCCCGCCGGCGCTGCTGTGCGTTGACGCCAGCTTCGCCACCGCCAGCGCGGTGAACCGCGTCGCCTCCGCCGAGACGCGTTGCATCGCGTTCGGCAGCGCGAATGGCACCGCACCGTCGGGCTGGACGAGCTGGGATGCGTTCATCGACAGCGGGCGCGCGTCGGCACCACGTGCTCCTGCGGTCGGCGCCCATGCGCCGCTGCTGCTGTGCTGGACATCGGGCTCGACCGGTCGTCCCAAGGGTGTGTTGCTGACCCAGGACGCACTCGCCGCGAACGCCGACGCCAGCGTCGACATGCACGCGCTGACAGCAGACGATCGGGTGCTGACCACCTTGCCCCTGTTCCACGTCGGCGGCCTGAACATCCAGACCACGCCGGCACTGCGAGCCGGCTGCACGGTCACGCTGCACGCCAGGTTCGATCCCGAAGCCACCTTCGATGCCATCGAGCGCGAACGCATCACGCTGACCGTGCTTGTGCCGGCGCAACTCGAGGCGATGATCGCGCATCCGCGCTGGTCCACCGCCGACCTGTCCAGCCTGCGCATGATCAGCACCGGCTCGACACTGGTGCCCGAGCGGCTGACGCGCGCCGTGCACGAGCGCGACGTGCCGCTGGTCCTGGTGTGGGGCGCGACCGAGACCGCGCCGATCGCAGCGTGCCTGCAGGCCATCGATGCCGTGCGCAAGGCCGGATCGACCGGACGCGCCGCTGCCGGTTGCGAATTGCGAATCGTCGACGCGGCGGGGTGCGACGTCCGACCCGGCGCGAGCGGCGAAATCCTGGTGCGCGGTCGCAACGTGATGAGCGGCTACTGGCGCGACGAGACGGCCAGCGCCAGTGCGCTGGCCGGCGGCTGGTACCACTCGGGCGACAGTGGCCATTTCGACGCCGATGGCTACCTCACCATCGACGGCCGCCTCAAGGACATGATCATCACCGGCGGCGAGAACGTCAGTCCGGCAGAGGTCGAGGCCGTGCTGTTCGAATGCCCCGATATCGCCGAGGCCGCGGTCGTCAGCCGGCCCGACGCCCGCTGGGGCGAGGCCGTCGTGGCGGTCGTGGCGCCGGCTCCCGGGGTGACGTTGACGCGCGAGCGCGTGCTGGCCCTGTTCGGCGACCGGCTCGCGCGCTTCAAGCATCCCAAGGACGTGCTCATCGTCGACGCGCTGCCGCGCACCGCGTTGGGCAAGGTCCGCAAGGACGACGTGCGGCGACTCGTCGGTGGCCGCCTGGCCACTGCGGGGGCCACACACGAGGAGCCAATCGGATGACGCTGAAGATAGGTATCGACGTCGGCGGTACCTTCACCGACTTCGTCGTCGCGCGCGATGCCGACCCGCCGCGCATCTACAAGACGCTGTCGACCCCCGCCGACCCGTCGATCGCGGTCGTCGAGGGGCTGGCGCAGATCGCCGCGGCGATGAACCCGCCGCTGGCCCTGGAAGACTTCGCGCGCTCGATCGACACGATCGTGCACGGCACGACGGTGACGACCAACGCCACTCTCACGAGCACCGGCGCACGTTGTGCGCTACTGACCACCGAGGGCGTACGCGACGCGCTCGAGATGCGCCGCGGCATCCGCGAGGAGCAGTACAACAACCGCTATACCAACGTGCGGCCGTTGGTGCCGCGGGCCCGCCGCATCGGCATCCCCGGGCGCATCGACCGCGATGGCGGCGAGACGGCGCCGCTCGACCTCGACGCGGTGCGCAAAGCCGTGGCGCTCTGGCGTGCCGAGGGCGTACAGGCCGTGGCGGTCTGTTTCATGAATTCGTTCGCCAATGGCGCGCATGAACATGCGGCGGCCGAGATCGTCCGGCGCGAGATGCCCGAGGCCTACCTGTCGGTGTCGACCGAAGTCCTGCCGTCGATCCGCTTCTACGAACGCGTCAGCACGACCGCGCTCAACGCCTACGTCGGCCCCAAGCTCGGGCACTACCTTGAGCAGTTGCTCGGCCGGCTGGCGGGCGTCGGCTTCGGGGGGCTACTGCTGATCATGCAATCCAACGGTGGCGTCATCTCGCCGCAGGCCGCTCGCGACAAGGCGGCGCTCACGCTCCTGTCGGGGCCCGCCGGCGGCCCGGGCGCGGGGCTGTTCTACGTCGGCGTGCATGGCCAGGACCGCTGCATCACGACCGACATGGGCGGCACCAGCTTCGAGGCCTCGGTCGCGGTCGGTGCGCCGATGGTCAAGAACGACGGCGAGATCGCGCGCCACAAGATCGCGCTGCCGATGCTCGACATCCACACCATCGGCGCGGGAGGTGGGTCGATCGGCTGGCTCGACGAGGGCGGCCTGCTGCGCATGGGTCCGCAAAGCGCCGGCGCCGACCCGGGGCCGGCGTGCTACGGGCGCGGCGGCCGCCTGCCGACCACCACCGACGCCAACGTCGTGCTCGGTTACCTGGATCCGGCGTTCTTCGCGGGCGGCCACATGACGCTTGACCTGCAGGCCGCGCGGCGCGCGATCGACGAGCACATCGCCCGACCGATGGGCCTCAGCATCGAGCAGGCGGCCGCGGGCATGTACCGCGTGGCCTGCAACAACATGGCGCAAGGGGTGCGCGAGGTGACGATCAAGCGCGGCTTCGATCCGCGCGAGTTCCCGCTCATTCCCGGTGGTGGCGCGGGGCCGATCCACGGCTGCCTGATCTGCAGCGAGTTGTCGATCCCGTTGCAGGTCGTGCCCCGCGAGGCCTCGGTGCTGTGCGCTTTCGGCATGCTGATGTGCGAGTTGCGACACGACTTCGTGCGGACCTTCGTCGCCCGCCTGCAAGGCATCGATTGGATGCGCCTGGCGGCACAGGTGGAGGCGATGGCGGCCCAGGGCACACGGCTGCTGACTGAGGAGCGTATCGCGCCGGCGCGCCAGCGCGTCGAGCTGCGACTGGATTGCCGCTACATCAAGCAGTACCACGAGGTCTCGGTGGTGCTGCCGCTGGCAGTGATCGAGCGGCGCGACGCCGGCGCCATCGCACGCGCCTTCCATGCTGAGCACCAGCGGCTGTTCGGCTACTCGCTCGAGGCTGAGGGTGCGGCCGTGGAGATCATCAACGTGCGCCTGCAGGCGATCGGCTCCACCGACCGACCGGCCTATCGCAGCGAGGCGCCAGGCCACGCCGACGCCCGAGGCGCGCTGAAGGGCCGGCGCAGCGTCTACATCCCCGAGCGCGACGCGTTCGCCGACGTCGCGGTCTACGACGGCCACCGCATGCACTGCGGCCACCGCCTCGAGGGCCCGGCCCTGGTCGAGCAGCAGACGACGACGATCTTCGTCAGCGATTCCTACGACTGCGCGGTCGATGCGTTCGGCTCCTTCGTGCTCTATGCCAAGGGGCGTGCAGATCTGGCGGGCGCCGGCGCCGCCCGTGCGAAAGAGGAGGCCATCGCATGACCGTCGATCCCATCCTGCTGTCGGTCTATGCGCGCACCTTCAAGTCGATCACCGACGAGATGAGCATCTCGATGGAGCAGACCACGCGCTCGCCCATCTTGTGCGAGGCCAAGGACTACGTCACCGGCCTGTACGACGCCGAGGGCCGCATGCTCGAGCAGACCGAGAACCTGCCGATCCTGGCGTTCTCGCTCGCGCCGGTATGCAAGCACATCCGCAAGACCTTCGACGGAGAGATCTACCCCGGCGACGTGTTCTTTCACAACGACGTCTTCAGCCTGGGCAACCAGAACAACGATGTCGCCGCGTTCAAGCCGGTGTTCCTCGACGACGAGCTGGTCGGCTGGACGGCGGTCAAGGGCCACCAGGCCGACATCGGCGGCGCGGTGGCCGGCGGGTACAACCCGAACGCGGTCGAGGTCTGGCAGGAGGCGCTGCGCATTCCGGCGGTCAAGATCGTCGAGCGCGGCAAGCTGCGCCAAGACGTGTGGAACCTGATCTTCGCCAACGTGCGGCTGGACATCGTGCAGCACGACATGAAGGCCGAGATGGGTGCCTGCACGGTCGGCGAGCGGCGCCTGCTGGAGTTGCTGCGCAAGTACGGCGTGGCCAGCTACCGGGCGCACAAGCAGGCGCTTTTCGACGCCACGCGACGCATGATGGAGGCCGAGATCGCCAAGATCCCGAACGGCCGCTACAGCGGCGAAGGCTACGTCTACTACGACGGCCGCCACGAGGGCTCGAAGTTCACGATCCGGGTCGACATCGAGGTGCGGGACAAGCGCATCAGCTTCGACTACTCGCGCACCGATGTCCAGACCAACGGCTTCGTCAACGGCACCTTCACGTCGAGCGCATCGGCCACGATCCTGACGCTGCTGCAAATGGTCAACCCCGACATCCCGCACAACGAAGGCATGGTCGAGCCGATCGAGATCGTCATCCCGCAGGGCACGATACTCAACGCTGCCTATCCAAAGGCGACGACCTTCGGCAACCACCTGTGCCCGCCGAATGCCGACGCGATCCAGCGCGCTCTGGCGCCGGTGCTGCCGGACCGCGTCACGGCCGGCTGGAACAATCTGCTGGCCGCGCTGACCACCGGCACCGACCCCCGCACCGGCGAGAAGTACGTCGACATCGGCTTCATGGGCCTGAAGGGCGGCTCCGGCGCGATGAAGGGTTGCGACGGCTACGACCACATCGGAATGATCGATGCCTCGGGCGGCGTGCTCGACCAGGACTACGAGATGTTCGAGCAGCAGACGCCGCACCGCCTGATCAAGCACGAACTGCTCACCGATTCGGCCGGCGCCGGCCAGTGGCGCGGCGGCCTGGGTGTCGAGACGATCTTCGAGATCGGCTCGGACGACACCCAGCTCGTGACCTTCGGCGACGGCGACTTCGAGGGTGCGTTCGGCCTGGCTGGCGGGCACGGTGCGGGGCTCAATTCCATCCGCCTGTGCTACCCCGACGGGCAGACGGTCGTGCCGCGCAACAAGGACCTGATCACCAGCGTGCCGCGCGGCACGGTGTACCACCAGGTGGCCAATGGTGGCGGCGGCTGGGGCGACCCGCGCAAGCGCGACCGCCGGACGATTGCCGAGGAAGTGCGCAACGGGGTGATCTCGAGAAAGGCCGCCCTGCGCGACTACGGCATGACCGAGCTCGAATTGGACGCCCCATGAACTTCGATCTGACCGAGGAACAGGGCGCGATCCGCGACGCGTTCGCGCGCTTCTGCGACGAGCGCATCGCACCGCAGGCGGCCGCAATTGACGAGGCGCGCGCCTTTCCGCACCAGCTGTTCCAGGAGCTGGCCGGGCTCGGCTTGTTCGGCATGCGCTATCCCGAGGACGTCGGCGGCAGCGGCACGGGTCTTTGCGAGTTCTCGCTGGCCCTGGCCGAGATCGCGCGCGGCTCGATGTCGCTGGCCGGTGCGGCGGCGATGCAGTCGCTGATGGGCACCAAGTTCCTGCACGCGCTGGGCAACTCCGACATCATCGAGCGGCTGTTCAAGCCCGCGTTGCGCGGCCAGAAGATCGGCGCAATCTGCATGACCGAGCCGAATGCCGGCTCCGATCTGGAATCGATCGCCACCACGGCCAGACCGGTCGACGGCGGCTATGTGCTGAATGGCCAGAAAACCTGGATCACGTCGGCACCGGTGGCCGACTTCTTCACCGTATTCGCGAAAGCCGGCGCTGCCGGCAAGCTCACCATCTTCCTGGTCGAAAGGCATTTCAAGGGCCTCATCGTCGGCCGGGAGATTCACAAGATGGGCGTGTGGGCGCTGCCGACATCGGAAGTCGCCTTCGACGACTGCTTCGTGCCCGCCAGCCATCGCCTGTCGAAGGAGGAGGGCGACGGCGAGGCGCAACTGCGCAAGACGCTGGCCGAGATCCGCATCATCACGGGCGCGATGGCGCTCGGCGTGGCGCGCGCGGCGCTGGCGGCGGCCGTGACCTACGCGGCGCAGCGCAAGCAGTTCGGCAAGACGATCAATCGCTTCCAGGCGATCCAGTTCAAGCTCGCGGAAATGGCCACCGAGCTGGAAGCCGCCGTGCACCTGGTGCACTACGCGGCCTGGCTGCACGACGCCGGCCGGCCGCACCACAAGGAGGCCGCGATGGCCAAGCTCAACGCCAGCGAGGCGGCGGCGCGCATCTGCGACCAGGCCGCCCGCGTGCTGGCCAGCTACGGCTATGCGATGGAATACCCGGTGCAGCGCTACCTGCGCGACGTGCGCTTCACGCTGATAGGCGGCGGCACCAGCGAAATCCTCAAGCTGATCATCGCCAAGGAGGTCGGATGAACTTCTCCCACGTCACTTCGCTGCTGCCCCCCGAGGGGGTGCATGCGCCCTCGAGTCTGCCCGTCGGGAGGACCTCGTGAACGCGGCCAAACGCATCAAGGTGGTCCTTGCCAAGCCCGGCCTGGACGGCCACGACCAGGGCGCCAAGGTCGTCGTGCGGGCGATGCTGGACGCGGGCTTCGACGTGTACTACACGGGCCTGCGGCAGACGCCCGAGCAGGTGGTGGCCGCGGCGCTGCGCGAGAAGGCTGACGTCATCGCGCTGTCCAGCATGGCCGGCTCGCACCTGCCCTTCTGTACCCGGCTCAAGCCCTTGCTCGAAGCCGCCGGCCTGGGCGACCGCCTCTGGATCATCGGCGGCAATCTGCCCGCGCAGGACCACGAGAGCTTGCGCGCTCTCGGCTTCAAGGGCGTCTTCCAGACCGGCTCCCGGCTGGACGCGATCTGCGACTTCATCAAGGCCAATCGATCATGAAACGCGACAACCTCCCTCGGCCGGTACGCAACGAATCCGGCATTGAGATCCGGCCGCTGTACAGCGCCGCCGACGTCGAGGCGAGCGGTGGCCTGGCCATGCTGGGCGAGCCCGGCGCCTACCCGTTCACGCGCGGCATCCACCCGCTGATGTACCGCAAGCAGCCGTTCACGATGCGCCAGTACACCGGTTTCGGCAACGCCGCCGACACCAACCAGCGCTTCAAGTTCCTGATCGAAAACGGCCAGACGGGGCTGAATGTCGCGTTCGACCTGCCGACGCAGTGCGGCATCGACTCCGACGACCCGCAGGCCGACGGCGAGATTGGACGCGTCGGCATGGCGGTGGACACGCTGCGCGACTTCGAGATCGCCTTCGAGGGCATCGATCTGGACAAGATCACTGTCTCGCTGACGATCAACGGCGCCGCGGCGATCCTGATCGCGATGTACCTGGCGATGGCCGAGAAGCGGGGCTTCGACCTGAAGCGCCTGCGCGGCACGGCGCAGAACGACATCCTCAAGGAGTTCGTCGGCCGTGGCACCTGGGTGTTCCCGGTCCAGCCCTCGATCCGGCTGGTCGGCGACACGATCGAGTACTGTGCCGAGCAGGCGCCCAAGTACAGCCCGGTGTCGGTGTGCGGCTACCACATCCGCGAATCGGGGGCGACACCGGCTCAGGAGATGGCCTGGGCCTTCTGCATCGCGCGTGCCTACGCCGACGAGGTGATCCGGCGCGGCGTACCGGTGGACGAGTTCGCCGGGCGCCTGTCATACAACTTCAACATCTTCGGCAACCTCTTCGAGCAGGTCGCCAAGTTCCGCGCCGGCCGCGGCCTGTGGGCCAGGATCATGAAGGAGGAGTACGGTGCGACGCAGCCCGGCTCGATGTGGCTGCGCATGATCGCCGGCGGCGGCGGCGGCGGCCTGACGCTCGAACAGCCCGAGAACAACATCGTGCGCGGCGCCTACTACGCGCTGATCGCCGCATTGTCGGGGGCGCAGACCATGGCGCTGTGCTGCTACGACGAGGCCTACACGATCCCGAGCGAATACGCGCAGCGCATCTCGCTGCGCACGATGCAGCTGCTGGTCGAGGAGATGGGTCTCGCCGAAACCGTCGACCCGCTCGGCGGCTCGTTCTACGTCGAGACGCTGACCAACCAGATGCGCGCCGAGATGGAACGCATCATCGAGGAGACCGACGCGGCGGGCGGCATCGTCAAGCTGGTCGCCGAGGGCACGATCCAGTCGCGGGTCTCGGCGCAGGCCTATCGGATGCAGCGGGCTATCGAATCGGGCGCTTTTCCGAAGGTCGGGGTCAACCGCTATCGCAACGACGGCGAGACCGAACACCAAGTCGAGATGCACCCCTACCGGGCCGATGATGCGCGCGCGCAGATTGCGTCTCTGGCGCGCGTGCGCGCCGAGCGCGACGCCGCGGCCGTCGCGCGGGCACTGCGCCGCGTCGAGGTTGATGCGCGCTCCGGCGTCAACCTGATGCCAGCCATCTTGGAGGCGGTCAAGGCCTACGCCAGCGTCGGCGAAATCACGCAGCGCATGGTCGAGGTGTTCGGGCGCTTCGTCGAACCGGTGCGGTTCGATCACCGCGACGAGGAGCTCGTGGCATGAATGCATCGACGAATGCCGTCGAACGCTACCTCGTGCCGACTCGCTTGGTGCAGGCACTGGCGGCGCTCGGCGACGGCGGCAGCGTCACCGTGCTGGCCGGCGGGACCGACCTGATGCCGCAAAGCCATGCCGGTCGCCTACGGCCGGCGCGCACGCTGCTCAACATCCGTCGCGTGCCGGGGCTCGATGCGATCGAGGTCAATGCCGGCGCGCTGCGTCTCGGTGCGTTGATCACGATGGACACGCTGCTCACGCACGCGCTGGTGCGCGAACACGCGCCGCTGCTCGCGCTGGCCGCCGACCACTTCGCGAGCGACCAGATCCGCAATGTCGCCACCCTCGGCGGGAACCTGTGCAACGCCTCGCCTGCCGGCGACACGCTGACGCCGCTGCTCGCGCTCGATGCCGAGGTCGGACTGGCCTCGCTGGACGGCGACGGCTCGGTCAGGACGCGTTGGCTGCCGGTGGATGGTTTCTTCACCGGGCCGGGTCGCACGCAACGCGAAGCACGCGAGCTGGTGACCGCGCTGCGCGTGCCGCTGGCGCCACGCGGGCAGGTCGTGCGCTTCTACAAGACCGGTACGCGGCCGGCGCTGGACATCTCGACGATTTCGATTGCATTTGCCGCTCGCCGGGACGACGCCGGCCGTCTGCACGACGTGCGCGTGGCCCTTGGCGCGGTGGCGCCGACGCCGTTGCGCGCGCGCCGCACGGAGGCGCTGCTGGAAGGCGCTGTGCTCGACGCGACGCTGGCGGCACGAGCCGCGCAATGCGCCGCCGAGGAGGCGACGCCGATCGACGACGTGCGCGCCACCGCCTGGTACCGCCAGGAGCTGGTGCGCAACATGACACGAAGGATGCTCGACGATGTCTCTGACACTTGAAATCGCCTTCACGCTGAACGGGGTGCGGCGGCGCACCTCCGTCGGCGTCGAGATGAGCGCGCTGCAAATGCTGCGCGACGTGATCGGTCTGACCGGCACGAAGTACGGTTGCGGTGAGGGCGAATGCGGCGCCTGCACCATCATCGTCGACGGCCGATCGGTCAATTCGTGCCTGCTGTTCGCGGTCGACTGTGACGGGCGCGAAATCACCACCATCGAGGGAATGGCCGGCGATGCACGTGCCCAGGCACTGCAAAAGGCCTTCGTCGCGCACGGCGCCGTGCAGTGTGGCTTCTGTACGCCGGGCATCGTGGTGCAGGCCACGCATCTGCTGGCCACGCACCCGCATCCCGACGCGGCAGCGGCCAAGCGCGCCATCGAGGGCAACTTGTGTCGCTGCACCGGCTACCAGAAGATCGTCGATGCGATCGTCGAGGCCGGCCAGTCGCTGCCTGAAGGAGCACGGCCATGAGCGAGGTCCTGACGAAGCCGGCAAGCACCGGCAGCCTGATCGGCCAGCGCATCCCGAAGATGGACGCGCCCGAGAAGGCCAGCGGCAAGACCCGCTATGTCCACGACATCGATCTGCCCGGGCAGTTGCACGCGGCGATCCTGCGTTCGGCGCGGGTGCATGCGCGCATCCTGCGCATCGATACCGCCGCGGCGCGCGCACTGCCGGGCGTGCATTGCGTCCTCACCGCCGCCGACGTGCCCGACCAGCGTCCGATCGGCGTGGCCAAGGATCACCTGCCGCTGAAGAGCGGCCGGGTACGCAGCGAACGCGATGAGATTGCCGCGGTGGCCGCCGACAGCGAGGCCATTGCGCTGCAGGCGCTGCGCCTGATCGAGGTCGACTACGAGGATCTGCCGGTGGTGGTCGATGCCGAAGCCGCGCTCGCTCCGGGCGCGCCGCTGGTGCACCCGCCGATCGAAGGCGCCGCGGTGGGCGCGCCGGTCGGGCTGGCCGGCAGGTCCGACAACGTGGCGATGCGCTTTGACTACGGCCACGGCGATGTGGCTCGGGGCGAGGCCGAATCCGATGTGGTGGTCGAGGACTGCTTTGAGCTGCACTACGTGACGCACTGCTGCCTGGGCGTGTCGGGTGTGATCGCCGAGTTCGACGCCAAGGGCAACTTGCTGCTGTACTCGAACACGCAGGTGCCCTTTCTGCACAAGCGCGAGTTCGCCGAGATCCTGGGACTGGACCCCGGGAGCATTCGCATCATCCAGCCGCCGATCGGCGGCGGCTTCGGCTCCAAGCTCGACATCTACCCGTACGAGGTGATCTGCGTCTGGCTCGCGCGCGCCACCGGCCGGCCGGTCAAGCTGGTGTTCAGCCGCGAGGAGGAGTTCCTCGCCTCGCCGACACGCCAGCCAGTGCGGCTGACGCTGCGCTCGGGTTGCAAGCGTGACGGCACGCTGACCTTCCGCAGCGTGCACACGCTGCACGACAACGGCGCCTACACCTCGTGGGGCGCGACGACGCCGTTCGTGATGATGCAGACCTTCTCGTCGCTGTACCGCGTGCCGCATTGCGACTACCACACGGTGGCGGCGTACTCGAACAACCCCTATGCCGGCTCGTTCCGCGGCTACGGCAACCTGCAGGCCACCTTCGCCGTCGAGGCGCACATGGACAAGATGGCGCAGGCTATCGCCATGGACCCGCTCGCGTTTCGCCTGAAGAACGCCCAGGTCGTGGGCGAAGTCACCGGGCAGGGCATGGTGTTTCGCAGTTGCGGCTTCCAGGATTGCCTGCGCACGGCCGCCGGACGCAGCGATTTTTCACGCAAGCATCGCGAGTACGCCGCGCTGCGCAACGCACCTGGGCCGATCAAGCGCGGCATCGGCATCGCATCGATGCTGCACGTGGGTGGCGGCGCGAAGATCTATCCGTCCGACGGCTGCGGCACCATGCTCAAGCTCGACGATTTCGGCCACATCACGCTGATCACCGGAGCGTCCGAAATCGGCCAGGGTTCGGAGACCGTCCTGTCGCAGCTGGTGTGCGAGGAGCTCGGCCTGCCGATGTCGGCGGTGACGGTGGTCAACAACGACACCGACATCACACCCTGGGACGTCGGCGTGCACGCCAGCCGCACGACCTTCATTGCCGGCAACTCGGCGATCGGTGCGGCGCGCAAGGCCAAGACCAAGATCCTCGCCGCCGCGGCGCAGCGCTTCGACTGCGCACCCGAGGCGCTGGAACTTCGCGGCGGCAGCATCGTTCGCGCAGCCACCGGTGAGCCGCTCACCGAACTGGCGCGCTTCCTGCGCGGCCTGCACTTCAGTGCCCGCGCCGAACTGGTGGTGACCAGCTTCTACTACGAGCCGCCGAGCGTGCACCAGGACAAGGCCTTCAAGGGCGATGTCTCGGCGGCCTACGCCTGGGCCGCGCAGGTCGTCGAGGTCGAGGTCGACACCGGCACCGGCGCCGTCCGAATGACCCGTGTGACGGCGGCGCACGACGTCGGGCGCGTGCTGAACAGGCTCGGCATCGAGGGCCAGATCGAAGGTGGCATCGTGATGGGCCAGGGCTACGCGCTGACCGAGAACCTGGTGGTCGAGGGGGGCCGGATCCGCAATCCGAACTTCCGCGACTACAAACTCGTCACCGCCCCCGAGATCCCCGACATGGACATCGCCTTCATCGAGTCGATGGACGGCGAGGGCCCGCAGGGCGCCAAGGGGGTCGGAGAGGCGCCGGCGATCTGCATCGCGGCGGCCACCGCCAACGCGATCTACAACGCCACCGGGGTGCGCATCACGAGCCTTCCGTTCACGCCCGAGCGGGTCTATCGCGCGCTGCACGGCGCACTGCCGCAGCTGCGGCCGACGCCCAGGATCACGCCTTGAAGCGGCGTACCGTGCTGTCGATGGAGCAGGCGCTGTCGCTGCCCTATGCGACGCTGCGTTTCGCCCAGCTCGGCTGGCGCGTCATCCGCATCGAGGCGACGCCATCCGGCGCAGGCCTGCCCGGCGACCCGAATCGCTACATCGGCACTCGCGTCGCTGGCGACGACCGGCGCAGCTACTTCATCGCCCCGAACGTCGGAAAGGAGGCGATCGCGCTGAACCTGAAGGATCCGCGCGGACAGGCGCTGCTCGCACGGCTGATCCGCGAACTCGATGTCGATGTGTTCTGCTGCAATACCGTGCCCTCGCGCTATCGCGGCCTGGGCATAGCTCCGGCAACATTGCGAGCGGTCAAGCCCGACCTGATCTGGGCTGGCATCTCGGCGATGGGTCCGCGTTACCCCGACGCAGCCGGCTACGACCCGGTGATACAGGCGATGGCCGGCTACATGGAGGTTACCGGGGAGCGCTCCGGTCCACCGATGCTCACGGGCATTCCGGTCATCGACCTCAAGGCCGGCGACGAGGTCTATGCCGGCGTGATGCAGGCTTTGCTCGAGCGCCACGAGACCGGCAACGGCGCCGAGATCCATGTCTCGATGCTGCAGGCCGCGGCCTCGTGGCTGATCACGGTGCTGCCGCTGATCGATTTCGACTGCCAGCCCGCCGAGATCACGCGCGCCGGCAACGAACACCGCAAGTTCATCCCGACCAATGTCTATCCGACGCGCGACGGCTACGTCTTCCTGGCCATCGGCAGCGACGTGCAATGGCGGCGCTTCACCGAGATCGCGAAGTTCGCGCGCGTGGCCAACGAGGTGCGCAGGACCAACGAAGGCCGCCATGCCGAACGCGAGGCGATCCATGCCGACATCGCTGCGGTGAGCTCGGCCCACATGGCCGACGAGATCCTCGCCGACCTCCGCGGTGCGATGATCCCGGCGACGCGCATTCATGACATCCACCAGGTGCGCGAGCTCGGCCCCCTGAGCGACAGGCTTACTCGCACTGTCATGCCCGACGGGCGGGTCGTGCGCATGCAGCCGATGGCTGTCGACATCGCCGGCGCGCAGCGCGAACTCGGCTTCGCGCCGCAATATGGCCAGCACACCCGCAGCGTGCTGGCCGAGGTCGGCCTCGGCAATGACGAAATGCAGGCGCTGTTCGGCGCCGGCGTCGTGGCATGAACGCCGACCGACGAGCCCAGCCTCGGCCTGGCGCCGAGCCCGACCTCGGTCTCGCAGGCACAGCATGACAGGCGCAACGCCTGTCGTGGTGCGCACCTGGGCGACGGTGGTCGAGATGCTCGCTGCCGCGGCGACCGAGGCGCCGGACGCCGAGGCGCTCGTCTTCGGCGATCGCAGGCTCACCTACGCCACCTACCTTGCCTGCGTCGCGGGCTTCGCGCGCGAGCTCGACGCGCTCGGCGCACGCGATGACCGCGTCGCCACGCTCATCGGCAACTCGATCGAGGCATGCGTCGCCGCGTTCGCGGCGCTCGCCGCCGGGGCGCAGCACGTGCCGCTGAACCCGCAATACACCGCACGTGAACTGGGACCCATCCTCGCCGACGCGGCGCCGGTGGTGCTGGTCGTCGATGCGGCGATGGCGCCGATGGCGGAACCGGTCGCCAGGCGTGCCGGCGTCCGTCATGTGATCGTCGTCGGCGAGCGCGCCAGGCGGCTCGATACCTGGCGTGCCGCCGAGGTCACGCTGCCGCCGCCGCCCGACGCGCAGGCGCTCGCGCTGCTGCAGTACACCGGCGGCACCACCGGCGGCGCGAAGGGCGTGGACCTGACGCACGGGGCGATCGCGATCAACGTCGCCCAGCGCGACGCCTTGCTGCCGAGCCGGCCCGGCGACCGCATCCTGTGCATGATGCCGCTCTCGCACGCCTACGGCATGGCGATGGGTCTGTTCCTCGCCGCGCACTGCGCCGGCACGCTGGTGATCCTGTCGCGCTATCTGCCCGATGAAGTGTTCGCTGCGATACAGCGCGAGCGCATCGGCGTGTTTCCCGGCAGTCCGACGGTGTTCGTCGGCCTGATGTCGCATCCGGACTTCGCGCGCACCGACTGGCGCAGCGTGCACACCTGCTACTCGGGCGCGGCGCCGCTCGCGGCGGCCACGCTCGAGCGCTGGCGCGACGCGGTGGGTGCGCCGGTGTACGAGGGCTACGGCATGACGGAGGCCGGGCCGGTGCTGTCGTTCAACCCCAGTGGCCGCCCGGCCAGGCCGGGTTCGGTCGGCGTGGCACTGCCACTGACCGACCTCGAGATCGTCGATGTCGAAAGCGGTCGGCAGGTACTTCCGGTCGGAACGTGCGGCGAGGTCCGCGCGCGCGGCCCTCAGTGCATGCGCGGGTACCGCAACCGTCCCGACGAGACCGCGCTGGCGCTGCGCGATGGCTGGCTCTACACCGGCGACATCGGCGAACTCGATGCCGAAGGCTACCTCTACATCCGTGACCGCAAGAAGGACATGGCCATCGTCGGCGGCTACAACGTCTATCCACGCGAAGTCGAGGAGGTGCTGTTCGAGCACCCCGACGTGGCAGACGCAGCGGTGGTCGGCGCTCCCGATGCCTACCGCGGCGAGGTGCTGGTCGCGCATGTCGTGCTGCGCGCTGGTGCATCGGCGGATGCCGGTTCACTGCTCGCCCATTGCCGCGCGAATCTCGCAAAGTACAAGGTGCCCACGCGCGTGCGACTCGCAGCCGCGCTGCCCAAGACAGCGGTCAACAAATCCGACAAGAATGCGCTGCGGCGCCTTGGAGCAACCGACTCGCCGGCTGCCTGAACTCCCGGAGAAAGTCTTGACCTCACGACGCTTTGCCAACCCCATGTTGCAGCCGTCGGCGCGGCCGCAGCCGCGTCACGTTGCCGTCATCGGTGCCGGTGCAATCGGACCCGACATTGCCTACTACCTGAAAGGCGCGCTGCCTGGTCTCAGGCTCACGCTGATCGACAACCGCCAGGCGGCCATCGACGCCGCGCTGGCGCGGCTGCGGGAGTACACCGACAAGGCAGTGGGGCGCGGCAAGCTCACTGCGCCAGCGGCCGAAGTCCTGCTGCGCGACCTGCAGGGCAGCACCGACTACGACGCACTTACCGGCTGCGACTGGGTGCTCGAAGCCGCGACCGAGGCGCTGGCGCTCAAGCAGCGCATCTTCGCCGACGTGGAGGCGCGGATCGCCGACGATGCGGTCATCACGTCCAACACGAGCTCCCTGCCGGCGGCGCGCATCTTCGCCGCCTTGCGTCGCCCAGATCGCGCGACCGTGACGCATTTCTTCGCGCCGGCCTGGCGCAATCCGACGGTCGAGGTGATCGATTGGCCCGGTGTCGATCCTGCGCTTGTCGCCTGGCTGCGGCGCCTGTTCTGCGCCACGGCCAAGCTGCCGCTGCTGACCCGCGACGTGCCGTGCTTCATGCTCGACCGCATCTTCGACAATTGGTGCAACGAGGCCGCGTTGCTGCTGGACAGCGCGACCGCGGCCGAGATCGACAGCGTCGCTGACGAGTTCGTGCACGCCGGGCCGTTCTTCGTTCTCAACCTGGCGCACGGTAATCCGATCATCGTCGAGACCAACACCTTGCAGGCCGAAGAAGAAGGCGAGCACTACCGCCCGGCGCCGATCTTCCGCTCGGTTGAGCGTTGGCTCACGAACCCGCCTGGCCGCCGTGTCGAGGTCCGCGCCGAGCAGCGTGCGCGTATCCGCGAACGCCTGCTCGGTGTCCTGCTGTCGCAGTCGGTCGACATTCTCGATCGCGACATCGGCGACGCTGCCGACCTCGACCTCGGCTGCCGTACGGCGCTCGGGTTCAAGCGGGGGCCGCTCGAATTGATGCGCGAGCTCGGCGAAGTCGAAGTCGCACGGGTGCTGGATCGTTTCAGGCTGGATCGACCCGGCATGCCGGTTGCGCAACGCGCGCTTGCTTCGTACACCGCGGTCGAGCGCCATGTCCTGGTCGATGCCATCGACGGCGTGCGGGTCATCACCTTGCGCCGCCCCGAGGCGCTGAATGCGCTGCACGACGAGATGACCGACGAGATTCTCGCGGCGATCCGCAGGCACGAGCGGGATCCCGCGGTCGCCGGCTTCGTCATCGTCGGCTACGGCACGAAGGCCTTCTGCGCGGGTGCCGACATTGGCCGGTTTCCTTCGCTCCTGGGCGACGCCGAAGCTGCCGCACAGTACGCACGCGACTGCTCGCGCCTGCTGGTGCACCTGGACTGCATGACCAAGCCGGTCGTCGCCGCGCTCAATGGCATGGCGCTGGGCGGCGGCTTCGAGCTGGCGATGCGCTGCCACGCGCGCGTGGCGCAGCGCAGTGCGTGGATGCAACTGCCCGAGATCACGCTGGGCATCCTTCCCGGCATCGGTGCGATGGTCGTGCCCTACCGGCGCTGGCCTGGCGCCGCGAAGGTCTTTCACGGCATGCTCGCGCGTGCCGAGCGTCTGAGCGCCGCCCGCGCGCATGACCTCGGCGTCGTCGACGAACTGGCGGACGATTTCGACGACCTGATCCGACGAGCGGTGGCACGCGTGCACGGCCTCAAAGGGCGGATTCGACCGATCGCCGACGGCGCGCTGGCGCTGCCGTCGTTCGAGGCGATCGATGCTCGGAGCAGCGACGGTCGCAGGCTCAGCACCACGATGGTCAGCCTGATCGAGCAGGCGGTACACGAGGCGGCAGCGGCACCGACCCTGGGCCAGGCGCTCGAGGTGGGCTATCGTGCCTTCGGTGCGGCGGCCTGCACGGCTGCGGCGCGCGAAGGCATCCACGCCTTCATGGAAAAACGCGATGCCGATTTCGCGACGAGCGGGTGATCACGATGAAGCCCTGCTCCTCGGTCAGGCCGACGAGCCTGTGGTAGGGCCGCTGCCGCGCACGGCAGCGGCATGAACAGCATGATGCGGTGGTGGCAGCGCATCGCGGCGGCGCCATTGATGGCCAGCGGTTTCCGACCCTTCTACTTGTTTGGCGCCTTGTACGCTCCGCTCCTGGCTCTCGGCGGCGCGGGAGCCTTTCTCGGTATCGTCCACCTCAGTGGCTCGCTCGGGCCCGCATCGTGGCATGGTCATGAAATGGTCTTCGGCTTCGCCACCGCGATCGTCGTCGGCACATTGCTGACGGCATTGCCGAGCTGGGCTGGTACGCCCGAAATTCGTGGCTCATCGCTGGTCTGGCTCGTGTCGACCTGGCTGCTCGGCCGCATCGCATTCTGGGCCGCGCCCTGGCTGCCGGCACTTGCGGTGGCATTCGCCGACCTGCTGTTCTGGCCTGCGTTGATCGTGCTTCTGGCGCCAGCCGTGTGGCGTCTGCCGAACCACCTGTACAGATTGCTTCTGCCTGTCCTGCTCGCGTTCGTGGCGGCGAACCTGACCTACCACATGGCGGTGCTGGCCGGCGATGTGCCGCGCGCGGAGCGGGCGCTGCGGGCTGGGGTCTGGGCCCTGATGGTGGTGTTCACGCTCAAGGGCGGTGTGCTGACACCGATCTTCACCGGCAATGCGCTACGCGAACTGGGGCGTGGCGAGCAAGCGCGTTTCCTCTTGCCGCTGGAGGCACTGGCGCTGGCGGTCCTGGTCGCACTGGCGGCGGCTGATCTGGGCGGCGCGCCACCGTGGGTTACGGGCGCACTGGCCGCTGCCTGTGCGGCAGTGCACGGCGTTCGGGTTGCGCGCTGGCGCGGCTGGCGCGTCGCCGATCAGCCGCTGCTGCCGGCGATGCACCTGGCTTTTGCGTGGCTGCTCCTCGCGTTCGCACTCAAGGCGGTGGCCGACCTCGGCGGCGCGGTGCCGCCGGCCGCCTGGCTGCATGCCTTCACGGTCGGCGCCCTTGGCATGATGATGCTCGGCCTGATGACGCGTGTGTCGCTGCGCCATACCGGGCGCCCGCTCGGGGCAACTCTGCGTGCCGCTGCGGTCGTGCTGTTTGCCGCTGCGGCACTGCGCCTGGCCGCCAGCGTGTACGGCCTGGGCCCGTGGGCAGTGACGTCGGCCGCAGTGTTGTGGGCCGGGGCGTTCGTCGCCTACGTCGCGCGCTTCGGCGCGGTGCTCGTCGCGCCGAGTATGCCGCGCCAGTGAGCGTGCAAGACCCGGGGAAGATCCCCGGCCGACGGACTGCGTTGGCCGCGCTGCCGGCCACCGCCTCACGTCGCCCAGGTGGCACTGGCGCTGGGTGGCGAATGCGGGGCGCGCCGCCCGTAGACCACGGCGTCGGCCTGCAGCCCGCATCAATGCCTGGTCTGGGCTCGGCACCAGACATCTAGCTCTAGCCGGACCGGTGTGATGGGTCGAACACGATCACATTTCTGGCGATGCCGCCCGTCTTCAGCGAGGCGAAACCCTCGTTGATCTGCTCGAGCTTGATGCGCGCAGACACCATCTGCTCCAGGTGCAGCCGGCCTTGTACGTAGAACTCGATCAACCTGGGCATGTCGGTGCGGAAGCGGTTGGAGCCCATCATGCAGCCCTGGATCCTTCGCTCGCGCAGGAAATCCACGCCGTGCAACTCGATCCTGGTGCCCACCGGGATCATGCCGATCAGCGTCGCGGTGCCGCCTGAACGCAGTGCCGAAAAGCTCTGCTCGGCGGTGGTCTTGAGGCCGATGCATTCGAATGAATAGTGCACACCGCCGCCGGTCATCTCCACGATGCGCTTGACCGTGTCGCCCTCGGACGCGTCCAGCACATCGGTGGCACCGAAGGTCTTGGCCAGGCCGAGCTTGAACGGGTCCTTGTCGATGGCGATGATGCGGCCGGCGCCCGCAATCTGCGCGGCATTGATCGTGGCCAGGCCGATGCCGCCGGCTCCGAAGATGGCTACCGTGGAGCCGGGTTCGATCCTGGCGGTGTGCGCCACCGCGCCGTAGCCGGTGATCACGCTGCAGCCGATCAGGCTGGCCAGGTCCAGCGGCATGTCCTCGCGCACCTTCACCAGCGCATGCTCGTGCACCACCATCTGCTCGGCGAACGACGACAGGTTCAGGAACTGGTTCAGGTGCTTGCCTTGCCAGG
>ODAK010001429.1_pt1 | contig 26103 bp, 29 predicted proteins | sample 1539591 | NCBI WGS metagenome assembly ODAK01 (sample SAMEA3539303, study PRJEB22396) | soil metagenome | biome: tundra; feature: field; material: soil | place: USA | collected 2010-05 | depth 0.15 m
CTGGATATTTTCCAGCTTTGCATCTGTAGCCCAGACCGGTGAGGTGGAACAGTACAGTATCAATACGACAATGAGCTTTTTCATGCGATATCTTCACGGCGGCGACGCTGTGGCAATTTGCTTTTTTCCCTGGCTTCGCTCGCGATCAATGCTTCCACATCGGGCGGCAATCCCCGCTTGATGAGCCATCGCTCTTCCGCTTTGGAAATGAACGGAATCAGAAAGAATGAGCCAAAATAGCAAAGTGTTGCCACTTGTCCAATCAAAATGCTCTGGCTGGTCGGCGGAATGTAACCGATATAACCCAGCACCAGCATATCCAGGAAGAACAGGTAGAACTGCACTCGAAACACCGGGCGGTATTGAGCTCCCCCGGGAATGCAGGAGCGGTCCAAAAATGGCATGAAAGCAAACATCATCACGGACAGGCCCATCGCCACCACACCGCCGACCATGTTCGGCACCGAGCGCAAGATTGCATAGAACGGCAGGAAGTACCATTCAGGGACGATGTGGTTCGGGGTTACCATGGGATTGGCCGGAATGTTGTTGGCAGGCTCAATCAGACTATTCGGCAAAAAGAAAACGAAGCTGCAATACACAATCAGAAATATGCCCAAGCCATATAAATCCTTGATAGTGAAATAGGGATGGAATGGGATGTTGTCCTTGGCTGCCAGATCGATGCCGCTCGGATTGCTGCTCTTGACGGTATGCAGTGCAACCAGATGCACCACCACCGCACCGATGATCAGGAACGGGAACAAATAGTGCAGCGCGAAGAAGCGTGTCAGCGTTGCGTCGCCGACGGTGTAGTCGCCGCGCAGCCAGATGACTACTTGTTCGCCGATGAATGGCGTGGCACGGAACAGATTGGTAATCACGGTCGCGCCCCAGAACGACATTTGCCCCCACGGCAACAAATAGCCCATGAAAGCGGTTGCCATCAACAATAGCAGCAATCCCTGTCCGCTCCACCACATCAACTCACGCGGTGCGCGATATGATCCGTAATAGAGCGTGCGTGCCATATGAATATAGATCACCAGAAAAAACGCCGACGCACCGGTGGAGTGCATGAAACGCAACAGCCAGCCGTAATTCACGTCGCGCATGATGTGCTGGATGGAGTCAAACGACAACGCGACATCCGCCTTGTAATGCATGGCCAAAAAGATGCCGGTGGCCACTTGCAGCATCAGCACGAAACCCGCCAAAAAACCGAAGTTCCACCAGTAACTGAGATTGCGTGGGGTTGGATATCCGGTCAATTCATGTTTGACGAAACTAGTGAGCGGAAAACGTTGGTCTATCCATTTAATGATTCTGTTTTTCATGGTCGTCTCCTATGCTTCGCCGATGATGATTTTGTCCGCAGCAATAAACCGGTAGGGCGGCACTTCCAGATTTTTCGGCGCCGGGCCACGTGTGACTCGACCACTATCGTCATACTGGCTGCCATGACAATGACATGTCCAACCCGGACCCTCCTTGTTCGGCACACAGCCCATATGCGTGCAGACACCCACCACGACCAGCCATTCCGGTTGTTTGGCTCGCTTTTGATCCGGCTCCGGATCGAGTCCGCCGTCGGAAGCTTCCATCTCCTTGATCTGTTCCTGAGTGCGCCGCAGAATAAACACCGGTTTACCTTGCCAAGCCACGGTCCGCATATCACCCGGGTTCATCCCGGATAGGTCAAATTCTGTTGTCGCCTTGGCCAGTACGTCCGAGCTCGGATTCATGCTGGCGATAAAAGGCAGGCACGCCGCCACCGCGCCCGCGCCGCCCACGACAGAGGTCACTTTGATTAAAAAATTACGGCGATTCAAATCACCTAAAGTATCGCTTTCAGCCATTACAATCCCCCAATCATGAAGTGTTATCTGAGTATGATTTTAACTTAATATGCTTTCAGATTTATTCGGGTTAAACCAAGCCAGTTTCTCCCTGAGCGTGACGACCCCGCCAACGATGATCAACGTCGGGGCATGCAAATTTTCACGTTGCGCAATTGCCGGCAGCGTCGCCAGTATGCCGGTAACGACACGCTGATTTTGCGTGGTTCCTTGCTGTACGATTGCCGCAGGAGTACTGTCCGGCATGCCGTGCGCGACAAGTTCGGCGCAGAGTGTTGCCAGCCCGCGCAACCCCATATAAACCACGATGGTTTGTTTTGGCCGGGCCAGCGCGTCCCAATCGAGATTCATACTGCCGTCCTTCAAGTGACCGGTGACGAATATGCAGGATTGCGCATGATCGCGGTGCGTCAGCGGGATGCCCGCGTAGGCGGACACGCCGGAGGCTGCCGTGATGCCGGGCACGACCTGAAACAGGATGCCGTGCTCGGCGAGGGTTTCGATTTCTTCTCCGCCACGTCCAAAAATGAACGGGTCACCGCCCTTGAGACGCAACACGCGCTTACCTTCTTTGGCCAGTCTTACCAGCAATTCATTGATCTCCTCCTGAGGCATGACGTGGTCATCGCGCTTTTTGCCGGCATAAATTCGCGTCGCATCACGCCGGGTCATTTCGAGTATCGGCTTGGATACCAGATTGTCATAAACCACCACGTCGGCCTTTTGCATCAGGCGCAAAGCGCGTAACGTCAGCAAATCCGGATCACCGGGGCCGGCACCGACCAGATACACTTCGCCCGCCAGTTCCGGTTTTTCATTTTCCAACAGACTCAACAGCATGGCTTCTGCGCCAGCTTCGTCGCCTGCCAGCACTTTTTCGGCGACCACACCCTCCAGAATATTTTCCCAGAACATTCTCCGCTGATCCGGGTTGGCGATACGCGCTTTGATGGTGTCGCGAAACCGCGCAGAAAACGCGGTCAGGCGACTGTAGCCTTGCGGAATCAGCGTTTCCAACTTACCGCGCAACATTCTTGCAAGTACCGGGGACGCGCCACCGCTGGAAAAAGCCACCAGCAGCGGCGAACGATCCAGAATCGACGGCATGATGAAGGAGCATAAATCCGGGCTATCCACCACGTTCACCGGGATATTTCGCATACGCGCCTGTTGAGAAACCTGCTGGTTGACGCTGCGGTCATTGGTGGCAGCGATGACCAGTGCCACACCATCGAGGTGCTGCGCCTCGAAACGCGCGACGATGGTCTCGACGCGTTGCTGTTCTGCCAATGCGGGCTCAATCTGCGGCGCGACCACGCGCACTTTCGCCCCCGCCTCCAGCAGCACGCCTGCCTTGCGCTTGGCGACTTCGCCGCCGCCGACCACGAGGCAATGTTTGCCTTTGACGTTCAGGAAGATCGGCAGGAAGTCCATGCTATTGGACGGCTTTCAAGATCAGCGGCACCAGCGCTTCCGGCAGTTTGATCTTGCCCGCAAGCGCAAATTCATGCGCGCGCGGCGACATCTTCTGCCAGGTCTTGCGGATGATCTGTATCCACTTCGCTTCGTCATACTCCGGGTGCTGCACGGCAAATCCGACCATGTAATGTTCGATGAATACCAGATCGGCCACATCTTCCATCAATTGCGTCTCCGGGTTGACCTTCAGCCCCTTCTTGCTCACGATGGTCTTGACGCGTTCGACCATCGCGTCGTCATAACCCACTTCTTGCATGATGCGCCCGGCAGTCTCTGCGTGGAACTTGTACAGCCCGGTGCGCCATTGCAGATAGCCCTGCCGATTCATCGGATAGTTGCTGCGCGGGATCTTTCGGCGCTGGATGTGCTGTGCACGCACCGCGAGTTTCACGGCCTCCGATGCCTCGGGGGCATAGCGTTCCTGCATCTCGCTCATGCGCTCTGCGTAGAGCAGCTCCTTGGGATACTCCTTGCCGTCGGCCATTTCCTTGTTCGGGTCTTCCGCGTTGGCTTGGTCGAAGGCAGCGATGGCGGCTTGATAACGTTCCTGTGTCATATTACTTGTTGGTTGGAATGTGTAGCTTCGAAATGTTTTGTTGTTCCAATTGTCGCCGAATGAATGCGACAAAGCGGATCGCCCAGTAGCGACTACCGATGGTGCGCAGGTGAGTATAGGAAGCCAACAGGCTGTGCAGAATAATTCCAATTCTATTTTAAAATAGCAATAATCATGTTGGATGCATTCCACGCACCAACGATGATGGTGCGTGGAACGCACCCTACGGCATTGCACTCTTAATTTAGAAATGGAATAAGACCGCCCCGTTCCCCACCTATACCGTAACCACGCTCGACATGATAAGCGAAGCGGGTGTCCGGCGGCAGATTCCCCATGCTTAAAAGTGGCGAACAACGAACCAATATTTTTTCACCTTCATTAAAAATTTCCCCTACCCAACTACTTCATGGTTGCGGCAATTTACCATCTCAAACGAACAAACAAATATCAGTATCTCCCGCAAACCCCAAAAACATAGCCGCGCCACCGTATTCAATATTATCAATAAATTCGCTCTTGTCGAATTCGAACAGATCAACCGTCATCTGGCAAGCAATGAATTTCACCTCAGCCTCCAGACACAAATCGCGCAGCTCTTGCAGCGAGGCAACGCCATGTTTCTTGAGTTTTTGCTTCATCATCATGGTTGCCATGGATTCCATCCCAGGCAGCATTTGCACCATCACCGGCATCGGCACAGGCATCGGCATGGCAGGGTTGGCCAGTGGACTGATCATCACGGTGGACAAGTCCTTGCGCAACAACTGCAATCCGTAGAAGGTAAAGAACACCTGCACCTCATAGCCCAAAGCGGCAGCGGTTGAGGCGAGGATGAATGGCGGGTAAGCCATATCCAGCGTGCCTTTGGTGGCAATGATCGCCATTTTTTTAGTAGTCATTTTTTTCTCTCAAGTATGGTTTTGGTTTGAAGCAGATAACTACTTTTTCTTAATATAAAAAGTGTATGCGCCGTTTTCCTCGATCGTAGCCAGCAAAGTATTGCTTGTTTGATCGGCGAATGCCTGCATATCTTTTATTGAGCCACGGTCAGTAGAAATCACCTTAAGCACTTGCTCTGAAGCCATCTCATTTAGCGTTTTTTTAGTCTTCAGAATAGGCAAAGGACAAGACATGCCGCTGGCATTCAGTTCTTTATCAAAATTCATCGTTTAATCTCCCGCAAATTATTAAAATTATTGCCGGCACTAATTTCATGAGCCACTTTAAAAATCACAGACTGATATCGACCAGCTTCTAACGCCGAACAGGCCTCATGTTTGCACCCAAGGCAGTCCTTCGAAACGCCACCCGTTGCGGTAATTACGATGATGCTGCTCATCCAACTCACCCTCAAAACCGTCTAGCACGTTATACACCTCCTGGAATCCGGCTTTTTCCAGCGCCAATCCGGCATCCCCCGAACGTTGGCCAGATCGGCAGATCAGCACAACGGGTCGATTCAAACTAGCGGCTTTTTTTACGTGAGCAATGAAATTGGGGTTGATGTCCCATTCTGGTCCATCGACCCAAGGAATCAAAATAGAACCTACGGGATGACCGACAAACATGTGTTCTATCTCGCTACGCACGTCGGCTAATATCGCCTCGGGATTAACTTGCAAGAATTCATAAGCTTGTTTTGCTGTCATGTGTTGCATGGTAATACTCCCAAAACAAAAACCCATCCTAACTTACATTCGGCAATGGGTGTGTGATGATAGTTCCAGACACTACGGGCAGTCTAGTGGAGAGTATGCGCAGAAAATAACCAATCCCTCGCGCCCTGACACACCCCAGATGCAAGCTAAGCAAATAGCATTTGAGGTATGAAAGCTCTGCCTCATCGGTTTGGATTATTCGTCTTTATTTAGGAACATTGCTCACATTTTCAACAATTATTGTTCCAGGAAAAAAGCCGCTTAGGCGGCTTTTTATATGTCACAACTATTTTATTTGGTGGATATAAATTGCACGATTGCTATTGAATACATCGCAAACCCGCATGAATGCTTGACGCTGTCGATCAGAGTACAGGTTGTTACCCTCCATAGTTACCCTCGGACGTATCTGGCTAGCAACTTAGGGGCGTGTACATTCTACCAAACCTCCAGCCCTCACCTAAGCCCGCCTCGTGCAATACCAGAGACAGGTTGCAATAGAACACACACAAGAAACACACGTTCGACACACAGGCAACACACCAATAACACACAGACAATTGTAGTAGCTTAGACTTGATTTGACAGGTAGTGTCAGACGCCGTCTAAAAACGACCCAAATGAGCCATTTGAGGTGTGAAGTTAGAGATTACCCGGTTGCCGGCCATCCGAAAATTCGACCTTTCATCCTATATGTATGGACTCTATCGGAGCCACTCAATAATCTGTACTTACTTGGCAAACTTACCGAAAGGCAAGGGCGCAAAGTCACCGACCTAAGGGAGACTATGGCAGCGGGACTGCGGCACGGATGTTCGTCCGTGTGCATAAATTGCTTACCCCTGCGGTGCTTGAAAATATGGAAAGGAGAGCGATATGTCCAGCCTCATTCCTGGTTCTTGTTTTATCCAAGAGGCCATGCACCTGTGCTTTGGGTTTGTATTCGTTGGATTGGCCGTTGCGGCACATACAGCACAGTCCGAGGAAGGTTCTTTTGCACCCAATCCGGATATATTAACGATTCAACTCGTGCGCTCCGACGCTGACTGGCTGCTCCCTTACCGGCTCAATACGAATGTTGCGCTTACCCGCTCAGAGGATTCCGCACCCGCCGGGTCAGGATTCAGCAACACACCACGGCTGTTCCTCGTCGCCGAGCCGAAAAAAGAAGCCGTCTGGTCAACAAACGCACGCAGGCAAATCACTCCCGACAGCGGCCTTGCTTCGTTATCGCCTCTCCCGCACGATGAGTCGAAAGGAGAACCGCCTGAGGTCAACCCCCAACGCCACTCGGTTTGGATGATATGGCGCAAAGTTTTCCATTTTTGAAGGCACTCCGTTGCTCACGCAACAGCTTGGGCAATCTGCGAATGGCTGCTTTTGGCCGATCAGCGTCTATCAAGCTACGGGGCAAATCCAGAGCCAAAGGCGACATATATACTGTTTCCAAATCTGCGCTTTGAGTCAAAATATAGTTAATCACCCAGCCATTTAGAATTTTTACAAATTTTATACTCACATAGGATTCATCTTTACACCGTTTTGATTCACCATTTCATACCATGCGTGTTGGATTACACCTCAGATTGACCCGTCTCCCAGAGCCACGAATAAGTGGTATGACATAAATTGCGAAAATGTGTATACGGTATATACTGTATTTGTCGGATTCGTTAAATCATTCACTTATATCAGGAAGGAAACCATGTTACAACACGAACATTTCTCTCATGGGCTTTTATACTCGTTGTCCCCAGAGCATATCGTCCAGATGCACCTTGGCGACGTCGCGAACAAAAACATGAACAATCCGTCAGAGTTGCAGGCAACCGATGTTCGCAAATCATTTATGGAACATTTGGTTGCCTTCCTCAAGAAAACGTTGAAGAAGCCCGCTTAGCCATCGTATTTTTTTGATGTGCAAGGGTATTAAGTGTGAATTGAAAGTATTATTGACCGACCGCTTCGAAACTTCTTCACTGACCGGTTTTGGCACATTTCTGCTTTTCACCAGTGTCCGCTTGGCACTGAGCAGAACTCCGTGGTATTAAGTTGAATGCCCAAAAGCTGCAATTCACCCACCACTTTCAGGCGGGGTCAATGAACAGCGCCAGCTCTTAACTTTAGAGTCCTTCGGTACCACCATTGGAACACTCGAAAGAATCTGTGAAATTGCCTCTTTTGCTGAAGAATTGCATTGCTCAATACTCCGATTATAGGGATTGAACACCGAGTATTGATTGACGTTCTCCGAGTTTTCTAGCTGAACAATCAGAAAGGTGCCATTTGCTTTTCCTGGGCTACACCCCAACGAAACCAAGAGACCAAGAGCCGCCAGCAGCATTATGATTTTTGTAGTTATGTTGGAATAACAGTTTATGGCTTTTTTCATATTGGTTGCTGAAATTTAACGCGGCCATCCTGCCTCAAATAGAATGTCAAGTCGAAGTTCCGCTCTTGGCACCTAGCCGAACGTTAATCCTTGCATTAGCTTACCCGAAAGCGGACCTTCACACAGGCCAAATGATACCCCTCGGACAGAATATGGAGCGCTCCTGCTTGAATCAGTAACCAGTAACACAATTCCAGATGCGGTGTTACGACCTGCCCACATGAATGCCAATGTTTGTTGTAGCTACACCGTAACACCAATAACACTAAAATATATATCAATCCAGATAAGAACTGAGCTGATGAACATGGCTGATGTTTGCTTTACTTGCCGATCCCCACCCAAATTCTCAGATCATCAATTTTCCGGTGTTACTGGTGTTACTGGTGTTACTCGAATTGCTTCCCAACGAACATTGACCCTCCTGCGTAACACCAAAGTTACACCAGACAAGCTATTCGACCAGTCCGGTGTAACCCCAATGTTTACTGCTGATCCTGCATGAAGGATGCCTTGATCACATAGACACGCATGCGCCCCAGACCTGGTACAAGTTTACTGACGGATGACTTGCCAGCACTGTCGATTTCCAAGTAGCCCTTGTCTCTTAAAACACCGGTAACCAGCTTGGGATCAAATCCATGACAGACCACTTGTTTATACATCTCGGTCAACATCCAGAATACGGTCGAGCCATCATCCTGAATTAGCCTGAACCCAAGACGATTAATGGTGCGTTGACCAATATTATTTTCACACAAGCCATCGGGAGTAATAAGTGTAAATTTTGACTCCCCATCACGTTCCAATACTCCACGAACCTGAGCCATTGCCCTGATGACGGCAGATTTGTCCCAGCGTGCTGCTCTACTTCCAGTCGGGTAGACCTGCTTCGGGAAGCGACCCGCTTTGATCGCATCGTAAATGGTTTGACGACCAATCCCAGCGAGTTTCATCACCTCTTTTATTGTCAGATACCTGGTTTCAGTCTCAACTGAGTTTGAAGTGGTTTCCACTGGCTTTATGGGTTTTGCGATCTTAGTAATTTCATCTTCCAGATCGGGTGGAGTCGGTTCAGCGGTTGTAGCGGATTTGAGCCTTGGTCTTCTTTTACTTAACCCCTCCTCATTCTGGGAAGTGGTTTCAAATGAAAGATTCTCGATGTCCTTGGTGAAAACATATAATTGAGTCTTCTTAAACACCACTGGTATATCGAGATCAACCTGGCGGATTTTCCCTGTTTCAGGGTTGGGGGGTACCAAATGCTTTTGACAGTAACCTCTTCTTCGCCATCCTCGAATAATTGAACAGTTCCAGCCCATAACCGACCTTCAGCAAGGTCACGTAATAGCGTCCGCTCAGCGGTTCGGCCATAACTTGTATTCCGTCCTTTCGTGTACGTTTGATCGAAGATGAAGCCCCACCATTCTTTTGGCATGACATAAATTGGAAGGATACCGCAAGCACCTTTATGCAACAGTTCATCCAACTCGCAGCCCAATAATTCTGCCGCCTTAGAAATCAGGTAATAGTCACGAGTAAATTTCGTCATGCTGGTCTACTTTCCCTGTCATTGGTGTTATCGGCTGCCTGATAGCTTAACTTCGCCTTATCGAGAAGCAAGCAAATTTATGGTATACCCATCAGTGTACCCATTGGTCCCATAAATGAAAAATGGGCTAGATCATTTTTGATCTAACCCATTGATTTATTGGTGCGCCCGGAGCGATTCGAACGCCCGACCCCTTGGTTCGTAGGGGCTCATTGTAACTAACTGTTTTTATTGATAAACAGCAGCTTGCGATGCTTGCCAATTTTTCGATTCAATTGCACCAAATCTCACTTGCATCATGCCCAACGTGAGTGAGACACATCGGACTCAAATCAGAAGCAATCTGAGTTCTATCTGTGGCCAGCTCCATTTGTCGTTCAATAATTTTCCAGATTACTCACAAGATAACGAGATAAATGGATTCCGGGTTATCCATCAATGACCGTATGTCTTCCAGTTTGTTACGCAGTATAAATTCGATCTGCTTGGTGGTGCAGTTGCCACGGCGAATCCAGACTACCTTCGGCGGTGAACCATATAACAGGCTTATCTCATGAAAATCAGAATCCTTGCTGACCAAGGTGTAATCATGTTCTCTAGCATATTCCCAGACTTCGCGATCCGGCACTGAACCCAGCCCAATCCGGGAAACATGTTTGGATTGCGGGAAAATATCCGCCAATGCGGGGACAAGTGACGGTGCAAGGTTCTCGTCAAACAGGAGTTTCAAGCATTCACCGCGAGTTGGTGATGTTCACGGTCGGCGGCGTAGGCCAGGCAAGCCTGTATGTCATCGGACGTTAGGTAATCGAATTCCGAGAGAATTTCGGCGGTCGTCATGCCCGACGCAAGATAATCCAGCACGTCGTAAACTGTTATGCGCAGTCCACGTATACATGGTTTGCCACCGCGCTTCCCAGGTTCTATGGTGATGCGTTCTTTGTAGTTCATACAAGCCTCCTGCAAAATCGTGATGAATTATCCGGCTTATCGAGCGAGAAAAGCAAATTTATCGCAGCTTTCGAGCCTGCCTTTTAATGCAAAGCGCGATTATTGGCGGGTTCCCGCCTGCGACTGACCGCGCTCAACTCCTCTGCACAGGCAACCGCTTGAAAAGCGTTCTAGAAGTGCAGAAACCGTAAAATACTTAGAAGCCGAGCAGCTGGCGTATCCACTGTATAAGCGTTTGTAGAAATGATCGCTTAGGTGAAGCGTAATATGCTTCTCTACGCTTGTCCTCTTGAGCTCGTCCAAGGGCAATCTGTTCAGGTGTCCATTTAGGAGCCCATTCAACTTGACCGTTCGTGATAAAGTAATGCGCGTCACAAACATTCCAGTTTCCAACTGAAGGACGTAGCGTTGGACCGCTGTTTGTTACTACGATCGAATAATCTACAGGCCCGATAGGTAGATAAATTACGTCGCCGCAGCCACATGCGCACAGATGCGCGCTCATTCCGAATTCTCTTGACCAGTACAATCGTTCTGGCATTAAAGAGTCCGGGAAACGCTCGACTTCAACTAAACTAAATTTCATGGCTCACACACCCATTTCGAGAGGCCAAGCGAAAGTAGGCCTTGATAATATCGTGTCTCATCCAAATAAAAACCTCTCAACTGTTTGTACCGTATTACCGCCAATGCAGCATTCAGTGCGTTAAGCTCGGCAATTTGAACGAAGACGCGATATGCTCCCTCATCAGCACGGCGATCGAATGGGACTTCATTGAATGCTTTTTGTGCAGTTTCCCTAGTAAATAACGTTGTGCGAATTATTCCATCTAGAGAATTGGGCTCCTTCTCTACGCCCATCCCAACATCAATAAACTGCACGTTTAGCTGCATAAGCATTTCACAAATTTCACGTCGCGACTCACCATCGTCGATGCAAACAAAAACGAACGTCATGTTGGCGAAAAGAGCGTCATCGCCCAGCTGAATACGCTTATTGTGAAAGGTTAAACGGTGGCGGAATTTTTCATACTTCCGTCGATATACCTCAATCTTCGGGTATCCGAATTGGTCGAGCGGGACTTCGCCGGGTGAACGAAAGCCGTTGTGCACTTCGAAATTGTCGAATTCATATGCATTGATTTCACTGACCGGCGTCTTTACCATGAAGTCCAATATATACGATCCCGTTCCTCCCAAGCCGATAATAGCGATCCGATCGTGCGCTAGAAGTTTGTTCAGATCGGTGAGCTCGGCTCGCGCGGAGAACGTATCTTTTACTTTGAACGATGACGTATCCGGTGGAACATTGTAGATTGCGCCTGTTCGGGCAGTCACACCGAACTTCGCTTCTGCTGGCGCAGAAATCAGAGCGACATAGTGCTCGACCAGAGCAAAGTAAGTGGGGAACGGTACGTTGTCAAGGGCCTTATTTGACAGATGCGCTACGTAACTCGTCTCCCCTAGTTTGATATCTACAGTACGGCTTGCAAAGCTTATGCTGGTGCCATCGGTGTAATGTGGCGGCGATCCAGACCAGTACATTTGATGATTTAACGGTGGACCGAGGGTTTGCGGTGTTGGCAGATTCAAAGGGGCAGCGAGCTGTCCTTTGTGAAGATTTCCTTGATCGTCAAGATAGTACACATCGTTGACGACCAAATAGGCTTGGACGATTGAGATCGAGTAATTGTCGGAAACCAGATTTCTTAAATCTTCAGGATTCCCCAGTTCGTTTAACACGGAATCGCATCCCTTCGACTATTTCGACAGAACCATCTTTTGAAAGTGTTCCCTGAGGCCTATCCGAGGCTCCGCGTTCATACAAAATACTATAGGTCGCGTTAGGAAATTGCAGATAATCAGGGTACGCCAGATCAACAACGCGATTGTACGAAATTTTGACTTTAGGTTCGTCATAATCCTTTGTGTTAATGTTGATCGTAACAACAAGTTCTTTATTCACAAGCGCTCCTTTCAAAATCGTTAAAGTTAAACTTTGCGGCTCGGATGACTACGCCCGAGCAGTGATCAGAGATTGCCAAGAAAGCGGGTACTACGCGGTGGAAGAAAAGTTAAGATTTTTTAAAAGGAACGACTACACCAAAACCACTTTTGCGGGCAATATCTTCGCGTAACTGTGGGGTAGGTAGTTGGATCAATTCAGCACGTTGGTTATTAAAATAACCCATTGGCAATCCAGCAAGCTCTTCAATGTCATGGGCTGCGAATGAAAGATCAAGAAAAATTTCTTCTCTGCTCTTAACCTTCTGTTCAATCAATGTTTCCACGCATCGTGCCAACATTCTAGGGCTTTCTGGCTCTAATACATCATCCAATGGTTCGCCATTCTTCCATCGACGATTATAGTTAATCATCATTCTTTGATATTGAGTATCACTTAGCAAATTATGCCTGTGTGAATGCACAATCATCCCCTTTACTGATACCTTCCATCGTGGCTTAAGTGCAGCAAAGGCATCAAGAGTGGGTGCCCAAAGGTCACGAAAAAATGATTCTTTCGGAAGCAAAAAGGCGGCGGCAAAGCGATGAGCTTGTTTCTCTAACAATTTAAAATCAGCAGGTGTTCCATATTGTTTTTTGGGAACTCGTTTGTGCAACACCAGATGCCCCAACTCATGAGCGGCATCAAACCGCGACCGAACACAGACATTCTTATCTGTACCCAAAAAAACATACGGGTAATCGTCATCTAGCCATTCAGAAAACGCGCTCAAATCATCTGCGTTAAGCTTTCCTCTTGATACAATTATTCCATTGTTCTCTAATAGAAGCACTAGGTCTTGGATCGGCGCATTTCCTATACCCCAGTATTCCCGACACCATGATGCGCTTCGGTCAATCATCTCCCCGGTAATTTCTCGAAAATCCACCGGAAGTTCAAAACTCGGAATATTCACAGCAGGAAAATCTAAATATTGTTCAAAATATTGCACGATTTCACAGAGCCATTCAAAACGGCTCTCCGCTCTCTCTCTTGCAAATTTTGTTGCTGACGTATTTGATCTCCATTTCGTTCGCCGCTCCTGGGTGACAGTCCGAATTGGCCTCAACAAGAGAGAGGGGGGAATACCAAGTCGATCAGACAATGCAGTCATTAGCTCTGGACGTGGAGCCTGTTTCCCATGTTCATACTGAGAAATAGTTGTGCTTGTAACGCCAAGCAGGTCTGCTAATGTGACCGCAGTTAGACCTCGCGCCTTGCGCGCCTGAGTCAGTCGTTCGCCAACAAAACCCATTGTGGTTGCTGCCATTACATTTCTCCCGTGCCTTCTTTGGGAATAGGCTTGAGTGTTGGGTGCGCTTTATCTTGTTGTTCGTTATCGGCGTCTCGTTTAACCTGCGCAGCCAATAGCACATCAGAAAGCTTGTATCGGTCTATCCAGCTAGCGGCGTTGCTGTGCGGGATTGCCAATTCCATGAATCCCGTTTTTCTTTTATCTGATAAATCCGCACCATGCAACAGGATGCAGTAAATATTATCCGGCTCACCTTGAAATGTCTCTGATGTATCAAATTCTGGGAATCTTCCCTGCGCCAAAAGTGCATTCAAAGAAGCATGTTGACTACGAAAATGCGCTGCTCTCACAAACTTCCCTGGCTCACTTACATATGACTGCGTGATAAGAAATGGGCCGCATTTTACAAGCGAATACCTTGCCGTATGCCTAATATTTTCTAGCGCAATAGCGATCAATCCCGCCTCAGTTGCCGCCTTTCTAAAAATTGTTTCAGAAATCGCTCGTCGGTAATGTGGCATTAAATAATCATATTCCGATTCCTCGATAATTGGATCATTAGAGACTGCCGAATGGGCTTCAGAATAGCCATTAGGAATGTCTTGGTGCAGCTTTTCGATAAAGGAGTGGGGGATTGCCGACACTAAAGCCTTAAATATTTCTGGATTTGTAATCACGATTTGCCTTTAAGATGATTAACGACTTACGTACTGTGCGCATATTATGCGTAAAATTTCCGTATGGCAAGTGTAATTAACAAATAAGTTAAATGACCTCCGGCAAAGCCAGCGGCTTATTGGGTGAACCCCTCAAAGGGGTCAATAAACCGTGAGCCGCCTAAGGCGGCTATCTTTATTTGGATCACTCGCGCAGTCAGCATATTGTTGGCGCCGACGCGATTTTGACCTAGTGCGCCAGAATTCATTGACCCGCCCGCATGCATAGCAAACGATTGTTTTCTTGGAAATTTCAAATGGCTGAGATGGGGCAGTCAAAATCGGCGCCTTGGGTCAAAGTCATGTCGGCGCCAACAGGGTTTTTCTACAGCGTCAACGTAAAAGTAAGGGGCTGCGCGCTTTTGCGTCCGAGTTGAATAGCTTGTTAGGTGGCTAACAGTTATTCATATGACAGATCCGTCCGGACATGTTTTGATAATACGGACACAGGATTATCCCTCTAACTTGTTGATGAAAAGCAGGTTATACAATTTACTTATTACTTACAAGGTTAATCATACGGATAGACCAATGGGAATATGAAGTTGAAGTTCCGGTTCACACAGCAGAACTCCATGTTGCATTTTATCTTTCCCGAAAGCGGATAGTGGAGCTTTGTGATCAGGCCAATTATTCACATCACCCGGAAGCGGTTACTGGTGACGTGCAGCTCACGACACTGAACTGCACTTTGTATTTCCCAAAAGCAGGCCGCCAACGTAAAGGTAAGGGGCTGCGCGCTTTTGCGCAGCCCCGCTTGATCGCAATGTTAGGTGTGTTCACTCCAGTTGCCACCGATTAAGATTGACAAACACTGCGCACAAAGGCTCTGGTAGATAGACACCGAACATTCGGGTCGATAGAGATAGACGTTGCTGACTCACGCGGCATGATTCCTCCTCCGTGTTGTTGACGCCGAACAGTTAATATCTGGACGTTTATCGCTGTGGATCATGATGGTGATTGCTTTTCATGCGCTGGATAATTTCTATTCGGGATAATACTAAGAAGTCAGCGCTTAGGGTTCACTTTCTTCTGCTGTCGCTCCTTTGCGGATAAGCGTACCGGGACGCGCCCGGATTTAACGGCGTTCACATATTTCTCGTTATACCAAACGATCTCCTGCCGCTCGGAGTCTTTACCGTTATGGCCTCTTGTGGTCGCCTTGATCCGTTGCTTGTGCCATCCATTCGCAGGTGTCAAGTAATCATTGTAGAGATCATTTTCGTACCCACTTAGGAATACCATACACTTGGCTTTGTTTACTGTAACGAGTAATTGCTCGTGATATTTTTCCGAGCATTGATCATGATCGTATCCTCGTGTTCTATCGGCAAGATAAGGGGGGTCAAAATATACAAGCGTTGCGGGACGGTTGCTGAAATCGCCAAATAGCTCAATAGCGTCCTTGTTCTCGATGCGAACTTGGCTAAGCCTCTCCGCAATAAGCTCAAGATGGTCAGGCATCGCCTTCCAGCGACTTACTCTTGCCTCCATATTTCGCCGCGAATAAGAGTTGCTAAACGAGAACCCCCCAGGTGATTCTCCAAAACTGCCATTAATCGCCATCATAGCCGCAACGAAGAAACGACGTGCGCGCTCAATATCCGTTAACTTCTTTCCGGACAATCGCGCTAATTTGAGCTCTTCACGTGCATAAGGCGTAAGTTTTAGCAAATGACGAAGTTTGGATGAATTATTTCGTAGCTGGTGAAAGAAATTAATTACTTCTCCATTTATGTCGTTTATTACCTCGATCTGAGCAGGAACCTTCGCTAGTGTCAAAGCTGCGGACCCACAAAACGCCTCAACCCAAGCGTTATGTGGCGGGAGATCTACAACAATCTGTGAAGCGAGGCGCCGCTTTGCGCCGTAATACCCAAATGGGGCCCTAAGTGGTCGCCAATTATTATCGCTGACTAATGCATTATCTTTTATGTCTGTCATGTTTGTATTATTCTTCTGCATACGATCACGTTTTCTTCAATTTGCCAAGCTTCGGAATTCTGGTACACGGAGATGTATGGATCATCAACAATTAATATTCGCTTAAGATCAAAACCCCCGCTGGTTGTTACCGGAAGAAGGTACAAAAAGTATTTAGCCTTTAACAGCTGCGCAGCTTCAACCTCTGACCTCGACCAGTAGAACTGATACGAATCATGGGTTACCGCTTTTACTTCTATATATCGGGGAACTGCATCGCCGCTTCGCACCGTCACACTTTTAACGTCGTAGCATGCAAAGGGGCTTACTGCCGAAACGTGCTCAACTTTGTGCGCCCATCGTGCACCCACTCGGCCTCTCTCATATTCTAATATGGCAAGCTCGGCTGCCAACCCCAACTGCTCTTTACGCGTGGCATCAGACTGCAGCATTTCCTTCGAGGTAGCGCGTCTGAAATTTATTGCCCACACATACAAATCCGCTGCACTTTCTTCAAGCAAGTAAGTCTCATCGTCCGCTCGGTAAGTCACGATCCGAATATCCATCAAGAAGTTTCGAAGCGGACTCTGTTGAAGTCGTTCCGACAATGACGGGCGGTACGCAAGATTCGACCCACTTAAACTAAATCGCAGCAGATAGTCCGCAAGGTCGGCACGATATGGGCTCACCTCTGCAATCAAAGCCTCGGAAAGCCGCTGTCTTATTTCCTCATCATCTTGCGCCACCGTATAAGCGGCAGATCCGGCATCGGAAAGAGCGAGCTCGCCATGCTGTTCCTTTACCCAATTCATATCTTTGAGAAACTGCAACGTCTCTACAAAATTTCGAGCCCGTTCACTGTAAGCTGTCTCCACAAAATGTTTACCGCGCATAGTAGACTGAAACAGTATGCTTAACAGGCATTGAATCTGTTTGGTTTCAAGCTTCGCAAGCAGTTCAAATCGCTTATCTGAAGAGGCGCTCATATGCGGCTATCTCTTCTTCTTCTGAGAACATATCGAGTGAATAGACCGGATAATCCTGATCTACGATTGCGCTCATGTTTTCGGATTTTCTCAGTATGTTTTTAAGTATATCTTCGTCTATCGTGTCAGCATATTGAAGGAAATAATAATGAGCGATTTTGTTTTCAGACCCGCCTACACGATGAATTCTGTCCAATGATTGAAGATACTGGGCGCAGTTATAGGACAAATCATAGTAAATGGCGTGCGAACACTGTTTGTGTAGCGATATTGACTCTGCACACGCAGCCGGGTTTGCTACAAGGACGTTGAGGCCACTGGAACTACTAACGAAATTTGTAATTATCTTCTCGCGCGTCAACTCTTCCTTTACGCTGGTAGCTTCGGTAGGTGTTTCACCGTAAATAAGTTCCGTTTTATGACCCGCATCCACCAGGCGTCTGCGCAGCAACTTCAGCGTCTCGACGAAATTGGACCAAATGACTACTTTTTCCCCTTGCTGGCGCAACTGCTCGACAAGCGCGAGCGCCGCTTCCAATTTTGCCGGAGATTCCAACTCATCGTAGTGCTTTATCGTATCGGCAAGGGACAATTGTCCATCAAGCAGATCCTCGCTGTATTCTGAAACGGCGGTTCCAAGTAGTCGTGTATAGGATAGGCATTGTCGGAGCCTCATCATGCGACCTCGTCGTAGCCGAATCAGCAATTCATACTCTTGAAAATCATCTTCGATAGAAAGATTTCGTATCTTTTCAGCGATCGAATCGTAGACATGTCGTTCATGTTTGTTCATTTGGATCATCATGGGCGGCCGGAAGTCCTGTGGAGCCAGCCCGAGATCACGCTTCCTCACCCTGTAAAATAGCGGCCCAATACGTGAGTTAAGCAAATATGCAGCATCAACATCTTTTTTCTTCTGAATATCGTTCGTGATTCTGATCCGATCATGTTGAGAAATTGGAGAGCATCGAGGCCACAAAACATCGAAATAATTGAAGGCATCTGCATACGAGTGCGGAAACGGGGTGCCGGTCAATATCCAACGAACCCTGGCGTACTGCGCAACAGTTAAAACGGCATTCGCCCACGCACCTTCTAACTGCTTAATGTAATGCGCTTCATCAACAACAAAGGCAAAGCGGACGTCTCGCTGGTTAAATAGCAACTTAACCCGCTCCCAATCTCTCTGTAACGTCTGAAAAGAAGTTAGATAGAGATCGCATAGATTATCCTTGCTCGCGTAGTACTTGCTTTGTCGGTCTTCGACGTCGCCACCTGCCAAAATTTCGAGTGACGGTTTCTTCCCAATTACTGCCTCATACTCCATGCGCCACGGCGCAAAGCACGATGGTGGCCCAACAACAAATAACGAATCAACTTCACCACGACTTCTAAGCCAATCAAAGACCGCCAAGACTACGGTTGTCTTACCACTTCCGGGGACTGAAAAATTGGCTCCATTTCGAACCGCGAGAAGATGCAGGGCAGCTTTAACCTGGTGTTCTTTGAGTCGGCGTGGAATCCGGCTGATTAGGAAATCCGTAAAATCGCGAACATTGCAGGACTCGGTCGCACCGCTTTTGAAGAGTGCACCCGCCTCAAGCGCCTGGGTCAACTCATCTTGTGACTGCTGCACTTCGGCCTGCGCTAATTCGACTTCTTGACTCAGCTCAAGTGGAATCTGATACCGCGTAAGATACTTTGTGATCTTTTGCAGCAAAGTATATATTTCTTCCGACTGTGCCAAGTACGATTTTGTGGTGGGTTCATATCGAAAACCCCAAACGGACATTTGACTATGGTGCCTGCCAGTCAGCAACCGAGATGGATCACTAACTACTAGTCTGCCGTCGCTGATGGATATCTTGCAGCTCATTTCTTACGAGCAAAATCCTTCAATTTTTTATCGTTATCGTAAATCTGGTTTTCGATATCTTTAGCAATTTTCTGGATATCAACTGCGAGTTTGCGCGCCTCTGAATATTGCGTATAAGGTATATTTTCAACAGAAAAATTATCGTGCGTGAGTTTTTTAAACGCCGCCTCGAGAAGCATCAACGGCGTTTCTTTCTCTCTAAATGCCTCAACGAAATCCAACGCTTTCTTTGTATGCATAATCATCTTTTGCTGATGGTGTTGTGCCCATTTCTTGTCAACAACATCCAAAGATAGCGGGTTCCCCTCAGCATCAAATTGCTCATCCTGCGGAAGAGATGAGTCCACTTCGTTAGCGATATTAAGAATTTCCTTTCGGCTCTCTTTTAGAGCGCATATCTTGGGCAGCTCTCGCATTACGTGGTGAATCTTCGGCAGCCCTTTCAATGTCCGAAGCCGGATCATCTTGAACGCCGCCTCCTCAATTGACCCTATGTCCTCTTCGTCAAGTTTATTTTCAATCTGCCACTTCTGGTTTTTTAAACGGGTATTGTAAATATTACTGTAATCAATAAATGCTTGCCAACGCCCTTCCCTGTCTGACTTCCCCGAAGAAATGGTCGCATACATGCCTTCGCGATCAAATTGTTGAAGATAACGATCGGCGCATTCCAGAGGCCAAATGTATTCACGCTCGTATTGTTTAATTGCTTTCTTGAGTTCCTGTTCTGTTGCTCTTACGTATCGTGGGTCATCTTTCAGTTGATCTTCGAGGGTAAACCCCAGTTCCATCTTTCGTTTGATAGATAGTGCCCTATCGAAATTGTAGTACTCCGACTTTCCCTCGCTCTGCAATTGGTAGCGGTTCTCTAGCCGCTCGATCTCCAAGAGAGTGGGCGGCCCACCTTCTTCGCCGGGGCCGGGGAGTATGACAACTTTCATGAAGCTATAATCTTCAACTCCAGAATGACGCTTACGCAAGGATTCGAACGCCATTTTTCGGCGATTGCCGTTAATTAGGAAGCCATCGCAAGTGATTATTGCGGGTTCGCTTTGTCCCATATGCTCAATGGACGAGATAAGCTCCACCGTCATTTCAGGATGCTTGTTCTCCAAGAAACCTCGGAGAATTTCCTGAGCATCCTTATCCTTCTCATCTAAACGGCCATTCAGTTTTTCATAATTCATCACATCGGAAGCAATCCGCCCGTTGTCCTTACGATATCGAAGGAGGTCGATCGGTACGGTCTCAATTGGACGCTCATGGTTCTGTTGCCTTTCATTGCGAAAGTTGATAACAGCAAACGCTGGTTTTGCTGTCTTGGTTTTCTTTGCTCGGATTGCTTGCGCGAAATCCGGGACTATTTCCCGCAGCGTATCTTGTGTGATAGGTCTCATCGTAGTCCTCCCCATTCTCAGCTAACCGCTATCAAGAGCCTCACAGACTGCATTCACTCACCGCATTTAAGTTCAGTCTTTGGAATTTGATCAGATGACATTCCACCCTGATAATACTGAAGCCTGTTTATGTTTTATAATATCTTAAATTCCCATATTTGACAGGGTGTTGCTGATGATATTAACAAGGAGGAAGGGTGGATTCTAATTCCAAGTGCACCACTGTTTAGGATTTAAGCAGACATGAAGAGTGAGTCTGGTAGTGTGGGCAGTACGACCCAACTATACCCTTGGAGAAACCCATCATGACCTATGCACAGCTTACCTCAGAAGAGCGCTATGTCATCTACCATTTAAAGTTATATGGTCGGTAGCTTCACATTGCAACCGCACCACAGGAACAACAATATCACAGGTACCGGAATGGAATCGTTTTCAGCACACCCTTTGGAATTCAGCGCGGCTCGATCCGCGACAAATGCCGCGCCACGGTCAGCCACGTGCCAGCCAGCCGAGATACATCGAAAATAGCAGCAGAATCAGGCTGTCGCCGAGCGACAGCGGATGCAATACGAACTGGCTGGCATAGAGTCTGTAGGAATGAAGGTGGCGTGCATTGTTTGTTTCACAATATTGACGCGATTTGTTTTGCGGTGGTTTTCGTCTTGCCCTTAACTCCGGCCGGCTAATGGGCGTCCGCTTTCTGGCTTGCTGACCGTCCGCTGTGTGTCGTTATGCATAGTACCCAATTATGAATAGTCACTGGATGAATTCCCGGCCTGATGCCCGTCAAAACAAGCATAAGCATATTTAACGCTCTTCATAATTTTAGCGTTTTCAAAAACATCAGCAGCGTGTTCGGAGCACGATAACAAGGCATCCTACTTCTTGGCTCCCGCAGCCATGCAGGTGACGGGGGTAAAGTGAAGTGATGAGGCCATGATGATCTTCTTTAGTGGCATCGCCAACTCAATAATTGTCTCAAATTATTACTAATATTCAAATATTGAATCTGCCGAAGAGCCTGTATCCATGCGACCTGTCAGCTCAAGCCGCGTAAATACTATTCATAATTGGGTGCTATGCATAACGACACTTATGTATAGCTATACATAAGTGTCGTTAGCCGCACGTCGCCAACTTCCGCTTACGGGAGGTTCAATTTGCAACCATCCGCAGAATTTTCATTACTCGAAAGCCGCACTTCGTGGCTATCAGCTCCCGACACATTGCATTCCTTCAAATTTCTCCAAAGCGGATATTCAACGTTTAATTGAGGGGCTGGCGTAGCCAGTCCCTCTCGAATGTTAGGTTAGGCATCATGGCGAATATTGCTAAGTTCATTGTTCGACAGATATGCGCCACTTTTGGCACACAACAGCCAAATCGCATTATCGACAAGCGTTGCCTCGACTTTCAAATGGTCGGCGAATTGGGCGAGTCTGCGCATTACGGCTAATTTTTCCGTGTCAGTTGCTTTCGGCGCTTTTGTGCCAACGTTGCGGTCAGGCCAATTACCGAAAATCTGAAGGCCGAAGCTGCCAAATGCCCGATTGATATGTATGTCTGGCTTTCCAGTATCGTAGCCAATATTTTTCAGAGCTTCCGCCGCAATTGCGATTCCTACGCCATCTAACTTATGAGCGCTTGTCGTTGCACCTAACGCTTTGGCGACCCCAATTACATCTCCATTAAGGAGCTTGAGTAGCTCGCTTAGGTAGTCTTCAAGATTGCCATGACGTTCCTTACGCTCAACCAGCTTAATTGCCGTACCGACCAACAAATTTAGGTTGCGTTTTAAATATGGAGAATCTGCTTTATGGGACTTGAACCAAGGTACGAAGTTAGTTGCTATGTGTGTTTCGGTTAAGCGTGAATACCATGCAACATCAAACCCGCCAAATAGCTGCTTTAGCTCCTCAGGCGAGAGCCTTTGAATTCTTGACCAATCCGTAGCGCTGGAAAGTACGGCTTTCACTACGCCCTCGAATATCTCTTCATCATTAAAAATTTTGCCGCATCGTCTGTCTCGTACCCGTCCGATCTGGTCGAGTGCTTCAACTTTTGCAGGCCATGTTTCATCCCACGCATTCAATCTTTCTGTGATTGATGCCCATAGTTTCGACAAGTTTTCAGGTGTGCTGGAGTTCATGTGGGATGCCTAACGCCGCCGTTCAGGTGCGATGCGCCGCAGGCGTAGCGTCACCTGCAGCGGCTTGGTTAGGTGGATGTGCGTCAAGAAACTGAAACACTCTCTGCTTCATACAAAAGCCCGCGATCCGTCCTAATTCGACAAATGTGATCCATCTTCTTCCATAGATTGGTACGCAACTTATCTTCCGCCGGGTCAACAAGCTGTTGGAAATAGTCCTCTAGCGTCTCGTGCACCGCACTATGAAAGCGCTTCACATCAATTATGTAACCTCGACCATCTCCAGCTTTTTGCAGCATGGTGCCGCTACCTCGGCGCACCAGCCACATTTCCTTTGCTTCCGCTTGGTGGAGTAAACCGCATCGAATATCTTCGTAGAAATGCTTGCTAGCTTCCTTGTCGAAGTACGGCTGAAATCGAGGGCCGGACAAGAACTTCGTAATGTACTTTTCAGACTTACCTTTTCCGGTTATCACGCCGGCCCTGAACTGCTCGATCGTTTCTGCTAGCAAGCAATCTAAGGCAAGGACCACGAATCCCGAGTACGGGTCCTTGAGGTTTTTGTCCGCGAATCGCAAGTAGCGACCTACAAGGCGATCTCGAACTATCTCGACCGCCTTGTCCCAGTTTCCTGATTCAGAGGCGGATAATTCCAGCCAATCTGTCGACGCGTACTTGGGAGAAATGCGCAGCGCGTCACTGGAAAGTTGGCCCATCGATCCACCTAACATAAAAGTAAGGGGCTGCGCGAGGGTTTATTCGCGCAGTCCCGCTTGACTGCCGGGTTAGGCATTTTCATCGGAAGACCTCGTGTTTTTCTAGCTTAGAAATTGTAGACTACTCCGAAGGATGATAGAGATTCGCCAACCTTCCAAGATTGATTTGAATTATTAGACATAGTGAACGGGCCAAATTTTTCATACTGGACGCGGATGCCGATTTGTTGGTTAACATTGTATTGAGCTCCGATACCGATCATCGACCTGAATGATATTGAGTTACTAACATCAAGGCCGGACAATGAACCTGTACCTGATGCTTTGATTGAGTTAAACGACAAACCAAGTTTACCAAACAGGTCGAATGCGGCATTAACAGTGTATGTGCCGACAGCAGCTACTTGTACAGCAGAATTTTTTAATGTCGCGCTAGACGAACCAGAATCTTGAGCCGAATTGCCTATCACTGCATAGCCACCTTCGACTGCGAATATTGGGCTGAAGTGATAGCCACCGGAAATACGAATTGCGTTTGGATTTGAGAAATCGGAACCGCCTGGATTTGTGTTGCTATAAGACATTTTGCCAAAATCACCAGCCACATAATATTTGCCGGTGTTATCGGCCAGCGCTGGGGTAGCTACAAATGCGGACAACAGTACGACAATTGCGATTTTATTCATTACTTTCTCCTATAGCTGGTGGTTATAAAAACGTTAAAGATAAATTGATGGTGGACGTGAAACAAAAAACGGACTCATGAACCATGTGTATGCCCAACGTGAAGCTAAGGGGCAGGCCGCTTCTGGCCTGTCCCGCTTGAGCGCAGGGTTAGAAGTCGCCTTCATTGGACTACCTTGATGAGCGGTTCAAGCTCTAGAAAAGCTCGCAGGCTCTCTTCAAATGGGTAGACACATGTCTTGGTCAATTTGATCTGGATGCTTGTCGGGGTCGCTTTGATCGCGGCCATCTTTTTGCCAGACTCGCGCAAACTGAGCACCACTCCTGACTTCTGTTGTAGCTTCTCTCTCCCCAAGGGAAGAGGAAATTTCATTTCGCGTCGTAGTGACCGATTAATGATGAAACTATACGCTAGGGATGAACATTCTATGAATTTCAAAAAGTCTTCGTTTCCGACGAATTCCAGATTAATCGTCAGCTTCAAACTTTCTACGGTGACTCTGAACCCTTCTTGATTAAGGCGACTGAACTCAGAAGCTAACTTTTCAAAGACGGTTCTCTTGTCTTGTAAGGACACTCTTTTCGTGCGAGCCTCATCAAACTCAATAAGGTCATGACATCGAGCGCAGAGTCCAACAAGGCCGCTTGAACGCTGGCCCAACAGCGTGGCTTCATCATAGTCATGGTGATGAACCTCTGTGGCACTGTGATCGCAGATGGCGCATTTCCCAGATTGCGACTCTACTACCCAATCGCGAATTGCAGTCCAAAGCACAGTGCGCAGATAGTTTTCATACGGAATGTCAAATACCGACTCGGCGCCTTGCTTCTCGATGCGGCGGATGAACTTTTCGCGGTGCGCCGATGTATGTTCTTCAAGCGGTGACATGATGCGCTCCTGCGACTTCTAACGTAAAAGTAAGGGGCTGCGCGCTTTTGCGCAGTCCCGCTTGACTGCCGGGTTAGAGCTTCTCGTACCTTAGCGCATCCTGCGCACGCTGCGCAGGCGGACTCACGAGAGGCCAGCAGCCGACATTGCATAGGTCTTTAGTAGCGCTTTCAGAACATCAAAAGTCATTGCGCCTCCCTTTTCTTTCACGGTTGCGAATGCTTTTTTCCATAGGGTGTCTTTTGATGCCGCTTCAAGAAAATCGTAACCCGCCCAAGTGAGGCCACGTAAATTCACACCACGGAGCCCCATGTCCATTGACCGCTGCACTGATCCTTCAATGAGACCCGCTTCAATGAGCAACTCTATGTGTGCCCACACAACTTTGTCTTCATATTCTCCTGGCATCGTGAAAGAGAAGTGCGTGCTCCCAGCCGGAACTTCGGCTGCAATTTCCGTCATGATCTTTCGGATGAGTTCAAAGTCTCGTTGCATTTTGACCTCTAACGTAAAAGTAAGGGGCTGCGCGCTTTTGCGCAGTCCCGCTTGACTGCCGGGTTAGAGCTTCTCGTACCCGCTTTGGAGATTTGGAAATCAATCTTGAATAGCTGGTAATGGCTGCGGTCAGACACACTTTGTTACAGTCTACCTGGAAGCGGTCACTGGCATTAATAATCTGCTCTTATACCCGCAGCGGATTGGGACGCGCTAGCGAAGGATGATCCGTTTCTGTCTCATGCCTATTTATATGCGCTGCAAGAGAGCGGCTGCCCCACGGTGCAAAGTGAAAGATGCGGAGATAGTTTCGGAAAGTCCCCCCTCTCCCCGCCGTTGGTTCAGCATTTACAGCCAGAGCAGAAGGATCAAACCTTCAGTGAATACCGCTGCTTAACCGCAGAAAATATGCATAAAGCGTACAAAGAACGTACGAATAACGTTCTAGGTACGTTTAAGGCTACGTTTAAGGCTACGTTTAAGGCTACGTTTAAGGCTACGTTTAAGGCTACGTTTAAGGCTACGTTTAAGGCTACGTTTAAGGCTACTTTAAGGC
>ODAK010001430.1_pt1 | contig 26095 bp, 24 predicted proteins | sample 1539591 | NCBI WGS metagenome assembly ODAK01 (sample SAMEA3539303, study PRJEB22396) | soil metagenome | biome: tundra; feature: field; material: soil | place: USA | collected 2010-05 | depth 0.15 m
CCCGCCGCGCACCCCGGCGGGCCGCAAAAAATTTCCCATCCATGAAAGAACTTTTGTCCAACCTTATCGAAGCGCTCCGCGAGGAGCTGAAGCAATACGGCGAAATGCTGGCGCTGCTGGAGCAGCAGCAGCAGCTCGTCATGCAGCGGCAGGTCGCCGAGCTGCCGGAAAATGTGAGCTGCGTCAATTCGCAGGCCGGGGTCATCGCCGCCGCGCGCCAGGAACGCGAACAACACCAGCGCCATCTCTCGCGCCTGCTGGCGCTGCCGGAGACATCGGGCATCACGATGTTAATTCCCTTGCTGCCGTCCGATTACCGGCCGCTGGTGGACGCGCTCGTCCATGAAAATAACGAACTGCTGACCCGCGTGCAGCAACGCGCACGGCAGAATCACCTGCTGTTGAGCCATTGCGTGGATTTGATGCAGCAGTTGATCAACTCGATTTTTCCCGGCGTGAGTCCCACGACTTACGACGGCAGCGGCCATGTGCCCATGGCGGCGGTCGCGCCGCAACCGCTTTACCAGGCCGTCGGATAAAAAAAATAATTTTATGCTCGGACTATTTGGCACCATGAACCTGGCCGCGCGCTCGCTGCAAACGCAGATGGCCGGCGTGGAAGTCACCGGACAAAACATCGCGAATGTCAACACGGCGGGCTATTCGCGCCAGCGCGTGCAGATCTCCGCCGGCCCCGACCTTCTCACCGGCATCGGGCCGGAAGGCACCGGCGCGAACGCGACGAGCATCCAGCAGATCGTCAGCAACCTGCTCAACAGCCAGATCCAGTCCCAGGCGGGCACGAGCGGGTATTGGAATTCGCAGTCGGCGGCATTGCAAAGCGCGCAGGACGCGCTGGGCGAATTTCTGAACGGCTCCGGCGCAACGAGCAGCACGACCGCCAGCACCACCGGCCCCACCGGTTCCGGCCTGTCCACGAAACTGAATGATTTTTTCACGGCGTTCAGCGCGCTGGCCTCCTCGCCGTCGGACAGCAACAAGCAGGCGGCGATCAACGCGGCGAAAACGCTGGCGACGGCGTTCAACAACGTCAGCAGCCAGTTCGGCAGCGTGCGCACAGGCTTGAATACCTCTCTGAGCGACGACGTGAATTCCGCAAACAAGCTGCTGACGGAAATCGCGGACTTGAACAAGCAGATTTCCTCCGCTGAATTCGGCGGCGGCAACGCCAACAATCTGCGCGACGAGCGCGAGCAGGATTTGGAAAATCTGTCGCAGTTTACCAGCATCACCACCAGCACCGGCACGAACGGCGCGGTGAATATCACCGTCGGCGGGCAGACGCTCGTGTCCGGCAACTCGGTGAGCGACACGTTGCAGACCTACGACGCGGGCGGCGGCCAGATGCTCCTGCGGACGACTTCCGGCGGCGTGAACCTGACGCTTACCGGCGGCTCGATGCAGGGCACGATTGACGCGCGGGACGGCGAACTGGCCACCATGCAGAACAGCATCAACACGCTGGCCGGCACCCTGATCACGAAGGTCAACACGATCCATGACGGCGGCTACACTTCGACCGGCGGCACGGGCAACACCTTTTTCACCGGCACGGACGCGGCGAACATCGGCGTGAATGCCGCGCTGAAAAACAACGCGTCGTTGCTGCAGATTTCCAGCAGCGCGACATTGAGCGGCGACACCTCGCTGGCGTCGCAGATTTCACAATTGTCCATGGCGGCGCAGGCCGGCCTCGGCAACCAGACGTTCACCGGTTCGTATAACTCCACCGTGGCCGGCCTCGGCGACGCGTTGAGCAATGCGGATACTCAGGCCACCAACCAGGCGGCGGTGGCCAACATGCTCACGACCCAGCGCGGTTCCGTCAGCGGCGTGAACATTGACGAGGAAATGACGAACATGATTTTGTTCCAGCGCGCCTATCAGGCGTCCGCGCAGGTGGTGACGACGGTCAACACGCTGCTCGGCGACACGCTGGCGATGAAAGTCTGATTTTTATGCGGATTGCGACCCATGCCTACACGGATGCGATGCTGAACCAGTATAATTTGCTGGCCAGCAAGCAATACACGCTGCAAAACCAGGTTTCGACCGGGCTGCGCGTGCAGGCGGCGTCCGACGACCCGGTGGCCATGCGGAACACGCTCGATTATGCCGCCGAGAAATCCGCGCAGACGCAATACGGCGCGAACATCACGACCTTGCAGTCGCGGGGGGACACGATTTACACCGCGCTGCAATCGTTGCAAACCGTTTCCATCCGCGTGGGCGAAATCGCCACCTCCGCCGCCACGGGCACGGCTTCGACCACGGCCTCCTCGTCAGACTTGATCAACTATGCCGACGAGGTCAACACGCTGATCAACCGCGTGGTCACGGCGGCGAACACGAAAGATCCCGCGACCGGGCAATATCTGTTTGGCGGCACGGCTTCGGGTTCCGCGCCGTTCACCACGACGCTGGACGCGAACAAGCATGTCATCGCCGTGACTTACAACGGCAACAGCAGCGTGAACCAGTCCGAGATCGGCAGCGGCCAGACCACTTCGGTGGACATTCCCGGCGCGAGCACTGGCGCGGGCGGGGTGCGCGGGCTGATCACCGACCCGGCGTCCGGCGCGGATTTTTTGAACCACCTGATTTCGCTGCGCGATAATTTGCTGGCCGGCAACAAGACCGCCATCACCAGCACGGACAGCGTGAATCTGCTGAAGGACGAAAACAACCTCGCCTATCAGGTCGCCAACAACGGCGTGCAGCAAAACCAGTTGATCGCCGCCGCGACGTTTGCCACCAGCCGGTCGCAGTCGCTGGACAAGATGATTTCCAACGCCTCGAGCGCGGACATCATGCAGACGATGGTGCAGTTGAACCAGGCGCAGACCTCTTATCAGGCCGCGTTACAGAGCGGGGCGAAAATCATGCAGCTTTCCATCTTGAACTACATCCAATGAAAAAAACCTTTCAATTTCGCGCTTATGTGACGAGTGGCGGGGAAATTTTGACCCGGCCCGCGACTTTTTTGCCGGTCGAACCGGGCCGTTTGCGCGCGGGCGGGGAATTTTTTCTGGCGGAACTGCGGCATTTGGCCGGTTTTCTGCCGGTTTTACATTTTAAACAGGAAAATTTTACGGTGGCACAGCCGTTGCTTAAAGGAGGTTTGCGATGAAATGCGCTGAAATGATCGAAACCGAAACGCCCACCGTGGCCCGCCAGGATGCGGTGCGGATGCCAAACGGCATGTTGGGCTTCGAGGAGATCAAAGATTATGTGCTGACGACCAATCCGGTCGAACATCCGTTCGCATGGTTGCAGGTCGCGGACAACGCCGCGCTGGCGTTCGTGGTCATGGACCCGTTCATTGCGCTGCCGGATTACCAGCCGGACATCCCGCAGACGGACGTGGAATTTTTGAAGCTGAAACAGGCGGACGACGCGTTGCTGCTTGGCATCGTGACCATTCACGACGACCGGCGGGCGACGGTGAATTTGAAAGGGCCGATTGTGGTCAACCGGCACACGCATGTCGCCAAGCAGGTGATCATCGCCAACGCCGCCGCGTATTCGATCAGCCATCCTTTGCCGTTGGCGGAGGCGGGAGACTAAACGGGTTATGCTCATCCTATCGCGAAAAATCGGGGAAAGCATCGTGATTGACGGACGGATTCACGTCACCGTGATGCGCGTGGAGGGCGAAGTGGTGAAGCTCGGCATCGCGGCCCCGTCCGAGGTGCCGGTGCATCGCAAGGAAGTCTATGAAGAGATTCAGCGCAGCAACCAGCAGGCGTTGACGAAGCAAAGCACGCCGCTGCCGAAACTGGCCGGGCGGTTGCCGAAGCTGAAAGTTGCCAGTCCGCCGTGAGGCGTGACGGCGTTGAAAGAATGTTGCACCCGCCGCCGGGCGGCCTGGGTGCGAGCCAATGTCAGTGATATTCGTCTGCCACTAACCACGGTGGGTGAGACCACTGGCTCCTTCCCCGGGCGGATCGGTTTAACCGGTCCGCCCGGAAATTTTAAAACCACGTTGAGGTTGGTGGCAACGCATTAAAACCCTTAGAAAATTTATGGTGCCGATTCACGATTGCCCTGGTAACACCGCTGCTTCACCACCGTCACCCGCCGGGTCGCCCGCCGAAACCGTCCAGTTTGTCCGCCAGACGGGCGAATTCTTCAACGCCCGGAAAATCCTCGAACTGGACTGGCCGGTCGGCGATACCGTTTGCCTGACCCGGCATTCGCTCGCAGTCTCGGGCCAGGTTGCATCGGTGTCGCAAACCGCAACCGTTTCGGCGGCCTTGCCGCTGGCGGACGCCGCGTTTGATTTCATTTTTAATTTCACCAGCCTGGACCGGCTCGACGACGAGACGCTGGCCCGTTGGCTGAACGAGCTTTATCGCGTGTCCGGTGCCGCGCTTTGGCTGGTGGTGGAGACCCGGCCGGAACGACCGCGCGCCTGGTGGGAACAACGGTTGTTTGAAGCCGGTTTTCGCAAGCATCCGCTTGGCATGGGCATCCAGTCACCGGCAGATCTGCAAGCGCAAGCAGGACGGTTGACCCTGATTTTTGAGAAAGTGCCGGTCGCGGCCTTGGCTGAATATCCGCTGGCGGTGCTGGCGCGGGAACGCAACCTGCACATGGACATGCTGCGTGAATCCGGGCCCCGTTCGGACGCGCATCTCGCCCGATACCAACTGGCCGCCCAGCAGGCCAGAGACGGCGATGCCATTGTGGACGTCGCGTGCGGCCTGGGTTATGGCAGCGCGCTGCTGGCCCGGCAATTTCCGCAGGCAACCGTGATTGGCGTGGACAACAGCGAGTTTGCTATCAATTACGCGCGGGCCAACTTCGCCGTCAACCTGCCCAATTTGGAATTTCATTGCGCCGATGTGGCCAGCCCCGGCTGGCTGGCTGGACGCAAGGTCAATCTGCTGGTTTCTTTTGAAACCATCGAACACATTCCCGACCCGGACGGCTTTCTGCGCCTGATGACGCAAAACATGCCGCCCGATGCGCGCTTCATCGGCTCGGTGCCAAACATGTGGGTGGATGAAACCGGCAAGGATCCAAACCCGTTTCATCTTCACGTTTTCGATCTGAACAAATTCCGCCAGTTGGTCGGCGGACATTTTAAACTGTCGCAAATCGTCCGCCAGAACGCCGAGCGCGGCGTGAAGGGGGATCAGGGGCGAATCCTTCGGGCGATCCCGGACGGTCAGCCAACGCCGGATGACGAATGCCATGCTGAACGGTGGCTGCTGGTCGGCAAGGGTTTGGTCCAACCGGTTGCGCCGGTCACGGCGGCAGAAAAAGAATTCACGTTCCAACTTGCGCAATTTTTCGGCAGCAAAAAAATTCTCCTGCTCGACTGGCTGGACGATCAGTCCGTCCGTTTTGCGCCGCAGCATTTTGACAGCGTGGAAGTGCCTCCAACCAAGGTGAGCACCGGGCCGGCCAGCCCGCGTCTGCCGGTCAAAGACGGCATGTTTGACACGGTGGTGAATCTGGCCAGTTTGGCTGGCGTCAGCCCTGCGGCCTTGCCGGGCTGGCTGACGGAATTACACCGCATTACCGAGCGCAACTTGTGGGTGGCGCTCGAAGCCCTGAATCCGCGAAATCATGCGTGGTGGGAGGCGCAATTCGCGGCGGCTGGGTTCGGTGCGCATCCGCGCCTGCCCGAACTTCAGCCCGAAGCGCCACCGGCGGATGGTCTGGGGCCGGTCACTTTTATCTTGGAAAAAATTGCGACCGCGCCGGCGCTGCAAAAGGCGGCCACAGTGGCAACACCAGTCAAGACCATTTGCCTGGCGACGAACTATCTGTTGATGACACCAGCCACACGCCAGATGTGGGCCGACCTTGGTCAGCATCTCGATGAATGCGGCTGCCAGTTGGTGCTATTGAGCACAACGACGCCGGAATCACCGCTGCCGTTTCCGGTCCATCAGCATCCCTATCTCATGCGCGATTTTGCCGCCGCGTTCCCAGACGTTGCGGCCAAGGTAGGCGTCGCCGCCACGCCGCGCGACCTCGAATGGCTGCAAGCCGACATAAGCCGGATGCCGGGCGGTTACCCGCTGTCGGAAACGCTGGTCGGCCTGGCTGCGTTTCGCGCCTATTTCCGCGAACTGCTGCGGACCTTGCAGCCGGGCTTCATGATCCTGGCCGACAACACGCTTTGCCAGACCGCGCTGCTGCAAAAGATTTGTCTCGATGCCGGCATCACAGTGCAAATTTACGAACGCGGCCTGCTGCCGGAAACCTTGATGCTCGAAAGCCGGGGCATCCAGGCTTGGTCGGACATGCGCACGCACTGGCTGGCGCAGGACTGGCCCGCGTCGGCGCAGGATGCCGCCGCCTACGAGCGCATTCGTGCTTACTATCTGACGCGCCGACCGCAGAAATACGCGCAGGCTGATTTTGGCGGTGGGGGTGCCGACGTGCGTCGCCAACTTGGGCTGGAAGGCAAGAAGGTTGTGGTCTTTCTGGGCGGCGGTTACGAAGCCAACGGACACGCACCGAAAGGCGGCATTTACGAACGCCATTTCTACACCGGTTTTCCCACCACCGAGTCCGCGCTCATGGCCCTGTGGCGGGAAGTGGAAAAAATGCCCGGCACCGCGCTGGTTTTCAAGGCGCATCCGCTGGACCCGCAGACGTATTCCGTGGCCAAAATCGAAGGCGTGCATGTCGTGCGCGACATCAACGCCCATGCGCTCATTGACGCCGCCGACGTGGTCGCCGCGCAATACACCACGCTGCAATTTGAAGCCGTGCTTTACGACAAGCCCGTCCTGACGCTCGCCCGCAGCGCCTGGTGGGGACGCAACGCGGCTTACGAAGTGGAGTCGCCCGAAGATTTGCCGGGCAAGCTGGCCGCCGCGCTGCAACGCTGCGACTGGCCAACGCATGAGGCCAACGCCCGCGCCTTTGACACTTGGATGATGGATCAGGTTCTCGTTGGTTGCTCGGCGGAAGTTCCCACCCGGCGCAATTTGCGCGACCTGGCCAAATTCATATCCCGCACGGCGGTCACCGCGTGCGGTTTGCCCAGCCCCGAGGCGCGCTGCCAGCAGGCCAGGGAAGCCCTCGACCAAATTCACATGCTCAAGTCCTGATGCCAACAGTCTTCTTATGAATCCCAATTTTTCCGCCGATCTGCCCGCCAACCTCTGGCAAAATGATGAATCGCTTCGCCGCGCCGGTGAATTGCTGGATCACCTGGGCGGCCGGCTGCGGGCGGTGACGTTTGATTTTTTTGACACGCTGGTCTGGCGGCTCGCCGCGCGCCCGCCGGATGTGTTTGGCGAAGTGGCCCATCGCCTGCGTCAGAACGGTTTGCTGCCAGGACACGTTTCCAATCAGGCTTATGAAGTGTTGCGCCGTCACGCCGAAGCGAAGGCCCGGGAACAGCAGGCGCTCCGCGACAAACACCGCGAGGACAGCACGCTGGCGGACATTGTAGCGCAATTGAAATCCATTGTCCCACAGGCCGACGCCATGGCGAAAACCGAGCTGGGCACGGAAGGGGATTTTTGCCTGTTGAATCCGGTGATGATCGAGTTCGCGCGCCATGCCCGGCAGCGCGGGCTTAAGTTGTTCATCATTTCGGATATCTATCTTTCGGCGGATCAATTGCGGGGGATTTTGCGCGCCAACCATTTTGACCCGCTGTTTTTTGACGGCATTTTCACCTCCAGCGATACGGGAGTTTGCAAGTGGAGCGGCAAACTGTTCACGCACGTTCTCAACCATCTGGGCCTGGAGCCGGAGGAGATTCTTCATATCGGAGATAATTATCATTCCGACGTGGCCGGCGCGCGCAAAGGCGGCGTGCGGGGCTGCCATTACGTTCAAGGCACCAATGAATCCGGTGCCATTCTGGAGCGTGAAAAATTCCTGCTCGGCAGCCAGTCGCCGGTGGCCAGCGTGAATTCCCTGCGTCTGCTGGCCGCCCGTAATTTCCCCGGCGACACCGACGTGAATTTTTTTGGCCGCGCCGGGGCGTCGCTGCTGGGGCCGCTGCTCACGCGCTATGCAAGCTGGGCGTGCGAACAGTTTGTCGCCGCCGGCATCCACAAGGTCGGCGCGTTCATGCGCGAAGGCGAACTGCTTGGGCAGTTGCTCCAGCGCGAGGCGACGGCGATGGGCCATCCGCTGGAGATCGCGCCGCTTTACGTCAACCGCAAGTCCACTGACCTGGCGGCCATCGGCGAACTCACCGCGTCCAGCCTGATTGACTGGGTCGGGCGGCGCCAGACGCTGAAACTCAAAACCATCCTGGAACATTTCGGCCTGCAGGCGTCCGAGCTGCGCCAACTGCCGTTTCCGGCCGACGAAAAAATCAACTCGCGCGAGCGGCTGTTGCAGGTTGGCAAATTTTTGTTCGCGCCCGAAATCACCGGGCGCATCGAAAAACGCAGCGCGGCCGAACGCCGCAAAATCATGGACTACCTGCGGCCCTGGCTGGATGCCGGCGGCATGTTCGGGGTCTGCGACATCGGCTATAACGCCACCGCACAGATGCAGCTCAAACGCATTTTTGAAATGGAAGGCTCCGGGGCCAAAATGGTTGGCTGCTATCTGGTCACCTGCGAAATGGCGGCCCGGCGCGCATTGGACGGGCTGGACGTGCGGCATTTTCTCGGCGCGTTCGGGTATCCGGCTTTCAATTACTTCGCGTTTCTCCGTTCACCGGCCTTCGTGGAGCAGTCGCTCGTGGCCGGTTGCGGCACGACGCTGGGTTATGACCGGGCCGCCTACGGGGCGGTGCATCCCGTGCTGGATGAAATGCGTTTCCCGCCAGAACTGCTGCGTCGGCAGCGGGCGTTCAAGGACGGCATCCTGCACTATCAAAAACTCTGGCTGCATTTTCGGGCGCAGAAACCGGGCTTGCTTGACGGTTCGACGGAATTGTCGCGCCGGCTGCTGGCGGACATTGATCTAGGCTGCGCCCCGATTCTGGCCCGCGCCTCGGCTTTTCCCACGCAAAACGAAGTGGCCCATTTCGCGTCGCTGCCGCTTGATGACCATTATTTTGCCGGTGGGTTCCAAACGCTTTCTGGAACGAAGGACCGCGAGCTTGTCCGCACCAAGGGCTACGCCGCCGCGCTGGGCGACCAGGGCGTGCTCTGGCCGCAAGCCGCCAACGTGCAACTCAATCCCAAGGCCGCCGGTGATTTCTTTTCCTACGCCAAAGCCATGCTCCTCTGCCAGCCAGGCCATGACAATGACGGCGTCCAATTGGCCCTGTCCGTCATTTTGCAGGCCGCCGATCCGGCGAAACTTCGCGGCATTCTCGGCCAGCTCGCTCAAAAGGCCCGCGCCGACTTTGGTCGCGAAATTATTCTGCTGCTCAAAGAAGGGGATAAAAAATGCGTCGCCGTCGCTGAAGAATTCGCCAGCGTCATCCGCCGCCTGCATGTGTTCACGCGCTCGACCTCGCAATCCGTCGCCCAACAGTTCAACCACGCGGTGGACCAAGCCAGCGCCCCATTGCTGCTGTTTTTGGACGATTCCGCGCAACTGGCCGATGCCTGGGACCAGGTGGCGCTCGCCGCGTTTGACGCCGGCACCGGCGCGGTGCTGGCCACGCTGGATGCGGGCTGTCTGGCCATCCGCCGGCAGGCGCTGGTTGAAGTTCTCGGCTTCGCCGAAAATATTTTGCCCGTCGCGTCCCACTGGAAGATGCTGCTCGCCATGCGCGAATTAGGCTGGCAAATCAAGTCCAGCCGCAACCTGGTCACTGAAGCCCAGCCGCAAAAAATTTCCTCCGAAGACCGGAGAATCCTCATGCGCTGGTTCCCGGATTTTGAAAAAAAAGCCGCCGACCTCATGGCGCAAAGCGCGGCAACCGCCGTCACCCTTGCGCCGCCGCCCCGGCTCGTTTCCATCATCATTCTGGTCTTGAACCAACTGGAGCATACGCGGGCCTGCCTCGAAAGCCTCGCGCAACACACGCCGTTGCCGCACGAAATCATCCTCGTGGACAACGGCTCGACGGACGGCACGCCGCAGTTCTTGAAATCGTGGCAAACCACGCATCCCCACTGCACCGTCATCCGCAACGAATCGAACCATGGTTTTGCCGGTGGCAACAACCAAGGCCTGGCCGTGGCGCGGGGCGAACACGTTCTGCTGCTCAACAACGACACCGTCGTCACCGCCGGCTGGCTGGAAGCGATGCTGGCCGTGTATGCGCGGCATCCCGAAACCGGTGTGGTCGGTCCCGTTTCCAACTGTGTCTCCGGGCCGCAACTCATCCCCGGGACGACCTACAAAAATCTGACCGAGATGCACACATTTGCCGGGCGTCACGCGTTGGCCAATGCCAGCCAGTCGTTTGAAGTTGTTCGTGCCGTCGGCTTCTGCCTGCTGGCCACGCGCGAAGTCATCACCAAAATCGGCGGACTGGACGAAAGCTTCGGCTCCGGCAATTTTGAGGACGACGATTTTTGCCTGCGCGCCCAACTGGCCGGTTTTCACATCCGCATTGCGCGCGATTCTTTCGTGCATCACACCGGCAGCCAGACGTTCGCGGGTGAGAAAATTGATTACCGTCTTTCGATGCAGCGCAACTGGGAAATTTTCCGGACAAAATGGGAATTCCCGCCGGCCATCACGCTGGAGAGCGGCTATCCGATTCCCCGGCACCTGCCGGAAAATCTGGCACTGAACCTCCCGCTGCCGGTATTGGCAGCGACGCATGTTCAGGACGGCGGTCGTTGGACGGAAAAGAAAAAGATTCGTCCCGCTGCGGTGCCGATCAAGCCGGCACCCGTGGCCGAAATTGGCCGGCTCAACGAGGCGCGCGAATTGTTCGGCGCGAAGAATTTTGAGGCCGCGTGGACCTCGGCGCTCACGGCCATTGCCCGGCGTCCGTTCCATCCCGAAGCCTTTTTGCTGCTGGCGGAAATTGCGCTCGCGGCAGGCGACGGGAAAACTGCTAAGCTTTGCGCGCAACGCGCCCGCGATTTCGCGCCCGGCTGGAGTCAGGTGAAACAATTTTTAAGCAAGCCGCTCAAAGGCGCCGCGAAACTGGATTGGCTCGACATCTCACGCCTCACGCATCACCCATCACGTCTTTCGGTTTGCCTGATCGTGAAGAACGAGGAAAAATTTCTCGCGCAATGCCTGAAATCCGTGCGTGGATTCGCCACGCAAATCGTCGTGGTGGACACCGGCTCGACCGACCGCACGGTGGAAATCGCGCGTGAATTCGGCGCGGAAATATATTCGTTCGCCTGGTGCGACGATTTCGCCGCCGCCCGCAACGCCGCGCTGGAGCATGCCACCGGCGACTGGATTTTGATGCTCGACGCCGACGAGGAACTGCCCGCCGCGCAGCACGCGAAGCTGGTCACGGACATGAAGAGTGCCACCGCCATCGCGTTCCGTCTGCCGCTGGTGAACGTCGGCCAGGAAAACGAGGGCCGCAGTTTTATTCCCCGGCTGTTCCGCAACGCGCCGGAGGTTTTTTTCCACGGCCGCATCCACGAACAAGTTTTCTCCAGCCTGCTCGTCCACGCCAAAAAGTGGGGTTTGAAAACCGCGCTCGGCACGGCGGAACTCTTGCATCACGGCTACACCCAGGAAATGGTGCGCGACCGCAACAAAGTGGAACGCAATCTGAAACTGCTCCGCGCGGCCACCGGGGAAAATCCGGCGGACGTGAACCTGATGATGAATCTCGGCTTGGAACTCGTCCGTTCGGACGATTTGCCGGGCGGCATTGAAAAATATCGCGCGGCGTTTGAACTGATGTCCGCGCAGCCGGCGGATGAAATCGTGCCGGAACTGCGCGAGGTCTTGCTCACGCAGTTCACCAGCCAGCTTTACAAGGTGCGCGGCCACGACGAAGTGGTGCGGGTTTTGAACTCGCCGCTCGCCAAACGTGACGGACTGACCGCGTCGCTGCATTTCGCTTTGGGCCTGGCGTATTTTGAATTGAAGCAGTTCTGCGAAGCTGCTGATCAAATGCGCCAGTGCCTGATCAAACGCCGGCAGCCCGGCCTCACGCCCATCAACACGGACATCCTCACCGCCGCGCCATCGCATTGCCTCGCCTTGAGCCTGGCGGAACTGGGCGACCTGGCTGGCGCGGAAAAAGCCTTCGTGGCCGCGCTCGCGGAAACCGGCAATGTGGCCGATGCGAAATTGGATTACGCAAAGTTTTTGCAGCACGAACAGCGGCCGGTGGACGCATTGAATCAACTGCACGAACTTGTCGCGCAAAGTCCCCGCCTGATCGTCGCGTGGCGGCTCGGCGGAGAAATCGCCTTGTCGCAGCCGGAATTCCTGGAATTCGCGGTGGAGTGGACCGGCGAAGCGTTCCAGGCTGCGCCGGAAAATCCCGCCATCGCCGCGCAGCGCGCGGAGGCGCTGCTGCTCGCGGGCAATACGTCCAGCGCCTTGGAACTTTGGCAGGCGCTTCAGGAAAAAGACCCATGCCCCCGTTCGCTGGCCGCGTTGATTTTGTGCGAAGCCATCGAGGCGCCCACGACGCACGCACCGGACGATGGCCCGGATGAACAGGCCACCAGTCAGTCCTTCATCGAGTGGTATCAAAAATTGATCGCCGCCCGCGCCGCGACGGCCACCGGAAAAATAAACGAGCAGCTTGAAAAGCTGGGGCGCGCACTGCCCTCGGCTTCGCAAATGCTGGAGGCGGCCCTGACGGAAGCAGCGGTGCCGGAGTGCAACTGATATTGCCGCCCGCTCGAAACCGAAGAACGGATCGCCAGATGTCGGGGAAGTTCCAGTTTCGCCGCCGCTGCCGCACCGGCGGACCTTGGCGCCACGCCCGGCGCGCTGAACAGTTCCGGCGAATTCCCCACGCTGGCGGAACTGGAAAAGCAGCACGTTTTTGCCGCGCTGGACCGCTGCAAAGGCAATCGCACTCACGCCGCCAAGTTGCTGGACGTGAGCATCCGCACCCTCCGCAACAAACTGCACGAATACAACGGCACTTCGCCCAAATCCGGCGATGACGAAGCTGCGTAAGCCTGATTTTAGGTTTCGTCAGTTTCTGATTTTCCGAGTTTGACCATCCTTGCCTAGTCATTCCGTTTCAAGCGGAAACATTTTCCCACACGCGCCGGTGGCGCGGTGAAATCCCCTGATTTTACGGGCTTTTTTGCCGCTGGCATCATCGTTGCTTTGCAAGGCTGAAAAACTATGATCGAAGCCTTGTTCAACCAGCCAAACTACCTCGCAGCGAAAAAGACGCTGGACGCCGTGGCCCTCCGTTCGGAGGCGATCAACAACAACCTCGCCAACCTCGAAACGCCCGGTTACAAGCGCGTGGACCTGGCACCGAGCTTCGAACAGGAGCTGGAACGCGCGGCTTCATCCGGCGACGCGCAGCAGATAAAATCACTTTCGCCTTCACTGGCCGTGGACGCCACGGCCACGGCCGCCAGCAAGGACGGCAACACCGTTCACCTCGAACAGGAACTCATGCGCATGAACCAGAACGCGATGACGCACAATCTCGAAACCCAGATGGTCAGCGGCATGTTGCAAAAGATGCGCCTGGCCATCACTGGCAAATGATTCCGGGTTATGATTCAAATCCTCACTGGCATCCAGAACACGTCCGCCGCGCTCGACGCGGAGCGCACGCGGCTGGGTGTGATCTCGCAAAACATCGCCAACGCACACACGACGCACGACGTGGACGGCAAGCCATATCAACGCCGCGTGGTGGTGTTCGAAACGGCGCTGCAGAATGCCATGAACGGGAACAATACGAATTTGCCGGCGATTCAGGTGGCGAAGATCGAGCGCGACACGCGGCCACCGCTGGAGGTTTCTGATCCGGGCAATCCCGAGGCCGACGCGCGTGGGATGGTTTCGATACCCAACATCAACATCCACGAGGAAATGGCCGATCTGATTTCGGCCTCCCGCACGTTTGAAGCGAACCTGGCGGTGGTGAAAAACGCCCGTTCCATGGCTCTGGCCACCCTGGCAATCGGACGGCACTGAAATTTTTGCTTTAAGCATTTCAAAAAATGGAAGTCGCATTCTCATTAACACCGGGCTTCAGCCCGGTGCCGGCAGTGGAAAAAGGAAAAAACCGTTTCTACGGTTTTTCGCCCGCAGGCAAGCCGTTAAAACGGCCGGGGCTGCCCGCCGCGTTTCTCCCCCGGCTGAAGCCGGGTGCTAATGAGAGGAACAAGGCAGTTGCCCTTTTTTGCGACGCTCAATAATCCGAACATAACATGTCTCCACTATCGGCCATTCCAGCCTATTCGCGAAACCTGATGCCGCAAATCGAGCGGCTGCCGGGCAAGGAGATCTCGGAATTGCCGTCCGCAATGCCCGCCGCCACGCCCGTTGGCGGCGATGCTTTTTCGTCGCTGCTGGGCAAGATGGTTTCGGAGGTCAACGCGCAGCAGCAAGTTTCCGCGCAGTCCGTCAATGCGCTCCAAAGTGGACAAAACGTGCCGCTGCATCAGGCTGTGATTTCCATGGAGGAGGCCAGCGTCTCGTTCCAGTTCATGGTCGAGGTGCGCAACCGCTTGCTCGAATCGTATCAGGAAATCATGCGGATGCAGATGTAACATGAAACTCGAAATCCGAAATCCGAAATCCGAAAGAATCCCGAACGCCGAAGTCCGAATCGAACGCGGTTCCGGATCGCTTGGTCATTCGGATTTCGGATTTCGGATTTCGGATTTCAACGTCCTTTTTGCCCAATGAATCAAAATTTTTCCAGGCTGGTCAAGCAACTCGCCGACATCTGGGGACAGCTCGGCGCGAGCCAGCGCGTCAGTGTTCTCGCGGCTACGTTCGTGCTTGTCGCCGGCCTCACAGCCACGGCGCTGTGGTCGTCGCACGCTGAATACGGACTGCTCTACGGCGGCCTCTCGGACACGGAATCGGCCAAGGTCATAGCCGCGCTCGGCGACGCGAAGGTGACTTACAAAGTCGGCAGCGGCGGTGCAATCATGGTGCCGTCGGACAAAGTTTACACGATGCGGATGCAGCTCGCGAGCAAGGGCATTCCGCAGGGCGACGGCGTGGGTTTTGAGATTTTCGACAAGCCGAATTTTGGCATCAGCGATTTTGTGCAGCGCGCCAATTATCTCCGCGCGTTGCAGGGCGAGCTCGCCCGCACCATCGGCCAGCTTGACGAGGTGAAGGCGGCACGCGTGATGATTGTGCTGCCGGAAAACCGGCTGCTGCTCGACAAGGATAAATTTCCGACTGCGTCGGTCTTCGTCCGCGTGCGCGGCAATTCACAGCTTCCGCCGCAAACGATCAACTCCATCCGCTTTCTGGTGGCAAATTCCGTGGAGGGGTTGAAGGCCAGTCATGTCGCGGTGGTGGATAATCTCGGCAACACCGAGGAAATTTCTGACAACGAATCGCTCGCCGGACTTTCGACTTCGCAGCTCGCCGCGCGCCGGAGCCTCGAACAGTATCTTTCCAAAAAAGCGCAGGACATGCTCGAAACCGTGCTCGGTCCCGGCCAGGCGATTGTGCGCGTGTCGGCGGAGGTGAATTACGACACGATCACCAAGACCGAGGAAAAATATGACCCGGACGGGCAGGTCGTGAAAACGCAGACCAAGAACGACGAGAACAACGACACTTCCAGCGCGATGAACACCACGCCGACCGGCATCAGCGCCAACACGGTATCGGATACAAACAGCACGCAGGCTTCCGCCGCGCCGGTCAACAACAGCAAGAATCACAAAACGACTTCGACCATCGAATACGAAATCGGCAAGACAACCAGCGCGATGACGCAGGGCGCGGGCGGCATTAAGCGGATCATGGCCGCCGTCACGGTGGCGCAGCAATTTGAGGGCACGGGCGCGGATCGCAAGCCGGTGGTGCGTTCGCCGGAGGAAATCACCAAGCTTCAGCGGATCGTCACGAGCGCGCTGGGGGCGGATCTCACGCGCGGCGACACGATTGAACTCGCGGAACTGCCGTTCAACGACCAGTTCGCCACCGACATGACGACGCAGTTGGACCAGCAGGTGAAGCGTGATTTCTGGTGGAACCTGGCGCGTAACGCGGTCTATCCCGTGCTGGGCCTCGTCGCGTTTTTCATTTTGCTCCGCACGTTCAAGAAAACGCCGGTGCAGGAAATTCAGCTCGGCATTCCGGTGGGCCGTCTCGGCTACAAAAATGGGAATGGCAACGGCAACGGCCACAGCTATGGCGGGCGTTTTGGCGAACACAATTTTGAGCCGCAGCCCGGCGTGGTGACCGTGGACGTGCTGAACCGGCTCATCAAAGACAACCCCAACAACATGACGCAGGCCCTCCGCGAATGGATGAACCGCGGTCATACGCCCGAATCCTGATTATGACCGCCGTCGCAGAAAATCCAGAGGCCGTCGCCGAAGGCTCCAGCCTCAACAAGGTGCAGATGCTTGCCGCGTTGATGGTGATGCTCGGCTCGGAAAGCGCGTCGGTGATCCTCCGGCAGTTTCAGCCGCGCGAAGTCGAGGCCGTCTCGCGCGAAATGGCGCGGTTCACGCTGATCACGCGCGAGCAGCAGCAGCAGATTTTGGAGGAGTTTTCCAACGTGGCGCTCGCCGCCAGCACGTCGCTTTCCGCCGGGGCGGAAGTCACGCGCCACACGCTCGAAAAGGCGCTCGGCTCGTTCAAGGCGAGCGATGTGATGGGCCGCGTCACCACCACACGCACGCCGCTCGGCTCGATGCAGGTCATTGCGGATATGGACCCGCGCAACATTTTCAACCTCATCCGCGACGAGCAGGTGCAGGCGGTCACGTTTGTCGTCAGCCATCTTTCCCCGGAAAAAGCCGCGCAGGTGTTGAACATGCTCACGCCGGAAAAACGCGAACTCGCGATTGAACGGCTCGCGTCGCTCGCAGCCACGCCGGTCGAGGTCGCGGAAAAAGTCGTGGAAGTTTTAAACACCAAGCTCGGCGTAAAGCAGACGCGCGCGATGTCGCAGACCGGCGGCGTCACGAACGTGGCCGACGTGTTGAACGCGATGGACAAGACGGTCAGCCGCGAACTGCTGACGAATTTGGAAAATCGCAATCCCGAGCTGACGATGTCCATCCGCAAAAAGATGTTCACCTTCGAGGATCTGCTGTTGCTGGGCGGCAGTTCCATCCAGCGCATCATGCGCGAAATTGACACGCGCGACCTCACGGTGGCGCTCAAGAAATCCAGCGCGCCGTTGAAAGCTTTGCTGCTGGGCAACATCTCGCGCCGTGCCGCCGAATCCGTGCAGGAGGAAATCGCCTTTCTGGGCAACGTCAAGGCGCGCGATGTCGAGGCCGCGCAGTTCCGCATCATTGACGCCGTGCGCAAGCTCGAAGCCGAAGGCGAAATTGAACTCGAAGATTCCCGCGTCACCGAAAATGAAATGGGCTGACACAATTTTGTTTGAACGGCCGCTGCGCGACGTGTGCCTGCTGGTCGGCTCGCCCACGCAGGACTGGCAGCAGTTCATCCGCGACCGCGAACAGGCGGCATTTGAGAACGGCCGGCGCGCGGGCGAAAGCGCCTTGAACGAACAACTCCTTCGCCAGCGCAACGAAACCATCGAACTGCAACGCGGCATTCTCGCTTCGCTTCAGACAGCCTTGCCCAAAGTCGCGCACGAGGCGGAAACGGCGCTGATTGACCTCGCTCTGGAGTCCGCCAAAAAAATTGTCGCGGGCATGCCGGTGGACGTGGCGATGGTGGAAAACACCGTGCGCGAAGCGCTGCGCCAGGCGGAGGACACGGCGGAAATCGTCATTCAACTGCATCCCGATGATCTCGCATTGCTGCGAGAGCATCAGGCAAAAATCCTCACTGGCCTGCCTGAAACCGGGCCGCTGCGGTTCTCGCACTCGTCCGAAATCGGGCGCGGCGGCTGCATCATCCAGACGCGCTTCGGCCTGATTGACGCGCGCCGCGAAACAAAAATTGAACAACTGCGGCAATCGCTGAACGCATGAAAGCTCCAACATCCAAGCTCCAAGCTCCAAAGAAGCACCAAATTCCAAGCACCAATGTTCACCGCAGCGCCGTTTGGAATTTGGAGCTTGAGATTTCTCTGGAGCTTGGATGTTGGAGCTTGGAGCTTTTTTCAACGCCATGACCCCGACCCTTCCATGCACGAGCAGCCGGATGCAACGCGCCTTGCGCCGCGTGCGCGAAACGCGCGTGACGGAAACGTGCGGGCGCGTCGTCCAGCTCATCGGCCTCGTGGTGGAATCCGAAGGCCCGCTCGCCGCGCTCGGCGAAGTCTGCCGCATCCAGTCGGCGCGGGGCCAGACCGACATGCTCGCGGAAGTCGTCGGTTTTCGGAATCATCATTTGCTCCTGATGCCGCTGGGCGAACTGCATGGAATTCATCCCGGAAGTGAAGTCATCGCCACCGGCGCGCCGATGCGCGTCGCGGTCGGCAGCGCGCTCAAAGGCCGCGTGATTGACGGGCTGGGAAATCCGATTGACGGCCACGGCCCGATTGTCACGGATCATCTGGTCGGCTTGAACATGCGTCCGCCGCATCCGCTCAAGCGCCAGCGCATCAACCAGGTTTTTCAAACGGGCATCAAGTCGGTGGACACGTTCATCCCGCTCGGACGCGGACAGCGCCTCGGTATTTTCGCCGGCAGCGGCGTGGGCAAATCCACCTTGCTCGGCATGATGGCGTCGCAAGCCGAGGCCGACGTGAACGTCATCGCGCTGATTGGCGAACGCGGCCGCGAGGTGCGCGAATTTCTGGAACGCGATCTCGACGACCATGGCCGGAAAAAATCCGTGGTCATCGTCGCCACGTCGAATGAACCCGCGTTGAATCGCGTTAAAGGCGCTTTTCTCGCGATGGCGATTGCGGAACATTTTCGTGACGCGGGACAAAATGTTTTGCTGATGATGGATTCCGTGACGCGCTTTGCGATGGCACAGCGCGAAATCGGCCTGGCCGTCGGCGAGCCGCCGACCACGCGCGGCTACACGCCGTCCGTTTTTTCGCTGCTGCCGCAATTGCTCGAACGCGCCGGTGCCGGCGAACAGGGCGCGATCACCGGCCTGTTCACCGTGCTGGTGGAAGGCGACGACATGAACGATCCGATTGCGGATTCCGTGCGTTCCATCCTTGACGGCCACATTGTTTTGACGCGTGAACTGGCGACACAGAATCATTATCCCGCGATTGACGTGCTGGAAAGTGTCAGCCGCTTGAACCGCGATCTGCTGGTGCCGGAAAAAATCAAATTGACCGCCGACGCGCGCGAACACCTGGCGGTATATCGCAAGAACCAGGACTTGATCAACATCGGCGCGTATCCCGCCGGCAGCAGCCCGGTGATTGACCAGGCCATCGCGCTGCACCTGCCTTTGAACCAATTTCTCCGGCAGAATATCACCGAAGGATTTGTTGCCGCGCAAAGCTGGGATTTGCTCGGCCGGACCCTCAACCCGCAAATTATTGGATCCATAAAATGAGCAACGCTATTTCATTAACACCGGGCTTCAGCCCGGTGATCGCCGGTGCGGAAGATCAAAACCGTTTCAACGGTATTACTCGCGCCGGAAAGCCGTTGAAACGGCTGATCCGCCCGAACGCCTTCACCGCCCGGCTGAAGCCGGGTGTTTATGAAAGCCATTGTTTTGCCACTCAATTTGACGAGTCACAATAAGGCGTTATGAAAGCATTCAACTTTCCCCTCGAATCTCTCCGCACGTTGCGCAAACAACGCGAGCAGGCGGCGCAGCAGCGTTACGCCCGCACGCTCGTCTTCTGCGACGGCGTGGCGCGCTTGTTGCAGTTGGCCGAAGAGGAATTGAAAGCCGGCCACGCGCTGCTGATGGGCGAACTTGAAACCGGAGCGACGGCAGATCGCATCATCAAATTGCGGACATGGTGCGCGGTGCTGGAAATCCGCCGCAACGAATGCGCGGCGGCGTATGCCGAAGCCCGGCGCGATGCGAATGACGCGTTTCGCCTGATGACCGCCGCCGCCCGCGAACGCGAAGCGCTCGACCGCTTTCACGACAAATCGCACACTGCCTGGCAGCGCGCTTTTCACGCTGACGAGCAGAAAATGTTCGACGAACTGGCCGTGCAGCGCCAGGCCGCGCCGATGCTCGAAAAGTCCCATTTGAACTGACATGAACCGCATCCTGCAATCTCCCGTCACGGTCGGCGTCGTTGCCGCGCTGCTGTTTTTCATCACCATGTTCGCCGTTCTGCGCACCGTGCCGCTGGGGCACCTAGCGGCGACCGCCAAAGCACCGAGGATGGCGGAGGACGATCCGTCGTGGAAATTTCACAACCCGGACATTGACCAGTGGGTTTCGCAGATCAAGGACGAGCGCGACGCGCTGGCGGTGCGCGAACAGGAACTCAAGGAATGGGAGGCGCGGCTGGGCGCCGAGAGCCGCGAGATTTCCGCCGTCACCCAGGCCGTGAGCCGGACGCAGGAGGCGTTTGACAAGCGCGTGCTGCTGTTCAAGGACGCGGAAAAAGACAACGCCAAAAAACAGCTCAAGGTCATCGCGGACATGACGCCCGACGGCGCCGCCGCGATGCTCAATGAAATGCCGGACGAAGAAGTGGCCAAATTGCTTTATGTCATGAAGCCGGATGTTTCCGGCGCGATCCTCGACGCGATGAGCAAGCTTGGTTCCACGACGGCAAAGCGCGCGGCCACGCTCGCGCAGCGACTCAAGGATGTGCTGCCGGTGGCGGCCACCAATAATCTCACCGCCAATGCCGGCCGTTGAAACATGGCCCGCCACTGCGCCGGCCGCACGGGGAAATGCTTTCCCGGCCCCGTCAAAAAACGTTCCAAGTCAGCCCGCGTCCGGCGACGATTTCGACAGTGTGATGAAAGCGGCGCTCGCGCCGCACTCCCAAAAATCACCGGATAAGAACCACCCCCGGCCCGGAAAAAATCAACCGGGGTTGGGGGAACTTTCACCCGCCCGCGCGCCTGGGGATGCGACCGCGGATTCCGCAGCGACAGCTTTTGCGGCAGAAAATAATTTCCACGACAAAGTTTCCGCAGACAAAACGGATGACGCAACCGGCGACGGAAAAAAAGGTGCGCCCAACGCGGACGGAAAAATTTCCTGGGATGTGAATTCCCCGCTGATTGCGGCGGCGGCGCAGTCGCCGATTATTTTGTCAGCGCCGCAACTTTCATGTTCGCGGTCATCTGCCGGTTCCGCTGGCGACATGTTGCCGCCCGGGAATTGGGGCGCGGTGGAAAATATTCCAGCGGCCACCGGTCAGACGGCGACGACCAATAAAATTGTTTCCGCAGTTTTGCCTTTGGCGAACAGCGTGCCGCTGGCCGCTTTACCACAGACTGCCGTAACACCGTCAGGATTTGAGCAGGCGGGGAAAATTGAAAACCCGGAAGCAGAGCCGGTAAAAACCGAATCGGGAACGAGCCTGCTGCTGAAAAATCTTTCGCCGGTTACTGCGGCGGAAGCGGCGGCTTTGAGTGGGGAATTGGCCCCGGTTCTGGGAAAAAATCTTTCCGCCACAGGATTGGCCGTGACGCCGGGCACGGAGCACGCAGCGGAAATGAATTTAGATGCCGCGTCTTTGGCGGACGGGAATATGGCCGGCGGCAAAATTAATTCGGCCTCGGCGGTGTCGGTGGAGCGCGCGGCGGAGAATGCTGGCACGGGAGTTGCAACTACCGTCTCGCCGATGAAAAATCCTCAAAAAACGAACAAAGTTGCCGGGCCAGACGTGAAAGTTTTGCCGGTCGGTGAACCCGGGGCGGCGCGGGAGAAGAATTTGCCGCCGGTCTTGCTGGCGACGCCGGTGCGCGCGACCGACAGTCGCAGCCCGGATTTGAATTTCAGCTTTGCCAACGGCAACAACGGTGCGCCGGTGGCGGACAACGCGCCGGTTTTGAATGCGCTGGATTTGCCGTCGCTGGCGGATGCACGGTTGCGCGCCCTGGAGCGGACGCATGACATGATGGCGCTGCATTCGATGCGGCTGGTGGAATCGAAGTCGGATGTGCTGTCGGTGGTGATCAAGCCGTCGGTCGGCACGGAATTGTCGCTGGAGCTGCGGCAGTGCAACGGCGGCGTGGAGGCGCAGGCGACGTTGACGCGCGGAGATCATCAACTCTTGAACCAGCACTGGCCGGAGCTGCAGCAGCGGCTGGAACTGCGCGGCATCAAGCTCGCGCCGCTCGACGGCGGAGGGGGTTTTTCAGCGAGCGACGGCGGAAGCTTTTCGCAACAGCAGGCTTCACGCGAGGACGCGGCGCAGCGGGCGTCGGCGTTTGCGGAGTTCGCATCCATCCGCAACGCGGGCGGCGCCACGGCGCGGCTGGCACCGGTTCACGACGGCTGGGAATCGTGGGCGTGATTTTTCAAAAATAAATTTATGAGCGTTTCCGCAATTACATCAAACACCACCACGACGAACACGACGGATGCGTTCACGAATCCCAGCAGCGCGTTGAATCAAACTGATTTTTTGAAACTGCTGGTGGCGCAAATCCAGTTTCAGGACCCGATGAACCCGCAGTCCAACACGGACATGGCGGCGCAACTGGCGCAGTTCACGTCGTTGCAGCAGGCGACCCAATCGTCGTCCTCGCTGGCCATGATGCAGGCGAACAGCCTGATTGGCAGCACGGTGACGGTGCAGGTGGACTCGAATACTTCCGCGAGCGGCGTCGTCACGGGCGTCGTGCTCAACAACGGCACGCCGCAAATCACGGTCCAAAGCACGACTGCCAACGGCACGAAGACCTCAACCAATTACAATTTAAGCCAGGTCACTTCGGTCATCCCGACTCCGGTCGCGTCCGCCTCGGTCAAGCCCGCAGCGGCCGCGCCGGTCACGGTTGACACCCCCGCCCCTACCGTGACGATTTTTAGTCCACAAACCACGAAATAAACCAAGCCCAGGAAAATTATGCTACTCTCCCTCGACTCCGGCGTCAGCGCCCTGGAACAGTTCCAGCAACAGTTAAATGTCATCGCCAACAACATCGCGAACGTCAACACGGTGGGCTTCAAAAGCGCCTCCGTGAATTTTGCCGACACGTTGAGCCAGATGCTCGGCTCCAACGCCGCCGGCTCCACACAGGTCGGCACGGGGGTGACGACGGCGGGCATCGTCAACAATTTCGCTTCCGGCGCGGTGACCAGCACCGGCAACCAGTCGGATCTGGCGATTGATGGCAACGGATTTTTCCTCGTCAAAGATCCCATCAGCGGCAACAGCTACGCGACGCAGGACGGGGCCTTCAGCGTGGACACCAGCGGCTATCTGGTCACGAGCAGCGGCATGCGCGTGCAGGGATATTCTGATTCCGGCCTTGCCACGCTGGGGGACATCAAGATAGACAACAATGGCAATACGGCGGCGATGCAGAGCTACACGGTGGGCATAGATGGGAAAATTTCCGTTCTGCTGGGTGACGCCAATGCCACCACGATTACGCGCGGCCAGGTTTTGCTCCAGAATTTCACCAACCCCCAGCAGCTTTTGAAAGTGGGCGGCAATCTTTATTCCGGCCTGGCCCTCGCCGGTCCGCTGGCCGCCCCGGTCGCGCCCAACAGCAACGGCCTCGGAGCCATCATCTCCAGTTCCCTGGAAATGTCCAACGTGGATCTGGCGCAGCAGCTCACCTCGCTCATCACCACGCAGCGCGCCTATGAAGCCAACAGCAAGGTTATCACCACCAGCGATGAAATCCTGCAAACGCTCGTCAACTTGAAACGCTGAATTTTATGGCTGATGACCGCAAAAGTTCCGGGGCCGAAACCACCGCCGCCGAGGCCGCGCCCGCCGCGCCGAGTGGCGGGATCAAAGCCTGGCTGCCGCTCATCCTCGTGGTGGTGCTCATGCCCGCGCTCGCATTCGGCATGACCAAATTCGTCATCGTGCCGGAATTGCAAAAAAGCCTGGGCATCAAGAGTCCCGCCGAAGGCGGCTCCGGTGGCAAGTCCAAATCCGGGGCGGACGCCAAAAAAATTTCCGTGCCGTTCAACAAGCTGCTCGTCAACATCGCCGGCACCATGGGCGCGCGTTATCTGCTCGTCAGCGTCACACTCGTCGGCACGGGCGGCGAGGCGTTCAAGGCCAAGGTCACCGAAAACGACGCCGCCCTCCGCGACATGGCGATGGGCGCGCTGGCCAACAAAACCTTGGCCGACCTCGAAAAACCCGGTGCCCGCAATCTCATCCGCACCGAGCTGATCAATGGCTTCAACAACGTGCTGGGGGACAATTCCGTCACGGAAATCTACATCACCGAATTCGGCATCCAATAAAGCACATGGAATCCACCGCCCCAGCCGCCAATGAAATCGTAGTGCTCACCGCGCGCGGGGTGCGGGAACGCCGCCCGGCCACGGACGTTCGCGCCCATAATTTCCGCCAGTCCGGCTTTCTCGCCGCGAGCGAACTCCGCCGCATCCGGCAGCGGCACGAACAATTTATCCGCTCGCTCGCCGCCCGGCTCGCCATTTTTCTGCGGCTGGAATTTTCGCTCTCGCTCGCCAAGGTCCACCTTGAAACCTACCAGAAATTCATTGAGACGCTTTCCAATCCCAGCTACATCACGCTGTTCAAAACCGAGCCGCTGAAGGGCGCCGGCCTGCTGGTCGTTCCGCCGCGCCTGGCGCTTACGCTGGTGGACCGGCTGCTCGGCGGTCCCGGCCAGATGCCGCCGGACAACCGCGATTTGACCGACATCGAAGTCGCCTTGAGCGACCAGTGCGCCATGCTCATTCTTTCCGAGTGGTGCAATCACTGGCCGGAAATGCGCGGCCTGCACTCGACGGTGCTCGGCCACGAGAACAACAGCAAGTTTCTCCAGACCTCGCCGCCGGAAACATCCATGCTCATCCTCACCGTGTCGGCCAGCATCGCGGAGCAGAACGAGACGTTCCAAATTGTTTTTCCCTACGCCACGCTCGAACCGCTGATGCGCCTGCTCAATCCGGAACTGTCCGGCACCGAGGCCGCCCCGCCGCGCCCGATCAAGCCGCGCTGGAATGCCGAGTTTGACGAAGTGAATGTGCCGCTCACCGCCGAATGGCAGGGCCTGAAAATGTCCGCCGGCGACATCACGCGGCTTCAGCCCGGCGATCTGCTTGGCCTTGATCCCGCCTGTGCCTCGCAGGTCTTGGTTCGCTTTGGCAACATTCCCAAATTTTTCGGCCGGCCTGGCACCAGCGATGCCAGATGGGCCGTCCAGCTCACCGCCGCCTTTGCCCCATGAACGCCACCCTTGAAAATCCCTCGAACCTGAACCTCGTGCTCGATGTGCCCGTCAGCCTCACCATCGAACTGGGCGGCTGCAAGCTGCCCATGCGCGAGGTGCTGCAGCTCAACATCGGTTCCGTGGTGCAGCTCGACAAGCCCGCCGACGCGCCCGTGGAGTTGAGCGTCAACGGCAAGCTCATCGCGCGCGGCGAAGTCGTCGTCATCGAAGACCGCTACGGCGTGAAAATCACCGAAGTCGTCGGCCAGCCTCTTGCGGCATGAACGGCCAGATTAAATTTAGTTCCTCGCGCCTCGTCCGAACCCCTGATTTTTCTTTGTTTTTTTTTCAGGGATTGCGGACGGGCGCGCGGACTTTTTTGTTTGCCGCCGTTTTGTGCGCGGCAGAAAACCTTTTTGCGGAAACCACCAACGCAGTCGTCACCGCGCCGCCGTTTCCTGAAGCCGGGGTTTCACTGCTGCGCGTCACCGGCGCGCTCGCGCTAGTGCTCGGACTTTTTCTTGGTGGTGCGTGGCTTTTCAAAAACTGGCAGCGGCTCGCGCTTCAGCGCGGTCAGCAGCCGAAGCTGAACATCCTTGAAACTCGCTCGCTCGGCGCACGCCAGGCGGTGTTTGTCGTCGCCTACGAACGCCAGCGTTTTCTTGTCGCCACCTCGCCTGCGGGCGTGAATCTGTTGAGCCACTTGCCTGACGCCGAAACCATGGAAACCGAATCTGCCGACAAGCCCGCCGCGCCGATGCCGTTCGGGCAGGCGCTGGCCAATGTGCTGAAACGGAAATGAAAATGGGAACATTCAACATTCAACATTCAGCATCGAACGCCCAAAACCCGGCGCGCAGCCGCCTTGGAGGTTGGTTGTTGAATGTTGAATGTTCGATGTTTTCCCGTCTGCATTTTGCGATCCT
>ODAK010001435.1_pt1 | contig 26067 bp, 20 predicted proteins | sample 1539591 | NCBI WGS metagenome assembly ODAK01 (sample SAMEA3539303, study PRJEB22396) | soil metagenome | biome: tundra; feature: field; material: soil | place: USA | collected 2010-05 | depth 0.15 m
CATGGCCCAGGACGTGGCCTGTCCAACTACCTATTAGCCTGCGAACGATAACATTACCGCCGCAGGCGGGGATGTTTTTCCCAGGCCGGGTCCGGATTCAGAGAGCCATGATTTCGCGCAGTTGGGCCGCCGACTCACGAACTGCGCTTGCCGGCGCCGCTTCGTAAGCAGGATTCCGTCCGCGAGGCGACACCTCTTTTACCGGGCGCACGCCGCGGTTGAGGACGTGGGTATAGATCATGGGGTCGAGGCCGGTGTTGGTGCGGGTTGCAGGGAAAAACCACTGCCATTTCCACTCTCGAGGCGCGCCGGGGTGCTTGCGGTCGAGGGCATCGGGTAGCGCGGCGCTGCCGCCGCCAGAGCGCTTAGCAGGACGGTTCTGCGATCCTTGGCTCCTTTGCCGTGAACGACGATGGAGCGAGCAACCGACATAGCGTAACAACGAGCACTCTGCGCCGCTGGCGCCCAGATCGACCGAATCTGCGAGTCTCCGCGGACCAGGTTCCCGCTATGATGGACAGATGTTTCTCGCCTACGCATCGGTTCTCGCCGCGCTATCGGCTGCCGTGCCCGCCGGGCTTCCCGATAAGGGTCTCTTCTCTGCCCTCGACTCGCAGGTCGCCATCATCGCGCCTGCCTGGGTACCACGTGAACGGGTCACTCTTGCTGCGGACCGCGTCCATCGCGTTTTGACTCTAATCCTCCAGGGAGAACCGGTGAAGGCCTACCCGATGACACCGACTTGTGGTGAGAACAAGCTCGAGTGTTTGGGCTTGCGGGATCAGGATTCTGACGAGCTGGGGAAGATTCTCAAGAGTGCCAGCTCCGCGGCGACCTTCGTTCCGCCCAATTTCTCCGACGCGGATGGAGACGGCATCGCGGACAGTGTGGACATTCTGCTTGGTGCAAAGAAGACAGTGTTGCTTCGTTCGGCGTACCAAGAAACGTCGCCGAAGCTTGCCTATCCGGGGGGCGACGTGCCCGATAACGTCGGGGTCTGTACGGATGTCATCGTGCGCGCCCTGCGCAACGCAGGCATCGACTTACAGAAGGCGATCTTCGAGGATGCGCGCCTGGCACCCCAGGCTTACCAAGGCATTCGCGAGCGCAACCCCAGCCTCGACCACCGCCGCGTTCGCAACTTGGCGGTCTATTTCAAGCGGCACTGGCGCCCTATCCAGCGCCGCGACGATCTCCTGCCTGGCGACGTGGTCTTGCTCGACACTTTTCCGAGTAAGCCTGGCCCTGACCACATCGGCATCGTTTCTGACGTCCTCGGCCCTAGCCGACTACCTCTAATCATCAACGCATGGACCAACGGCTTTCACACCGAGGAGATGGATCTCTTACCCTCCATCCCAATGACCATCGCGTACCGACCGCCGATGACCCGAGCAGCGACCGCCATTGTGCAACCGCAAGAAGGCAGCCCCCAGCTCCTGGTTCTGCCTCCGTCGGTGCGACAGCTGGTCTTCGTGGTTACCGAGGATTGGAACCAGTCGAGTGCGCAACTATCCTTGTGGGAAAGAGACGAAGGGCACGGGTGGAAGAGGCGCGCGTCACCCACGCGTGCGACGGTGGGCGCTGCGGGGCTCGGCTGGGGCCGTGGCCTGCACGCGGACACGGTGGCGGCCGCGCTGGGTGGCCCACAAAAGCGTGAAGGCGACAGTCGTGCGCCTGCCGGAATCTTCCGACTTTCGTCGGCCACCGGCTACGCCCGGTTGCCGCCCGTCGGTACGCGGCTTCCCTATCGACAGGCCACGGACGAGCTCCGCTGCGTGGACGATCCGGCGTCGCCCTACTACAACCAGCTGCGCAGGCTCAGCGTCGGGGCTCGGCCTTCGTGGCGCACCGATGAAGAGATGAAGCGAAGCGACGTTCAATACCAGCTGGCGGTCGTCGTCGATCACAATCGTGCCCCGGTCCGGGCGGGCGCTGGCAGCTGCATCTTTCTTCACACCTGGCCAGCTGCGGGGACTGCCTCGCCGGGTTGCACGATGATGGCCCTGACCGACGTAGAAAAGATAGTGACCTGGCTCGACCCCCGCGCGCACCCGGTGCTGGTTCAGTTGCCGATGCCGATCGCCGCAAAGGCCGCCCGCGGCTGGGGCCTTCCGGCCCCGATTCCGTGACCTCGACTCGAACCGAGAAACGCTTGCGCTGCCTGCTTCATCCAAAGGCAACGCAGCGAGGTCCACGTGAATGTGCAGAAACATCAGAACGCTCTTCAATTTCGATCCAGCCGTCACCCCGGACGAAGTGGAGGCAGCTTCGTTACAGTTCGTGCGCAAGATCAGCGGCTTTGCCAAGCCGTCCAAGGCCAACGAAGCCCCATTCCAAGAGGCCGTCGACGCCATCACGGGGATCGCGAACCGCCTCCTCCATTCCTTGGAGACGACCGCGCCAGCCAAGAACCGCGAAGAGGAAGCCGCAAAGGCAAAGACGCGTGCGGCGGCGCGCTACGGCGCCTAACTTTCACGTCAAGCTGCTTGTTCGTGCTCTGCGCGCTCGCGAGAGCTCGAGGGCTGCATCTCGGACACTCTAATCGACGAACCTGTAGAACGGGCATCGTCTCCGCAATAGTGGAAGCCGGCATCGTCCTCGAATCCATCGCGGGCGCTTCGACTCGCCTTTTCAAGCGCAAGCAGGCTGAACAACACAAGGAAGCCCAAAAGCCCCAGGAAGAGAATCATTCACTCTTCATCGACGCAAGCTCCTCCACCTTTAGCTCAGGAGAGGATAGTCAGTAATGTAACGCCAGACAGAAACCCGGCAATTTTTGCCCACCGAGGCTGCGCCCCCGCGACGCGCCCCTGGCGGACCGCTTACGGTTCGAACACCCGATATTACTCACTTGAAACCTCGTCGACACATGAAACCGGACAACGTAGATCTTGTTAACATGGCGGTTTCACCAGGCAGTACTCACGCCACGACCTGCTGCTACTGTGGCGTGGGGTGTGGAATAGTCGTTCGCAAGGATCGCTCGGGGGCGCTTTCGCTCGACGGCGATGCGAACCACCCCGTCAACCGGGGCAACCTTTGTTCCAAGGGTCGCCATCTGCTATACACGGTCCAAGACCAATCCGATCGCCTCCTCTATCCCGAGATCCGCGAGGCTCGGAATTCGCCCCGTCGCCAAGCCAGTTGGGACGAAGCCCTCGATCGGGTCGTGGCCGGCTTTCGCTCTACCATCGAGCGGCACGGGCCCGACTCGGTTGGCCTTTACGTGTCGGGCCAATTCTTGACCGAGGAATATTACCTGGCCAACAAGATCGCGAAGGGCTTCCTCGGTACGAACAACATCGACACGAATTCCCGCCTATGCATGAGCTCGGCGGTGGCCGCCTATAAGCTCGCGCTTGGCGAAGACAGCGTGCCAGGTTCGTACGAGGACGTAGACCTTGCCGATTTGTTCCTCGTCGCAGGGGCGAATCCCGCATGGTGTCACCCGATCCTCTTTCGCCGCATGGAGGAGCGACTGCAGAGCGAACCCAAGCGGGCGCGCATGATCGTGGTGGATCCTCGCCGTACGCAGAGTGCGGCCATGGCCGATCTTCACCTTCAGATTCAGCCGGGCACGGACATCACGCTTTTCCATGCCATCGCCCGCGCGCTCATCGAGGCGAATGCGATCGAGCGCGATTTTATCGAGGCACACACCGAAGGTTTCGCCGAGCTTCGCGAGCGCGCCTTCGCACGTTCGCTCGATGAGGCGGCTGCGATCTGTCGCGTCGAAGCCAAGGACGTCTCCACCGCCGCGGGCTGGATTGCCGAGTCCCAAGGATTCATGTCGATGTGGGCAATGGGCCTCAACCAAAGCGTCGTCGGGGTGTCCAAGAACCTCGCTCTCATCAATTTGCACCTGCTCACCGGAAAAATCGGAAAGCCCGGCCATGGTCCGTTCAGCCTGACCGGACAACCCAACGCCATGGGCGGCCGGGAAGTGGGCGGCCTGGCGAATCTAATGAGCGCCCACCGCGACATGAACAATCCCGAGCACCGCGCCGCGATCGCGAAGTTTTGGCGGGTCCCGAGCGTCCCGGCATCCCCTGGGCTAACGGCGGGTGAGATGATGCAGGCCTTGTGCGGCGGCCGCCTCAAGGCGCTGTGGATCATGTGCACCAATCCGATGGTCAGTTGGCCGGACCTGGCGCAGGCGGAGCGAGCGCTTCGCTCGGCAGAGCTTGTCGTCGTCCAAGATATCTCCAATCGCTCGGACACTTTGCAGTACGCGGACGTCGTATTACCGGCGGCGGGTTGGCTGGAAAAAGAAGGGACGATGACCAATTCCGAGCGCCGGATTTCGTACCTGTCGAAGGTGGTCGAGCCGCCGGGCCAGGCGCTGCCCGACGGAGAAATCCTGCTTCGCTTCGCGCACAAGATGGGTTGGCAAAGCTGGTTCGACTACCAGTCCATGGCGGACGTTTTCCGCGAGCACGCGGCGCTCACGAAGGGGACCTCGATCGACATCAGCGGACTTGATCACGAACGTCTGCGCGCGGAAGGTTCGCTGCAGTGGCCGGTCCCTCATCCCGGCCATCCAGGTACGCCCCGCCTTTTCGGCGATGGCCGATTTCTCCGCGCCAGCGGCCGCGCAAAGATGCACGCGGTTTCGGACGACAACCCATCCACCGCTTCAAGCTCCGCGCTTCCACTGATGCTGACGACCGGCCGCATTCGCGACCAATGGCACACCATGACCCGGTCGGGAAAAGTCGCCAAGCTGCGCAGTCACGAGCCGCGCGCGTGCCTTGACATACACCTGCACGATGCCGCTAGTCGAGACATCGCCGACGGCAATCTGGTCGTTGTGACGGGCGAACACGGCCATGTCAGGCTGCGCGCGCGCATCAGCAACGATCTGAAGCCCGGAGTGGTTTTCCTGCCCATGCACTGGGGGCGCATCCTCGATAGCGAGGAAGCCCGAGCCAACAACTTGACCCACGCCCGCTGGGATCCGATCTCGAAAGAGCCAGATCTGAAACTGGCCGCGGTGGAGGTCAAGCGTCACCGTCCTGCACGGAAACGAATCGTCGTCGTGGGAGCAGGCGCCGCGGGACTGGCCTTCGTACGCGCGTACCGGCAGGACAATGCCCATGACGACATTGTCGTGTTCAGCAAAGAGACGTTGCCATTTTACGATCGCGTCCGCTTGCCCGAGATCGTGACCCAGCACGCCGCTTGGCAATCGCTCGGCATGCTCGAGGAAAACGAAGCCGCCACGCTCGGCTTGCAAGTTCATTGCGGACGAGGCGTCGTTTCCATCGACCGAGCGAAGAAGCGCATCTGCGACTCGACCGGCGAATGGCACGCCTACGACACCTTGGTCCTAGCCACTGGAAGCCGCCCGGTGTGGCCCGCTGACACGCCCACGCAACAGCGCGGCTTGCACGGTCTGCGCACGTACGCCGACGCGGAAGCTATCATTGCCTCCGCGGAAACCGGCCGCGCAGTGGTCATCGTCGGCGGCGGGTTGGTCGGCATCGAGCTTGGAACGGCCCTGCGCGCGAAGGGATTGCCCGTGCACATCGTGCAACGTTCGGCGCAATTGATGAACAAGCAACTCGACGAGGTCGCTGCCGCCATCCTGCGCGACGAAATCCTCGATCGCGGCATCGAGCTCCACTTTCTCGACCAGGTCGTCATGTGGAGTGGCGACGAGTGGATCGACGAGGTCACGCTTGCCTCCGGCAAGACCCTGCGCGACGTCACCCTCGTCTATGCCATGGGCACCGTTCCGAACGTCGAGCTGGCAGGCAGTTGCGGGCTGATGGTCAATCGCGGCGTGGTCGTCGACGAAGGCATGCGATCGAGCGATCCCGATATTCTTGCGCTCGGTGAAATAGCGGAATTCGACGGCCATCTTTATGGAACCACGTCGGCCGCCGAAGACCAGTCGCGCGCCGCCGCCGCTTTCCTGGCTGGCGACATCCAGTCCATCTACGCTGGCTCCGTGTCACAGAACATCCTCAAAATGCCCGATTTCAAGTTGGCCAGCCTGGGCTTGGCTCGGCCGCCCGCAGACGACTTGCGGTACGAAGAGATTGTCTTCCTCGATCGCGCTGCGCGCATCTACAAGAAGTGCGTCGTGCACAACGACCGGTTGGTGGGTGCGCTTCTCGTGGGCGACCTTGGCGAGCTTGGTAGTCTGCGCGAGCTGATCCGAAGCGGCGACGAATTGGCGTCGCAGCGGCAAAAACTCCTGCGCGGGGGATCTGCCGGACATTCGCGCGGCGGAGGCAAGATGGTTTGCAGCTGTTTGTCGGTCGACGAGGGCGCCATCCGAAAGGCGTGTGACAGCGGGGCACGCACGATGCAGACTCTCATGGCGTCGACCGGCGCGGGAACGGGTTGTGGAAGTTGCCGCCCCGAGCTTGCGTCTTTCCTGCACAAACCAGCCAATCAGAACCCACCCGAAATTCCACTGGAGAACGTCTCGTGAGCTCTCTTCTACCCCTGCCCATCGTGCGCAACGCGGACAAGACCGCTATCGTCGACGTGCGCGGCCGCACGCTACGCGACCTGCGAATTTCGCTCACCGACCACTGCAACCTGCGCTGCACGTACTGCATGCCGGCGCATCTCTTCGGATCCAACCATCGCTTCTTGCCGATCGACAAGCTGCTGACCTTCGAGGAGATCGCCACGCTGGTGAAGGTCGCAGCCGGGCTCGGCCTGCGCAAGGTGAAGCTTACCGGCGGCGAGCCGCTGTTGCGACCCCAGCTTGGGCGACTGGTTCGCATGATTCGCGAGGCCTCTCCCTCGATCGAGATCGCGCTTATTACGAACGGCATTCTACTTGCGCCGCTGGCGGCGGAGCTGCGCGAAAGCGGGCTCGACCGCATCACGGTAAGCCTCGACAGTCTTCGCCCCGAGCGCTTTGCCGCCATGAGTGGTCGAGGCCCTCAGCAGGACAAGGTCTTGTCCGGAATCGAGTCAGCCCGACGCGCCGGCTTTCATCCCATCAAGCTCAACATGGTGGTGATCCGCGACGTCAACGACGACGAAGTCGTGACCATGGCTAATTTCTTCCGAGGGACCGACACCGTCCTGCGCTTCATCGAATACATGGATGTCGGCACCCTCAACCACTGGCAACGAAGCCAAGTCGTTGGCGCCGCCGAAATTCTTGAAAAGCTGCGACGCGATGCCGATCTCGAACCCATCACGCCCGACTACCGCGGAGAAACGGCCGAGCGCTACCGCTATACCGATGGCTCGGGAGAGATTGGTTTCATCGCCAGCGTCACGCAGCCGTTTTGCAGCGATTGCAACCGCTTGCGGCTCTCGGCCGACGGACGAATCTTCGGCTGTCTGTTTTCGAGCGAAGGCTTCGACCTCAGACATGTGCTGCGCACCCAGGGCCCGGCCGCCGCTCGTGAGGCGCTGATTCGGTTCTGGCTCCACCGCCAAGACCAGTATTCCGTCGAGCGCAACACGCAGTCTGCACCGGACAAGATTGAAATGTTCTACATCGGAGGCTGAAGTGGCATTGACTGCGCTCACCCATCTCGATGCACAAGGAAAGCCACGCATGGTCGACGTCTCGGACAAGGCAGTCTCGGTCCGCATGGCCCAAGCCTCGGCCGAGGTGTGGTTTCCACCCGATGTGGCTGCCGTCCTCGGGCTTGCTGAAGGAAATGACGTGCACAGTGCCAAAGGCCCGGTATTTCAGACCGCGACCATCGCCGGCGTCATGGCAGCCAAGCGCACGCACGAGCTGATTCCCTTCTGCCATTCTGTGCCGCTGGATCACGCCGCCGTGGACATTCACGCCGAAGAAGGCGGCATCGTCAGAATCGTCAGCACCTGCCGCACGAGTCATCGCACGGGGGTCGAGATGGAGGCACTCACGGCAGCCAGCGTCGCCGCCCTGACTGTCTACGACATGTGCAAGGCACTTTCCCACGCCATTGAAATCCGATCCGTGGTCCTTCTGGCCAAATCGGGTGGCAAGAGCACCTATGAGCGACGGTAATAGGACCAAGCACAAGGGAGGCCAGCGGCGATCTTGGCGTTTCAATCCGTATGAAATCGCCGTCTGCGGTTATAAGAACAGCGGCAAGACCACGCTTCTTGAACGTCTCGCGGGGCCGCTGGGTCGCGACCTGCGTCTCGCCTATCTCAAGCACGACGCGCATCACTTTTCCATGGACCATCCTGGGAAAGACACCGATCGCCTGCGCCAGGCCGGTGTCCAATCCGTCGCCATCACGGGCGAGGCCGGGTTCGCGCATCTCGGCGACCGACAGGACAGCGAGCTGCTGGCGCCCTACCCTCTGCTTGCGGCCGACGCGCTTCTCGTCGAGGGCTACAAGAAAAGCGATCTGCCGCGCATGATGCTGCTGGATGAAGACCTGGCCATCGTCGACGATCCGGCCTGGCTGACCGCACCGCCCATCGCCGCGATTCATCCGTGGCCGCAGGCTAGTCCTGCGCAAAGCGCCGCGCGCGAAAGCGTCGAGCGGCGCCTGGGCACACTGCCTTGGTTGAGCCGCGACGATATCTCCGGCATCGCCAGCTTCGTCCGCACGTTTTGGCAAAGCCGCGTTCCGCCGCTACAAGGGCTCGTTCTCGCTGGTGGCCATTCCACGCGCATGGGGCGCGACAAGGCGCTGCTTGACTACCACGGGATGGAGCAGCTCGACTATTGCGTGCAGTTGCTTTCCACGCTCGGCGTGAACGCCTGGGTTTCGTGCCGGCCCGATCAGGAGCAGGAGACTTCCCGCCGTCGCTACCCGCTCCTGCAGGACCGCTTCTTAGATATGGGTCCCGCTGGCGGAATCTTGACGGCTTTGTCGAGCGATGCGGGTGACGGTAAAAGCTGGCTGGTTCTCGCCTGCGATCTGCCGGCCGTGAACGCCGATGTTCTCGCCAGCTTGCTTGCGGCCCGCAATCCTTTTCGCTTCGCAACGGCATTTTGCGACAGCGATGGATTGCCGGAGCCGCTGTGTGCGATCTGGGAGAGCAAAGCGTATCCCCGCCTGCTCCAATTTTTAGGCATGGGGCAGGCGTGCCCGCGTAAGTGCTTGATCCATTCGCCCACCCACCTCGTCGATGCGCCGGGGCCTTGCGCCCTTGACAATGGAAATTGCCCGCAGGACTTCGAACGGATTCGCCATGATCTCGGCACCCGAAGCTGACCGGCGGATCGACGAGGTCTTTGCCGGACTCACCCGCCGGATTGACAGCCAGCACGTTGCCCTCGGCGAATGTCTCGGTCGCGTGCTGGCCAGCGATATCGTCGCCGATCGCGATCAGCCTCCTTTCGACCGAGTGGCCATGGATGGCATCGCCGTTGCCCTTGCCGACGCCCATTCCACCCCCGCCGACGTATTCCAGATTCGGGGCAGCTTGTCGCCCGGACAGCAAACCGTCGCTGCAGAGGCTTTCGCTGGTTCCGACAGCGCCATTGAAGTGATGACGGGGGCTGCACTTCCGCAGCCGTGGAATACCGTCATTCCCTGGGAGGATCTCGAACCGTCGAGCGGCACCGGGCGCCGGCTGCGCGCGGATGCTCCCTTTTCGCCCGGACTCAATATCCATTGCCGCGGCAGCGACTATCGTGGCGGCGATTTGCTCCTTCGGTCCGGCACCCTGTTGCGCGCTCCCCACGTTCACGTGCTTGCCAGTGTCGGCTGCTCTGCCGTTCCCGTCCTAGCTCGTCCGCGCGCGGCACTTGTCAGCACCGGCGACGAGCTCGTGGCCGTCGATGCCGCGCCCGGCCCGCATCAGATTCGCATGTCCAACATGCCGGCGCTCGCGGCCTGTCTTTTGCGGGCAGGTCTTCCGGTGGGCACGACCATTCACAGTGCTGACCGCGAAGACGAGCTGCGGCGCACACTGTCGGCTGCACTTGCCGCCAGCGACGTCGTTTTCATCAGTGGCGCGGTTTCGAAAGGCAGCAAGGATTTCGTCCCCGCGGTTCTCGATTCTCTCGGCTGCAGTCGTGTCTTTCATGGAGTTGCGCACAAGCCGGGAAAGCCCCTATGGTTCGGCACATCGCCTCAGGGTGGCGTGGTGTTTGCTCTGCCGGGCAATCCTGTATCCTCCCTTGTCTGTTTCGTCCGATACGCCCTGCCGCGCTTGCGCCGCTGGGGACAGTCGCCCTCGCCGAGCGATCTTCGGCCCGATGGCGTCGTTCTACCGCTCGCCGACGCCGTAAAGGCGCAACCGGGATGCACGCTGCTTCTCCCCGCCCGGGTCGTAGAGCGAGCGGGTGAAGTCACAGCGTTACAAACCGAGAAGAGCAAGGGCTCGGGCAATTACGCCGGACTTTTGTCCACCGACGGAATCGCCGAAATTCCTGCACAAGACCGAACGGTGCCTGCAGGATCGCCGGTTCGCTTTTTCCCGTGGCCTTAGCGAAGGACGACCATGCAAATCCACCTGACCTACTACGCGATTTTGCGCGAGCGACGCGGGCTCGACCGCGAAACCGTCGACGTGAGCGACGGCAGCTTGCGCACGCTTTACCAAGTCCTGCGCCAGGCCTATGACTTTCCCTACGACGAAATGCACATCCGGCCCGCCGTCAATGATGCGTTCTGCCCGTGGGAGCAGGCCATTGCCGACGGCGATCACGTCGTCTTCGTGTCGCCCGTGGCAGGAGGCTAACCGTGCTTCCGCCGCTCTTTGATCTGACCGAGCAAGCGATCCCCGCAACGTTGCCGTTTCCGATTTCGTCCGGCACAGGCGCGCTCGTTTCTTTCGCTGGCATCGTACGCGACCACAACGACGGCCGCTCCGTGGTCGCGCTCGAATACTCCGCCTATGTCGCCCTTGCCACGCGCGAAGGCGAACGCATTGTCCGCGACGCCATCGAGCGCTTCGGTCTGCTTGCCGCAAGTTGCATCCATCGAACGGGCGCCTTGGCGATCGGCGACGTTGCCGTGCGCGTGTGGGCAAGCGCGGCCCATCGTACAGCCGCCTTCGCAGGCTGCGCCTTCATCATCGACGAGGTGAAGACGCGCGTGCCCATCTGGAAAAAGGAGACCTACGTCGACGGCAACCCGAGGTGGTCGAATGCCAGCACGCGGGAGCTGTAGCGAGGCCACCGGGGCGGTAGCGACAAATCTTCGTTTCTCCCTCGACGTCAGCGCTCTGCTGCCGGGCATCAATTCATCGCCACATCGTCGATATAGACCCAGCCGGACCAATTCGGGTCATAGATTCCGAGATTAAACGTAAAGGTGGCTCCATTCTCTGTCTGATCGAGGATGCCGCCTAGCTGCGTCCAAGAGCCCACGGACCAAAGACTTGGGCTAGTAAAGATGTTTCCCCCCTGATCACCGAGTCCCCCATTGCTCACGTTCTCTGGTGCCGTGGCTGGCCCCCCGTCCAAATACACCCACAGCGTAATGGTATTCACCGAGACCGTACCGGATGCGCACACTTGGACGGCCACCGATGAGCTGCCGTTGTAATCGCTGGAGACTTGGAAGGCGAGAGAATGGGTTCCTGAGTGCGCTTGCTTCGTACTCGGTCCAAAAGTGGTCGGGTAGATTCGAGTGTAATCCGACGGAACGAGGTACCAACCCTCTGTCGTGTTCGACTCAAAGCCCCAAGTGCCACAGACAGCCGTGGTCCCGCACCGGATGGGGGTGACGTTGCACTGACAGGCTCCAACCGAACAGAATTGATTGGGCGTACACTGGTGACCACAGCTGCCGCAGTTCTTGATATCGCTACTTAGGACATCGATACAGCTGGTGCCGCACAACTGCTGGGTGCCCGGGCAAACACAACTACCCGCGGAGCACGTCTTGCCGCTCGTTGTGCAGTCCTGGCAGCCAGTGACAGACCCACAATTAGCGGCGTCGCTGGAGCTGTTGTAGCAAGTGTTGGCGCTGCGTCCGCAGGTTGTCCAACCCGGCTGGCAGACACAGTTGCCCGCGCCTGAGCAGACTTGTCCGGTCCCGCACGCAGTGTCGTTCACCCAGCGTCCACTGGTATCGCAATGCTGGGGCACCCCGCCCGCGGCGGCGCTGCACTTCTTTTCTCCCGGGGTGCAATCGGCGCAGGCATTCGTGGTCGAAAGACAGACCGTACAGGCCTGGGTGCTTTGCGAGCAGGTTCCTTGGCTAGTGCAGGTTCCGGCCAGCTGAAGCTGCGTGGAGCTGAGACAGCTGGCAAAGCCACACGGGGCTGTGGTGCTCGCCGGCACGCAATCTGGGCTTGAACCGGCGCAAGAACCATTGCAGGGAGCCGTTCCACCGCAGGCTTTACCAGTTCGCGGGGACGTGGTGTTGGTGCACTTACCGTGTGTCACTGCACACGACGTGCACGTTCCCGTGCATGCGCTGTCACAACAATATCCATCGACACAATTGCCCGTGGAGCATTCCGATTTGTCCGAGCAGGAGTCTCCCTGTTTCTTCAAGGTAGCGCACGTCGAGCCGGTGCAGTACTTGTCCGCGCCGCAGGATGCCGCCAAGCAAGTACCGGAACAGTCACTGTTGTCGGCCAAGCACTGGTTGCTGTCGCAGGCGATGGGCGTCTGGGCCGGGCAGTTGCCCTGGCCATCACAAGATGACTTGCTCGTTCGCTGGCCGCCGGAGCAGCTCTGCGCCGCGCAAACCGTCGAGCTGTCTGGATAAGTGCAGGTCTTGGTGTTCAATTTGTCGCAAGCGCCAGCGCACTTGCCGGTGCCGCTGCAGGCCTTGCGGGGGAGCGACGTGAAGCTGCACTTTCCGGTTACGCAGGACTCGCAGTTCCCATCGCACTTGCCGTCGCAGCAATGACCGTCGACGCAGAAGCTAGTGCTGCACTGGTCACCGGTCATGCAGACCGAACCGGTTGGCAGAGTCGTCGGGGCGTCGGGCGCATCGCTCAGAACGGGCGCATCCGGTGCAGAGGTCGCTCCTCCGGTTCCGCTGGCATCATCCAGGGTCACGCTGCCCCCCGCACCGCCCAACGACGCGGCTCCGCCCGTGCCTAGCCTTGCATCCTCGGCCAAGACAGGCCCACCGCCGGTACCAGCCGGATCCGTCGCACTGTCCATGATTGAGCGTGTACCACCTGTTGGCGTTGCTCCGTCCTGGAGTTGCCCACAGTTCTGATCGCTCGGTTTGCAACAGCCACCCGGAACGCCCTTGACCTTGCACGTATAGCCCGACAAACAATCCACATCTTGTTGGCAGGTCATGGTGGCGACGTTTGTCGATGGGCGGCCAAAGCAGCCAACGACGGCCAAAGCCGCCGCAGCTACAAAGGAAATCCCGGTGGACCCGGAGAGGGAGGCTCGATTTTTCTGCTTTGTCACTAGTAAGTTCCTCGCAAGAGTACCCCGCCAGTGCCGGGGCTAAGAATAGGAAGGATCGACACCGTGGACGCGTCTGGCTCGGATTTGCCAGCTCGCCACCCCAAAATGCACAGCGTGGTCCCAGCGACCAGCGCCGCTGCGCCCACGCCATAACTGACCCAACCCCAAGTTTCATACGAGTCGCGCGTTGCTGCCTTGTCCCGGTTATACGTCTTGTTGAGCTCGTCGCTCAGCGCACGAGTCTTTGTGGCCAGTATCACGCCCGTGGCGACGGCTGCGATCCCCACGACCCCCACGGCAATGCCGGAGACTCGCAGGCCCATTCCGCCGGCTCGCTCTGGCGTAGAAACTGGAGCAACCGCCTGAACAACCGCTGGAGCTGCCGGCGCGGCCACGGGGCCCGGAGAGGTCGGCACGACAGGAGGGGGCGCAATCATGGCCTGTTCCTTCAGATAGCTCTTGCATTCCACGATGTGCTGCTCGACCTCGCTCCTTTCCCTCTCGTCAACACCCGGCGTCTTGCGCTGGTACTCAAGAAAGCGATCAAGGGCCTCTTCCCAGCGATGATTTTGCTCGAGACAGCGACCCTGGTTGTAGACGTAGGTTATGACCTTTGTTTCTAGGAAAAGGTCGCTTAGTATATCAATACCCTTCTGATAGTCCCCCATCATGCAGGCCTTCCTGGCCGAGTTCTCCAGGGCTTCTCGTCCGGTGGCCTTCTTGGCCGCTTCGGCACGGCTGGCGAACGCACCGAGAAACAGGATCACCGCCATGCTTGGAAGGGACCGCATAACGAATCTATTCTTGGAGACACTTCGCTCAATATTGGCACAGGCGCCTTGACCACCGCTGTGGTCGAAAAGCTCATTACTCATTTGTCCTTCTTTCGGTCAAAGCAATACTCGATTCCGCACATCGAGGCACTCTGAAAGTGGAGGCCGAGCGCCTTTGACCGCTGCTTCTAGGTAACCATCAGGAAAATTGCGCGCAGGATCCAGGCTACCATCATCGAAGCGGTAAAGGCGCAGGTGCCCATCTGGCCTGAAACACCTCGCACCGCGCAGCGGGGAGAGGTCGCCGAGCGCAGCGAGGCGGGTGAGGGGCTGTTTCACTCTTGAAGGATCCGCCAGCACTCGGCCGCCACCGCTCACAGAGGCGGATAGGCGTTGGCCATCAGCTCTTGGAACTGGGCCGAGAACCACGCACCCGAGAGTGGAGCATCGGGCAAGGCGCCGGACATATTGTTCTTGTTGCGGGCGTTACCGGTGTACGTCGGGTCGCACATGCGATCGAAGCCCTTGCCCTGATCGTTGGCGATCTGTTTGCTGGCGCCATCGGATTCACCCGGGGGCTTGATCCAGACGTACGCGTGGATGCCGTCCTTGTCGACGGCTTGGGGCCGTTCGCCCAAGCCCGCACCATTTTGATTGCACCAGTCGCCGGCGTGAAAGCGGCGGTCAATGCGGCTTTGGTCCACCAGGGTATCGGGGTCCGTCGAGGTACTCGCCGCTGTCGGGCGCCCCGCGCCACCCCAGCCATTACGAGAAGTATCGATGAGCATCCCAATCGTGCTCGGGTAGCCCTTCGAAATGAGCATTTTGCGGAAGTCGGCCGCGAAGGTCAGCTCGTCAGCGTACTGATTCCAGTCGAGCCACTTGCTCGGTCGGGTCTTCTCGTTGACCGCGAAAAACGGCTCGCTGAGTACAGAGTAATTGGCCGTGTTGAGAATGAAGCCCGTCACCGTGTCGAAGCCGCCGTCGGCCCCGTTGGCGGTGCTGGCCATGAGGTCAGCGGTCGGGCCCATGTTGCTATCCCAGCCGATCCAACCGTGGTGGGCGGCATCCACGTAGTTGTACGTGTTCGGCAGCTTGTGCAGCGTCGAGAGCGCGTACTGGATCCCCTTCACGTAGTTGCCGTTGGCCTTCATGGTGTCGCACATCGGCGTGGCGCCGGGTTGGCCGTTGGTGTTGGTGACGAGGTTCGGTAGCGAGTCGATCTCAATGATGTTGATGATGCGAAGGTTGGCATAGGCCACGTCGCCTTCGATACCGGCAATCGGATCGATGTATTCTTTCCTGTAGCGATCGATGTCCGTGGGGCCCAGCTCGCCGTTCGAGGCCAAGGCAGCGCAGTCGCGACCGGGAAGGTCGTAAACTACGAACTGCGCGTAGGTGGCGTTCTGGGCCACGGCCGCGTCGAGGTGGTCGCGCAAGCCCATGCTGCCCGAGCCACCGTAGATAGCGGCGATGCGATCCATCCACACGCCAGTGGGAGTATTGGAAATGCGACTGCCGCCCGACTCACCGTCGGCCTTGGCTTTCCACTCGGGATTCACGTAGCCTTTGGCGCCCACGAAAGGATTCGGCACGCGGGCAGGGGCCGAGCCGCTGATGTTGACCGTGACCGAGACGGCATCCGAGGTAACCGACTTTCCCGACGCGTCGGTCGCCTTCGCGGTGTAGCTGTGGTCTCCGTTGTCGGCCGAGGTCAAGGCGACGAAAGCCGTGTACGGATAGCTCGAAACGGTGGCAATCGATTTGCTGCCGTCGAAAAATTCGACCTTGGCCGCCGCCTTGGGCTCGACGGTGGTCGCCAGGAGGCCAAGATTTCCTGCGGCCGTGACGTTGGTCGTGGAAGCCTTGAGCGAGACCGCGGACAGCTTGCCGGTCGTGGACGAAGTCGTGGTGCCGCTGCCCGTTGTCGTTCCGGTCGTGCTGCCAGTCGTGCCGGATGTCGATGTCGTCGTCGCCGTGCTCGTCGAGGTGACGGTGGCTGTGACCTGGGTCGTTTGAGTTTGCGTCTGGGTCTGGGTTGCCGTGCTGGTGCTCGTGACCGTGGCGACGGCTGTCGTGGTCTCTGTGCCCGAGATAACCGCCGTAACGACGGCTGTCGCGGTACTGGTCACGACGTTCGTCACCGTGTTGGTGGCGGTCAACGTGCCGGTAGCCACCGTGGTGCCGGTCTGCGTGCCAGTGACAGTCTCTGTCACCGTCACCGTGACGGTTTGAGGTTCGTCGTTACCGCCCGAGTGGCAGGCGCCCAAGGCAGCGACGAGGCCGAACAAGAAGAACGATCGCGGCGAGATCTGCTGTTTCACGTTTGCTCTCCATACTGCTGAGCACCTGGCTCTAGTTCGTGTCCTGGAAGGAATAGGCTGGAGTGGACACGATCTCCGTGATGCCGGATTCATCGACCACGAGTGATTCCCTGGCGCCCTCCGACGGTCCTTCCCAGCTACCCGCGGCTTCACGAATTCAACATCTGCACCTGTAACACCCACATGTGGTGAATGGGAAACCGTTTTGTTCGGCGCCGTCTTTTTTTCGACCGTCTAATTTTTCACGAGATGGAAAAAGGGAACGCGACGTTCAGCCTTTGCACGTCGATAACTTGAAACCCCCGGCAGCACGCGCGATCCTCCGTGCATGCAAGTCCCCATGGTGCGTCCCGAGCTGGGCGAGGCTGAGGCCTGCGCGGTCTCGCGTGTCATTCGTTCGGGCTGGATCGCGCAGGGACCGGAAGTCGCCGCCTTTGAGCGCGAGCTGGCCGCCGCCGTCGGCGCGCCATTCGCCGTCGCGGTTTCGAACTGCACGTCGGCCATGGAGCTTTGCCTACGCGCCCTTGGTATTGGCCGTGGCGCCGACGTGGTCACCGTCAGTCACAGCTTTGTCGCAACGGCAAATGCCATCGTGGCGGTTGGTGCGCGCCCCATATTCGTAGACATCGATCCGGCGACCTATGGCATGGATCCCGCCCTCCTCGCCGCCGTGCTGACGCCCGCGACGCGCGCCATCTTGTGCGTCCACCAGCTCGGCTTTCCCTGCGACTTGAGCGGGATACTGGAAATTGCCCAGCGATTCGCGCTTCCCGTCATCGAAGACGCCGCTTGTGCCATCGGCAGCGAGATTCAAATCGGCGGCACTTGGCAAGCCATCGGCAGTCCGCACGGCCTCGTCGCGTGTTTTTCATTTCATCCGCGTAAAGTCGTCACGACCGGCGACGGAGGCATGATCACGACCGCAGATCCGGCGCTGGCCGAACGGTTGCGCCGTTTGCGCCAGCACGCCATGGCCGGCGCCAGCGTCAGCAAACAGGACAGCCAGCGCGTGACCTTCGAATCGTTCGCCGAGCCCGCCTACAACCTCCGCATGACCGACATGCAAGCGGCGCTTGCGCGACCACAGCTCGCGCGCTTGCAAAAATCCATCGCCGAACGGAGGGCACTGGCCGAACGCTACCGCCTCGCGCTCGACGGTCATCCGGTGCTGCAGCCGCCCCGCGAGCTGCCGTGGATGCGCGCTAATTTTCAAAGTTATCCCCTGCGCCTGCGCGACGGTGTGCGACTTTCGCAGGTGGAAATCATGCAGCACCTGCTCGCCCGCGGGGTCGCCTCACGCCGAGGCGTTGACAACGCGCACATGGAGCCAGCCTACGCCGCCACGCCCTGGTCCTGCGGCCCCGAGCCGTGCGGCGCCGAGCTGCACCGCCAAGGCCGCTGCCAGCGCTTGCGCTGCTCTGAAGAAGCACGCGACAAAACCATACTCATCCCGCTTTTTCATGGCATGACGGAAGAAGAACAAGCCCACGTGATCGCAAGCCTGCACGCCCTGCCGATGTAGGGCATTCTCTCGCCATGACCGTCGGTCTCGACAACGCTGCCTCCACCCCGCCTTCGCCCGAAGTCGTGGAAGCGGTGGCGCGCGCCATGCGCGAGCACTATGCCAACGCGTCGTCGCTGCACGCCCTGGGCGCCGCAGCGGCACGGGCTCTCGCATCGGCACGCGAGGAAGTCGCCCAGCTGATTCACGCGGAGGCCGACGAAATCGTCTTCACGGGCAGCGGCACCGAGGCGAATGCTCTCGGCGTGATCGGTGCTGCCCGCGCGGCTCGCGGTCGCCATGTCGTCATCAGCAGCATCGAGCACGCCGCTGTCTTCAATTCGGCGCGCGCCCTCATTGACGAGGGCTTTGCGGTGGACGAAGTCATTCCTCAAAAAGACGGCTGTCTGACCGTCGACGCCGTCCTTGCTGCGGTCAAGCCCGAGACGTCCGTCGTTGCGGTCATGCTCATCAACAACGAGGTCGGCACGTCGCAGCCGGTGGCCGACATCGCCCGCGCCCTGCGTGCCTTGGGCCGCCGGATTCACTTTCACGTGGATGCCGTGCAATTCGCCGGGTTGGAACCGCTCGACGTACGCACCAAAGGTGCCGACTCGATTGCCATCTCGTCGCACAAGTTGCACGGCCCGAAGGGCATCGGTGCCCTTTGGCTGCGCAAGAGTAAACGGGTAAACGCCCTGTACGAAGGGGGTGGCCAAGAGCGCGGCCTGCGTTCGGGCACGGAAAATCTGCCCGCTGCCGTCGGCTTTGGCGTCGCCGCCAAGCAAGCACGCGAGGTCGGGAAACAAGCGGCGATGCGCGTGCGCGAGCTGCGCGACCAGCTGGAAGCTGCGATTTTTCGGGCCGTGCCACAGGCCGCGCCCGCGCTACCGCCGTCCGCACCCCGCGCTCCGCATATCGCCGCCATTCTCTTGCCGGGCTTGCCGGCCGAGCCGGTTCTGCATGCGCTCGAAACGCGCGGCGTTTTTGCCTCTGAAGGCGCGGCATGCGCATCGCACAGCCGCGAACCGAGTCGCGTGCAGCGCGCGCTCGGTATTCCTGCCAGCAGCGGCATGTTGCGCTTTTCCCTGTCTCGCTTGACCACGGCGGACGCTATCGAGACGGCCGCGAAGGCCCTGGCCGAATCCGTTGCCGAGGTCGCGAAAGTGGCGGGAACAGTGGTAAACCGACGGCGATGATTTCCATTCTTTGCCGCTTCGGCGAGCTCTTCCTCAAGGGCGGGAACCGGGGCTTCTTTCTGCGCGCCATGTTCGAAAACATTCGGCGCGCGGTCCGCGATTTGCCGGAGGCCAAAGTTCTCACGCCTCATGGCCGCGTTCTGGTGCGCATTCCCGACGAGCTTCGCGACGACGCGTGCGCGCGCCTGGAGCGCGTATTCGGCCTGGTTTCGCTTTCCGCAGGCGCCGAATGCGAAGCCACCTTGGATACCATCACCGCAACCGCCATCCGCGAAGCGAAGATGGCCATCGACCGCAATCCCGAGCTCGGGCGCAGCTTCAAGGTCGAGACGCGCCGCCCGAACAAGAAATTTCCCGTTCGTTCGCACGAGATCGATTGCCACGTGGGCGGCGCCATTATGGACGCACTCGGCCTACCCGTGGACGTGCACAAGCCGAGCCTGCGCGTCGGCATCGAAATCGGACGGGAAGGCGTCTACGTCTTTGCGGAAATGCGCCAAGCACCCGGGGGCTTGCCCGTCGGTGTTTCGGGGCGCGCCCTGCTGCTGCTTTCGGGTGGCATCGATTCGCCCGTGGCGGGCTGGCTCGCGGCCAAGCGCGGCTTGGCGCTCGAAGCCTTGACGTTTCACTCGCCGCCGTTTACCGGCGAACGCTCGAAAGACAAGGTCGTATCACTTCTCAAAATCCTTTCGCGCTGGCAAGTGGCAAACACCCTCTGGGTCGCGCACTTCACGGAAACCCAGCAACGATTGCGCGAGGCCGGTCCCGCCGAGCTGGCCGTGGTCCTTTACCGGCGCATGATGCTCCGGGTGGCGGATTTGCTGTGCGAGCGCACGCGCTGTAGCGCCCTGGTCACTGGCGACAATCTAGGTCAGGTGGCCAGCCAAACTCTCGGCAATATGGCCACCATCGAAAACGCCGCACGCCACATGGTGCTGCGCCCCTTGCTCACCTACGACAAGATGGAAACGACCGCGCTGGCCCGACGGATCGGAACCTACGACACGTCGTCACTGCCGTTCGAAGACTGCTGCTCGCTGTTCATCCCCGCGCATCCTGCGACGGCCGCTCGTCTCGGCGATGTCGAGGCTGCGGAAGCAAAGCTCGACGTCGCCAAAGAAGCCGCGGCCATCGCCGGCGCCTGCGAGCGCATCAGCGTGTAGCGGTACCGGCTTCGCCGCCTGGTTAGTGAGAATAGATGACGATCTCGCGGTTGCCGTCGTCCGCTTTTCGGGCAACGGCGATCTTGTTGCCTCCAGCCGACCATGGCTGGGTCTGCGGGCTCGGCAAGGCAACTTCGCCAAGAACGGTAACTTTCGCGCTCGCTGGATCGAGGCTGAAGAAGTCCAGCGCGTAGCGACTCTCTTCCTTCATGTCACCCTTGCGGCCCGGCCGATCGGCAACCAAGGAAAAGACGATTTTACTGCCCAGCTGCCGTTGCTGAAGGGTCGTGCGATCGTAGTCTTGCAATGGCACGGTCAAATTCAATGGACGCACTTGTTCGCCGGGGCCCACCAGCTCGTAACCGTTCTGGCCTGCCGCCAGCACAATCACCGCAGTCTGATCGGGCTTCTCGCCACGCTTGCCTACGTAGTCGAGAAAGTTGTCGAGCTTGGGCGGCCTCTTACCCGGCCCGATCCTGGCGGTCTTGACGTCGTAAAGCGCGAACTCGGGCGATTCGCGCACGTCTGTCTTGCGATTGTAGGCACCTGGTCGCTGGACCATGGCCGACAAGTGGCTGTTCGTGAAGCCTAGGAAGGTGGCGTGGTCGCTGCCAGCGATGGTGCCGTCGGCATTGACGACCACATCCTGAAGCAGGAGCGTGCCGCCGTCGGGCTTGTAGGCCTGGATGCTGAAGCGCCGGTTGCCGCCCGGCTCGTTGCCCTCGGAAACCGCGATGAAGGCCTTGGGGGAAAGCGAAAGCTCGCAGTCATCGAAGGACTGCTTGGGCGAACCGAGGTGTCCACGCGGATCGACGATGGCGGCGGATCGGCGGCGGCCTTCATTCGACACGACGAACCAATAGCCGGACAATCCCAGAATCTTTTCCGGCGTCGACGAGAAGCTGGAAATGTCGGTCACCCTGGGTTTGCCACCGGGCGGCCCGACCATGAGCTCTACCGTGCCTTTGGCAGTGAACTGAACGGTGGCGAGATTTGTCCCGCTTTCGTCGAAAGCGAAAGCATCGTGCAGCAGGCCGCCGCTGGCGACGACCTTGCCCGAGGGCTTGAGAGGCCTCGGAGTCGCCTGCGCCGAAAAGGCGACGCACGGAAGTGCCAGGACTAAACACCAACAAAGCAGGCTCTGCATGGAGCGCATCTTGTTCCCGTCGCTGCGCCGCCGTCAACTCGCTCGTGGCCAAGGTAGCTTCGAGCAAGTTGCTCGGCCGTCGAGGCAAGCGCGGTTACAATGGGTGCGCCCGGCAGTGAAAGGAGCGCGTCGCATGACCGCACGCGAGGACAACCAAGGCAACCCCTACGCACCGCCTTCAAGCGACCTGAATCTCGGCACAATCCCACCTCTTCGTGAAGGAGAATTGGCCGAACGCGGAACCCGTCTTGTCGCACAAATGATGGATGGGCTGCTGGCTCTTTTGGTCCTGCTTCCGGGAATGCTCGAGGGCTTCCGATCCGGTGCGTTTCGCGACAGCAGCAACCTTGCGTTCTTTCGCAATTTCGGCGCAAGCGGCGCCGGTATGTTCTCAGGTGTAGCTTGGATCGGGCTGCTTCTGCTTCAGGCCTATCTAGTCACCATCCGGGGGCAATCCCTCGCTAAGGGCTGGCTCGGGATCAAGATCGTCAAGGTCGACGGATCGCCCGTGAAGTTCGTCTCCGGTGTGTTGCTGCGCCATTGGCTCGTCCTAGCTCTTCAATATGTTCCAGGACTCAATGGAGCCGTGGCACTGGGGGATGCTCTCTTCATCTTCCGCAAGGATCGCCGCTGCCTTCACGATTTGATCGCCGGCACCAGAGTCATCCAACTCAAGGGCGCTGCGCGGATTCGTCTGGCGTAAGCCCTCCCGGGTCGAACAACCTCTCCAATCGCATGCGGTACCTCACCGAAAGAACCCGTGGTCGCCAGCCGCTGGCAAACTGAGACCCGCCGGCGAGCGCTGGAAGGCAGCGTTCTGCTTCGCAGCTGGGCCGGCGGGCTGCGCAGCCTAGAACTGTGTGATGAACTTCCAGGCTTCTGGGGCGTCCCAGCTCGTGGATTGACCAGGATCCTTCGGCTCCCAACCGTGACCGCCGTTGAAAACGCAGTACTCGGTCGGGTGCCCCGCGGAGCAGCCTTTGTAGTTCGTGCAGGTGTGCGCCTGGCCGGCGGCTGGGAAGGTTGTTGACGCCGCCTCTGCCGTGCATCCGTTGATGGCGGCAAACTGGGCTTGCCTCACTTCGCCCATCATGGGCGAGGATGTCATCCCATTGCTGTCCTGGCTCGCCTGCGACGCATAGTACGCAATCGGCTTGGTCAAAGTGTCGGGGCAGGAACCAGTGAGATCCGCTCCCGAGAAGAAGGCAACCCCGCGGAAAACGTCCGCTCGAGTGCACGCGAGAGCCATGGCCATGCCCGCTCCAAAGCTGAATCCCGTGGCGAAGATTCGGGTCGTGTCGATGCAGAGATCGGCCTCGAGCGCGGCGAGGATCGCGTCCGTGAAATCTACGTCCGTCTTGCTCCAGGACCCGGCACTTCCCACGGCGTCGGGCGCGGCGAAGATGGTGCTACTCTTGGTGTCCAAGGTCGCCATCGTGAAGTAATTCCTGTCGGCAACCGACTGGGCCGATGACCCAGACTCGGCGAAGGCGAAGACCAGCCGATAGGGGTGGGTGTTATCGTAGCCATCCGGCACGTGCAGAATGTACTTTCTCGAAGCACCGCCGAAGGTCATGTTGATAGTCCCGTTCTGAAGCGTCCGTGCCTTTCCGCACCCTGTGCTTTGCGCCACACCAGCATCTACTCCTGGATTGCCCGAGCTGCCGCCCGTCGTGGCACCGCCCGCGCCGCCCAACGCTGCACTCCCGCCCGAGGCGGACACCGTACCTCCGGTGCCAGCCGATGCGCCTCCAACCCCGACACCTCCCGAGCCCAAGCGCCCGCCCGCGCCGACGCCACCACTTCCCGAGCCACCCGATCCTGGTTGCGTGGTTCCGCCGCCGCTTCCTCCTTGGCCGGGCATCCCTCCGGTGCCAGGTGCGCCACCGCTTCCCGATCCGCCGCTTGCCATCGTTCCCCCTTGGCTGGGGACCCCACCTGTGCCATGGGTGCCGCCGCTTCCCGACGAGGATGAGGTGCTCGATGAACAAGCGGTCCCCCAAATGGCGAGCACGGCCACGGTCGAATAGACAAAACGCACGGGTATCATGGATGCCTCCTTGATTGCCAAAAACCGGAGCACGGCTGCGGCTCCAGACAGTCTGGACCCGCGCCTGCAAACCTGCAAGCCATGCGGCGCTTGGCGTGGCTGCGGGCGAGGCGGACGACGCCCGCCAGGAATGCCACTCGCAGCGAATTGCGAGCGATACCCCGTGGACCAGACGAAGCTGCGCGAGCTAGAGTCGCGAACGGAGTGCCCATTCGCATCCACTTCTTTCAGAGGGTCTGGAGCTACCTCGAACCCGTGACTTTGGGTGAGTCGACCAGCCCCATGAGCGGCCATCTCGAGCTGCTCCTCGTCCGCAACCAGCTGTTGCTTTTGACCGATGGCGCGCTCTACTCCGAGGGCAAGAGCTATCGGCCGGCCGTGACGCTAGCGAATCACCTGGGCGACGACCTGCGCCACCTGAAGACGGTTCTGGTCCTCGGGGTAGGCATCGGTAGCATCGTGCGCGTCCTCCGCGAGCGCGGCTGCTTCCCGCGCTACACACTCGTGGAGAAGGACAAGACGGTCCTCACGTGGGCCATGGAGACCCTGGTGGACGAAGGCCGGCCATGCCCAGACCAGCTCGATCCGGAATGCCTGGATGCCGAAGCATTCATGGCGGAGAACGACTGCGCATTCGACCTGGTGTTCGTCGACATCTTCAAAGGCCGCACCGTGCCGCACTTTGTGACCACGCCGCCCTTTCTCCGCCGATGTCGCGACAGCCTCGCGCCGAGCGGCCGACTCGTATTCAACTACCTCGCCGACGACGAGCAGAAGTGGAAAAAGCTAGAGCAGCGCCTGTTGGAGATTTTCCCTGGCGCGCAGGTCGTCGCCAGCCGAGACAATCGCATCTTGATCAGCGAGGCGATGCGGGGCCGCGTCGCACGTTCTTGATGCTTCTCGACGGTGGGCTATGCGATGTTGCTCGAGGTGCCTACAATTTAGAGATTCTTGGGGCCGCTTTATCTTAATTCGCGCCCGTGATAGGACTGCCGTGTCATCCGCTTCGTCCAAACGACCCCTGAGGAGAAAGCCTATGAAGAACAGTCGTGTCTGTCTCTCCGCACCGTTGATGCTGTTGGTGTTCGCGCAGGCTGTTGCTGGTTGCGCATCTATCCAAGTGCGTCCGGCGCCTCTGGCCAACGTTCACAAGGCAGCCATTGTGGCATTCGCGTGGTCAGTCGATCTATCGAGTGATTCCGATAAGAGTCTCTCGAACTCAATTGGCAGCGCAATTAACACAAGCAAGGCCATTGCTGATATGGCACAGGGCACCGAGGTCCTGGAGCAGCCCGCGCGAAACGGATACGATGCGCTCGGGAAGAAGCTCGACGAGAACGTGCATTGGACGGTTCTCCCGCTGCAGGAAGTGACAGCGAATGCTGTTTACCAACAGCTCAATACGGCGACTCACCAGATCGGTGCCGAAGCAGCCATCACCGGCGTCATGCATCCCCTGCAGGCAGGCAGGCTCAGTCCGGCACAACGCAAGGAGCTCCTCAAAGGACTTGGCGTCGATGCGCTGCTGATCGCGGACATCAAGATCAAGGTCGGTGGAACCTCGGGCTTTGCCATGGCCGGACTGGGCTCGATTACCAAGTACCCGCAAGCCACCATCGCGCTCACCGCCTATGGCGAGCAAGACGACGAACCCATGTGGCAAGACAAATGGGCGGCAGGCGATAAGGCCAAGACTGGCATCGCCAACACCATGGGTGCCCAGAACGACTCCACCAAAGAGGCGGCCCTCGCTGAGGCCACGGCTTCTGGACTGGACAAGCTCATCGCGCGCTATCGCGAGCAGTCTGGCCCGAGCGCGTCCAAGTAGAGCCACGAACCGTGTCACAGACAGGGCGCTGCGCAACCCAGCGCCCTGATGCGGCCAGCCTGAGCAACGCCCTTTGCTGTTTGCAAGGTTGACTTTTTAGATTCTTGCTGCCGCCCGCGCATCTGCAAAAAAGAGCGCTTCGCCGACGACAAACAGTCGACGTTTGGCCGTCGAGACTATAGAACGTGCGCCCTCGCGCTGACTGATGGCGCGACAGGGAGCGTTCGATAGATACACTGTCTTACATTGAGTCAGCGGACACGGCGGCGGCGACGTCAGCGGTTGGTGTGCGGCTGCGCGCCTGGCAGCGAGAGGCACTTGCACGCCTGGCAGAAAGCACGTCGCCAAACTTCTTGGCGGTCGCCACACCCGGCGCAGGCAAAACGACCTTCGCGCTGGTGGCGATCCGACGGGCCCTGCTTGCGCGTCAGGTTCGTCGCTGTGTCATCGTGGTGCCCACGCAGCACCTCAAGCTTCAGTGGGCGCGCGCTGCCGAGCGATTTCATTTGCACCTCGATCCAGAATGGAGCGCCGGGTACGGTGCGCTGCCGTCGGATGTCCACGGCGTGGTCGTGACTTATCAACAGGTGGCCGCCTCGCCGGGCTCCCTACGGGACCTCGTGCGCACGTCCTACGCCGTGCTGGACGAGATCCATCACGCCGGCGAAAGTCGTTCGTGGGGCGACGGCGTGCGCTTCGCGTTCGAGCACGCTCACCGCCGGCTGTGTCTGTCAGGGACGCCCTTTCGCTCGGACCAAAGCACCATTCCGTTCGTCCACTACGACGGTGATCTCGCACGTCCCCACTACGAGTAC
>ODAK010001438.1_pt1 | contig 26038 bp, 18 predicted proteins | sample 1539591 | NCBI WGS metagenome assembly ODAK01 (sample SAMEA3539303, study PRJEB22396) | soil metagenome | biome: tundra; feature: field; material: soil | place: USA | collected 2010-05 | depth 0.15 m
GAGCGGGTCGGCAAGTCGCGTGAGATTTTCAAGAGTCCACGGGTGTTCTACACCGCCGTAGTCCCCGCGGGTGAGAAAACTATAGGCGCAGACGATGCCGAGCGGAGCCGCAAAAAAAGCCGCCATCCACAGACGCGCGGGCAGCAGAAAGACTCGGCGAAGCGTCATGCAAAATGCAGTTCGTCCGAAGGATGCCAGTGGATCCAGACGGCTTCCCCTTCCGAGAAATGATTCTGCGCGAGGGGAAGTTCGGCAATCGCGCGAGTGCCATCCTTCAGGAGCGAATTGAGATGCACGCGGTTGCCGAAAAACAGCGAACTCTCAACAGAACCCTCACAACAGGGCACGCCGTCAGGCTTCTCTCGGGACACGCGGGTCGCTTCAGGCCGCACGCCGGCCTTACCAAACCAGTTGATAGCTCCCAGGAACCCTGCCACGAACCTCGTCGCAGGCCGCAGGTAAACGTCCTCAGGCGTGCCAAATTGTTCGATACGCCCCTGGTTCATCACTGCAACCTTGTCCGACATCGACAGGGCTTCTTCCTGATCGTGCGTGACGAACAAAAACGTGATGCCTGTCTTCCGCTGCATGGCCTTGAGCTCGCCGCGCATTTCTTTGCGGAGCTTCGGATCGAGCGCGGCGAGAGGCTCATCGAGAAGCAGCAGTTGTGGCTCCAGAACGAGTGACCTGGCGAGCGCCACTCTCTGCTTCTCGCCGCCGGACAACTGCGCAGGCGTGCGATCGCGCTTCCCTGTTAACTGCACGAGGTCGAGGGCACGTGCGGCCCGGACTTCGCGATCGACAACGCGGCGCTCCCTCAACCCGAACTCGACGTTTTTCAGCGCCGTCAGATGAGGAAACAGAGCGTAATTCTGGAAGACCGTGCTGACGTCGCGCTGGTAGGGCGGGAGCGCGTTAACCAAAGCGCCGTTCAGCAGAACTTCGCCGGAACCGGGCTGTTCGAAGCCGCCGATCATCCGAAGAGTTGTCGTTTTGCCGCAGCCGGAAGGTCCCAGCAAAGAAAAGAACCCGCCGCGTTCGAGTTCGAGAGAAATATCGTTGACGGCGATGTGCCCGGTAAACTCTTTGACCACACGCCGGAGTTCGAGGACGGGAGGCATGCCTGGTTACTACGTATCTTACGACTGGCGTCCATGCTGAAGCACCACGATATGCTGGCACGGGACATTCCACAGACACGATGAAGCTCACATTCCTGGGTGCGGCCGGCGGCGTCACCGGTTCTCTGCATCTTCTCGAACACGCCGGTAAACGCTTACTGCTCGATTGCGGAATGTTTCAGGGCAGGCGAAAAGAAGCGGAACAACGGAATCGAGACTTCCCCTTCGCCGCTGCCTCCATCGACGCGGTGATTCTTTCGCACGCGCACATCGATCACAGCGGGCGTTTGCCGCTGCTCGTGAAGAACGGCTTTCGGGGCCCGATCTACACCACGCCCGCGACGATCGACCTCTGCGACGCTATGCTGCGCGACACCGGGCACATTGCTGAGAGCGACGCCGAATTTGTGAATCGCAAGCATCCCGACGATCCCCCTGTGCAGCCGCTGTACACGGTGGCGGACGCGGCTGCAGCGATGCACCAGTTCCGGCCCGTGCGCTATCACAAACCGACCGATATCGGGGGCGGCCTGACTATGGAGTCTTACGATGCGGGCCACATCCTGGGGTCGTCATCCATCGTGCTGACGGACGGCAAGACGCGGCTGGCATTTTCGGGAGACGTGGGAAGGCCGGGGCTGCCGATTATCCGTGACCCGGAACCGCTCCCTGCGGTCGATTATCTGATCATGGAAAGCACCTATGGAGGCAGGAAACATCCGGAAACCCAGGAAGCCCTCAGCCGGCTGGAAACAATCCTGAAGCGTACGGTGGAGCGGGGCGGGCGCCTGATTGTTCCGGCGTTTGCTGTCGGACGCACCCAGCAACTTGTGCTTCTGCTCCATCAGTTGATCAATGAGAAACGGATTCCCCCGGTTCCGATGTTTGTCGACAGTCCGCTCGCGATGAACGTGACGGATGTGTTCCGGAGGCATCCGGAATGTTTCGACGACGGGGTCAACGAATATCTGAGGAAAGGCGAAGACCCTTTCGGCTTCAGGCGACTGGTTTACATTCGCGACGTGAATGAGTCGAAGAAGCTCAATGACATGAAAGGATGCTTCGTGGTGATTTCGGCTTCCGGCATGTGTGAAGCGGGCCGCATCCTGCATCACCTGCGAAACAATATCGGCAACAGCCGGAATACGGTGCTGCTGACCGGCTATCAGGCGGAAAACACTCTTGGCCGCAAGCTTCAGGATGGCTGGAAATCAGTCAGGATCTTCGGCATACCTTCTCGGGTGGAAGCTGAAATCGCGACGCTCGACGCCCTGAGCGCTCACGCGGACGCGGGAGAACTGCTGGACTGGATGAAGCCAATGGCTGCGGGGCTGAAGAAGGTGTTCCTGGTTCACGGGGAACCCGAACAGTCGCAGGCGCTGGCCGAATCGATCCGTACCCGCTACCAGCTGGATGTCCAGTGCGCAAAACCAGGCGACGAATTCCAGCTGTGACCTTAAGAACAGTTCATGAAACCTCATGCCGGGCTCCAATGTCTAAAGTGGAAGAAAGCTACGAAGCAGCTTAGCCAGACTACATTGGCAGATCTGGCTATATACTTGATAGTTTAGGAGAATTTTCAATGAGCGCTCCGCAATATCCCTATCCCGCCCCTCCCCCGCCGGCTCCGAACTCCAGTTTGAAGACTGCGCTCGCTGCGGGTGCGATCGTCGCGTCGCTTGCCGCCAACGGTTTCCTGCTCTGGCAGGTACACGATCTGCGCACCGACACATCTAAGAACCGTGACATCATGCAGAGCGAGATCGACACGATCAAGGAAAACAGCACGGTGATGACCGCAACGCAGCGGAAGCACCTTGACGATCTGCGCGAGGAACTCGACACGCGGTCGCGCCAGGCGAATCAAGCTGCCAGCCAGGCCAAGAAAGAAGCGCTTAGTTACGCGGATGAGAAGGCGCAGAAGCTGGAAGCGGAGAATCAGCGTACGGCTGAAAACGTGAACAAGGTCAACACCGACCTGTCGAATGTAAAACAGTCGGCTGATTCGGCCAACGCCAGACTCGCCGATGTCGGCGCCGATGTGAACGGTGTCAAGACCGATCTCGCCAGCACCAAGACCGATCTGCAGCAGACGAGGTCGGATCTGAAGCAGGTGCGCGGCGATCTCGGAAATACCAGCAGTCTGGTGGCGACCAACGGCAAAGAGATCGATGAACTCGTCAAGCGCGGCGAGCGGAACATCGTCAAGTTCAACATCAGCAAAAAGACCAAGGGCTTCCAGAAAGTTGGCGACGTCAGCCTGCTGCTGAAGAACGCCGATCCGAAACGGAACCGGTTCACGATTGAAGTCATGGCTGACGACAAGTCGACCGAGAAGAAAGACAAGAGCATCAACGAACCGCTGCAGTTCTATGTGTCGAGTTCGCTCTACGAGGTTGTTGTCAATTCGGTGAGCAAGGACGCCGTCACCGGCTACCTCTCGACCCCCAAGTACCAGGCGCGTAACAACTAATTCGCTGTTATTCTCCAACCGACTCCCTCGCGGTCGCGGCTCTGAAATGATGGCTTTTGCAGAGCCGCGACCGCGAGGGAGTCGGTGTTGGGGATTAACGAGACGCCGGGGACTGCGGTTCGTCGCTGGTTTCTTCGACAAATCTGTTCACGTGCACCTGGTAAAGGGCCGCCTTGCCGTGCCTGTCGCTCACAAACACGACACGCTGGCTGTCGGGTGAAAACATCGGCTGAACCATCGCCGGATCCGAGGCACGATGTTCGCACAGCGTGAGTTCGCGCCGCGCCGCGCGTAACAGGATGAGCACGTAAGCCGAGGCTTTGCTGCGGCTTGCGCCGGTGAATACGGAAGCATCCGCATTGGACGAAACCGAAATGAACTGGCTCGTCTTCGCCAGCAATCTGTCAGTCCCCTCGTCAGGCGCGTTTTCCCGCAACGAAATCAGTTCTTTTGGATCATCCGGTATGTGAAGGTAGATCAGCGTGCGACCGGATGGAATCCAGAGGGCAGCGCCGGTCTGACCGGGTTCGGTCTTCAGCGCGCGCCTGCCTGAGCCATCGCTGTTCATCAGCCAGAACCGCCCCGCTGCGCGATACAGGATTTGCGGATGTCTGGGCCGCGCCATCAGGTCTCCGATTTCCTGATCCAGTTCAGCGATACGGCGCGATTGCTGCCGGAGGACGCTTACGATCCGTGATTTGCCGTTCTCGCGCTCGACGAAAATGGCTGCTCCGTCGGCGGCAAGCGTGAGCCCGCTGTGCGCGGCACCCGCGGGTACCGCGTGGATCTCCCGGGACTTCATGGTTGGCAGGGGGGCTTCCTGCAGGGAATTGCCGTCGAAGAACAGAAAGGTTCTTTCGTCAGGCGAGAGCGACAGACTGGAGGGATCGAGGGCAGCGGCCTCGGTCAGTTGTTTCGAACCACCCGACTTCAGGTCCAGCAGGAAAGCCTGCCGCGTGCCGGGCCCATCGGAATAACGCTCGCTCCAGTAGAGCAGCAGTTCGCTGCGGCGCGTAAAGCAGCGCAGGTGGGGCGCCGTCATACCGCTTGCCCAGACAGGATCTGTAAGACGAACAACCTCGAGCTCGGTGGCTGGATCGGGATAACGCTGCCACTCCGGTCCGGAAAGCCGACCCACCGCAGCAAGCGCAAGGAACTGCCTTCGGGAAAAAGGGAACAAGAACCTTTATAGTATGCCCGGGGTCAGTCTCGAGCCGGAGCCCGCAGGCTTTAGAAAGGGAATTCTTTGGCTACCGCCGCGGTCCGGACGTTTGAGGCCCGCTGCAGGAATCGATAGGGGTTTACAGGAGTCGAGCCAATGCGCACTTCGTAGTGCAGATGGGAGCCGGTGGAACGCCCTGTGGTGCCAACCGCACCCAGCACTTCGCCCTGTCGAATCTCCTGTCCCTCGATGACATCCATTCGCGACAGATGCGCGTACCATGTCTGGTAATTGTTGCCATGATCGACAATCACGCAACGTCCGTAGCCACCATTCCAGCCCGCGTGGATCACGATGCCATCGGCCGTCACATGCACAGCCGTGCCCTGTGGCGCGGAGATGTCGACGCCGGTATGCATGGCGCCTTCACCCGAGAACGGATCGCTGCGGACGCCATAGCCGCCCATCAGACGGCCATTGACAGGCCATAGGCTGGGCAGAACGTTGAGATCGCCGCGGGAGAAAATATTGCCCTGGTGTCTCGCCATGTTTGTAGTTCTCAGGTAACTGTATTCCGCCAGCGTTTCGCGCATGGTCGGCAACAGAGAATCAGTGCCTTGTGCTTCGCCGATCAGATCGGGGGAACCGGTGATTTCTTTCTTGACACCGTAAGCCGTGGTGACTTCCGCCGCCAGCAACTGCAGGCTGGCGAGCTGTTCGTTGGTTTGTTTTACTTTGCGCTGCAGATTCTCGTACCGCTCACGCAGAACCTGGGCTTCCTTCTGCAGGGAATTGTAGTTCGCCACCTTCCACGCCATCCGGGCATAGCTGCCCGCGACGCTCAGGACCATCAGAACTACGACACCGAGCACGCCCAGTGCGCCGTAAACGATGCGGTGCGGAATGTGTACACGTTGCAGGCGCCCATGAATCGAGTGCGCGAGGACGACTATAAAGTAATTTTGCTTCAATCCTTTTCCTGTTGGAACCCGCTTCGGAGGTGGCGGGATCCACGTGTTATTGGACTGTCCGTCGGTAGATGCTCACAGCCAGCGCCGATCAGGTCAGACAAGGCAGACTGGGAGAATACTCTTTTGGCCGACTGTTTTAATTGCGAAACTGAGAGGTTAACATCCTTTAAGGTTGCAAGTCAACCCTTTTCGCTGCTAAGCTTCCGACTTGCCGCAACGTATTCCCGGTAGACATTTCGCCCGTAACCTTGTCGAGCGCAGAACGTTGATAACACAACTGGTTAAGCGCGACTTTCAGCAGCGTTACGTGGGGTCCGCAGCGGGGTGGATCTGGGGGCTGATTCACCCCCTCGTGCTCCTCGCCAGCTATGTCTTCATCTTCGGCTTGGTTCTCAAGTCGAAGACCGGCGCCACCGACGTCACGCAGAATTACCCGATGTTTCTTTTCGCCGGTATGCTTCCCTGGCTATTATTCAGCGAAACGGTGCAGCGTTCGTCCGGCTGTCTCATCGATCAGGCCAACCTGATCACGAAGACCGTCTTCCCTGCGGAGATAGTGCCCGTCTCGATCTTCCTCTCATCTCTGATGAGTCACGTGCTCGCGGTCTGCCTTGTAATCGCGAGCGCCGGAATCTTCCTGCATCACGTCAGCCCGGTGCTGTTGCTGTTGCCCGTCTTCATGCTGCTCGTGGGTTTGTTTGCCGTGGGCATTGGATGGATCGCCGCCGCTTTTCAGGTTTATCTGCGCGACACGGCTCAAGTCCTCGCCGTCATATTGACGCTCTGGTTCTGGGCTACGCCGATTCTGTTGCCCGAAGAGCAGCTGAACAAGTTCGGTGTCTGGTCGTTGCTGCTGTTGCAGGCCAACCCGCTCGCTTATATCGTGCGGGACTACCGTGACATCCTGCTGGGCCACGCCGTATCGCTGCACGATCTGGCCTGGACTGCAACGTTCGCGATCACCGCGTTCGTCTGCGGCGGTCTGATCTTCCGGTATATGAAGCGCGGCTTTGCCGACGTTCTTTAATCGACCCCGCCTGATCAGCGAGTCTTTTCAGCAACCCGGACGCGGGCGCCTTCCAGCTTCCTGGTAACTCTTGCCAGTTCAACCGGGTCCTGATCGCTCGGAGCGGCGATCTTCCACTCTGACACGGAAGCTTCCCACTGCTGGATAGCTTCGCGGATCTTGCCCTGTTTGAAATACACGTCACCGAGATGATCGTGAACCGTGGGATCGCTGCCGACCTTATCCACGGCGAGACGGAGCTGTTCGACAGCCTGATCGAGGCGATTCAGCCGATAAAGTACCCAGCCCAGGCTGTCCTCATAAGCGCCATTATCCGGATCGAGATCGAGCGCCTTTGAGATCAGTTGCTGCGCTTCTTCGAGGCGGATATTGCGGTCGGCATACATGTAGCCGAGGTAGTTCATGGCGCCCGCATTGTCAGGATCTGCCATCAGAACACTGCGGAAAGCTTTTTCAGCAGCGTCATAATTCTTCTCGCGCTCGAACATCGCGCCGCGCATGAACTGTATAGCCTGCTTCTCCTGCGGAGCCGATGACAGTGAGTCAGCGGTATCGAGAGTCTTGCGCTCATCCTCAAACCGTTTGGCTTTATCCTGAACCTGCGCCATGTTCAGGAGAGTGTCACGATCTTTCGCGGAATCGGGCAGCGCCTTCAGTTCATTCAGCGCTGTGTCGGTCTGACCGAGGTCGGCCAGCAGAAGCGCGTGCTCAAAAACGATTCCCTTCTCAGAGGGATATTTCTTCAGGGCCGAATCGGCTTCCTGGCGAGCCGTTTTATAGTCTTTCGCGGTCTTATAAGCCTCAATGATCTGAGCTTCCACGCGCGACCCCAGCGTGGAATCGAGATCGCCGATCTGGCGGAAGGCCGCTACAGCTTCCTGAGTCTTGCCAGCCTCCAGCTGCATGGCGCCGAGTACCTGAAGCAGGCGCATACGCTGCAGTTTTTCCGCGTCGGCATACCGGTCTTTCTTCGTGTCGTTCAGCAGAGCCTGCATCGCGGCGACTGCCTGCGGAATCTTCCCTTCCAATCGCAGCAATTCTTCTTCGGCAAATGCGACTTCCGTCTTGTCCTTTGCCGCAGCCGCAGTGCGTGCCTTTGCCAGAGCCGCCTCAGCACCCGCAAAATCCTTCTTCTTTTCCAGAATCTCAGCGATCTGAAGCTGGAGAGCAACGTTCTTCGGATCGTCAGTGGCGAGCTGCCGGAAGGCGGCCAGCGCCTCGTCCATACGGCCCGCGGCGTACAGGTCGTTCGCCATCGCGGCAAGCACGCGGGCATTATCGTTGGTGAGAGCGAGCGCCTGCTTCATCGTGTCGGCGGCGTTTGAGAAGTCCTTCACCTGTTCATAAAACTCGGCCAGCGTGACGACCGTGCGCGCGTCGGGGTTTTTCTCGACAGCCTGCTTAAGCAGCGCGATCGCGTTGGGGAAATCGCCGCGATCGGAAAAGACCATCGCCAGACCGTTCAGCGCTTCGTCATCGTCTGGATTGAGCGCGATTACCTGACGGTAGGCCTTCTCGGCGGCATTTTCGTCGTGCGAAACGCGGTAAAGCTTAGCCAGCATCGAAAGACTCTCATTGTCTTTGGGATCCTGTTCCGTGATCTTCTGATACTGCTCGATGGCGTTCTTCAGCATCGCCTGATCGACCTTGCCCTGCTCGGGGTCGCCGATCTGGCGGCTGTAAATTCTGGCCAGAATACGCCGCGCGTCGTTGTTGGCGGGGTTCGCCTTCAACAGGTCTTCCGCTTCCTGCAGTGCCTTTTCCAGCTGTCCCGTCTGCACGTAGAACTCGGTCAGCTCTTCGGCAATGTAAGACGCGGATGGATCCGTCTTGATCGCCTGTTTGTACATGTCGACGGCTTTATTCACATATTCGCCACGATTGCCGTACGCGCCCGCGAGCTCAGCGTACAAATGGGCCATGGCAAAGTCGTAGTAGGCGGACGAATGATCTGCGGAAGCTCCAGCCTTTGCGGCAGGGGGCGCCGGAGCAGCCGCGGTCTGTGAAAACGCCGGCGTGGCGCCTGCGACAAGCCCGAAAGATAACAATACGATGACGATGGCTCTACGGCTGTAAGGCGGCGCTGGCGCAACTTGCGCCCGGAAGTGACCGATCATGTTCCATCTTTCCTTGGGCCGCGGGCAAAGCGCCTGGCGGCACAACCCATTCGTCATCATTGTATAACGCAGAGTGGACGACGTCACTGAGAAGACGTTTATGCTAACGGGCTCGTTGCGAAAGAATACCGTCGCTGAAGATCTGAGACTTGTTGCTGTCGTCGGCCCCACCGGGGGTGGTAAGAGCGAACTCGCGCTGCGCCTGGCCGAAGAATTTCAGGGCGAAGTGGTGAACTGCGACTCGGTTCAGATCTACCGGCTCTTCGATGTGGGCACAGCCAAACTGCCGGAAGAAAAAAGACGCGGTATACCCCATCATCTGATTGACATAGCAGATCCGACGGAGGTTTTTACAGCAGGGGATTTCGCGCGAGTGGGACGTCCGGTTCTGCGTGACATCGCCGAAAGAGGCCACCTGCCGATTGTCACCGGCGGCACGGGTTTTTACCTGCGCGCGCTACTCGACGGCCTCGCGCCAGGGCCGCAAAGGAACGTGGACCTCAGGGATCGGCTGCGCGCGCGGGAGATCCGCAGGCCGGGATCATTACACCGGATTCTAAGCCGGCTGGATCGGCAGACCGCGGCCCGCATTCACAAAAACGACACACCGAAAGTAATGCGCGCGCTGGAAATCTGTATTTCCTCGCGCGGCACCGCGACGGAGCTGTTCTCGACGGGCCGCGATGCACTCGAAGGTTTTCGCGTGCTGAAAATCGGCGTGTTTCCCGACCGTGATGAACTCTACGAACGCCTCGCCGAACGCACAGAAGCCATGTTTGATGAAGGCCTGATTGAGGAAACGCAAGCCATTCTCGCGCGCGGATACAGTGCCGCTTGCAAGCCATTTGAGTCGATCGGATATAAGCAGGCGCTGCAGACGATTCGGGGCGAGCTTTCCCCGAAGGATGCGCGCTTTTATACGGCGAGCGAAACGCGGCGCTACTCCAAAAGGCAGATGACCTGGTTCCGTCAGGATCGGGGAGTTGAGATCTTTCGCGGTTTCGGTGATGACCCGGTGGTCACTGAAAAGGCTTTGGCGCGAGTGCGGGCGTTCGTTAACGATGAGGAGTCCTGTTAACCTGAAAGCGTAGTGCGTTTCCCTGTTCGGCTCACCTTATTCTTATTTGCGTGCGGTCTCCTTTTCTCCGGTTCGCTGGCTGTTGCGGCAGATACGGTTGCGGTGTTGCCACTTTTCAACATCGATGAGCACGCTTCACCCAACCTGAACTGGATCGGGGAGAGCGTCGCGGAAACCATTTCCGAAGCGCTTGGCAGCAGCGGATTGCTGGTCCTGCAGCGTGAGGATCGCGAGGAGGTCTACCATCGGCTCTCCTTGCGGACCGGTGTTGTGCTCACGAAAGCGTCGGTGTTGAAGATCGGTGAGACGCTGGACGCCGGGCAGATCGCTTTCGGAGAGTTCCGCGTGGATGGCGCCGATACGGCGGCTTCTACCCTGAAATCCAATATCCGCCTGACGCTCCACATTATCGATTTAAGAAAGATGCAGCAGAAGGCCGAGTTTGTAGAAAACGGCTCACTCGAAACTCTCAGCCAGATGGAAACCAAACTGGCATGGATGCTGTTGCGTCAACTCGCTCCCGAAAATACGCCGTCGGAAGATACGTTCTTCCACGATCGTGCGCCGGTGCGCGTGGATGCGATGGAAAGTTACGTTCGCGGTCTGATGGCGCAGACCGAAGAGCAGAAACTTAAGCTCTTCACGCAGGCTTCACGCCTTGACGATCACTTCTCACAACCCAATTTCCAGCTCGGAAAGATTATGTTCGGAAAGAAGGATTACAAGGGTGCGGGCCAGTGGTTTGTGCGCGTTTCAAAAGGAGACTCGCACTTTCTGGAAGCGGCGTTCCTTAAAGGAATCTGCCGATACTATATGAGCGATTTCGAGGGCGCGATCGATCAGTTCCGCATGGTCTCGGCGGAGATTCCGCTGAACGAGGTTTACAACAACCTGGGTGCCGCGCTTTCGCGCAAGAACGATCTGACGTCCACTGACAACTTCCGTAAGGCACTCGACGGGGATGAGAGCGATCCGGACTATTGGTTCAACCTCGGATACTCGCTGTGGAAACAGGGGCACTTCACGGAAGCGGCCCAGAAGTTCCGCGCCACTCTCGATCGCTCTCCGACCGACGTTGAGGCAACAATTATGCTGGGCCGCTGCTTGAAATCCGACGGGCCACGCGCCGGCGATCCGCGCAGCGATGGACGCGAACGAATCAAAACGGCGTTCGAGGATTCGGCATGGCGGCAACTGCAGGCTGAACTGAAAAACAGGCATTAGAGGCACCCAAGGTGCGAATGCGCACCAGTCGGCGCGTGCTACGTATCCGGATTAACTTATGCTCGAAGCATGCCGTGTCTGCTCGCGCTCGTTGTAGTCGCGTTTCCCAGAATCATCCTGATTCTGATGTGGTTGTTCTCAACGATGCTGGACCGGGCTTATCATGGGCTTGTCATTCCCCTGCTTGGATTTATCTTGCTTCCGATCACAACAATCGTGTACGCATGGATGGTGACTTCGGGTCTCCCAATGCAGGGTTTTAACCTGATCATTCTTGTCGTGGCCGTGCTGCTCGATGCGGGAGCGCACACTGGCGGAGCGGGATATTACCGCCGCCGGCGTCTTTAAGCTATCTGCGCGCGCTATTCCCTGCAACAGCCACGCTTACTGGCCCGGATGAAGCGCACAAGGTGCAAAGTGTTTTCATCGGCCAGTTCTGATTCAATCTTCGCGAGAGCTTCTTCCAGCTTCAGCCCGGCGCGGTAGAGTACCCGGTAAGCCTTCTTCAGCTGTCCGATTTGCTGAACACTGAAACCGGCGCGCTTCAGCCCCACGAGATTGAGTCCGCGCGGCCGGATATCGAGGCCTCCGTACAGAAAGAAAGGTGGCGCGTCCAGGTTGACCCGGGTCATGCCGCCGATCATGGCGAGCCTCCCTATCTTTGAATACTGGTGAACCCCGATTCCTCCGGAGATGAACACTTGATCCTCCACTGTTACGTGTCCCGCGACGAGAGTGCAACTTGCGATTACCGTGTTGTTGCCGATGACGCAGTTGTGGGCGATGTGCCCGGAAGTCATGATGTAGTTGCCATCGCCGATTGTGGTGACGGACTCCGGCTGCGTACCTCGCGAAATCGTGAAGTGCTCGCGAATCTTATTCCCGTGGCCAATCTGAAGGTAGCTGCGGTCGCCGCGGAAATTCCTATCGAGGGGATCGGTGCCCAGCACTGTACCTGCTGATATCTCGTTGTTATCGCCCAGCGTGGTCCAGCGCTTCACAAAGACGTATGGCTCGATCAGACAATCCGCGCCGATGCTGACATCCTGCTCGATAACACAGAACTCGCCGATGCGGGTTCGGGGTCCTATCGAAGCCTCGGGATGAACGCGCGCGGTGGAAGCAACGATTGCAGCAGAATCAATTGGCACGAATTTCTTATGATATCGACGCTGTTTTACGCTCAGGAAAGCTCGGCCGGATCCTGAACTTTACTATCTCCGCCGGCGCTGGCCTGATCGAGGCGTTTCTTGAGTGGCGCGAGTGCAAACATCGTGAAGAGGTTCAGGATGGCAAGGACGACGGCGATCTCATAGCGCCCCATGGCCGCGGCTGCGCCGATGGCTCCGGTATTCCAGATGCTGGCCGCGGTGGCGGTGCCGTGGACACTCATGCCTTCCTTGAGAATGGCGCCTCCGCCGACGAAACCGATGCCGGCCACCAGTCCCTGCAGGACGCGCGAATTAGCGGCCAGTGCATCGCTGGACGAACCGTCTCCATGCATGATCAGCAGATAGCCGCAACTCGCTATTGCCACGATGGGAAAGGTCCGGATACCGATTCCATGCGCCTGCTTCTCCCGCATCAGGCCCGTCGGAAGGGCCAGCAGATAGGCGATCCCGATTCTGGTGGCGGCAAGTTCGAAGAATCCCCAGTCGAATGAAAAAGACGGCATGCTGTTATTGTTGAGCTTATCGTTTTTCAACACGGAGGACCGACCGTTTTGCAAACCGGAGCCGCTATCGGGCGACACGCTGGTGTGAAGCAATATCGCTATCTCGATCTCCTGATCAACATCTTCGTGGTGGTGCTGATCGTGTCCAATCTGATCGCGCCGAAGTTTGTGGCAGCAGGCTGGTTTCGTTTCAGCGCCGCGCAATTGCTGTTTCCTTTAACCTACATCTTCGGAGACGTTTTTACAGAGGTCTACGGCTACAGCGCCTCGCGTAAAGCGATCTGGACCGGCTTCATGGCGAGCGCGATTATGACGGCGTTCGGTCTCTTCGCTATATGGCTTCCACCCGCCCCCGAATTCAAGGATCAACTGGCGTACGAGACCATCTTCGGCGTGGTGCCGCGTAATGTAGCGGGCAGCCTGCTCGCCTACTGGGCCGGCGAGTTCGCAAACTCACTGACCGTGGCGAAGATGAAAGTCTGGACCGACGGCAAGTACCTCTGGACGCGAACAGTGGGATCCACGATCGTCGGACAGGCAGTGGATACCAGCATCGTGATTTTCTTTATTTTCTGGGGCCAGCCTTTCAGCGTCATGTTCCGGCTGATTGTTTCCGGTTATCTGTTCAAAGTTGCATACGAGGTTCTCGCCACACCGCTCACTTACCTCGTGGTCAACTTTCTCAAACGTTCCGAAGGGGTCAATTTCTTCGATCGTGCGACGAACTTCAATCCCTTCGCGATTCGCGCGGAAGAAGCGTAGTCAGTACAGAGCGGGCTTCGCTTCTTCCTGCAAACCCGCGAGAAAACTTTCCAGCATTTCGATCTTCGCCTTCGCCAGTTCCCGCGTGGAATCAAGGCGAATCTGCCCGGGGAGAGTATTCAGCGCGTTCTTGAGATACTTCTCAGCCGCGGTGAAATCCGGGAACCGGGTGTCCCTGCCGATCTTGCACACGGTTCGCAGGATGCCGACCGCGCCCAACTGCTCCAGAATATCGGCATCACGCAGAATGGTCCCCTCAATGGTCGTCGGAGTCGCGTACACCTGATGGGTGCGAATGGCTTCGACAACCCCACCAATCTTGTGCACAGGAAATCCTGCTTCCCGGAGAAAGCGAGGCGCCTGCTCCATCGCGTATGCGACGTTATCCCACTTCGCGAGCGCCTCCGGATCTTCGGGACGGTGTCCGGCAAACACACCGAGATCGTGAAGCCATGCCGCGGCAAACACTACATCGTCGTCATAAGCCTGACCACTTCCGATGCGGACCGTAAGTTCATAAAGCCGCGGCTGGTGGCCGAACTTATCGAGGGGCTTTGCCTCGCGGACGATGTACTCTTCGATATCTCGCCGGTAGTCACTCACCGAGTAGCCTCTTGCATTCCGCAACGGCCAGATTCTTCCAGTTCCGCTCAAAATTGTCGCGCCCGGTGAAGGACCGGGTCAGCATCCGATCGATGTACAAGGTCCCCAGAAGATGGTCAATCTCATGCTGCAGGATTCGAGCGAACCAGCCGCGAGCTTTTATGGTGACGGGCTGAGCACTTTCGTTCAGACAATCGACTCTTACGGCCAGCGCACGGGGAACGATTGCCGTGAAACCCGGGAGGCTCAGGCATCCCTCGAAGAATTCCACATCACCGCCCGGCTGAAGAGTCAGGCGCGGATTAATAATCACCTGCGGCTCGACAGCCCCGCGCAGCCTTTCTTCAGCGTGGCCGGGCGGCATTTTGTCGAGATACTCCTGTTTGTCTTCAATCACCGCGAGTTGCACGTTCAGCCCGATCTGCGGGGCCGCCAGACCCACGCCCGGTGCGCTGCGCATGGTTTCAAACATAGACTTGATCAAAACCTGCGTGCTTTCCGACACAATTTCGTCAGCGGTCAGCTGTCGGGCGCGTCTCCGGAGTACCGGATCGCCGGTTTCACAGATTTTCAGGACCATTCGCTTCCAGTCTAATTGCGGGGGTGCGTTGCGTGACAAGTGCCTTGGTCTGATGAGCAACCAACAATTCCTGCACTGTGAAAGTAAAAATTTACCCTCCGCCTATCATGGCCGCGATGCCAACCCATTATAAATCTGCGACTTGCGATGGCATTACACGTGCTTAAATAGGGTGACGGGACACCAGTATCGAACCGTCCCTGAAACGGAGAAATCATTAGAATGCTTGGATGGATGATGGTATTCGCACTGATGGCCATACTGGCGGCCGCCCTGACACTAGCGGCGGATCCGGCGGCGGGCTTTATTTCGACTAAAGTGGCCACCCTCGTGTTCGGCGTTCTTTTTGTTGCATGTCTGTTGACTAGCTTTGCTCGCGGTCGCGCCTGAAGGCGCATGAAATCGAGACCCGTCCGGATCATCCTTGCGTTCTATCCGCTTGAGGAAGAGCCCATAGATCGAGTCTGGAAAAGCCTCAAGTCGATAGCAGATATCTGCATTGCGCAACCTGGCGGCAAGGGTTTGCCTGCGGCATGCCGCATCTACGAAAAACTGCGCCTCGAAGGTGAGGCGCTTGTCATTGCGCAAACTCAACCCGTCAATGTTGAAAGTGTCGTCAACACACTTCAGTCGGCGGGTTCGCCGGCGATATTCGTTGTTCGCCCGGAATCATCCGAAGCGCAAGAGATGCCTGCGGACGATTCGCTGCAGGAATCCGACCCTAAGGGACTCACCAGACGCGCGATTCTTGCCCGTCTGCAGTGGTATAAAGCGGCGCTTTCCGCCGCACGCCGCGACTTGGTCGAGGCGAACCGTCTGGAACATGCGCTGTCACCCGCGGCGGAATGGATCCTCGACAACTCGTATTTGATTCACACGCAGATCGACGAGGTACAGCGTCATCTGCCTCGGGATTATTCCGCATGGGCTACGGGGAATGGACACGGCAACGTCTATTCCGTTGCCCATCAGCTCGCATCAAAAAATGATTACGCGGTGAATGGCGCCGCGATTCGCGATTGGCTGCTGACCTGTCAGACGGAACATCCGTTCACAATCGCGGAGCTGTGGGCGTTCCCGCTGTTTCTGCGAATCGCGCTGATAAAAGCGCTGACCGACCTTGCGATCCTGGTCAATCGCGGACAGCAAATGCGCGAGTCTGCCTATCTCTGGGCAAATCGTCTGGCCAGCAGCGCGCGTATCGGAGAAGGCGCCTTCGAAGCGATGCTGCAGCATCTGGATGCAGAGCCGGTCGCCCGCCAGCCGCATTTCGTCACCGCACTCGCCGAACAACTGCAGGACCAGGAGTTGGCTCTCGGCCCTGCACAGCACTGGATTGAAGAACGGTTCGGCAAGTCGCTGATCGATGTGGTGCGCGCACAGCACACCCGCGAGGCAGCCGAGACTGTCTCCACTTCAAACGCCTTCGGTAGCCTGCGGACTCTTGCACGCCTCGACTTCAAAGCTGTCTTTGAAGAGGTCAGCCTGGTGGAAGCCGAGCTGCGCAAGGATCCGGGGGGCACATATCCTCTCAACGACTTTCAGACCCGCGACAGATGCCGTCGCGCCGTCGAAAGAGTCTCTCGCTACAGCGGTGTGGATGAGCTGGAAGTTGCTCGCCGCGCTATCCGACTGGCCGCGGAATCAGATAAACAGCCGACTGCACATGTCGGCTTTTACCTTCTGTCGGATGGCCTGGCTCAACTCGAAGCCGAGACGAAAGCGCGAATACCCTTTGGCAAGAGTCTGCTTCGCTGGTCGTCGAGATATGCGACGCCGGTTTATATCGGGCTGATTTTCTTATTGACCTCCTGCTTTGTTGCTCTCTCGTGGCTGTTAGCGCGGGAAGCCGGAGTGCACAGTCTCCCCATCCTGATCACGTTGGCGGCTCTCTCGGTATTCCCTCTCAGCGAATTGTGTGTACAGATTGTCAATGCCCTGGTAATTGCGCTGATGCCTCCAGAGCCCCTGCCGAAGCTCAATTTCCGCCTCGGCATTCCGCCAAACGAAGCCACCCTGGTTGTTATCCCCATGATGCTCAACAACCTGGAGGTGGTACGGTCTGAGATCGAAAAGCTGGAAGTGCGGTTCCTGGGCAACCGCAATGCCAACATCTACTACAGTCTGTTTCCGGATTTCACTGATTCGCCAGAAGCCAACGCACCGAATGATACGGAGCTTTTACAGGCAGCCCGAGATGGTATCTCGGAACTCAACAGCCGCTATCCGCTGGCGGCGGAAGCCGGTCCCGCCGCCGCCACGGCCGATCGCTTCCTGCTGTTTCACCGCCAACGGGTGTGGTCGAAGAGCGAGCAACGGTGGATAGGGCGAGAACGCAAACGCGGCAAGCTGGAAGAATTGAACGCGTTCCTTTGCGGCGCAGGCTACAAACATATTCTCGATACCGGCCGCCTCACCGCGGCCATTTCATACGTAATCACGCTGGACGCCGACACGCAACTGCCGACTGACGCAGCGCGCACGATGATCGAAACCATCGCGCATCCGCTGAACAAGGTCGAGATTGATCCTGCGACCGGCATCCGTAAGCGCGGCTATACGATCATTCAGCCCCGTGTCAGCATTACGCTCCCCGGAGCCACCGCCACCCGGTTCACGCGAATCTTCGCCGACGCTACCGGTACCGACCCCTATTCGCAAACCGTGTCGGACGCGCAGCAGGATCTTTTTCTCGAGGCGATCTTTCATGGCAAAGCGATCTATGACGTGCATGCTTTTCACGAGATCGTGGGCGACCGCTTTCCCGCCGAAACACTGCTCAGCCACGACCTGATCGAAGGCGCTCACGCCGGGGTCGGTCTTGCGAGCGACATACAGCTCTTCGAGCAGTTGCCCGTCGACTACGGCAGCTTTGCCACACGCCAGCATCGCTGGACGCGCGGCGACTGGCAGATCGCGCGCTGGACTCTCGGCAGGGTTCCCTCATCGTCCGGCGAGATGGTGCCGAATCCTCTGAGTGCGATCAATCGCTGGCGCGTTCTCGATAACCTTCGCCGCAGTCTCGTACCGATCGCCGCATTGTCACTGCTGTTGCTCGGCTGGCTGACAAGAGGAGCGCCAGGCGTATGGAGTCTTGTCGTCGGGCTGGCGGTTGCAATTCCGGCTATTACTCCGCTGCTTGATCGGCTCGCCCGCCGTATGCAGGGTTCAGTTCATCGATGGCAGGGCGCCGCGGATGAACTCTACCGCGCATTGGTAATGATTTCATTCCTGCCGCACCAAGCCTGGATCTCCGTTGACGCGATCGGACGGGTATATTACCGGCGCGGGTTCAGCCACCGAAATCTGCTGGAATGGACAACCGCGGACCACGCCCACACGGAGGCGGCCCGTCACCGCAACGTAACGCTGCGTCAGTTGACAATCATCGCCGGCCTTTCTGCGCCGCTCGCGGTCGTGCTCCTGGTCGAACGTGAGTTTATTCCAACTTCATTTTTCGTGATCCTGTGGGGTGTTTCTCCCCTGCTGGTGCGCTGGCTGGCAAAACCGGGCCGATCTCTTGCGCGCAAGCAACTAAACGCCGACGAAACTCTTTTTCTGCGAAGCGTGGCGAGAGAGACATGGCGGTTCTTCGACGATCTCGTCGGCCCGGAATCCAATTGGCTCCCCCCGGATAACTCGCAACTGGCGCTGCGCGTCGAAGTAGCCGAGCGCACGTCACCAACCAATATCGGTTTCTGGTTGACGGCTGCCCTGGCTGCGCGCGATTTCGGATATCTCACGGCCGATGAATTCTGCCTGCGTTGTTCGCGGACCATGGAAACCCTGGCGCGAATGGAACATTACGAAGGCCACCTGTTGAATTGGTATGACACACGCACGCTCGAGCCGCTGAATCCACGCTACGTATCTACAGTCGACAGCGGCAACCTGGTGGCCGCGCTATGGGTATTGCAGCAGGGGTGTCACGATGTGCTGCGTGCGCCCATTATAGGTCCAACAGGCCCTCGCGGCCTGAACGACACGCTGGCAATTCTCGAAGAGAAGTGCGGTGACGACCCTTCCGCCATCGTGGCACTTCAGGCTTTGCGGCGGCTCCTGCGTGGTTCCAAAGAAGGCCACGAATTAATTGGCCGCTACCGAATGGCGCTCGCTCCGATTCAGAAGATTCGGGATTCGCAGCGCTGGCACCTCGCCGTCACCGATGAACGCTCCTACTGGGCGGCGCGTCTTTCCGCGGAATTGACGTCCTGGACAACGGTCGCGGATCAGTATCTGGGATGGATGGAGACACTGGCATCCCCGCCGGATTCGTCCCTCCGCGCGATTGGGCCGGACGCAGCCAGGCTGCGGCGGAGAGCGCTGCATCAGATGCCGTCACTGCAAAGCCTCGCAGATAATTCGCACACCCTGATGGATTCCATTCTTGAATGGAACAGCCATCACGATTTGCGTTCCGAACTCCATGCGTGGCTCGATCAGCTTACGGCCGATTATGCAACCGCCCGCGCGAATGCGGCAGAAGCCGTGGCAAAACTCCGGGCTCTGATGGAAAATGCCGCGAGGCTTGCTGACGGCATCAACATGCGCTTTCTCTACGACAGCCAGCGCAAGCTCTTTGGTGTGGGGTATGTCGTGGGCGGCCCGCGGGAGTTCCAGAGTCACTACGATCTGCTGGCCAGCGAGTGCCGGCTCTCCAGTCTCGTCGCCATCGCCAAAGGCGATCTGCCGGCGGAACATTGGTTCGCCCTGAACCGCCCCTACGTTTATACCTCCCGGAATCAAACTCTGTTGTCGTGGAGCGGCACGATGTTCGAGTATCTGATGCCGCTGCTGTTCACGCGAAACTTTACGAATTCGCTGCTGGACCACGCCTGTCAGGATGCCGTGCAACGCCAGATTGAATATGGCAACAAAAACAACGTTCCGTGGGGTATCTCCGAATCGGCGTGGAGCGCGCTCGATTCTCACCAAATCTATCAATACCGCGCGTTTGGCGTCCCGGCGCTTGCTCTGAATCCGGGCACTGAAGACGAACTCGTCGTCTCTCCCTATTCCACCGTGCTCGCCTTGATGGTGGACCCCGGCGCCGCTGCGAACAACCTGGAACGGCTGAGGAACCTGGGGATGTCGGGCCCCATGGGCTTCTACGAATCTATTGATTTCTCGCGTGAAAGCCGGAAAAATTCACGGGGCGTCGTGATCTATTGCTATATGGCTCACCACCAGGGCATGAGCCTTGCGGCGCTCGACAACCTGCTGCATCGCGATATCATGCAGCGGCGTTTTCATCACGACCTGCGAATTCGATCGGTCGAGAGTCTGTTGTTCGAAGGCATTCCGATTACGAAACTGCCGCTGATTGAGACGAAAACCCGCACGGCGCCCGTGCGTGTGGCTACCGAAGAAGATGCAACCGACCGTGTCTGGACCGAAGAAACTGCCTCGCCCAGAGTTCATCTCTACGGCAACGGCCGGTATTCGATCATGGTGACCAATTCCGGTGGCGGCTACAGCCGCTGGAACGATTTCGATATCTCGCGGTGGCGTTCGGACACAACTCTCGATCCCTGGGGGAATTTCGTTTATATTCGCGATCTGAAATCGGACGAAGTCTGGTCGACGTCGCACAAGCCTTTCGCCGCGGGCATAGGCGAAATTCTGGTTCGCTTCTCATCCGACAGAGCGGAAATTCACCGGCGCGTTTCGGGCATCGAATCCATTCTCGATATCACGGTTGCCTCGGAAGACGACGTGGAACTGCGCCGCCTGCGCATCACGAATCGTTCGCTGCGTGCGCGTCAGCTCGAATTTACCAGCTATGTGGAATTATCGATGGCGTCTCACGGAGCCGACAAAGCGCACCCTGCCTTCGCGAAGATGTTCGTCGAAACAGAGTGTCCGAGCCCCGGCGTGTTGATCGCGCACCGCCGTCCGCGCTCGCCAGGTGAGGCGCCGATCTGGACCGCGCATATCGCGCTTTCGCCGTCTGGACGTGCCGACACATTTCAGTACGAAACGGACCGGACGAAATTTTTCGGCCGCGGCAACTCGGCGGAAAACCCCGTTGCGCTGCACAAACGGCTCACCGGATCCGCCGGCACCGTCATCGATCCGATCTTCAGTCTGCGATGCCAGATGGCGCTCGACCCGAGAGAGCGCCGTGAAATCGCTTTCCTGACCATGGCCGCGCCCAGCCGTGAAGTGCTGTTGCAGTTGATTGCAAAATACACGGTTGCTGAAGCGATTTCGCGGGCGTTCGCAATGGCATGGACGCGGGCTCAGCTGGAATTTCGCTTCCTCCGTATTGGCCCCGGTTCCGCACACCGCTTCCAGGAACTCGCCAGTCAGATGATTTATCCGAATCCGCGGTTGCGGCCGCCGGCAGACCGGATCGCACGCAACCGTCTGGGCCAGGAAAGCTTGTGGGCTTACGGTATTTCAGGGGACCTTCCGATACTGGTGGTGTCGCTTTCAGATGCGCGAAATCTTTCGCTGGTGCGCGAGGTCCTGCTGGCACATGCCTACTGGCGGCTCCGCGGCTTCCGCGCCGATGTGGTCATCTTCAATCAGGAGGCCCCCGGCTATGAGCAACCTCTGCGCGCCGAGATCCTGCGCCAGATTCAGGCCCATGCCTCCGAAGCCGGGATGGATCGGCCCGGGGGTGTTTTCCTCCGCGACTGGCACGCCATACCGGACGAAAACAGGACTCTGATACTCGCTTCCGCCAGCATCGCGCTGAGCGGTAACAGAGGGCCCTTGCAGCAGCAACTCATCGTCGCGGCCGAGGGCCGGCCCGTGCCTGCATTCGTGCCCGCGGGCGGCGGGCCGGAAGAGCCGTCGCGGCCGCTGCCATTTCTGGAACTTCCCTACTTCAACGGTCTGGGAGGCTTCACGAAAGATGGCCGTGAGTACGCCGTGTACCTCAAGCCCGGCGACACGACGCCGATGCCATGGGTCAACGTCATGGCGAATGCCGCCTTCGGCACTATGGTGGGAGAGAGTGGCCTTGGTTTCACCTGGGCCGGCAACAGTCAGGCCAACAGGCTTACGCCTTGGCATAACGACCCCGTCAGCGATCCGCAATCCGAAGTCATCTACATGCGTGACGACGAAAGCGGTGCGGTCTGGACGCCCACTGCACTGCCAAGACGGGAGAAGGATGCGTATCGTGCCCGTCACGGGCAGGGCTACACCGTGTTCGAACACAATAGTCATGCCATCGGTCAGGAACTGACAGTGTTTGTCCCGGTCGGCGAGCACGGCAGCGGCGACCCGGTCAAGATCTGCCGCCTGCGCCTGCGAAACGATTCCTCGAGAAAGCGGCGTCTGACCGCTACCTGGTTCGCGGAGTGGACTTTGGGATCGAACCGCGAAGACCAGCAGACCCACATTCAGTGTTCCCGCGACAGTCAATCCGGCGCACTCCTCGCCCAGCAATATTGGACCGGACCATCCCGCGGTTATATCGCCTTCGCAGCGGCGAGTCCGGCGCCTTCATCCTGGACAATGGATCGCGGCCAGTTCCTTGGACGTGACGGCTCACGCTCGAATCCCGAGGCGTTGGGTCGGCTTCGTCTCGACAACCGGACAGGCGTCGCTTCCGATCCGTGCGCGGCTCAGCAGGTGACCATCGTGCTGGAACGCGGGCAACAGACTGAAGTCATCTTTCTGCTCGGCCAGGCAGAAAGCATCGAAGACGTGCGCGCCATCATCAGGCGCTGCCAGACTCCGGAGGACGTGCAGAATACATTCTCCGCCACCTGCCATTGGTGGGATACAACGCTGGGCGCGCTGCAGGTCAAAACGCCGGTGTTGTCCGTCGACGTATTGTTGAACCGCTGGCTGCTTTACCAGTCACTCAGTTGCCGGTTCTGGGGAAGGTCGGCGCTTTACCAGTCGGGCGGCGCATTTGGCTTTCGCGATCAGTTGCAGGATTGTATGGCGTACGTTTACGCGGCGCCGGAGATCACGAGGAAACATATTCTCACCGCGGCCGCCCGGCAATTTCACGAAGGCGACGTACAACACTGGTGGCATACCGAGACCGGGGTGGGCGTACGTACGCTCTGCTCCGACGACCTGCTGTGGCTTCCCTTCACAGTCGCGCAATACGTCAAAGTCACCCACGACACTGGAATACTCGAAGAACTGCTTCCGTTTCTTGAAGGGCCCCCGCTGGCGCCCGGCGAGCACGAAAAAATGTTCACTCCCACGGTTTCGGAAGACACCGCTCCGCTCTGGGAGCACTGTCGGCGCGCCATCGAGCACGGATGGCGACTCGGTCCCCACGGCCTGCCGCTGATGGGCAATGGTGACTGGAACGATGGAATGAATCTCGTCGGAGTCGAAGGCAAGGGCGAAAGCCTCTGGCTCGGGTGGTTTCTATTTACTGTTCTGGAAAGCTTCAGCGAGTTGATGGAGCAACACGGCGAAACCTCGCTGGTTTCTAAAACCTCGCCGGTTTCTAAATGGCGGCAGCAGGCGGGAGCGCTGAAAAACGCCATGGAAACTTCAGGCTGGGATGGCGATTGGTACGTGCGCGCCTTCTTCGACAACGGCTCGCCCCTCGGCTCCCACGCCAACACTGAGGCGAAGATCGATTCTCTGCCGCAGTCGTGGGCCGTCATATCCGGGGCCGCCGAGCCTTCGCGCGCGCGCCGCGCCATGGATTCAGCCGAAGCCAATCTGGTCCGCGAACGCGACAAAATGGTGCTGTTGTTCACGCCTCCGTTCGATCACTCGGAACCAAATCCCGGCTACATCATGGGCTATCCGCCAGGTCTGCGTGAAAACGGCGGTCAGTATACTCACGGGTCTCTCTGGATGGCAATGGCTTGGGCGCGTTTACAGGAAGGCCGCAAAGCCGTGCGGCTCCTGCAGTTGATGAACCCGATCGAACTGAACCGCAAGCCTGAGGATGTGCTCCGCTATCGAGCTGAACCGTATGTCGTGGCGGCGGACGTTTCCAGTGCTCCCGGCCGCGTCGGGCAAAGCGGCTGGACATGGTACACCGGTTCCGCTTCATGGATGTACCGCATCTGGATCGAGGAAGTGCTCGGTTTGCGGGTGCGGGGCGATCGGCTGACGATCGAGCCCGCCATCCCCGATGACTGGCCCGGCTTTGAACTGACCTGGCGTCACGGCACGACCATATTTGAAATTAACGTGGCGCGCGACGATCAGGCTCCGGCGAACTACCTTGAGCTCAACGGGCAACCGGTGGACTCCGGCTACATCCCTTTGCAGGATACAGGCGAGATGCATCGCGTGAAGCTACGTCTTTCAAAGTACAAGTCTCCGATATCGGTGCACGCACTCGAGCCGGACCTCGTGGCTCCTGGCCGCCTGCGTGCATAGTGTGGTGCCTGACAGGCAACAGAAATGCGCAATAAGTTGTTGGAATTACTGCACGCTTTGGGATTAGAGAAGCGATTCGAGGGTCTGAAAACTCTGCCCCGGATTCTGCGCGTGCTGTGGAGCGCGGCGCCTCGCCTTGTCTCCGTCCTGGTTGTACTCCGAGTTGCTACTGCGCTGGTGCCGGTCGCCCTTCTGGCCGTATCCAAACTCATCATAGACATCATCGTCAATGCGAAATCTCATCCCGGCTCAAATCCCGCTGCCCTCTGGCCGTGGCTTGTAGCGGAATTTGCTCTTGCTGGAGCGATGCTCATCTCGACGCGCGCGATTGATTTCTGCGACACCCGGATTGCGGAGGAATTCACACGCCAGCTCAGCCTGGATGTGATGGAACATACTTCGAGCATCGATCTGGAGGCGCTGGAAGACCCGAGCTTTCACGACAAGCTGGAGCGCGCGCGGGCGCAGGCAACGGACCGCACCTCCATGTTGACCGGCCTCGGCTCGCTGATCCAGTCCAGCGTCATGACCATCTCGCTCGCCCTCAGCGTGGCGGCTTACGCACCGTGGCTTCTCGCGCTCATGGCCTTGTGCGTGATCCCTGGCTTTGCCGGCGAAACCGCGGTTACATTCGAAAGTTACATGCTCGGACGCCGCATGACCCCATTGCGCCGCGAGCTCGATTATCTCCGCACTCTCGGCAGCAGCCGTGAGAGCGCCAAAGAGGTAAAGATGTTCGGGCTGGGCGGCTTTCTGCGCGATCGTTACCGGAAACTGTCTGATTACCTGATTAAAGACACGCGCGCGCTGGCGCGGCGGCGGTTCTTGTGGGGAAGCCTTCTGGGTGTACTGGCCTCGCTCGGTTATTATGGCGGCTACGCATTCCTCGCCTTCGAAGCCATGGCTGGCCGGATCACGGTTGGCACCCTGACATTTCTGGCTGGCGCGGTGGCTGGCGCAAACGTGCAGCTGCAATCCAGCTTCACTTACTTCTCCAGCGTCTCGGAACAAGCGCTGTTCCTGACCGACGTTGTGGATCTGCTGTCGGTGCAACCGGGAATCTGCTCAAAGCCTGATGCGATTCCTCTGCCCCGACCAATTCTGAAAGGCATCGAGTTCAGGAATGTTTCCTTCAGGTATCCCGGTGGCAGTCATTGGGTACTGCGCAACCTCAACCTCACAATAAGACCGGGCGAACGGATCGCCCTGGTGGGCGAGAATGGCCAGGGAAAGACCACTCTGGTGAAGCTTCTGACCCGTCTTTACGAGCCGACCGAAGGAGTGATTCTTGTCGACGGTGTCGATCTGCGCGATTACCAGCTCGACGATCTTCGGCACGAAGTGGGCGTCATATTTCAGGATTTTTTCCGCTACGACATGTCTGTGCGCATCAACATCGCAATCGGAAAAGAATCCCGCATGCAGGATGACGCCGCCATTTGGGAGGCGGCAAAGGATAGCGGCGCGGATCAGTTTATTAACGGAATGCCATTGAAGCTCGACCAGATGCTCGGGAAGCGCTTCGAAGGTGGGGTGGATCTCTCCGGTGGCCAATGGCAGAAGATCGCGTTGTCCCGCGCCTATATCAGAGACGCCCAACTCCTGATTCTGGACGAACCCACTGCGGCCCTGGATGCGGCGGCGGAGGCAGAAGTCTTTGACAACTTCGCAAGCCTGACCGAGCACCGCATGGCAATCCTGATTTCACACCGTTTTTCCACCGTAAAGATGGCGGATCATATCGTGGTGCTCAAAGGCGGCTCCATCGAGGAAATCGGCACCCATGACGAATTGGTCGCCGCGGGCGGGCAGTACGCACGCTTGTACGAGTTACAGGCAGCCAACTATCGCTGAATCAGGCCTCGGCCTTCATAGACTTCCGAAATGCCGGGACCTCTGGGGCAACGCCGTTCAGTACTTTCTT
>ODAK010001443.1_pt1 | contig 25941 bp, 21 predicted proteins | sample 1539591 | NCBI WGS metagenome assembly ODAK01 (sample SAMEA3539303, study PRJEB22396) | soil metagenome | biome: tundra; feature: field; material: soil | place: USA | collected 2010-05 | depth 0.15 m
GTCGTGGTCGATGCCACGGGCACGTTGGGGATGGGGGATGCGGCGGATGCATCCGCCGGTGCCGGTGCCGCGGGCAAGCTTCCCGATGAAGCCGCCGAGGGTGCAGCGATCTCCAACGTTTTTCGTCGCGGTTGTGGGGCGGGCTCGGGCGGGTTCGGCGGCGCCGTGGAAACGTCCGGGAGAATGGTAACAAGCTCGGATTGCGCAGGAGCAAACGGGGCGACGGGAAGAACTCCGCTGGATGCTGCCGACGGAATCGCCGCAAAGGTTCCGCTGCCTGCGGAGGACGTGCTGGCACCAGCTGCACTGTCGGCGTCAACGATGCGTGCGGTTTGCCAGAACGCTTCGAGCTGTTCTTGGGCACTCGTCGGAGCAGCCGCTTCTGCGAACGCCCGACGTACGAGAATGCCGAGCTCCGCCAGCCGTGACAGAATGCGCACGGTATCCAGCACCGGGAAGAGGCTCTCGTCGAGAATGTCGGAAAGCGAGCGCTGTCCGTCACACAGGCGCACGACGGGCGTGACCTCGGCCGGGACCTGGCCGGTCGACTGGCGCATCCGTTGTTCGTCGCAGCCATAGACACTGGACAGTGGTCCGATGTCTTTCAGCCCGTAAGCGAGGTCGCGCTGGAAGCGGTCGAGCTCGTCGACGAAAGCGCGGCCGCTCCGGCAGACCTGGCCCCGCCGAGGCACCGGTCGGAGATGGAGCGTGGCCTCTTGGTCCCAGATGAGCACGCGCTTTATGGCCGGCATGCCCCGAAGCTGTGCCACCTGGGCCGCGGCCACGGCGCCCTCATGAAAGCTGACCTCTGCCGGTCGCCCGTTGCGTTCCACGTGCAGCTGACCCGAACGCTCGAGGCCCGACATGGTTCGCAGCAAAGACGCGATAGACGTCGTACCTGCTCCAAACCTTATCTCTGGACTGCCGGGTGCTTGCGACGCCGCCACGCTCGCTTCGACGAGAATCTTGCTGGCCGTCAGGACGTCGCGCACCAAGACTGGCAGGGGTAGGAGGTCGGCCCCGCTGCTTTCTTTGAGCGTCTTGCGCAGCTCCTCTGGACCGAGCACCAGAATGGGCAGCCTGCGCTTGCTTCCTTTTCCGCGCAGCTGCTGTACGAGCGTTTGCGTCTTGGCGTGATCGTCACGCGAAACCACGATGACGATTTCCGCGCCCGAGGCTTTCGCCAGAAGCGATGCGGTTTCCGGAGTGGAGCAGGCGGTGCTTCGCCAGTCGGCCTCGCGAAAACCGTAGACCAGAGATTCAAGCCCTCCTACATCGGCATCGACGAGCAGGGCAGCGTGCTGACTAGACATGATGGTGATGCAAACAACCCGAGCTACAGGTAGAAAAAGTGGAGGTGCCGCCCGGATTTGAACCGGGGAATGAGGGTTTTGCAGACCCTTGCCTTACCACTTGGCCACGGCACCGTTGGGTCCCCTTTATGTAGCACATCGCTCGCCTGGAGGGTCAACTACTCGCATGAGGAAAACCGGGACATTTCCGAGGGCTGCCCTGCTTTGTTAGTGCACTTTGCGCCCGGAATTCTTGCAGCCATTAAATCGTTTCTTCTCGGTTTGGAAGGCCCGGCCGGACCGACGCTCCCGTTCGCAAATAGCGGGACGCCATTTCGAATTCGAAAAACGACATCATCCTCGTCTCGACGACCTTACTCCACAGGGCGTGCGCTTCCTCGCGCTTGCCATTCGATAGGCGGCGCATAGCTTCGTAGAAATAGGCTTCGGCGCGTTTGCCATTGGTGTCTGCCTTCGCCAGCAGGGCCGGATAGTCGAGCTGGCCCACAGCGTATTTGGCCAGCTCGGTGTACCAACTTGCGGCGCGGGGAGGGCGCAGCATGATTTTGCGGCCGGCGATGCTGCGCAGGTAGGCTGTGGCACCGGCATCAGCGACGTTCGAGCTGCGGCGGGTGAGATCCGCGATCCACAGGGACGCGTACACCTTCACGTACTCCGAAACCGCATGCGTCGACTTCGATAGAGCCCGCCGGTAGATGTCGAGCGCGGGCTCGATATCGCCTCGCTGGACGAGAAAAGCGATGGAATCGAGATAACTCTGATCTCGATCTTCGTCTTGCGCGATGGCCTCGTCGAATTTGCGCAACCCCTCGTCGCGCCGGCCGAGCAGATAGTAAAGACGGCCGACTTCGAAGGTCGCCTCCGCCGAGTACGAAAGATTCTTCCGCCGGATCTGTTCGAGCATGAGCCGCTCCCAACCGCGTGCAGCCGCGCTCCACGCCTTGCGGGCCTCGTCGAGACTGCCAGCCACGTCGTAGGCGTTGCCGAGAAGAAAGGCCAGCCTGGCTTGTCCCTCGACGTAGGGAATGGTGTCTTCGGTGGGCGCGTGATGCTCGCGACTATCCAGCGTCTGGCGCAGAAGGCCGATCGCCGTCTGCGGATCGCCCCGCTTGATGGCGATAGTGGCTAGCTGCCGCGTGACGTCCACATTTGCGTCGCGTTGGCCCTGGATGCGGGCGAGGATGGGGACAGCCTTGTCGATTTCACCTGCGTCGACCAATCCCGATGCGAGAACGTAGTCGACATCGCCGTCGTCGATCTTGAAGCGGGCCGCGCCGAAGCGTGCGCGAGCTTCGGCGAGCTGTCGATGCAACCTCGTCGCTTCCCGTTCGGCGTTGGCAATGCGATCAGGATCGACGCGCATTTTCAGACGCACGAAGGCCAGCTCGATGCGCTCGGAAGCTAGATCCGCCAATGCATCCTGGTCGGCGTGGCGGGCGTCCAGAACGGCAATCGCGTCGTCGAGATAGCGCAGGGACAAAAGCGGCTGTCCGAGCATGCGTGCCACGCGCGACGCCGTAATGAGCAGCTCGGTCTCGCTGGGGAAGGATTGCATGCCCTCGCGTAGGACACCCATCGCAGAAACTGGATCGATGCGGTCGCTGGACGTGCCGTGCAGCATCTCGTTGCGGGGCAAAAAGCGTCGAGCGAGCGCGAGATAGTCGCTGGCCTTGGCTTGCGGCGACGCCGCGGCGAGGGTCAATTGACGGAACTCCGGGTCGTCGCCAGGCTTGCCGGAGAAATGGTCGGCCACCTGATTGGCTTTCGTCATTTGGCCGCAGCGCAGGTAAATGGCCGCGTCCGAGACCGACATGGCCGACAGCGACTCGGTGTCGAGGAGAAGCTCGCTAAGCAAGCCGCGAGCTGCTTCGGCCCCGCCGAGCGGCCGGCGCAAGATGCCGGCGACCTTGTCTTGTCGCTCGAAAATAAGTCGCGACAGGCGGTCAAGGACGACGGGCGCCGGCCATACGGTGGCGACGCTTTCAAGAATGTCGGCCGTGCTCACCGTGCGACGGGGCCCGCTTGGCCCGGGGCCTAGCTTGGCGGCACTGTCGAGCCAGGCAAAAAGCTGATCGAGGCGGGAGGGCCATTCCTTATTGCCAGGGTCGGTCGCCTGCAATACGAAAAGTGCCGTCGCCACGGGCAGCTCGTTGCCGCGTGGAGAATAGGCAGCCACCAAGACCTTGGCCGAGCCCTGCAGAAGCGCCCGCTCGCGCTCGCCGAGACGCAGGCCGTCCTTCTCCCAAAGCGCTTTGGGGGAAAAGAGATCGAGCGCGCTGCGAAACGAATCCTGGAGGTGATCGAAGTCGTCTTCGTTGCCGAGCATGGCGGGATTGCGGCGCAGCTCGCTTGCGTCGAGGGCGGCAATGGGGCCGAGCAAATAGTCGAGAAGCTTACCGCGCAAGCCGAGTCGCTCTACGGCTTCCTCGGGCAGCGCCTCGTAAAGCAGCTTCGCTTCGAAATAGTCCTCTTCGCAAGTGATCGGGGCAAGCGCGTAGGCCTCGTCGGAGAGCGCTTGACTCGCCGGGGTCACCGGAACGCGCTTTCGGGTGCCGTGGGCGCAGCCAAGCAGGAGGGCGAGACAGGCAAAGGGGACCAGGGCGCGCCTGTTTGGCAATGACTTCAACATCCGCGAAGTTTAGCGCGGAGAGGCTGCCGCGCGCTATAAACGCAATCGTGTGTCCGCCCTCTGGAACGAGCGCCTTCTGCCCAAAGCAGGGCGCGCTGCCGCTTGTGTTCGGGCACCGGGGCGCCAGTGCCCTTGAAACCGAGAATACCGTGGCGGCTTTTACCCGAGCCATGGCCGACGGCGCGGACGGCGTTGAGCTTGACGTCCAACGTTGTGCATCCGGTGAGGTGGTCGTGTTTCATGATGGCGACCTGTTTCGATTGGCAGGCCGCAGCGGGCGTATCAGCGAGACGCCATGGCGCCTCCTGCGGAAAGTGCAGCTGCGCGGAGGCGGGACCATTCCGACGCTGGACGAGGTACTGGCGGCGTTACCATCGCCGGCCCTGGTCAATATCGAGATCAAGCACGACGGCTTCTTCCCGGAAAGTTGTCGCGCCTTGATCGACGCCGTGGCCGACGTGGTAGGCCGAGCCGAGGCGCGCGACCGTGTGCTGATCTCGTCGTTCCACCCAGGCGCGGTTTGGTACTGGCAGCATCTCCATCCGACGGTGCCGGTTGGCCTGCTCGTCGAGCGGTCGCGCCGCTTTTTCCGCCCGTGGCCGCTGCGCACGTCGTGGCTGGCGCCGCTCCTGCGCCCATTGGCGCTTCATCCCGAGGAAGTGCTGTGTAGTCCCGAGAACGTTGCTTTTTGGCGCAGTCAGGGCTTTGCGCTAAACGTGTGGACCGTCGACCACCCGCAGCGCATTGCTGGGCTTGCGGCCATGGGGGTGACGGGCATCATCACCAACAACCCGGCCGTGGCCTGCTCCGCGTTGACCTTGACCCTGCGATCCTCGGGTGGCTAACATCTCCCGATCATGAGATCACTGGCGTTGTCGGCTTTGCTTGTGTTCGCGCTTTCGGCTTGCGAGAGCGCTTCGTCCGAGCGAATTGAGGCGTGGAAAGGAACGCAGAAGGGACCCGAGAAGATCGAGGCGGCATTGCGCAGTCGAAACGTTCCCGCCAGCCTGCGCGCGGAAGCTGCGGCCGCCTTGGTCGACATGGGTCGGCCGGAAAAGGTCGACGAAATCATCGCCTCGCTGGAAGCTGGTGAGCGCTCGGAAATTCTCAAGACGCTCATCGACATCGAGATCAAGGGCATGTCCAGCCCGCAGGTGCCGAAGGCGCGCGAGGCGAGGGACACGCTGTTCAGCGTGCGTCAGTACGCCCCCCCCGAAGAACAGAAGCGGATCGACGTCGTCTTGCTGGGCTCTGTCGAAAAGGATCTATCGCAGGGGCGCTTTGCTGGCGGACGCCATTCGCTGGAGAAAATGCTCACCGCGATCGGTCCGGCCGCAGGACCGATGCTGGTCAAGCTGCTCGCGGATCCGAAGACGCCATACAAGGGCGTCGCCGAGTTGCTCGTCAAGGTGTGCGACGAGCCCACCCGAGACAAAGGCGGTGCGGCGCTGCTTTCGCGGATTCCGCAGGGCCAGATGCCCATCGACATGTGGCTGTCGCTGGGCACGCTCGGCGGTTCGCAAGTCGCCGAGTTCCTGTCTGCCAAGGTGCAGCAGGGCAGCACCGACGAGGCCATCGCCGCGGCTAAGGCTCTGCAACAGTCGCGTTTCCCGACGCTGCTGCCGGTCGCACTGAAGATTGCCGGCGACGCCAAAGCCAACAAAGAGCTCCGTGGTGAAGCGTTCGGCGTCATCGAGAAAATTGGCGGTCCTGAGGCGGAAAAGGGGCTCTTGCGCATCATCGCCGAGGACAAGAACGACATCGTTCGCTACCGCGCGCACGAAGCCGCGCTGGAGGTCGGCAACGAACAGGCGATTGTTCCCGCGCTGCAGGCATTCTCGACCAAGATCTCGTTCAAGCGCGACGACGTCGTCGATTTTCTGGTCAAGGACATCACCAAGGTCGGTGCCAAGGCGAAACCGCAGGTTCTGGCGGCGTTGAAGTCGCCATCGCCGCTGGCGCGCATGACTGCCGTGTTGGCTTTCGAGGCGTCCCCGCTGTCGAATCCCAACGGGCATGTGGGTGTGCCGGAGGACGCGCTGGCACTGCTGAAACTTGCGGACGACAAAGCTTCGATCAAAGGATTCCCGTCGGGCGTTACGGTTGGCTCCGAGGCCAAGCGGGTCGCGTCCCTTTTGCAAGCTAAGTAGGCTAGAGTTGCCGGTACAGAGTCGCGTGAGTACCAGCGGGCTTCGCCTGGTGGTACTCGTCTCGAGAGATTGAAAGAACCCTCCTACGGTTCTTTCTTAGGAGAAGGATCGATTGATGGCCACGGATCCCAATCGCAAAACGCTTCGTCATTTTTACTGCACGGACGGCATCTGGCAGATTTTCGAGCAGATGTCCGAGTCGCTCGATCGCGGTGTGGACGAGCTCGTCAATGAGGCGATGCGCACATTTGCCGAGTCGAAAGGCTACCTCGCCGGGCCGGACACCGACGCCCAGGCGTCGGGCCTGTTCGTACCGGATGGTCGGTCGCCGGCAATGCCGCCGCCTTTGCCCGCCGCGCGGATGACGGCACATTTCGCTGGCCGGCCCATGTCTCCGCCTGCGCCGCCATCGCCACTGCCGGCGGCGGGCCCTGGCGATATCCCGATGCCGCCCCTCTACCTCGTCTTCGGCAACCAGAAATACATCATCGACAAGGATCAGTTCATCATTGGCCGCGGCGCCAAGACCTCGGATCTTCCCATTCGCGACGGCAACATTTCGCGCAAACACGCCGCCGTTATCCGTCGCGCTGGTTCGTACTACATCAAGGATCTCGGCTCGACCAACGGCATCGACTACAACGGCGAGCGCATCGAAGCGCGGAAGATCGAAGAGGGTGACGTCTATTCGATCTGCGACTACCAGCTCAAGTTCACGTTCAACTAGCCAGCCCCTGACGGCCGACGCTCCCATCGCCGCGCTTGCGGGCGCTGGCCCGGTCACGTCAGGACGCCTGGCAGAACGTGGCTTGCACCGTATTCGCGACCTTCTGTACTTCTTTCCGACGGCGTACGACGATTATCGCCGCGCTTTCGCTGTAGCCGAGCTTGCCGGCCTGCCCGAAGGAACTGCGGTCGTGGTTCGCGGCAAAGTGGTGCGCGTGCGCCGGTTCTTTCGTCGCCTGCTGGATGTGTACATTGAAGAAGGTGGAGCGGCGTTGCGCGCACGCTGGTTTCGCCCCAATGCTGGCATGGCCAAGGCTTACGAGAAGGGCAAGCAAGTTGCATTTGCGGGGAAGCTGCGGCGAAACGACAAGGGCGAAGCCGAGCTGATTCATCCAAGCAACGTGACTGCCCTGCAGGGCGAAGGCGGCACGGTTGGCATTCGTGCGCGCTATCCGCGCATCGAGGGCGTGCCCGGCCGTACGGTCGAGAAAATCATCGCTGCTGCGGTGTCGGCCGTGGGTGCCCGCGCCGAGGAATGGTTGCCCCCCGACGTGCGCACTCGGTTGAAGCTTCCCGAGGCGGCAGCGGCTTTCGCGTACTTGCATCAGCCGCCGGAATCGCTCGGCGACGGCGAAATTGCGGCTCTTTTCTCGGGCACGTCCCCGGCCCACCGCCGCTTCGCCTTCGAGGATCTCTTCGTGCTGCACACGGGGCTCGCTCTCGAACGGCGGCGCATCGCCAAACGGCGGGCGCCGCCGACAGTGGTCGATCACCAGCGGGTTCTCGTCGTCTTGGCCTCGGCCTTGCCGTTCGCGCTCACGGGGGCGCAAGCGCGGGCCGTGGACGCAGTATTCTCGTCGATGGAATCGGGCGAGCCCATGCAATGTCTGCTTCAGGGCGACGTGGGCAGCGGAAAGACGGCCGTGGCGTTCGCGGCCAGTCTCCATGCCGCTCGCGGTGGCGGACAGACGCTGCTCATGGCGCCGACGGCAGTGTTGGCCGAGCAGCATTTTCAGACGCTTTCGCTGTGGAGCGCGCGGGTCGGCCTGCACTGCGGTTTGCTTCACTCGGGGCTCGACTCGGCCTCGCGCCGGTCCGTTCTGGATGCTGCTGCGGCCGGCGAGCTGGATCTCATTGTCGGCACGCACGCACTTCTGGACGACCGCTTGCGACTCTCCCGCCTGGCGCTAGCCATTGTCGACGAACAGCATCGCTTCGGCGTCCGTCAGCGCGCTCGCCTCCGCCGCATGGAAGCGGCCGAGCAAAACACCTGGCAAATTGCCGCGCAAGACGGCATGGTCCCGCACCTGCTCGTGCTTTCCGCGACGCCTATCCCGCGCTCCCTTGCCCTGACTCTCTACGGTGACCTGGACCTGGTCACCCTCGACGCTTTGCCCCCCGGTCGCAAGCCAGTGCTCTCCGAGGTTTGCGTTGGTCCGGGTCCACGCGCACAGTCGTATACGACGCTGAAGGCCGCTCTGGCAGCAGGCGCTCAGGCTTTGGTCGTTTGCCCGGCAATTGACCAGCAGGATGATCAGGATGAAGGCGACGGCGCACGTGCGTCGGTGCTAGCGCTGGCCCGCGAGCTACGTGGGACGCTGGCTCCTGCGCGCGTTGGCGTCCTGCACGGTCAGCTTTCGGCCGAGAAACAGCGTTCCGCGCTCGATGCCTTTCGGGCACATGGCCTGGACGCACTGGTGTCGACCACGGTCGTCGAGGTGGGCGTCGATTTGCCCGGCGCCAGCGTCATGGTCGTCGAAGATGCGGACCGCTTCGGCCTGGCCCAGCTTCATCAGCTACGCGGCCGGGTGGGGCGTGGCAGTGAGCAAGCGCGCTGCTTTTTTCTCACGTCATCAACGGATCGTGCCGCGCTGGATCGGCTGCGCATGCTGGCCGGCACGACCGACGGCTTTCGCATTGCCGAAGAAGACTTGCGTCGGCGGGGCTCGGGCGATTTGCAGGGCGTTCGCCAGAGCGGCACGCCCGAACTGCGCTTCGCGGACTTGTCTACCTACCTTGACCTCGTCGAAAGCGCACGCGCCGAGGCGCAGGCCGTGCTTGCAAGCGATCCGGAATTGCGGCGCTCGGAGCACGCGGCCTTGCGGCGGGCGGTGACCGAGCGTTTCGAAACCCAGCGTCCAATTGCCGAGAAAGCTGGCTGAGATGGACAGGGCATGGCGCGCGATTTTTGCGGGATTTTGGGGCGGCATGCTGGCTGGCGCACTGGACGCGCTGGCGACGCTGCTCGGTTCGGGACGTATGCTCGGCGTCGGCAATGGCGCGCACCTCGTGGCCATCGATGCTGGACTTGGGGCGATGGCTGGCGCCGCGCTGGTCGTCGTTTATGTGGGCTGGACTTTGGCTTTGCAGCGCCAACTGCCACGCTCACGGTGGCTTTCCGCGGGACATGTCGTAACGCTGGTTCTGGCGCTACCTGTCGTCGTTTACGATGCCATGGCCCTGTTCCGCGGTCCGCAGGCGGCGCGAATTCCGGCGCATCGGCTACTTTCCGCGGTGCTGATTTTCGTCGGCGCTGCCGTGATTTGGACGGCGGTAACGTTTTGGGAAAGGCTCCTGGCGCGAGCCGAGCGGTCGCCGGACGTGGCTCTGGCGAGGGCAGGGCGAAAGGTGTGGAGCCGAGCGGGCGGCTTGGCATTGCTGGCGCTGGCGGCCGCTTTGGATCACGCCAATCGCCACGTGCTGCCCAGGCTCTACCCTTGGTTCCACCTTTCCCTTTCGCTCGCCACGCTTCTCGTCTGCGTGCTCACCGCACGTGTTTTGCCCGGCCTTGGCCGGCGCCTTTTGCGGAAGCGTCGGCCGTGGCTTCTTGCCAGCGTTGCTCTGGCGGTTCTGGTGGCCGGTGCCATCGCCGAGCGTCCGAAATTGGTTCGTAGCCAAGGCTTGCGCTACTTCGTCTACGAGAAGACTCAGATCGCAAGCTTGTTCGTCCGCGTGCTGCCGGGTTCCAAGACGGCGCCGGGCTCGCTTGCGCCGCCGACAACGGCCGATGCAGATCTGCCGCGACTTGCGGCCGGCCCGCATCGCCCGGGTTCGGATATCGTCCTGATTACGATCGATGCTTTGCGCGCCGACCATCTCGGGTGCTACGGCTACGCACGCGCGACGACGCCGAACATCGATGCCCTTGCGGCGCGGGGCGTGCGTTTCGCACACGCATACACGCAGGCACCGCACACGTCATTCTCGCTAGCCTCCGTGATGATCGGCAAATACTACCCGACGCTGGCCCGACTGGCTGCCTCGGAAGGCCACGAGACCCTGGCCAAAATCATGCGCCGTTACGGTTGGAAGACGGCCGCGTTTTTTCCGCCGGCGGTGTTCTACATCGACGCGCACAAGATGAAGGCTTTCGAATCGAGCAACTTCGACTTCGAGTACGTCAAGTACGAGTACCTGTCCGCCGAAGAGCGCATTGGGCAGATCCAATCTTTTCTCGATGCCGAGCACCCGCAGAAGCTTTTCCTGTGGCTGCACCTGTTTGAGCCGCACGAGCCGTACGACAAGCACGCGGGCTTCGATTTCGGATCCGGCGACATCGAGCGCTACGACAGCGAAATTGCCTATTCGGATTCCGTCGTCGGCAAAGTCGTGCGGCTTATCGAACGCGAGCGACCGGGGGCCATGATCGTCATCGCGGCCGATCACGGCGAGGAATTCGGCGAGCACGGCGGTCGCTACCACGGCACGACGCTGTTCGAGGAACAGGTGCACGTACCGCTTGTCGTCGTCGTGCCGGGCCTTGTTCCGCACGTTGTCGCAGGCCCGGTGCAGCTCATCGATATTCCGCAGACGCTCCTCGGTCTGCTGGATTTTCCGCCGCCCGCCCGCATGCGCGGCACGGATCTCGGCCCCTGGCTGGCCAATACCCCGGCGTCTGAGAATCGCTTGCCTCCCGCGTTTGCCGAGCTGGAGGACAAGCGCATGGTCGTTCTTGGCCACGAAAAGCTGGTGTGCGACGTGAGCAAGGACTACTGCTCGTACTTCGACCTCGCCACGGATCCGCGGGAGCAGCACGACCTTGCCGATCAGCGGCCCGGGCGGCTCGGCGTCCTTCGCAACGAGCTCGACCGATGGCTGGGGGAGCAGGCTCGCTACGAGACGAAGCTGCCGGGCGCTGCCGATGATGGCGGCGACCTGGCGCGCGCCATCGAGCGTGGTCGCTTGGGCGACGTGAGCGTGGCGCCGACGCTCGCCGGGCTGCTGTCAGGATCGTTTCCCGTCGAGGCTCGCCGCAAGGCCGCCAGCTTGCTCGCGACCGTGTTGCCCCCTCAAAAAGGGCTCCTGCCTGCGCTTCTACGGGCGGCCCAAAGCAGCGACGACGAAGAGACACGCGCTTGGGCCGCGGTGGCCGCCGTGCGCCTGGGATCGCCCGATACGCTCGACCGCGTGCGAGCTGCTGTTGCCAACCCGACGCCGACCTCCGAGTCGCTTCGCATGCATGCGGCCCTCGTCTTGGCGGAACGAGGCGATAGCGCCGGGCTGGAAGTGCTTTCGTCGGCTCTCGAAGGCTGTGACCACGACGTTGCCCTGTGCAAGAGGGTCGTGGCCGCGCTGGGATCGCTCAAGGATGCGCGAGTCACCCAGGCGCTGGTGGATCATCTGAAGTTCGTGCTGACCCGACTTGAAACCGTCGAGGCACTTTCGGCCATCGGCGATTCCGGCAGCGTTCCCTCGCTTGTAGAACTGCTCGAAAACGATGCCTACGTGCCCGTGCGTGCCGCGGCCGCGAAAGCGCTGGGGCATTTGGGCGGCGCCCGAGCCACTCAGGCTCTGCGGTCGGCTTCGTCGCGCGAGCACGAGAGCACCGTTCTTGCCGCTATCCGCGCCGTCCTGGCGGCCCGCGGACGAAGGTAGGTTCCCTCGGCGCTGGTTACCAGCGCTCGGCCAAATGGACCCCAGGAGCTTCGTCTTCTGAACCTTGCGAAGTCGCCGAGGCGGACGGAGCGCTTTTTGCTGTCGCGACAGAAGGTCGCTTCGGCGCGGCAGCCGACGCCAGCCCAGACCGCTTCGTCGATGGGACACCCAAGAGAGGAGCTTTCTCGACGGTCGGGGTGGGCGTCGCGGGAAACGCTCGCGGCGCACTGGTCGCCGGTTTGTCGGCCTTTGCTGCTTCGGGCGGCGTCGCGGCCTGGGGGGCAGCCGGGGGTGACGCCAGCACGGTCGGTTGTGCGGGGGCAGTCGGTGGCGCCGCGACCACGATGGTACGGGGCTCGCTCGGTTGCCGGAACAGTGCAATCACACTGACGCTCGCAAGGACGACGTTCAGACCAAGCATCACCGCCGTCAGCTTGAAGTAGCGCGTAATTATGGCCGACGTTAGCGGCTCGCCGTCGAGCCAATCCGTCGTCGGAAGGCGATCGGTGCTACGGCTGGGCGCTTCGGGCAGGGTCTCCACGGGCAGGCTGTCCTGTCGGTCGTCTCTGTCGTCTCTGTCGTCTCTGCCGTCACTGGCTTGCACGTTTTGCTCGTCGATAGTCGTCTGCTGCGCATTTTCGGAGGCAATGTTTTGCTCCGGCGCGCGGTCCATCGTGGTGGGCGTACGGCGACGACGGCGACGTTGGGACATAGCGCTAAATATCCCGCCCTTTCCCGCCAAGGTCAAGGGTCGGGTGAAAGGCGAGTCACCAAGATCACAGCCGAGTCGAAACGCCGGCGAAATCCGCAAGTTCGCGTCACTGCGGGGACACGGCTCTTCGGCGATTCAGCACTTGGGTTACAATGCTGGAAATTTCCCTCGGAGAACGATCATGATGGATGGGCGCTATTCTCGTCTGGTTCGAATCGCACAGGTGCTGGTGCTTGTCGGAGCCTGCACGGTTGCCGGCGCGGCGACGGCTGGTTCATGGCAACCGGTGGGTCTCGGCGATTGCCCGGGCCGCGACGTCGCGGGATCGCGCGGGCCGGCTCCGGAAGCGGGAAAGTGTGATCCCAGCTTTGTGGGCTACACGGCCGTGTGCTGGGCCAATGGCTGCACGTACAAGAAGGTCGCGACGGGCTCGTGCACGGGCGGCGCGAATCCCGGACAGATGTACACGTGTGCCGCTGATTTCCACGATCCGTTGCCCGTTGCGAAACCCATCCACGCTGCCGCCCAGGGTACCCCTGCCGCCGCGCCTGTGATGGGTAGCTGGCAACCGGTCGGCGTAGGCGACTGTCCCGGCCGCGATGTCGCTGGCACCGCCGGACCGAATCCGGAGCCCGGCAAATGCAACGCGAATTTCGCGGGGCAGACGGCCGTATGCTGGACCACCGGCTGCACCTACAAGACAGTTGCGACGGGCTCGTGCACCGGCGGGGCGAATCCGGGCCAGATGTACACCTGCGCTCCGCCAGCGGCGGTGGCACCTCCTGCACCCGAGCCGGTCCCGACGGGTTGGAAAGGGGCGGGCGTCGGCGACTGTCCGGGTCGCGACATTGCCGGCAGCGCGGGTCCCGTTCCCGATCCGGCGAAATGCAACATCGGCTTCGCTGGCCAGACAGCGGTTTGTTGGGCCACCGGCTGCACCTACAAGAGCGTCGCCACGAAAGCGTGCACGGGCGGGGCGAATCCCGGCCAAATGTACACGTGCGCTCCCGCCGCCGCGCCGACAGCGCCGCCGAAGCTGAAGGGCAAGCACTACGCCGTGGTGAACTACACGGGCGACAAGCAAGGCGCGCACAACTTCATCGTGGACTGGCGGGCGTGCAAGATTGCGGAGCTCAACGAAGACTTCGAGCACGGGCAGGAGGACATCACGGTCCTCGCATGCCGCCCGGGCAGCCGGCTGGTTTTTAAGACCGATTTTCGCCCGAGCGGCTATTTCATCCAGTACGACTGGGTGATGCTGGACAACGGCAGCACGGTTGCCGGTTCCTATCGGGATCCGACGAGCTGTGGCCCATCGGCGGGCAAAGCCGCGAAGTAATCGTCATCTGGGCATGGTCGCGCCGAAACTAGCCCGCATTATTCACGAACATTGGGATACCGACGGGCTTCACTGGACAGTCCCCGATCGGCTCTTTGGCGGCGGCGGGCTAGCAGGATTGAGATGGAAACCCTGGGAGGGTTTCCAAACCTTCCCGTGATGGTCCGCGCCGAGCAAAGCTCGGCGGCTCCCCACACGGTTGCCTAGCCCGCACGAGATTCGACTTGGTGCGGCTCATGAACAATGCGGGCTAGGCGTGCCGGCGACGCCACAGCAGCGCGACCATGTACGCCACGACGACCAGATTGATGAGCAGCGAAGCGAGCCGCAGCACGGTCAGCTTCTTCGCCACCTCGACGATTTCGACCGGAACGTAGATGCCGCCGCTGATGGCGGCCAGCCATTCCGCCCAGGCGCGCCCGTGCCACAGGCCGTAGGACTCGGCGAATCGCAGCGCCGAATACGCCACCGAGCCGAGAGCGAAGGCCCACAGCCACCCATCGGTAATCCGAGCCGTGAGCGCGAGGAAGATGCGTGGGTAGTGCGACGAGGGGCTGAGGTGAAAGTGGCGGACGATCTCTTCGGCAGTCTCCTGGAGGTCGCGATGAATGAACCCGAGCATGCCCATCCCGACGAGCAGAACCAGCGTGCCCTTCATCGCTTCGAAGGCGGCGATAGTGCGCACCCCGGCGGGGGTGTGGCTTTGGACCGAAACTGCTGCTCTCACGGGGATGGTGTCTCGGTCTCGTGTTGCAGCCACGCCAGGTAAGGTGCGCTACCGTCGCTTATCGGAAGGGCGATGATTTCGGGAACTTCGTAGGGGTGAAGCGCCGCCATGCGATCGCGCAGCGCGGGAAAGAGCGCTCGGCGAGTTTTGACGATGCACAAGACCTCGGCGTCGTCGCACAGTTTTCCTTGCCAGGTGTAGATGGAACGCAGACCGGGGACGATGTTCACGCAGGCGGCGAGTTTTTCGCTGACGACCGCATGGGCGATGGCTGCGGCCACTTCGGTGTTTGGCGTGGTGACAAAGACGACGACAAACGCGTCGGGCGTGGCGGTGACTGTACTTGACGGCATGCGAGCCAAATGTAGCGCGAAAGTGCTCGCTGCTCGATGGCAATGAAGGAGGGAGCCAAGCGGGTGTCTGCACGATAAGATAGCCGTCCTCCTGGATCCATCGCCCATGCACGAGCTCTCCATCGCCCAGACGATTGTCGATCGCGCCAGCACGGCTTCCACGCAAAACGGTGGCGCGCGCGTAACGAAGATCGGCCTGCGCATTGGTGCCATCTCGGGCGTCGAGCCGGACGCCCTACGCTTCGGCCTGGAGGCCTTGACCAAGGATTCGCCCTTCGATGGCGTCGTTCTCGACATCGAGCTGTGCAAGCGCAGGCAGCGCTGCACGAAGTGCGGAGGCGAGTTCGAACCCGAAGGTTTTCATTCCGCGTGTCCCACGTGCCAGAGCAACGAGAGCACCTGCATCGCTGGCAACGAGCTCGACGTGACCTATTTCGAGCTAGAGGATTCCCCATGCGCGTAAACGTCGAAGAAAAAGTCTTGAGCGAAAACGACAAGCTGGCCCAGACGCTGCGCGAGCGCTTCCGCAAGCATCGGGTATTTTGTGTAAACCTCATCAGCGCGCCCGGCTCGGGCAAGACGGCGCTGCTCGAACGCACGCTGGAAGCTCTGCCCAAGTTGGCGAAGGTGGCGCTGCTGACCGGCGACTTGCAAACAGAAAACGACGCCAAGCGCCTGGCCAAAGCGGGTTTTCCGGTCAAGCAAATCACGACCGGCGACACGTGCCACCTGGACGCGAGCATGGTGATAAGGGCGCTGGCCGATTGGGATTTGGAAGCCATCGACATTCTGTTCGTCGAGAATGTGGGCAATCTGGTTTGTCCGACCAGCTACGATCTCGGCGAGCACGCGAAGATCGTTCTGCTCAGCGTGACCGAGGGCGAAGATAAGCCGCTCAAGTATCCGTCGATTTTCGCCGCCGCCGAGGTGTGCGTGATCAATAAGGTCGATCTGTTGCCGTACGTGCCGTTCGATCTGAAACAGGCGATCGCCAACGCACGCCACGTGCATCCCGGCATGGAGGTGATCGAGACGAGCTGCACAAAGGTGCAGGGCTTGGACACGTGGCTGGGGTGGATCGAACGCCGTCGGCAAGCGGCAGTGAAGGGGTAGGGGAACCCCGTGGCTCGAACGGAAAGGACAGCGCTCATTACCGGCGCTTCCGCAGGACTCGGTCGCGAGCTGGCTCGGCTTGCGGCAAAGGACGGACACGATGTTGTCCTGGTGGCGCGGCGGCGCGACCGCCTGGAGGAGCTGGCGACAGAGCTGGAGACCGCGCACGGTGTGAGGGCAACCGTCATCGCCGCCAACCTCGGCGACCGGGCAGTTCCCTCGGCGATTGCCGATGAGCTGCACACCAAGGGCGTCGCCGTCGACTTTCTGATCAACAACGCGGGCTTTGGCACCCGTGGCTCGTTCGTGCACAGCGACCTTGTGCGTGAGCTGGAAATGGTCGAGGTGAACGTTCGCGCGCTCATGCAACTCACCCGGCTGTTCCTGCCCGACATGATTGCGTGCAAACGCGGGCGCATCTTGAACATCGCCTCCGTCGCCGGCTTTCTTCCCGGCCCCTACATGGCCACGTACTACGCCAGCAAAGCCTTCGTGCTGAGCTTCACGGAGGCGTTATCAGCCGAGCTGGCAGGCACGGGCGTGACGGTGACCGCGTCATGCCCCGGGCCCACAGCCACGGAGTTCGGCTCGGTCGCTGGCGGTGGCAAGGAGACGAAGCTGTTCCAAAGCAAGGTGGCTCAGGTCGAACCGGTGGCTCGCCATGCCTACAAGGCAATGATGGCCGGCACAATTGTCGCTGTGCCCGGCTTCATGAACAAGCTGATCACTCAGTCCGTGCGCATTTCCCCCAAGTCAGTCCTGCGGTCGATTGCTGCCGGCCTCAACCGCAAACGTAAGCCTGGGCCGTAGCCGAGAGTAGAACCGGAGGGCGAGGGCGAACTGCGGGGGCATGTCCCGAGGCGGGCTCTCCTTTCCAGGACAACTCCGACAAAATATCGCGTCGCAGGCTGCTGGTGCATTGCGATGAGGGCGAATACGTCGGGACTGTCGTCTTTCCGACAGTAGTCCCGGATCGGAGGCAAATGGCCGGCGATTTCGCCAATCAAAGCAATGTCTTGCAGGCGAAGGCGGCCCTTGCTTCAGGTCGATTTCACAGTCACTTGCAAAAGTCGATCCACAGCAGTGTCTCAAAAAAACGTCATCGAGCCATCACTATTTTTGGCTACACTAACTCCGGTTACGACAATCACCTCTTGTGACAATGCCGGATCCCTTCTTCGCTTTGTTGACGATCCGTAAGCTCTCGCACCTAGCGGTTGCCTGTCTCGCTTTGACTGCTGTATTCCCTTCCTCCGCGATGGCCTCCGAGAAGGAGGTCTGCGTTTCCGCTCATGAATTGTATCAACAACTGTCATTGCGGCGACAGACTGTCCCGGCGCGCGAGCAACTCCTGATTTGCTCCGATCCCGTTTGCCCGCGATTGGTGCGCGAAGATTGCAGCCAATGGCTGGTCGAAATGGACAAGAGGCTCGTGTCTATCCCGGCGGAGTCTCTCGTGGCTCCCGCGCCTCCGCCTTGTGTCACGCAAGACGTGCCGCGGGTACATGCCGTGGTGCCTCGCAATCAGCCCGGACGATCTTTGCGGGTGCGATCGTCACCACTGGCCCAAGCTCCTTGGATCACGGGCGCCCTAGGAATCGCGGCTTTCGGGTCGGCGGCATATTTCGGAATAGGTGGATGGCAGGATGCCGAAGGGCTTCGCCGGACCTGCGCGCCCAATTGCGACCAGTCGCAGGTTTCAGCTATACGCACGAGACTCCTCGTTGCTGACATTTCCCTGCTTGCAGGCTTGGGATTCAGTGCACTGACTGCGTGGTTGATCTGGGGTGGTCACCCCGCCAAGTCGACCGTCCCAACGGACTCGAACGGCGGTCTGTCAGCGGCGATCGGTCGAGGCAGCGCGCAGGTTCGCTATTCCGCAAACTTTTGATAGGTCAGGTGAACGGATGATGTCAATCGCGCACAAACGTACGGGATTCCCGCGAGGGTTGCGACTCATCGACTTTGACACTTTTAGCTGCCAAGTGCTCTGTTTGTTGCTCTTCGGTGGGGGGTGCTCGTGGCAAGTGGATCTCGATAATCTGGCCACCCGAGGCCGTTTTGCCGACGCGTCGTCGAGTCCCGATGTCGGCCGCGACGCGGCCTCGGTCGAGAGAATGGGCCGGGAATCGTACCTTGCAGCTGCGGATTTGATCGAGGTTTTGAGTGAACCCCGCAGCGATTCGAGCGAGAGTGATGCGCGCGATTCCATCGCCAGCAGTGAAAGCAATTCGGATTTGGTAGAGGAAGATGTGCTTGCTCAAGGCGATCAGGCTTTCGGTGCTGTCATCGACACGAGACCTGACACGACAGTCGACGATGGACCTGACAGCGGCGCTGTCGATACGCACAATCCCGAAGACGGCTTAGCGCCGGACGCCCTTCCCACGACTACCGCGCCGACCTGTTCCGTCTTTCCGACCGCGAACGCAACCCTGATGTTGTCTAGTACTCTGTCGGCTGTTACGGGCTGCGGTTATCCCGGCTCGACCGTGCCACCCATTTATGCAGCCGTCGATCCCAAGACCTTCTCGTCATCGGCTGCCTGCGGAGTGTGCATCCTGATCCAGACGGCAGCCGCGACAGTCGAAGCACTAGTGACAGATCTCGGGCCTACCTTGCAAGCCGGCAATCCGACCGCGATCGCCGTCAGCAAGCGCGGAATGGACCTGCTCGTTCCAGATGGCTCAATCTACGTAACCGAGGATGTTCAGTGGAAGGCGACAGCGTGCACTCTTCGCAGTTCGGGAATGTCCTTCACGTTCGAGAAGGGTAGCAACGCTTATTACGCTGGGCTCTTGGTGCAAAACCATCGCTATGGTCTGGCCAAGGTCGAGTACAAGACAAGATCGACGTACCAACCCTTGCTGCGGATGCCCTATAATTTCTGGGTGGCGCCGCTTGGGATGGGCAGCGGCCCGTTCACCCTGCGCTTGACGGATCAATTGGGCCAAATTGTGGAACAGTCCGGGATTCCCCTCGTACCTGGTGAAACCTTCAATGGCGAGAGCCAGTTCCCGCTGTGCCCAGCCAACTAGGGAGCAACCCATGTCGTCGCTCGACAAGAATACCTTGGAGACAAGGCTCAGTTACAAACTGTACGAGAAGTTCGCGTCAGGAGGGATGGCCACCCTCCATCTTGGATTGCAGACGTCGTCTCTGGGGCTTGCTCGCGTCGTTGCGATCAAGCAGCTGCGTCCCGAGCACGCCGGCAATGAAGAGTTCGTTGCCATGTTTCGGGATGAGGTTCGGCTGGCCAGTCGGGTGGTTCATCCCAATGTCGTGCCGATTTTGGACGTTGTCGCTGCGGACGATCGACTGCTGCTAGTCATGGACTATGTCCATGGCATGTCGGTTGCGGATCTTATGAGTAGCGCACGCAGGCCGATCCCTCCCGAGATCGCAACCACCATCATTGTCGGTGTGCTACACGGGCTGCATGCCGCTCATGAGGCGTGCTCTGAGCAAGGCGAACGGCTGCAAATTATCCACCGCGACGTGACCCCACAGAATGTGATCGTTGGGGTGGATGGCACACCTCGGGTTCTGGACTTTGGTATCGCGCACGCCATGGGACGCGTGCAGACCAGCAAGATTGGGCAAATCAAGGGCAAGCTTGCGTACATGGCGCCCGAACAACTAGGGAATGGGGCCATTGATCGGCGGGTCGACGTCTTTTCCAGCTCCGTGATGCTTTGGGAGATGCTTTCGGGGCGTCGACGGCTATTTTCTCTTCGGGGAGAACGGCGGGCGGCCGTACCTGCGAGCGCCTACCAAAGGGGGGTCTCGTCCGCCCTTGATGCGATTGTTCGACGGGGTCTTGAGAACAATCCCGAACAACGCTTCCCAACCGCCCTCAAGATGGCGATTGCGCTCGAAGAGGAATCGAGCCTCGTTTCGGCTACGCAGCTTGGCAACTGGGTGCGACGACTTTGGGGCAATGGTCTTGAGGTCCGGGCGAGGCAGATTGCGGCGATCGAGAGCGGGGCACGTCACACTCCTTCTGGCATCGAAGGAAGTGTGGATACCGAAAGCGGGGAGGCAGAAGGCGGGGAGGCTGATGGAGAGGAGATCGCCCCAGTGACGGTCGTGGCTCGTCGGCCTACGGTTGGACCCGAGTCCAATCACCTCCCGGACAGGCTTAGGGAAAGGGCCCACGGGGGCGCCCTTGGCATCACTGCCGCGGCTGGCCTTCTATTGGTCTCTCTCGTCCTTCTAGGTTGGAATGCCTCGCGAACACCTGCCATGGAGGTGCAAAGCAGCCGGCCCGAAAGACGCATGCCCCTGTTGGTTCCGCTGCCCAGCACCAATGCAGAAGCCGGTCACCACACGATTGACGCGACCGTCATCAACGCGCGAACGGCCCCGCAGTCGGTGCGGTCCCAGGAAGGCGCGCGGAGTACGCCAAAGCGAGGTGCCGTGCATTCCAAGAGGCGGACGTCTCGAAGAAGCGGCGTGGGATCCAGAGCGAGCTCCGTGCCGACAAGTTCAGTTCCCGCGGAGGCTCAGCCGTTGCACTCCGCTGACAAGCCCGACTGCACTCCTCCCTTCATCGTCGACGGGCTGGGAATCAAGCACTTCAAGCTTGAGTGTCTCGAATAGCCGTGCCTTTCGTTTAGCAAATACGCGGTAGCTGTTCGCCACTGTGCATGTCGAGGATGCGCCTCGTACCGATGCGACTTTGCAGTGTCACGAGCGCGGCCGGTGCTTCGGAGACGGTGCCGATCAGCGTGGCGCGTCCGGATACGGAATGGCTGTGCAATATCTCCAAGGCTTGTTGACTCTGAGCTACCGGCACGAAGGCGACGAAGCGTCCTTCGTTGGCGAGATACAGTGGATCGAGTCCCAGAATCTCACACGCGCCGTTCACGCTTTCTTCGACGGCGATGTCGCGTTCACGAATTTCCACATGCAGCCGGCTGGATTCGGCGATTTCGATGAGCGTCGTCGCCAACCCGCCCCGGGTGAGGTCGCGCAGGCAGCGCACGCGGATCCCCGCACGCAGAAGCGCAAGTACCGGCTCTGCCAGGGGGGCGCAGTCGGTCTCGATGGTGGTCTCGAATTGCAGACCTTCGCGTACCGCCATGACGGCCACGCCGTGGCGGCCCACGTCGCCGCTCAGCAGAATGGCGTCACCGGGCCTGACGCTGGCGGGGCCGATGATCAGGTCGTGCTCGATCACGCCGATGCCCGCCGTGTTCACGAAAAGCCCGTCGCCCTTGCCGCGGTCCACGACCTTGGTGTCGCCGGTGACGATGCGGATGTTCGCGGCTTGTGCGACCTTTGCCATCGACGCGACCACTCGTTCGAGCGTGGCGACCGGCAAGCCTTCTTCGAGAATGAAGCCAGCGGAAAGATAGAGCGGGCGCGCGCCGCACATGGCGAGGTCGTTCACCGTGCCGGTAACGGCTAGCGTGCCGATGTCGCCGCCGGGAAAGAACAGTGGATGCACGACGTACGAATCGGTGGTGAAGGCGAGCTTGCCCTGCCCGAGCGGCAGCACGGCACCGTCGTGGCGCGATTCGATGGGTTGGTTGCCGAATGCGGGGAGGACCACGCGATCGAGGAGCGAATGCATCAAGCGTCCGCCGCCGCCGTGCCCAAGCGTAATGACATCGTGGCTGGTGATGGGCGCGGGACAGCTGAGGCCAAACGACGGCTTCTCAGACATTCCCTGCTCCCTTGCGTGCTCCTTCGGCGACGCGAAAGGTTTCCGCGTGGCGACGGTACAGGTAGTAGGCGGCGCAGGCGCCTTCGCTCGACACCATAGTCGCGCCGAGTGGCCGTTCGGGCGTGCAACGGGTACCGAAAGCCGGGCACTCGTGCGGTTTCTTTACGCCGCGCAGGACTTGCCCGCTGATACATTCGGAATCCTCGTCGACACGATAGTCGACCAAGCCAAACTTCTTTTCGGCGTCGAACGCCGCAAATTCGGCGCGCAGGCTGAAGCCGCTTTGCGGAATCTCGCCGACCCCGCGCCATTTTCGGTCTACGATGCGAAAGACTTTCGCCATCAGTTCTTGTGCCGGACGATTGCCCTTACGCTGGACCGAACGAGCGTATTGGTTTTCCACCTCGGCGCGGCCGTGCTCAAGCTGCTCTACGCACATCAAAATGCCGTGCAGAATATCCAGCGGCTCGAAGCCCGTTACGACGATCGGCACACGGAATTTCTTGGCCAGCGGAAGATATTCCTCGAAGCCCATCACGGTGCAGACGTGCCCGGCAGCCAGGAATGCCTGGGTGCGATTGTCGGGTGCGCTCAAGATGGCTTCGATGGCCGGCGGCACCAGAACGTGCGACACGAGCACGGAGAAATTCAGGATCTTTTGCGCTTGCGCTTGAAACACGGCCATCGCGTTGGCCGGCGCCGTGGTTTCGAAACCGACCGCGAAGAAGACGACTTCGCGCTGGGGATTTTCGCGCGCGACTTTCACGGCATCGAGCGGCGAATAGACGATGCGCACGTCGGCGCCTTTGGCCTTGACCGAAAACAGGTCGCCGCCGCTGCCCGGCACGCGCAGCATGTCGCCGAACGAGCAGAAGATGACCTCGGGCCGCGCGGCGATTTGTAGCGCTTTGTCGATGAGCTCGAGCGGCGTTACGCAGACCGGGCAGCCGGGGCCGTGCAGAAGCGTGATCTGCGACGGCAACAGTTCGTCTATCCCATACTTGACGATGCTGTGGGTTTGGCCGCCGCACACTTCCATGATGGACCACGGCTTCGTGGTGGTGCGCGCAATGGCTGCGGCCAGGCGCTGCGCATTTTCTTGGTTGCGGTACTCGTCGACGTATTTCACGCCTTGCCCTCCGCATCCTCAAGCTCGGCCAAATCACCCATCTGGCGAAAATATTCTAGCGTTTGCTGAGCCTCGGTTTCGTCGACGATACTGATGGCAAAGCCCGCGTGCACCAGAACGTAGTCGCCCACCTTGGCCTCGGGCACGAAGGCCAGACATGCTTCCTTGCTGATGCCGCCAAAGCTGACCGAGCCGGTCCTCGTAAGCTCCTCGCCCGTGCTGCCCTCGATGATGCTCAGGATCTTTCCCGGAACTGCAAGACACATGAATCAATCCTTTCGCCGCTGTGCCGCCATGATTTGACCGAGCGCAAGGCCGCCGTCGTTGGGTGGCACGCGCTGATGCCAGATGGAACGATAACCTGCGCTCGCGAGACCGCAAATCATTCCCTCGGTGAGAACGCGGTTTTGGAAGCAGCCGCCACTCAGGACGACGTTCTTTTCGCCGACGCGCTTGGCGACGTCGACCGCCATCGCAACTAGCATGGCGTGAAACCGCGCGGATGCGTAGGCTGGCGCCAGCGGTTCGGTGAGAAGCGCACGCACCGCCGGCTCCCAATCGAGCCAGAGCATGTCGCCCTTGGTGTAGACCTTATGCGGATAAGGAGGCTCCTCATTCGCACACACAATCGTGTTCTCCAGGGCCATGGCAGCTTGACCCTCGAAGCTGGCCACCTGATGCAAATCCGTCAGCGAGGCAAAAGCGTCGAACAGGCGACCCACGCTGCTGGTGACTGGGGTGTTCACCTTGCGACGGAGCATGGTCAACAGGGCCTCGCGCTCCGTTGGCGTGAAGGCTCGCACCGTAGGGGAATGGAAGTTGACGACGTCCTCGCCGAAAATTTCGTAGAGGATCGCCAGCGCTACCCGGCGTGGCTCCCGCACAGCCTTTTCGTTACCGGGCAAGGGGAACGGGCGCAGGTGGGCCACGCGGCGAATGTCCGCCTCGGTGACGTGAAGGAATTCGCCGCCCCAGACGGTTCCGTCGCTGCCCACGCCGCTGCCGTCCCAGGCGATGCCCAGGACGGGCGGCCGGATTTGGTTCTCGGCCATGCACGCGAGCACGTGCGCGATGTGGTGTTGGACCTTTTCGATGCGGACGCCGGTCCGCTCCGCGTAATGCGTGGACCGGTAGTCGGGATGCAGATCGCAGGCGACCGTCTGCGGTTTGAAATCGTAGAGACTCTGCATCGCGGCGGTGACGGATTCGAAAGCACGCTGCGATTCCGCGCTTTCCAAGTCGCCGATGTGTTGGCTGAGGAAGATCTGCGAGCCGACCGCAATGGCGACGGAGCTTTTCTGGTGGCCGCCCACGGCGAGGATCGGCGGCAGGTCGTCGTTGACAGAAATCGGCAACGGGGCAAAACCACGAGCCCGGCGGAGAACCAACTCGCGGCCAGCGACCTCGCGCACGATGGAATCGTCCACGTGCCGCAAAATAGGGCGATCATGAACCAGGAAGACGTCGGCGAGACCTGCGAGTCGCGCGAGAGCTTCGTGCTCGTCGGTACATAGCGGCTCTTCCGAGAGGTTTCCACTGGTCGCAACCACGGGAGCGTCGAGTGCGCGCAATAGAAGGTGGTGCAGGGGATTACCGGGAAGCATGACACCGAGCGTGGAATTGCCGGGGGCGATGCTGGGCGCAAGGTCACACGGGCGCTGGCGGCGAAGCAAAACAATCGGGCACTCGGGCGAGCGGAGTAGGCGTGATTCGACATCGCTGGGCGAGCAGTACATGCGCGCCTGGTCGAAATTCGGCATCAAGAGCGCGAACGGCTTTTCTGCGCGACTCTTGCGCGTCCGGAGTGTGCGCACAGCCTCCTCGTTGCGCGCGTCGACCATCAAATGGAAGCCGCCAATGCCTTTCACCGCGGCGACCTTTCCGTCGCGAATGGCGTCGGCGGTGGCGAGTAGCGCCGCGTGCAGGGTCGCAATCGTGTCGGCCTTTTCGTTCCACAATGCGAGCTGCGGTCCGCAAGCCGGGCATGCATTGGGCTGGGCGTGAAACCGCCGATCGCCCGGATCGGCATACTCGCGTGCACAGTCTGCACACATGACGAAGCGGTTCATGGTCGTGGCCGCGCGGTCGTAGGGGAGCGAGGCGATGATGCTGAAGCGCGGGCCACAGTTCGTGCAATTGGTGAACGGATAGCGGTAGCGACGATTGGCGGGATCGAAGATGTCGGCCAGGCAAGCCGGACAGGTCGCCAGATCTGGCAGGACCAGGGTGCGCTTCTCGCCGCCGGTGCTGGCTCGGATCTGGAAATCCGCGTAGCCCACAGGAGCCAGAAAGGTCGCCTCAAGGCTTTGGATGAGAGCAATCGCCGGCTTGTCCGATTCCACACGGCGAACGAAGCTGCGTACGATGCGCTCGTCGCCCTCGACTTCGATGAAGACGCCGGCTGCACTGTTGTTAACCCAGCCACGCAGTCCCATCTCTTGCGCCAGGCGATAGACGAAGGGGCGGAATCCCACGCCCTGGACAGCGCCGGCAATGGCGACGTGGACGCGAGTAACGGTCGATGTGGCGACGGGCACACGCAGACTTTACCGCAAGGGCGACAGGCCCGCTGGTTGGCCGCGCGACGCTGGCGTACGCCGACTGACCCACGGATCGCGACCGTTCCGTCGGGAAAGGAGCGATTGGGTATTGCCAAGTCGAAGCCGGGCTTGCCCGGCGAAGCCAAAACGCGGAAAGGGATGGCAACCCTGCCGCACGCAAAGAATTCCGAGCGGGCTACTTGGGGTCGTGGTGGACTCCAACTATCAATTGACAGTTGAAGACGCCGCTGAAATTGTGGAATATGCGGAAGATGCGGTAGTCGTGTTTGTCGATGCCGCCGCCGTGGCTCCTGCTCACTCCGTCGCCGGAATACCTCCGGCGGCCTAACTGGAAGGCGCAACCATGAAAGATGGAAAACACCTCATCCTCTGCGTTGACGATGATGCCGATCTGCTCGACCTCTTGCGCATGCAGCTTGAAAAGGGCGGCTACACCGTCGAGGCCGCTTTTTCGGCCGAAGAGGGGCTGTCCAAGTTCAAGGAAGTGAGGCCGGACCTCATCGTTCTGGATTTGATGATGGATGGAATCGATGCCGGAACGAACCTAGTCAAAGAGCTGAAGCTCTCTGGCAACCAGGCGCCGATTCTTCTGCTCAGCGCGATGGTCGACCAGCTGAACCTGTCCACGGGATACCGCGAGCTC
>ODAK010001447.1_pt1 | contig 25922 bp, 24 predicted proteins | sample 1539591 | NCBI WGS metagenome assembly ODAK01 (sample SAMEA3539303, study PRJEB22396) | soil metagenome | biome: tundra; feature: field; material: soil | place: USA | collected 2010-05 | depth 0.15 m
TAGACTTCAGCCACAACCCGTTCTCGATGCCGCAGGGCGGTCTCGAAGCGCTCAACACGCGCGATCCGCTGACGATTAAGGCATTCCAGTACGACATCGTCTGCAACGGCTACGAGCTTTCCTCGGGCGCAATCCGTAATCACCATCCCGAGATCATGTACCGGGCGTTTGAGATCGCCGGCTACGAACGCTCCGAGGTCGAAACACGTTTCCGCGCGCTCATTAACGCGCTGAAGTACGGAGCCCCGCCACACGGCGGCATCGCCCCGGGTATCGACCGCATCGTCATGCTGCTGGCCGACGAGCCGAACATCCGCGAAGTCATCATGTTCCCGATGAATCAGAACGCCGAGGACTTGATGATGAACGCACCCAACACAGTGCGCCCGGAACAACTCCGCGATCTGCACATCCGCATCGTGGAACCGGGCAAGAAGTAGAGGAACCTACCGCTGGATCTTGAAACCTCCGCCGACGCCCGGAGTTATTTCCGTGGCCCTGGGTAGGACCGGTTCCGTCAAGTACAGCACTTCGCCCTCACCCTTTGAGTCAACCGCGCAAATCATCTGGGCGACTGCCAAGAAGCTGATTGGAACTGCGGCGTTGCTGTAAGTCGCGGTTTCGCAGCGTGGATCCATCCTGTTCCCATAAACGACGCTCATTACCGCACCGTTTCGCCGGAAAAGTGCAGGCACTCCCCCGAGTAAGTCGTACCAGAAACAAGACCTTGCCGTCTTGGCAAGCTCGGCTGGATCAGATGAGCCTGGAGAGCAGGCAGGAGGTGCTTTCCGAATCCAGATTCCACGCGCATTTGTGTGGGACACTCCGCGCGTTGTGCGCGTCGATCACCATCGGACACTGGCGCACACATAGACCGTCGTGCAGTTGCAATCGCCGGAGCGGAGCTTGATGTGCCCAGCTTTAGTCTTAGCAGAAGAACATAGATCCCGTCGACGCTGAACGGCTCGAACCCACAGCCACAACTTTGACATCGTAAGTGCCGGCATCGATTCCACGCACGTCGAATCGACCCAGGACTTTTGTATAAGCGGTTCGGAGTTGATTGGACTGCGCGTTTGCCGACGCAACGCCCCTCACTAGCGCAGTACCGAAATCGCAAGGAAACCGAAAGAGCGTGCCACGCCGAGTTATTATCTCGCTAACGAGCTGGCCTCGCCGCGCGCTGACAGCAATCCGCCTCGCACTGCACGACCCCCATCGCCATCGCCGCCCGTACCAACTGCACCAGCCCCGCCACAAACTTCGGATGCGTCCCGACCGTCCCCGCGCGCACGAACTCCACGCCCCGTTCCTTCGCCAGCGCCGCTGCTTCGAAGTCCAGATCGTAAATCACTTCCATGTGATCGGACAGGAAGCCAATCGGCGCGACCACTAACTTCTTAGCCGCCGACCCGCGAATGTAGTCCAGAATGTCCGGCTCCAGCCACGGCTGCGTCAGCGGACCACTCCGGCTCTGATAAGCAAAAACCGGCTCACCCGGATACAGCTCTCCATTCACGCGCCGCGCGGCTTCCCGCAACTGCCGCTCATACGGACTCGACTGCGCCATTCCGACCGGAATGCTGTGGGCCGTGTAAACCAGATCGGCTCCCGGCACTTGACCTAAAGCCTCGCGCACGCGCTCCGTCATCGCCTCCACAAACCCCGAATCACCCCAGAACGGCGGCAGTGTCTCAATCAAAGGCGCACCTTCCACCGCAGCCCGCGCGGCGTCAATATCCTCGCGATACTGCCTGCAGCCCGAAAACGATCCAAACGCCGATGTTGCAATCGCCAGCACCCGCTGCACGCCATCGTCCTTCAGCCGCTGCACCGTCTCGCCCAGCATCGGATGCCAGTTGCGATTGCCCCAGTACACCGGCAGGCCCACGCCCGCACCTTCCAGCGCCGCAATCAACTCGCGGCACTGATCGTTGATCGGGCTCTTCCCGCCGAAGTGGTAATAATGCTCCGCCACCGCCAGCATCCGCTCCCGCGGGACATTCCTCCCGCGCAGCACATTTTCGAGGAAGGGAATTACGTCGTCTGTCTTCTCCGGCCCGCCGAATGACACCAGCAACAACGCGTCGTAACTCATGCCGCACGCTCCACCAGCGCCACCGGCCGTATCGGCGACGCTGTTCCCCCGCGAATCTTCAGCGGCATCGCGACGAACAGAAACTCCCACGCACCCGAAGCCGCCAGTTCCTCGAGATTCAGGCACTCGATGATGTGAATCCCGCTCTCCACCAGCAAATGCACATGCACAGGCATCGGCGGATTCGGCACGAACTCAAACGGCGCCGTCTCCGACCCCGCCGCAAAAATCTTCCGCGCACTCAGCCACCGCGCCCCTTCCAGGCCCGGCCCCGGACTATGCACCTGCGAAATAAACTTCACCGGATCGTACCAATACTTCGACCATCCGGTCCGTAGCAGCACTACGTCGCCCGTATGAATCTCCACACCCGCGGCCGCCCGATCCATGTGCTCCGGTTTAATTTCGAAATCCACCGGCAACACGTCCACGCCTTCGTCGCGCGCGATATCGAGCAGCACGCCGCGCCGGAAAATCGGCTGAACCGTATCCACCGAAAACCGCTCAACGCCGCCCCCATACGACTGCAGCCCTTCCGGACTCTCCCCGCCGTGCAGCTTTCCATTGGACGAAAAATGGCACAGCGCATCGATATGTGTCCCGACGTGCGTGCTCATCGCAATCGCTTCCGCAGCGGAACTGGACCCGCCCGGGTTGACGTGCTCGCCATGCTTCTTGCTGAGGCTGTAGAGATAAGGGGCGTGCAGAGGATAATGCGGCATTCCCGTGAAATACGGTTGTGACAGATCAATGGCGCGCGAACGCCCGATCGCAGAAGTCAGGTCGGTAAGAAGAGACAAGTCTCCAGTTTAGCGATTAGATGTATCGCTGCGGTCGCGCCGGTCCGTCTCGTGTGCATCGAGGGCCTGGCGCGTTTTATCCCGCGCCTTGTTCAGATCTTCGTTGATCTCACGGCTGGCCTTGTGCGCGTCGATCTCGGCCTTATGCAGTGCTTCCTTCGATTCGACCCTCAGCTTCTCGGCCGTCTGATGCGCTTCTTCCCTGACGCGATCGGCCTGCGCACGGGCATGCTCATTGTCCGACTGCGAACAGTTCATCAGCCCCATGGCAACCAGAAGCAAAAGAGGAAGTCTCATCGACTTCCCCCAGTGCATTCGCAATGCCAATGTTGGAAAAAGTCTTACAGCCCCGCGATCACGGCTTTCGTGAACTCGTCGGTGCCGGCAACGCCGCCCACATCCCGCGTCAGGTGCGACCCGTCGCGATATACCGCCTCGATCGCCTTCTGTAACCGTATCGCCGCATCCCGCTCGCCGAGATGCGCCAGCATCAGCCGCGCCGACTGCATCAGCGCTGTCGGATTCGCATAGCCCTTGCCGGCAATATCGGGCGCCGACCCGTGCACCGCTTCGAACACCGCGCAGTTGTCACCCAGATTTGCGCCCGGCACGATCCCGAGCCCACCCACAAGGCCCGCCGTGAGATCCGAAACGATGTCGCCGTACAAATTCGGCAGCACAAGAACGTCGAAGGTTTCCGGCCGCATCACCAGTTGCATGCAGGCGTTATCGACAATCAGTTCGCCGTATTCGATCTCGGGAAAGCCCGCGGCTACTTCGCGGCAGCACCGCAAAAACAGACCGTCCGTCAGCTTCATGATGTTGGCTTTGTGGATCGCCACCACCTTTTTGCGGCCCTCGCGCTGCGAATATTCAAACGCGGCCTTCGCGATATTCATCGACGCCGTACGCGTGATGACCTTCAGGCTTTCCATTACGCCCGAAGCCACTTCGTGCTCGATTCCCGCATACAAATCTTCCGTGTTCTCGCGGAAGATCACCAGATCGATCGCCAGATCGGAAAACCTGGTCTTCAGCCCCGGCAGCATCCGCACCGGCCGGAAATTCACAAACAGGTTCAGCCGTTTCCGCAGCGCCACGTTGACGCTCGAATGCCCGCTCGCGATCGGCGTCCCGACGGGCCCCTTCAGGCCGACATGCGTCCGCGCCAATGATTCGAAAACCGCTTCCGGCAGGTAGTGCCCGGTGGCTTTTTCTGCCCCGACTCCTGCCTCAACTCTTTCCCATTCAACCGCAACTCCGGCCGCTTCCACCACTCGAGCGGTCGCGTCCGCGACCTCCGGACCGATCCCGTCGCCCGGAATTAAAGTAATCTTATGCGCCACGTATCGTAGTATACGAACCAGGGATTCCCGCTCGGTGCGGTCCCACCTTAATTCTGATACATCAATGTCCTTCCGACTCCGCACAGGCAAAGGCAAGCTCAAAATCGAGCACAGCATCCTGGAAAACCTGCGCCCGGTCCTCGACCGCCTGGTCCTCCGCGATGACATCCGCTCCATAATCCCTGGCGTCATCCGGCCCGTTCGCGACGCCAAAGGCCCCGTGAAAATCCGCATTACTGTCCCCACGCTGAACGGCTGGAAAGCCATCGCCCTCGCTAACGGCGCCCGTCAGGAGCTTTTCATCAGCACCGAAATGACCGAGCCGCAACTGACACAGGCGCTTCAGGAAGCTATCGAAGCCTGATATCCAGCGGTAGTCGATCAAACTGTCAGTACTGGCCGTTGTTTTCTGCAATTTTTATCGGTTACACTTTGCAGCAATATGCTTCGGACCTGGCTATCAGATTTCCGCAACCATCGTCTCACCCAGGCTTAAGACGTTCCATCCAATTCGCAGTGCGACTTGTTCAGGAATTCAACAGAGAGGCGTCAGGCACTCGACCCTCTCTGGCTCGCCACTCGAGGCGTAGATCTCGGTTTGGACACTATAAAGATCACGAGCGGCCCTGTGCCGTGCATAATAACCGGATGGCGGCGACTCCGGAACATTTTCCTGAACTGGCGGAAGACCCGCAGTTTCTCGCCGGCGAACGCGAAGTTGAACTTCACAGCGCCGAACTTAAAAAAGAGCTCACATTACCCAATCTGGTCTTCACGCAGGTGCTGTCGATTGTTGGCCTCGCGTGGATCGGAACCGCTGCAAAGCTGGGTTCTTCCCATCTTGTTTTCTGGCTCGCCGCGATCGTCTTCTTTTACGTTCCTTCCGCCCTGGTCGCCACACATCTGAATAACGAAATGCCCCTCGAAGGCGGCCTCTATCAGTGGGCCAAGCTTCGCTTCAGCGAAATGACGGGGTTTCTGGTGGCCTGCAACATGCTGCTTTACGTAATTGTTTTCCTGTCAGAGATGGGCCTGCTCGTAACGAACAATATTGCTTATGCGACAGGTCCCGCAGGCGCATGGATTGCCACCAGCAAAGTGACGATCCTGTCCGCTTCACTCGTCGTTACGGTGTTGCTGGTCGTTCTGGCGCGAGTGGGCCTGGCGATTGGGAAGTGGGTGCATGGCTTCGCCGGCTTCATGATCCTTTTTCTGTTCGCGGCCATGGCTTTTTTCGCCATTCCTCACTGGTTTGCGGGAAGGGTTGCGCTCCCGCCGCTTGCTCTCACCGTTCCCGCGTTCACGCTGCTGAATCTGAATCTGCTGAGCAAGATGGGCTTCGGCGCCCTTGGTGGCTTCGACACGCTGGCCGTCTTTGCCGGGGAGTGCCGGGGTTCCGGATCGAGCGGCGGCAATGGGGCCGCGGTTACCTTTCGTCGCTCGGTCTGGATTGCCACGCCCCTGATTGGCGGCGCCTTTGTTCTCGGAACCGCCTGCGTTCTTGTATTCGTTAAACCCGCTGACATCGACCTGATCTCTCCCATCACGCAGGTACTGAATCGCGGCATCCACGCCGCCGGCTACTCCGGCTCCGCAACTTCAATCGTCAGCGGATTTATCATGCTTACTCTCATCGGGCAGGCCGCTTTGAGTTTCAACTATGGCGCCCGGCTGCCTCTGGTCGCCGGCTGGGACCATCTGCTCCCCGGATGGTTCACGCGCCTGCACCCGAAGCATAAGACACCTGTGGGATCCATCGCCTGCATCGGCGTCACAATTTTCATTCTCGCCGTCGTCTCAAATGTTGGCGCAGGCAACCAGGAGGCCTACCAGATACTGCAGAATGCCAACGGAGTCGCGTACGGGCTAGCCTATCTCGTGATGTTTGCGATTCCTCTGATCGCAAAAGGAGAAAAGCCCCCGTTCTGGCTCCGGGCCGCGGCGCTGTCAGGTTTCGCGATGACCCTGCTGAATGTTGTTCTGTCTGTATTCCCTATAATTGACGTACCGAATCCTCTTGCCTTCGCTCTCAAGGTAGGGGGCGTGGTTATCGGTTTCAATCTTTTGGCAGCACTCTTTTACTGGCGGGCCGACCAGCGTCGCCGCCGAATGGAAGCTCTATGAACCGATCGCTCATCGCAGCCTTGCTTATCTCAGGCATGCCCCTCGCCGCGCAGTGGCTCGATTACCCGACACCGGGCCTTCCGCGGACTGCCGCCGGCAAACCGAATCTCACCGCTCCCCCGCCATGAACTGCCTCAGGCAAGCCCGATTTTTCCGGCTTGTGGGAGAAGAGCGCCGATAAGTTCTACAACAACATCGCGGCTGATCTGAAGCCGGGTGACGTTCTCCCATGGGCCCATGCAATCTACCAGCACCGCAAAAAGCAGTTTGGGCGGGAAAGTATGGAAACGCAGTGCCTCCCGGACGGCCCCGCAATTATCGCGACCCCCTACGTTGAGGCTCGCATCATACAAACGCCTTCCATGCTCGCGATGCTGGAAAGCGATCTGACGTACCGCCAGATCTTTATGGATGGGCGAAAGCTGGAAAAAGACCCGAACCCGACATGGATGGGTTACGCTGTGGGTCACTGGGAAGGCGACACCCTGGTTGTCGAAAGCAACGGCTACAAAGACCGCAGCTGGCTGGATGGCGACGGCCACCCCCACACTGAAGCGCTGCGCATCACCGAACGGTACCATCGTCCCGACTTCGGTCACATCGACCTGCAGGTCACAGTGGATGATCCCGGGACATTCACGAAGCCCTTCAGCGTCGCGATCAAAATGACCCTGCATGCCGACACCGAAATGCTGGAGTACGTGTGCGACAACGAAAAAGACAGAGCCCACATAGAGGCTGGTGTTCGGGCTGCCCCCGCCGCAGCGCCGGTTGTCGACGCAGGCACGCTGGCCAGATACGCCGGGGTCTACGAAGCGAAAGATGACGGCAAACTTGTGCCGGTGGAGATCATTGCCGAAGGCGGCGGTCTGCTCTGGAATTACAACGGTGAAGGGCGCCAGCGCCTCGAGCCTGTTTCTGAAAAAACCTGGTCGCTGGCGGGAAGGGTGATTGAATTTGAAGATTCCGGCAACGGCCCTGTCCAGCGCTTTCTCATCAAAGCCGTTGAAGACGAAATCCCCGCCGTGCGCCGGAAGTAATAATGCAGTTAATGCGCGTTGCGTGTCTTCTGTTATGGGCGGGAATCTCCTGGGGCGCCGCGTCAGGACCCACGGCCGCTGAGCTGAATGCGATTTATTTGCCCAGTGAAGCGCTTTACGTCAATCTGCATATCAACCCGGAACTGGCTTTCGAAGAGAAACAAACCGCTGCGCAACTCGCCTCTCGCCTGACGGCATTCGGCTTCGAAGTCACTACCGGCGTGGGTGGGACCGGCGTTGTCGGCATCCTGAAAAACGGCGCCGGACCGGTCGTGATGCTGCGCACTGAACTCGACGCGTTACCGGTTACGGAGCAGACCGGCTTATCGTTCGCCAGTAAGAAACCGGGCGTGATGCACGCTTGCGGACACGATCTCCACATGGCAGCCTGGTCCGGCACGGCGCAGTGGATGTCACAGCATCGCGACCGCTGGCACGGCACTCTGATGCTCATCGGCCAGCCCGCTGAAGAAACCGGCGCCGGCGCAACCGCCATGCTGAAAGACGGCCTGTTCACTCGCTTTCCGAAGCCTGAATACGCGATTGCGCTGCACGATGACGACACGCTGCCCGCTGGCGTGATCGGCTATCACGCCGGGTTCTTCCGCGCCGCCGCCGACATGCTGACCGTTACCATCTTTGGGCGCGGCGGTCATGGCGCCATGCCACAGAACACGGTGGACCCGATTGTGATCGCGGCGCGCACCATCCTCGCCTGGCAGACCATCATCTCTCGCGAAAACGATCCGCAGAGTCCGGCGGTGCTCACAGTAGGCGCTATTCAGGGCGGCACGAAAAACAACATTATTCCGGATCACGTGCAGCTTCTCTTGTCCGTGCGGACATTCGATCCGGAAGTTCGCAAGCGCGTTCTTGAAGCCGTAGCCCGGATCGCCAAAGCCGAAGCTGCCGCCTCGAACGCGCCGCGTGAACCCTCGATCGAACCCACGGCTGGCATGAACCATGTGGAAGCGGTGTTCAACGATGCCGATCTGACGGCCCGGCTGGCAACGGCGCTAAAGAGCGCCATGCCTGCGGGCACCGTCGTCGAGATGCCGGCCAAAATGACTTCGGAAGATTTTTCTGAGTATGGCAGGGCGGGCGTGAAAGCCGTGCTGCTGCATATCGGCGCGGTCGATCCTGCAAAGCTTGCAGAAGCCCGCAAAACTGGCATCCCCGTGCCGGCCCCGCATTCGCCCCAGTGGGCACCAGTCAAAGAAATTACTATCAAAGCCGCCATCCACGCAGAAACTCTGGCGCTCCTCGACCTTCTTCATTAAGCCAGTGAATCAGCCTTGTACACCCCAGTCCTACAACTATGGCCCATTACCTTTTGCGTCTGATCGTGAAACACTCATGATGCGGTGCGCGCTTTGTGTATTAAACAGTCCGCTTAAGCACCATCCTGAGTTGATCAGACCCCAGTCTTAACAGAATTCGGACGCAGAGCCGAAACAATCGGAGGAAGTTTTTGATGCGCAGAATTGCAGATCGAATCGCGACGCTATGCAGCGCCGTGATTCTGGCGGGCGGCAGCCTTTTCGCCCAGACAGTCAGTATTTCGCCAGGGTACGTAAATCTTCCTCTCGGCGGGACACAACAGTACACGGCAACCGCGACCGGGCTTTCCCCCGCCACCGTAAAGTGGAGCGTTACGGCTGGCGGCGGCACGATCACCCAGACGGGCCTCTACACGGCGCCGGCTACGCTGCCCAAAGTCTCGGTCCTCGTCATCGCGACTTCGACCGCGAACAAGAATATTTCGGCTGCAGTCTATGTCAATCCCGAAGGTTCTGGACCGACGATTCTCGCGATCTCGCCGAACCCGCTCCCGGTCGGCAACGACACGCTTACCATCACGGCAAGTGCAACCACGCCTTTTATCAAGAACGCCGCTGTGGTGTGCAACGGCGCTTCGCTGCCTACAAAATTTGTTTCCGCCACTTCGGTCACTGTGTCGGATTACGTGGGCGCAAGTCCGGGAACTGTCACTTGCTACGTCAATAATCCCGGCACCTGGCAGAGCAATTCGCTGACGGTATCGGTAAAAGGTTCCGGCGGCACCGGAGGTGGCACGCCTGCGCCTGTCGTCTCTCCTGCCACTGCCACCGTCGCGCTCGCCGGCACACTCCAGTTCTCAGCAAGTAACGTGACAACCTGGAGCGCCGCCGCCGGGACTATAACTTCCGCCGGTCTTTATACGGCGCCCTCGTCCACCACTTCGACCGGAACAGACACAGTCACCGCCACAGGCCCGGGCGGCACGAGCACGCCACGGTTACCCTCGTCCCGGCAATCGTCATTTCTCCTGCGACCGCCACCCTCACGCTCGGCAGCACACTGCAGTTCACAGCGAGCAATGTAACCACCTGGAGCGCGAAATCCGGCTCCGTCACCGCGTCCGGCCTCTACACTGCGCCCACCGCGATGACAGTTTCTGGTACCGATACCGTGACGGCCACAGGCCCTGGCGGCAAGGGTACCGCAGTCGTTATTCTGCAGAACTACCCGGCCCCGGTCGTCACGTCCCTGAGTCCTTTCCGCGTTGGCGCTTGGATCCTTCACCGCGACCGTCACAGGTACCGGCTTTACGGCGCTGTCGACAGCCACGCTGGGCGGCACGCCACTCATCGTGACCGGCGCGACCGCTACGTCGCTCGCGGTTTCCGGCTTTGCCGCCACGACCGGGACTGTAAATCTGATCGTCTCCAATGGCTCGGCGGCCTCCACGCCGTTGCCCGTGCAGGTCGGCACTACGGGCGCTCAGGTGTCGGCTGCCGCGGCACACCGTTTCCTCGAGCAGGCCGCGTTTGGACCTACGCCCTCGGATGCGGCCAGCGTCCAGGCGCTCGGCTTTCAGGGCTGGCTCAGCCAGCAGTTCGCCATGGCGCCGGTTTCAAACTACAATGCCGAAGCCGCCAGCAGCCAGGGAGGTTTGGCCACCCAGTTCCTCGCCAACGCCGTTACGAATCCCGACCAGTTGCGTCAGAAAGTTGCTTTCGCACTGAGCCAGATCTTTGTCACTTCGATCAACAAGGACATCTGGAACGGCACCATGATTCCTTACGAGCAGATGCTGATGGCGGATTCGTTCACCAATTATCGCCAAATCATGGGAGACGTAACCTTGGCCCCCGCGATGGGTCAGTTTCTCGATATGGCCAACAACGCCATTGGGAATCCGGCGACTGGCACTATTGCCAACCAGAATTACGCCCGGGAAGTCATGCAGTTATTCACCATCGGCACAACCATGCTCAACACGGATGGCTCGCCCCAACTGGACAGCAACAACCTGCCCCTCCCGACTTACCTTCAGCCCGTCATCGCCGAAACAGCGCGTGTGTTCACCGGCTACACGTATCTGCCGACCAGCGGAAGTGTGGAGTGGAACGACTACATCAATCCCGCCGGACCGATGGTGCCCTTTGTCGCGGAGCATGATGGTGGTTCCAAACTGCTGCTGAACGGCTATACGGAAGCTGCCGGGCTCTCTCCGCAGCAGGACGTCAGCAATGCGCTCGACAACATTTTTAATCACCCCAACGTCGGGCCTTTTGTCGGCAAGCTTCTGATCCAGTACCTCGTCAAAAGCAATCCGAGTCCGGCATACGTGAAGCGCGTCGCCGCAGCCTTTGCCAACAATGGCATTGGTGTTCGCGGTGATATGCAGGCCGTTATCACCGCCATCCTGCTTGACCCCGAGGCTCGCGCCAATGACAACGGCGGCAGCGACCAGCCCACCGATGGTCACCTCCAGGAGCCCGCCCTGTTCATCGCTGGCATGTTCCGCGCTTTTGGCGGCACCATGTCGAACCAGAACTATTTCGGCTACGATTTGTACAATCTGAGGCAGGATATCTACAACGCGCCGAGCGTCTTCAACTATTACTCGCCCACGTTCGTTCCCCCCGGCAGCACGCTGCTCGGCCCCGAGTTCCAGATCCTGACGCCGGACGCGGCGGTGTACCGCGCCAATATGGTGGCGAATCTCTTTTTCTCCTGGAGCAATCCGGTTCTGAATTACGGGCCCGGGACCAACATCGATCTAACGCCTTACGTCGCGCTGGCCGCCAATCCGGCGACATTAGTTGCGGCGCTCGACCTGACACTGACGCGCGGCACAATGCCCGCGCAGATGAAAACAGCCATCGTGACCGCAGTCACCAACGATACGAACGGCAATCTGTCGCGCGTCGAAACGGGCGCCTGGCTGATTCTCAGTTCCAGTTATTACAACGTGTGGCACTAATCGCGCAGCACAGGAAAAAAGGAGATCACAGAAAATGTTAATTCGTTCAAGGCGTGACTTTCTGCGGGACGCGATCCGCTCGGTGTCCGCGATCGGGGCTCTGGGGGCCCTTTCAAAGTTCGGTGAGATGAATGCAATGGCCGCCGGCGGCTCAGGCTATCAGGCCCTGGTCTGCATTTTTCTTTCGGGTGGCAATGACGGCCACAACACCGTTATCCCCATAACAACCGCGCAGCAGAGCTTCAGTCTCTATCAGAATGCACGCGGTGCCCTGGGCCTTTCGCAGGCATCTCTGCTGCCCATCAACAACGGCAGCGATGTTTACGGACTTCATCCCATGCTGCCCGAAATTCAGGGTCTCTACAACGCCGGTCACGCGGCCGTGCTGGCAAACGTCGGCATGCTCGTCGAACCCATCGATCGCGTGGCGTACAACACCAACAACAGCTCCATCCTGCCCAACGCGCTGTTCTCTCACTCCGACCAGGCTGGCCAGTGGCAGACCTCGATCCCCACCGGTCTTGGCAACACGGGCTGGGGCGGCCGTATCGCGGACCTCATGCAGTCTTCGAACGCCGGCTCCACCTTCCCCGCCATGACTTCGACCAATGGTTCGAGTCTGTTTCTTACGGGCCAGCAATCGTTTGCCGCGAACGTTCCGGCAAGTTCCGCCACACCGCTTAACTACGGCAACTCCGCCCGGCAGGCAGGGCTCCAGCAGTTGCTCACGTTCGATAACGGCCTCCAACTCGTACAGGCCGCCAACGCCACTATGGGCCGCGGCCAGAGCTACGCCAATGCATTAGGTGGTGCGCTCGCCAGCGCCACGCTCGCGACGCAATTCCCCGCAGGCAATCCGCTCGCTTCGCAATTGCAGACTGTCGCCCGTATCATCAAGGTGCTCAGCACGCTGGGTCTGTTGCGGCAGATCTTCTTCTGTGAACTCGATGGCTTCGATACGCACAGCGGCCAGCTCCCCATTCAGAGCGCGCTGCTCCAGCAACTCAGCCAGGCCGTCCTCGCGTTCTATCAGGCCACGCAGGAACTGGGCGTCGATCAGAACGTCACGACTTTCACCGCATCCGAATTCGGCCGCTCGCTGGTTCCGAACAGCACTGGCAGCGATCATGCCTGGGGCAATCACCACTTCGTAATCGGTACCGGTGTGAAGGGTGGCCAGTTCTTCGGCCAGTTCCCGTCTCTCGCGCTCGGCAGCAATTACGACGCAACCGGCACTGGCACCCTGATTCCAACAACTTCAGTGGATCAGTATGGCGCGACGCTGGCGCAATGGTTCGGCGTAGGTGCGGCCAGCCTGCCTGCTATCTTCCCGAACATCGGCAACTTCCCGTCGTCGAACATCGGAATTCTGGGGTAACGAGTGGGGCAGGCCCCCCGGCCTGCGCCGGACCCCCGGTCCGGCTTTACGGGGAGCAGGACACTAGCGCTTCAGCGGATCTTCAATCCAGGGCGGCGTCGCGTCGATGAGTTTCGCGAGATCGGGCTCGATCTCCTCGATGCGCTGCTTCATCTCCCATGCAATCTCGCGATAGCTGAAGTGCCCCTTCACGCCGCTGCGGACGCGCGAGATGTATTCCACTTCGGCGAAATCCATCTTGAACAGAAAACGCGACCGCGCGCCGAACGGCAATAGGTACTGGCGCGCGGGTTCGGGGAGTGACTGCATCGTGGCCAGCGCGGCATCCATGGCCGCGCGATATTCCGTCTCGGTTCCCGACTTACGGAATAAGTCCGGAACGTCATAGCCGTGCCTGCCGCTGTAAGCCTGCCTGTACTGATGGCACCGGCGATGACGATGCATATCACGGTAAGCCCCGATGTCGATCAGCATGTCGAAGCAATACTGGCCTCCACGAAAGCCACGCAGCAGATCGTCGCGGCTGCCGCGCGAGCGAGTTGCGACTTCCACTACCTCGATCTTCTTTGCCTGACTCCACGCGCGCGCAGCTTCATAGAGCGCACGGAACGAGTGCTCGCAGACGGGATAGAGAAGCGTCGCTGCAATCTCGGTGAGCGTGTCGTTCGGCTTGAGAAGGTCGACGCGCTGGACTTCCCCTGCGGGCACCGGCAAATTCTGCTTCGCCCATAGTTCCAGATCCGCACGCGACTGGCGCTGGTGTTCGTCCGCCTCCGCATGCCGCGCCAACGTCGGCGCCAGCGGTTCAGCTTGCCCTTCATCCCACAGGCAGACCGGAGGCTCGGCACACGCCTGCGACATCTCTTCGCCTAACTCCCGAACTTCCGCGAACTCCGAAATGCGCAGCCGCTTGATCTGTTTCTCCAGCGTCCGAATGCTGGTCACCTGACCGACATTCGTGGGCACCGCCCAGAACAGCAGATAACGCGCCACGTCAAACGCTCGCGCTGTAATGTTGCGTGAATACGCGTCGGGCTTCATCGAATCAGGGCGGGGAAGCTGTCCCGTCAGGTATTCGTTTACGCGCCCGTGAATCGATGTGTAAGCGCGCAGCAGCGCTTCCCCGGCGCTTTGGAAACGCTCCGCATCCGGTCCCGAAAGTTCCGGCGGCGCTATGAACCCCGCCCTGGAAAAATCCTGATACCGCGAAGATTTCGCCTGCCCGTCCCAAAGCGTTTCGTCTTCGATCTCGCTCGCTGCCAGTTCGCTGATGCCTTCGAAACACAGCACCGTGTGACCAAGGTCCGCAATCGATTGGTGCCCGTACTGGAAGTAAAAGCTCTCGAGAAAATTCTGCGAGTTATGCGAGCGCACCCAGTCGACAGATTGCCGGATCGAATCCGCCGAGCGGCTGTAACGCGCCAGAGCATAAGCGCTTTTCTCCGGCGGCATCGGAGCAAGGGTGATAACTCTTTTGGTCAAACGGTTATCATAGCGTTTGCTCGTAAGAATCAAGAGACTTCACAGAGATGCAATGGTTCCGCGCTACGCCCACGGGCCGCTCGAAGACGCGGGCATGGATCTGCACAGCGTGGAATCGGTCACGCTGGGGCCAGGCGAAACGAAACTGATTGCGACCGGCCTTGCGATTGAACTGCCTGCGGGCTACGAGGCGCAGATCCGCCCGCGCAGCGGCCTCGCCCTGAAGTATTCGATCACCCTGCCGAACAGTCCCGCGACAATCGATCCTGGCTATCGCGGCGAAATCAAGGTCATCCTCCTCAATCTCGGGAAGGAACCGTTTCAGGTCGCCCCAGGTGAACGTATCGCGCAAATGGTGATCGCAAAGTACGAAGCGATCGAGTGGGAAGAGGGCGACCTCGCCGACTCCATTCGCGGCGGCGGCGGTTTCGGCTCTTCCGGCCGCTGAATTCTACTTCACCTGTTCCAGCACCATCTGCGGCACTTTCTTCTCGGGCGCTTTTTCCACCGGCTTCGGACTCTCAGCATGATAGCCGCTGAGGCGCGGCGGACGTGCATCCGGCTCCAGCAGCAGCACCTTACGATCCGGATAATAAGCCAGCAGCTTCCTGTCTTCGGCATCGCCCAGATCGCGCGCCCACACAACGCGGGCCCCATCGATATCGGCCGCGTTGTAGACCCACTCGTCCTGGAATATGTGCTGAGGCCAGTAGCGCACGAGCACCAGTAACTTGCCAGGCGCAGCCGCGAGTTGGCGCGCCACATCCCTCCGCCGTTCGGCCGTACGGTCCGTGCCCGACGCATAAACCGCATACAGAAGAATGAACTGCGCGCAACAGAGGAAAATCAGAGCACGTGCAGCCGCGGTCCCGCCCGCGTAGCGGCCAAGGCGTCGCAAGCCCTCCACGCTCACCAGAACGAACATACACGTAAGCGACGCAATGTAGTGCGCAAGGAACAGTGGATAGAAATTTGTTCCCAGTGCGAACAGCAGCAGCGTGAGCGCAATCCAGACGTCACGATAATTTCTGATGCTGACAAGAAAAACCAGCACCGCAATATACAGCGGCGGATAAAATAAGAAGCGATAGAAGCGGACCCGGTATACCAGCCGCTGAAGGTATGTGGCGGCTGTATCGAACTCCCGTGCACGAAAAGCCCGCTGCATTTTGTAATCGAGATCCTGCTCGCGAGTCAATTGCTGGTGCGGCGCAGGATGCGGTTGAAACGTGAATGACGTCGGAACGCCGTATTCATACTGGCTGAGCGCATAGGGCAGCGTTAGCCAGTTACCGGTGACCTGCTTGTTCTGGATGAGTATCAGCCCGACGGCGGGCACACACACCAACGCTGCGGCCGCTACCGGCTTCACGACCGTTCTGAAATCCGGCAGCAGAAACAAAATCACGCTCACCAGCAGAAACACCGATTCGAACGGACGGCTGAGCAGATGCATGCCGAGGCCCAGCCCAAGCACGAGGCCATATCGCATCGACCGCGCGCGCAAAAGCCGAGGCAGTGCGCCAAACACAAGACACCCGGCGACAGCCGAGTAAGCGCCTCCCCAATAGCCGTTTGTCCACTGGCTGAGCGGCCCGAATTCGAAGACCGCCAGTATGCCTCCGACCAGTGCCCATGCCGGTGTCGTCCAGCCTCGCAGCATCCAGTAACAGAGTGCGCAGAATGCGGCCATACAGACCAGCACTCCTGCCCACGGTGTGCCGAATAAGATCCGCCCCAATGCCAACGCCAATCCCTGTCCCAACGGATAAATCGAACTGTATGTCGGCCGCTGCAGCACGAAGAATGTTTCGAAGAATTGCGGCAGAGCGTGGGGCGGATTGGCAAAGCGGAAGTGGCGAAGAGTGTCCGCAACCAGCAGATGGCTGAACTCGTCGTAAACATCGGGCACCGGCGCCGGATGCTGCGCCAACAGGATGAGCCGCAGACCGAGAGGCAACATCGCGAGCGCCACCATGCAGAGGAGCGTTCGCTGTGCCATCCGGTTCAGAAAGGGTGCTATCCAGTACCGCCCCAACAATGCCACAATCACCAGAAATGCAGCCAGCGCAAGTACAATGATGCCGGTGGCCGAGAGGCCGAATGGATTAGAAGGGATCAGTTCTGTCGCTAGCTTAACCCACTGTTTTGTTCGTCTCGGGCAGTCTGGCAACATTCCTGCATGCGGAGGTATGTGTTGAAAAACGCCGAATCGCTTTTGTCGATACTACTCCTCTGCGGGGCCGCTCTTGCGCAGGAAGCAGCCGTCTTCCCACCTGCGCCGATCGCGGACGGCAGCGAAGCCGTTTTTCGTTCCGATACCAGGCTGGTTGAAGTCCACGCTACAGTCACCGACCAGAATGGGCAGTTGCTGACCAACCTTCCGAAAAGCGCGTTTAAAATTTCCGAGAACGACGTTCCGCAGGAAATCAAGGTTTTCAAGCGGGAAGATGCGCCGGTTTCTCTAGGCCTCATTATCGACAACAGCGCCAGCATGCTTGTGCGCCGCGACCAGGTTAACGCCGCTGCCTTGAAGCTGGTCCAGGCGTCGAATAAAGAGGATGAAGTCTTCGTGATGACCTTCAACGATAAAATCGCGCTCGTTCAGGACTTCACGCACAACATATCGCAGCTCGAAAAGTCGCTGAAAAAAATCGAATCGACGGGCGCTACCGCGATGCGCGACGCACTGTCGCTGGGCCTCGAACACATGAAGCGGCTCGCCAGGAATGACAAGAAAGTCCTCCTCGTTGTCACGGACGGCGAAGACAACAGCAGCTTCGAAGATCTCGCGAAGGTTGTCCGTCAGGCCCAGCAGGATGGCATTCTCATTTATGCGATCGGCTTGCTCACAGACGAAACGGAGCGTTCAGCTACCGTCGCGAAGCACGACCTCGATACCCTGACCGTTGCCACTGGCGGCGAAGTGTTTTATCCGAAGGACCTCTCCGAAGTCAACGGTATCGCGGAACACGTCGCGAAGGACCTGCGCAATCAGTACACGATCGCCTACAATCCCATCAACCAGGCGCAGGACGGCACTTTCCGCCGCATCAAACTCACGGTGGACGTACCCGGCGCGAAGGTACAGACGCGCAGCGGTTATTTCGCCGACGCCTCGAAATGACTCCGGTTTTACTATGGAGTCTTGAAGTCACTCTCTCCTGAAATTCTCATTCACATTGCAAAAGAACTGCACGTCCCGCTGAAGGGGCTCACTGCGGTCATCGAACTCCTGGACGAAGGCGGGACGGTTCCGTTCATCGCACGCTACCGAAAAGAAGCCACCGGTAACCTCGACGAAGTCCAGATCCGCGCCATCGAAGAAAAGCTGGCGTATTTCCGCGAACTCGCTGACCGCCGCGAAATGGTCCTGCGCACCATTGAAGAGCAGGGCAAGCTAACGCCGGAGTTGCGCGCCCGCATCGAGGCCACGCTGGACAAAAGCGAGCTCGAAGACCTCTATCTGCCGTACAAGCCGAAGCGGCGTACGAAGGCAACGATCGCGCGGGACAAGGGCCTCGAGCCGCTGGCCCTTTACATCTGGGCGCAGGAACCGCAGTCCTCGTCGTTAGCTGAACTCGCCGCCACCTTCATCAGCGCCGAAAAAGGCGTAGCCACCATCGAGGAAGCGCTTGAGGGGGCACGCCACATCGTCGCCGAAATGATCAGCGAGAATGCCGACTTCCGCAAAGCTCTGCGCAAAATGATGTTCGACGACGGCGTCGTGGTCAGCCACAAAGCGGCCACCGCCGAAGGCGCGCCTGACAAAGACGAGCAGGGCAAGTTCCGCATGTATTACGACTACCGCGAGCCCGTCAGCAAAATCCCGTCTCACCGCATGCTCGCGATTCGCCGCGGAGAAAACGAAGAGGTCCTGTACTTCGGTATCGAACTCGAACCGGAACGCCCGCTCGCTTATCTCAAAGCCCGGATTCTCAAAACGCCCGGTGACTGGACGCCTCAGCTCGAACAGGCTATACAGGACTGCTGGAAGCGCCTGCTCAACCTCTCCATCCAGTCTGACATTCGCCTGGAGCTGAAGCAGCAGGCCGACCTCGAAGCCATCAAAGTCTTTCGCGAGAACCTCGCGAACCTGCTGCTCGCCGCGCCCGCCGGCCAGATGAGCGTGCTCGCCCTCGATCCCGGCATCCGTACCGGCTGCAAAGTCGCGGTCGTCGATGAAACCGGAAAATTCCTCGAAGACAAAGTCATCTACCCGCACCAGCCGAAGAACGATCACATCGGCTCCGCGCGCATCCTGAAAGAACTCATCGCGAAACACAACGTGCGAGCCATCGCCATCGGCAACGGCACTGCTTCCCGTGAGACCGAATCCTTCGTGCGCGATTTTCTGGCTAAGGAAAGCCTCGCCTCCGTCTTCGTCGTCACCGTCAACGAATCCGGCGCTTCCATCTATTCCGCTTCCGACATCGCCCGCCAGGAGTTTCCCGATCTCGATCTCACCGTCCGTGGTGCCATCTCCATCGCGCGCCGTTTACAGGACCCGCTCGCCGAGTTAGTCAAGATCGATCCCAAGTCGATCGGCGTCGGCCAGTATCAGCACGACGTCGATCAGACGCAACTCCAGCGTTCGCTCGAAACCGTGATAGAGAGCTGTGTGAACCGCGTCGGCGTCGATCTCAACACCGCCTCGTGGGCGCTGTTGCGTTACGTCGCAGGGATCACCGAGCGCACCGCGCAGAAGATCGTCGAGTTCCGCAATGAGCGTGGCAAGTTTCGCTCCCGCGTCGAAGTCAATGCCGTGTCCGGCATCGGCCCGAAGACCTTCGAACAGGCCGCTGGATTTCTGCGCATTCGCGGCGGCGAAAACCCCCTCGATTCCACAGCCGTGCATCCCGAGTCCTACCCCGTCGTCCAGGAGATTGCGAAGTCGCTCGGTCTTTCCATCGAAGACCTGATTCGCAATCCTGAACTGCTCGCGAACATCAAACGCGAAGGCCTTACCGCCGGCGTCTATACTTTCAACGACATTGTCGAGGAACTGAAGAAGCCCGGCCGCGACCCGCGCGAGAAGTTCGTCGCCCCTGAGTTCAACGATGCCGTGCGGGAAATTAATGACCTCAAACCCGGCATGGCGCTAGAAGGCGTGGTCACCAACGTCACCAAGTTCGGCGCGTTTGTCGATATCGGCGTCCATCAGGATGGCCTCGTCCACATCAGCGAACTCGCCGACCGCTACGTGAAAGACCCCAACGATGTCGTTAAAGTCGGCCAGATCGTCAAGGTCACCGTGCTCAATGCCGACGCGAAGGTGAAGCGCATTGCCCTGTCGATGAAGACCGCCCGGCCTGCGGGGAAACAGGAAGCCCGTCCCAAACCACCGGTGGTTGAAAAACTAAAACTGGAAGACAAGATCGCGTCACTCGCCGACCGCTGGAAAACTCGCTAGCGAGCCTTCATTCCGAACCACGACAGTGAGTACGTACATAGTGGGATTCTTGTCGTTTCTGGCAGAATATTTCTCGCGAGATGCGTTTGCTCCAATGTTCACAGGCCTTCGGAGGGCTTGTTGACAGTTCCCAACTTTCGCGAATGTGGCCGAGCCGCGACCGCCAGGGAGCGGACCTAGCATGGTGTCACGGAGCTTGTTTGGTTCCGGCTACGCCGGCCCAGGGAGTGGCTGTGCCAGCCTGACCGAAAACATCGCTACAGCCCCCTAGCGACAGCCGTAGCAGGCGTGATTGTAAGATAGATTACATCAGCCACACAATAACATCTTTAGCGGACCGCACCGCGTCCTTCACTGGACGTGTAGTCGAAGTGCGGCATGCGCCCTCACCGCCCAAAAAGGTCGAGTACCTGCCCGCGCTAACCGGCCTGCGGTTCGTTCTTGGGCTCTGGGTGATCCTGCATCACCTCACAGGCGACCGCATGCTCCTCGACCAATGGAACCGCTCTCTGCCCATAGCCGCGCAGAGTCTCATGCGCGGCGGCTATCTCGCCGTGCAGTCGTTCTTTCTGCTCTCTGGTTTTGTGCTGATGCAGAGTTACGCAAACACCAGATGGAACCGGCAGACTCTCACAAAGTTTGCCATCGCACGCGTTGCGCGAATCTATCCGGCCTATCTTCTCAGCCTCGCCATCATCTCGTGGTTTGTTTTCGAGTTCATGCTGAAGCCGGGGCGCAGCATATCGCAGAAACTGAGTGTGCTCAGCGATTACGCCTTCGTGCTGCAGGGCTGGCGCGATTCGCTGGGCGTCGGCTGGAACACTCCCGCGTGGTCTCTCTCCTGCGAGTTTTTTTTCTATCTGTGTTTCCCGTTCCTGCTGATCTGGCTCGGGCGCGGTGGCCTGCCGAAAGTTTGTCTTGCGCTTGCCGCGTGCCTGGTCGTTCCGATCATGCTGGCTCACGGCGGCGTCCCACCGTTCTGGAAGCCCATCCATCATCTGGCGGACTTCGTCGCCGGTATCGCCGCCGCCCGTCTGTATTCGGCTATTTCGAACTCCGGCCGGTCGTTCCGGCGTTTCGGGTTCTGGCTTTCTGCCGCTGCATTAGCCGCGGGTGCGGCCTTCATTATTTATCCGCGGGTGCTCGACGGAACCCTGATGAATCTGAATACGGTCCTCCGGCCCATCAACGCTGCGTTGCTGATTGGCCTCGCCACTGGCGGCGGCTTCATCGTGCGGCTGCTTTCCACGGGGGTAGCTGGCTATCTGGGGAAGGTGAGTTACTCGATGTACATCCTTCACATCCCTCTGCTGTGGTGGTTCAGCCAGTACACGACGTATCGCTATGGCTCCGCGGCTCCTGGCTGGATTGGCTTCACGTTCGTGGCGATCGTCATCGGTATCTCGATCGCAGCCTACGAATACGTGGAAGCGCCCGCCAACCTCTGGATTCGCGACTGGAGCGCCGGTCGTCTTCAAGCGCGTCCGCCCCGGGCGCTGCGCGCTGCCGCCTGATTTCACGCGGCGGGAAATTGCGCAAAGGTCAAAATGTGACCGGCCGGATCTTTGACCGTGAATTCCTTCGAGCCATAGAAAGTAGAGTGCACCGGCGCAACAACCTCCACGCCCTGCATCGCTGCCAGCGCGGCGTCCAGATCGTCCACTTCGAAAAACAGAAAGCTTGACCCGCGGGTCGGCATGGCATCGCCCAGTTCCTTCTGCAGGCTGCTGTAGCTCCCGTACATCAGTTCAACAGGACCTTTCTCCAACGCCGCAAAAGCAAGGTTGTCCCCCTCGGGCACTTCCGCGGTCGCCTTGAATTCCATTCGCTCCACCCAGAACTTCACGCAGGAAGCTACGTCGTCGGTGTAAAGATTTGGGGTCATTCTTTTGATCTGCATTCTTTTTTCTCCTTGTACCAGGTACTAGTCTAATTTAGACTAGTAACGGAATAAGCGGATGTCAAGAGAAAAACTGACCACCCCCGATCTCGTTCTCCTGAGTCTTCTCGCAGAGAAGCCTCTGCACGGCTATCAGGCCAACGCATTGCTGGAATTCCGCAAAGTACGCGACTGGGCCGGCGTCTCGCGCCCGCAGGTTTATTACTCTCTGGAAAAACTTGCTGACCGTGGTTTGATTCGCGCTTCGCAATCTTCCGGAGAAACCAGCGGCGGTCCGGAACGCAATATCTTCGAGACCACAGCACGCGGACGGGTCGCTCTTTCCGATGCTCTGGAACGTGACGACTGGGCGGAGCAAAGCGATCGCCCTACGTTCCTCACCTGGCTCGGTTTGTCATGGCAGTGCCGCCCTGGCGTTTTTGAGAAGCAACTCGAACACCGTCAAGCCTTCCTCGAACGGCAACTTTCAGAAAAGCGGGAAACACTGGAAGCCGTCCGCAAAGAAGTTGGTCACCCATTCCACGAAGCGGTCTGGATGTTGAGTCTGACCCTTGACCAACTGCGAACCGAACTGCGTTGGATCAAGAGGCTGCAGCGCGAGTCGCCGCTTCGCGCCTCTGCGCGCAATTCCGACTATCAGGGAAAAAAGAAATGAACTACGCTTTGGCCGCTTGGCCGGTGAACGCCCGATCCGCGTCTTCCGCTGTTTTAAACATCGGAAGTACTGTATTGACCTTCGTGATCTCCAACAAGACATCAATCCGGGGACTGGTACCGGTCAACGCGAACTTATGTCCCGATCGTTGCGTGTGCGCCCAATGACTCAGGATGGTTCCGAGGCCGGCCGAATCGATGTAAGGCACCTCACTCACGTCGATCACGGTATCCACACTGCCGATCTCCCGCAGATTTTGCTGCAGAATAAATAGCGTTGTAAGCGTCAAAGGGCCGCTGAGCCGGAGTATCGTGGTCGTACCTGTTGCGCCGAGTTCGCGCGCCACTTCCATCTGTTCCATTCAAAGGATTTTAATACTATCCTCAGCCGCTCTGGAACCTACCAGCACATAATTCACCGAACTGTCATGATAGGTGCCCGGGCGCCGCCGCTCCAATCGTCAGCGAAGAGACCCATCCGCACTTGCAAACCTCAACCTTCGCCCCCAGCGCGGAGACCATCGCATTTACAACTCCTGTAACCCCAGGCGTGAGCGCGGGAAAACCCCCTTGTACAATCAAACGAATGTCCATGGTTATCGTTGGCTCAGTCGCGTACGATGGGGTCGAAACCCCGCACGGAAAAGTTGACCGCATGCTCGGTGGCGCATGCACTTACATCGCTCTTTCCGCCAGTTTTTTTACCCAGCCGAAGATTGTCGCCGTTGTTGGTGAAGACTTCGATCAGAAAGATATCGATCTGCTCGCCTCGCGCGGCATCGACCTTGCCGGACTCGAACGTGTCCCCGGCAAAACGTTCTTCTGGTCCGGTGTTTATTCGCAGGATATGAACGATCGCGAGACGCTCACCACGGAGCTCAACGTCTTCGCCGACTTCAATCCCAAACTCCCCGAGTCTTATAAGTCCGCTCCTTATCTGCTGCTCGGCAACATCCAGCCCGGTCTGCAGCGCGCGGTGAAGTCGCAGATGAACGGCGCACAGAAGCTGGTCGGCGGCGACACCATGAATTACTGGATCGCTGATTTCCGCGAAGAACTCCTCAAGACTATCGCCGAATGGGACTTCCTCCTGATCAACGATTCCGAAGCCCGCATGCTCTCCGGCGAGAACAACCTCCGCAAAGCCGCCGCCAAAATCATCGGCATGGGCCCGCGCATTCTCGTGATCAAGCGCGGCGAACACGGCGCCATTCTCTGGCATGGCGACCAGCACTTCATGGTGCCCGGCTATCTGCTCGACGATGTCTTCGATCCCACCGGCGCGGGCGACTGCTTTGCCGGCGGTTTCATGGGTTCGCTGGCCGGCGCTGGTATCGACCTGCGGTCGAAGGATGTGGACGCGAACGAACTGCGGCGCGCCGTGATCTACGGTTCCGTGATGGGCAGCTTCTGTTGCGAGCGCTTCGGTGTGGAACGGTTCCGCACTCTGACCCGCCAGGAGATCGATGCCCGCTTCCAGGAATTCAAAGAATTCACGTCCTTCTAGGGACAGAGGCACTAACGACGCCGGCGCTTTCACCGTCGCTTTAGCCTGGCTTTGCAGCGCGGCCGTGATGGCCGCGTCCGTCGCATATTTCTACAAGACCGGCAGCACTCTCTACTCGGGCGATGCGGAGGCGCATCTCGATATCGCGCGCCGCATCGTCGATTCCCGCACGCCCGGCTGGTCGCAGATCGGCACCACGTGGCTCCCTCTGCCGCACCTGCTGATGATTCCGCTCGTCAGAAACACTCAGCTCTGGACCTCAGGCCTAGCGGGTGCCATCACTGCTGCCTCCGCCATGACCGTTGCCGTCACATTCCTTTTTGCGTCGGTCCAGCGCATCTTCGCCAGCACCGCTGCATCAATCGCAGCCGCCGCTGTGTTCCTGCTCAACCCCAATACGCTTTATCTGGGCTCGGTCCCGATGACCGAGCCTTTCTTCTTTGCAGCTCTCTTCGCCATGCTTTATTTCACTGTGCGTTTCAGTGAAACGCGCGGCTGGCTATCGCTCACAGGCGCTGCGCTCGCTGCCTTGGCGGGTACCCTTACGCGTTACGAAGCCTGGTTCCTCTTGCCCTTTGCTGCGATCTTCATCCTGCTTTCCGGCGGCAGAAGACGCTGGGCCGCCGCGGGCGCCTTCGGCCTCATCGCCGGCGCCGGCCCCGCCCTCTGGCTCGCACACAACCGCTGGTACTTTGGAGATCCTCTCTACTTCTATCGCGGCGCCTGGTCAGCGCTCGCCATTCAAGGCAAGACATCGTACCCAGGCAAGGGCGACTGGCGCGTTGCATGGCAATATTTTTTTGAAGCCGGCAGACTCCTTGCCGGATGGCCGGCGCTGCTGCTGGGTGCGGCGGGTGTGCTCACCGCGGTCTTCGTCCGCCGCGCGATCTGGCCCGTGCTCCTGCTCGCACTTCTGCCCGCCTTCTACGTCTGGAGCATTCACTCCTCGGGCACTCCAATCTTCGTCCCCACACTCTGGCCTCACACGTTTTACAACATCCGCTACTCCATGGCCTTCCTGCCTCTGATCGCCGTCGGAGCCGCTGCCCTCGTGCGCGCTGCGGGCCCCCAATTTCCCAAAGCTGCTGTCCTGATTGTCGTCGCGTTTGCCCTGGCGCCCTTCCTGATTCCCAAAGCCCCGATCACCCTGCAGGAAGCGGAAATCAATTCGCGAGCGCGCCGCCAGTGGGTTTCCGAAGTCGCAGCCTATTTTAGACGCCCATCTATACTTCACGAAACCTTCTTCACCAGCTTCGGCGACCTCACCGCCATCTACCGAACTCTCGGCATCCCTCTGGCCAACACTCTGACAGGCGACAATGATGTGGAGTGGGCCGGGGCCGTCGCCCGCCCCGATCTGTTTCTGCATACGGACTGGGCCGTGGCGATGGGTGGCGACGATGTTCAGACCGTGGTTGACAAAGCCCGGCTGCATGGTCCGCATTATGAACTCGAACAGCGCGTGACCGTCAAAGGCGCTCCGGCTATTGAAATATACAGGCGAATCGATGAAAATTCCGTTCACTAAACTACATGGCGCGAAGAACGACTTCCTGATCACCGAAGCCGCCGACGTCCCCATCACAGACCTCCAGAAACTCGCCATCGCCATCTGCAACCGCTACACAGGCGTCGGCGGCGACGGCTGGATGCTGCTCGACCGCACTGATGGTCCCGGCTACGACGCGACCATCCGCCTCTTCAACTCCGATGGCAGCGAGCCCGAGCTCTCCGGTAACGGCACACGTTGCGCTGCGCTCCTGGTAGCGCGCGACAGTAAGCGCGACATCATCCGGATTCGCACCGGCGCGGGCATCAAAGAGCTGCACACCGTGGCTTCTCCGAGCGAGCGCGAGGTTCAATTCGAAATGAATATGGGAATCATTCGCGTAGTCGACCTCCACGCGAAAGTGCAGGGCTTCGATGCC
>ODAK010001448.1_pt1 | contig 25899 bp, 24 predicted proteins | sample 1539591 | NCBI WGS metagenome assembly ODAK01 (sample SAMEA3539303, study PRJEB22396) | soil metagenome | biome: tundra; feature: field; material: soil | place: USA | collected 2010-05 | depth 0.15 m
GGGTCGCGGCCCAGGCTGCGGCCATGGGCGGCAATGTGCGGGTCGGCATGGAGGACTCGCTCTGGGTCGGCGCCGGCAAGCTGGCCGAATCCAACGCCCAGCAAGTGACCAACGTGCGCAAGATCCTCGAAGGTCTCGGCCTCGAAATCGCCTCGCCCGACGAGGCGCGCGAGATTCTCTCGCTCAAGGGCGGCGACAAGGTGAATTTCTAATCTCTCGATTCAAAGCATCCGGAGGCGCGTCGCTCCAAACCAAATTTTCGGCATATACAGCGAGATAGTAATATACAGCGAGATAGTACATGCATCTGACCGATGAGGAGCGTCGGATCCTAGATGGGGCTTTCGGAGAGCCACAGCGGATCGCACTCAGCGTCTTAGCTAAGCTGGGGGACGCATACGGTGCCGACCGTATGGTAGAGATCGCCAGCGCCCATATTGTGGGGTCCTCATATCAGATCGCTGGAGAAGCCGGGATCGAGATCTACGGCCAGCTCGTCGAGCAAGGCGCCAGAGTGAGGGTGCGCACAACCTGCGACCCAGGCTCCATCGATTTCGCCCGCTGGCGGACGTTCAAGACGCCTGAGAACTATGCTGAGCGGCAGATTAAGATCGAAGAGTTGCTCCGCCGGATGGGCGTGATCCCAACGTGGACATGCACTCCTTATACCACGTTCAATGTACCAAGATTCGGCGAAGACCTCGGTTGGTCAGAATCGAGTGCTGTTGTCTTCGCCAATTCAGTCATCGGCGCGCGGACCAACCGGCTGGCCGCGTACGTTGATGTCTGCGCCGCTCTAGTCGGCCGAGTACCTCGATTTGGTCTACACTTGCCAGAGTGCCGTAGGGGTGAGGTGCTCTTTGAGCTGGCGCCTGACCTCTCCGACAGCTTTGAGGATCATTTTTTTCCGGTCCTCGGCTATTTCGTTGGGCAGAGGACGGGCGACCGGATTCCGGTCATCGCCGGCATTCGACATGCGACCTTCGATCAGTTGAAAGCATTTGGAGCGGCAGCAGCCGCCAGCGGATCGGTCGCGCTCTATCACATGGTCGGGGTCACCCCTGAAGCCCGCACGGTGGAGCAGGCATTCGGCGGTCGCCCGCCAGCCGAGCGGATTGCAATCGGTCGGCGAGAAATCATCGTCACCATCGAGCAGATGAGTACGGACAAGGGGGGCGCGGTGGACATCGTCGGCCTCGGCTGCCCGCATGCCTCTATCGATCAGATGCAACGATACGCTGCGCTCCTTCAGGGAAGACGGGTCCACACCGGTACCGAGCTCTGGATCTGTGCCAATACAGTAGTTGAGGACATGGCCCGAAAGATGGGATATGTCGACACAATTGAAAAAGCGGGGGCAAAACTGATGGTTGGCACCTGCCACAACGATTGTCCCCTGGGCGCCTGGAACTTTCGCCGGCTAGTCACCGATTCGGGGAAGTTTGCTTACTACACGCCGACGACGGTCGGTACGGAGTGCGTCTTCACCAGTACCGAAGCATGCATCGAGGCGGCACTCACGGGGCAGGTGATACGGTCATGAGTTCGTCGCACGAGAGGATTCAAGCCAAAGGATGCGCTCCAGGCGATTTCGAAGGGGAAGCGGTGGTCTCAAACCAACCCTTCGGATTCTGGCAGGGTATCGACCCGTTAACGGGCATAGTAATCGACAAGCGACACGATCTGTGCGGAACCTCGCTGAAGGGCAAGGCTTTCATCTTTCCCTATGGTCGGGGATCCACCGGGACTCCGGGCATCTTTCTTGAAGCCGTGAGGAATAAATGCGCTCCGGCGGCCATCGTCAATGTGACAAGCGAGCCCATGATTGTGATGTGCGCGCTGCTGGCAGAGGCGTTCTTTAAGGTTCAGATTCCGATCGTGGACGGTCTGAAAGGAAATCCACTGGACCTCCTCCGAACCGGGGACCGGGTGCGGGTCAACGGAACGACGGGAGCGATCGAAGTAATTTCCCGCGTTTAATGACGCGACTCACGGGCAAATTCCGGGGCATCAACAATTATGATCTAGCTCGGTGATAGTTGCTGTCCGGCAGTAACTCGGCAAAACACTTGGAGTCACCCGTAAGATTTTCCCGTGATGACGACTAAGCCCTTACCGGGCGGCCTTCATTTACTCTCTGCAAAATGGGCGTATCGGGCAATCGGTCGAGCGACAGGATGTATTCGGCTGCGCTTTCAATGTCGCTAACGAGTGCGCGGCGCGCGGCGTCGCCGTCTCGGTGCTCAAGGGCAGCGACGAGATGTTCATGACACCCATGGGCGGCAAGCGTGTGAAGGCGACGCGGGCTCGAGCGGAGATCAAAGATCAGAACCGGACCGATCCGCAGCCAAAGCGTTTCGATCAATCGCAGCAGCGTCGGCATCCGCGCGCATTGGTAGACGGCGAAATGCAGCTGCTGGTTAGCGCGGATTACCACTGAAGGGTTCGGTCTCGCGTGCCGCGCCGATTTTCGGAAGCGCTCGTGATACCGACGCACACGTGCAAGTTCGACCGGCGTGATCTCGCCCGCTGCGGTCTGGGCGGCCATGCCTTCCAGATTGATACGGATCTTGGTCAACTCGATGAAATGCGCACGCGTCATCAGCGGGACGCGCACGGCGCTCTGTGGACGAACTTCGAGCGCGCGTTCGGCAACAAGCCGTTGGACTGCTTCGCGCACCGGCATTGGCGACATATCGAGCTCTGCCGCCAGCTCGCGCACCGAAAGCTTCTCCCCAGGGGCCAATTGCCCAGCGATCAAGAGGTCGCGCAGACCGTCGTAGGCGCGGTCGCGAAGGGTGACGCGAATGGGGTCATGTTTTGGACGTGGCGGCATCGATACCTCTGAGAATAATTGGCAGATTATAGCTGCGATCGCAGATGCGCCACCGCATTTTTTTATCACGAATCCTATAGTTAGGCCGGGTAACGCGGAAAATCGATTTTTATCTCTGAGATCGCAGTTGTGCGCTCGATTTTCTCGACGTATATTCCGTCTGCAAAACGCCCGTTCCACTTAGAGAGCAGAACACTGCTCCGTTTTGGAGGAACCATCATGCATAAAAACCGCTTTTCCGTGTTGGCACTTGCCAGCGCCGCCATTTTCGCCGTTGCCGTTAGCAACGGTGGTACGTACGCAGCCGACCAGATAGACATCGCCATCATCGTGCCGCTCTCCGGCCCGAATGCCAGTGTTGGCGAGCAGGCCGTTAACGCAGCAAAACTCGCGGTCGCGGATGTGAACGACGCGGGCGGAATTAATACGCTCGGCGGAGCCAAGCTCAACCTCATCATCGCGGATGCGACCAACGACCCGCAGGGCGCCATCAATACTTCCGAACGCGTGTTGTCCCAGAATACGCTAGCCGGCGCCTATGGCCTCGCTCTTTCCCCGCTCACGACGGCGGCGCTGCCGGCGTTCGTCAAGCACCATGTGCCCGTCATCACGTCGGCTATCAGCGACACGTTGGTGACACCTACTAACGGCGGCTTTCTGTTCCAGATTGCGCCCAAGGGTTCGGCCTTCGGCAACCAGCAGGTCGAATTTCTGAAGTTCCTCAACATGAAGTACAAGATGGGAATCACCAAAGCGGCGATTCTCTACGTCAATAATCCGTATGGTATTGCAACCAAAAAGGGCGTCGAGCAGCTCGCCGAGAAGGCTGGGCTGCAGATCGTGCTAAATTCGGCCTACCCGGCCGAAATCACCGATGCAAGTCCCCTGGTCTCCAAAATTGAACAATCCGGCGCGCAGGTGCTGTTTCCTGTCTCCTATATCACCGATTCCAGCCTGATCCTGACGGCCCTGCGAAGCGCGAACAGCCATGTGCTTGTAATCGGCGGTGGAGCTGGTTTCATCTGGCCCCCGATTGGTCAATCGCTCGGCGATAAGGTGAACGGACTCACTAGTGTGGCGTCGTGGAATCTGGATTCCAAAAACGTCAATGCGGATCCCAAGCTGATTGACGTTACCAAACGCTATGCCAAAGCCTATGGCACGTTTATGCCGGAACAAGCTGGCGAGGCTTATGCCGGTGTATCGGTCCTTGCGGCGGCGATCCAGGCAGCGAAGTCTGCCGATCCGGCCAAAGTTCGGGATGCGCTGGCTGCCATCGACCTGAAAAATGGTGGTGGTTCACTCATGCAGCCGGGCCAGGTCGCGTTCGATGCGAACGGCGCAAATCGGCACGTTCAACCGGTCATGATTCAGTGGCAGGGTGGCGTTCCGCACACCGTCTTCCCGGAAAGCGTCGCGACGTCGCAGGTGGTGAAGCCCTAGTTTAGTGGCAGAGGGCTTTCGATCTGGGTGGACCGATGACCGTTCTCAACGTGCTCACCCAAGCCATCGTCAATGGGCTGCTAATAGGAGGTGTATACGCACTCGTCGCCGTGGGCCTCAATTTGATGTTTGGGGTTATGAAACTTGTCAATTTTGCCCATGGCGAATTTCTGATGGCGGGCATGTACGTGGCGCTCAGCCTCGCCGGCTTGGCGCTGCCGCCAGGGTTGCTGGGCATCTACTGGGTTGCGGTGCCTACGATGTTGATCATGGCGGTCATCGGCGCTGCCTTCTATCTTCTGCTACTCGATCGTGCCGCTAGGTTTGGGGAATCGCCGCAGATCCTTCTCACAATCGGCCTCTCGATTGGCGTCCAGGGCTTCGCGCAGGTGTTACGCGGCTCCGACTTCAAGTCGGTGCCTAACCCGATCAATGGCGCGGCGCTGCATCTGGGTCGCATCTACTTTCAGGTCGGCCCGGCTATTTCGTTTGCCGTAGCGATCGGGGTAACTATCATCATGGCCTGGGCATTGCGGTCGACTCGGTTCGGCAAAAGTGCACGCGCCGTTGCCGAAAGCGTTGAGACGGCGGAGATGTTGGGAATTGACGCGCGTCGCGTCTACATGGTTTCGACAGCAATTGCGATTGGCCTTGTTGGTCTGGCCGGCGCGCTTCTGATCCCCTACCACTTCACCTTTCCGAATGTCGGACAGAATTTCGTGGTGGTCGCTTTCCTCGCCATCGTCATTGCCGGACTCGGCAGCGTGTTGGGGGCCGTATTCGGCGGACTGCTCCTAGGAGTCATGCAATCGCTGACTGCAGCGTACCTCGATCTCGATCTGTCCACCGCGGCAATTTACGTACTATTCTTGGCCGTGTTGCTGCTGCGGCCCCAGGGTCTGTTCACCAAGGGTCAGCGAACGCTATGAAGCGCGCGTTCGTCATCCTGGTTCTCTGGTGCCTCCTCGCCGTAGCCGGCATTTTGCTGCAGAACAATTATCTGGTGAGCGTCGCGACCTCGGCCGCCTTCCTCGCCCTATGGGGACAGAGTTGGAATGTGCTCGGCGGCCTCTCGGGCAATGTCTCGCTAGGCCATTCGATGTTCGTCGCCATTCCGGCCTATGTCACCGTCCTCCTGTTCCAGCAGGCGGACGTCCCGCCACTGCTTGGGGCGCTACTCGGCATTTTGGCTGCGGTGGCGCTTGCGGCTGTTATCGGGGCGGCGACATTGAGGCTCCGTGGTCCGTATTTCTCGCTCGCGACACTGGCGGCGGGCGCGGTCGTTCTTTCGCTCATCCTTCACTTTGATGAGCTGACCGGAGGGCCGAGCGGGGTTGCCATTTCCTTCGCCAAGGACGCACCGGAGAAGCTCGAGTTCACCAATGTGCGCGCCTATTACCTGATTGCCATCACGCTACTGGCAGCGGTCACGCTGTTTGTGGACATGATCAAGCGCAGCCGACTCGGCTACTACATTGCCGCAATCAAAAGTAGCGAGGAAGCCGCGGCCGCCGCAGGTGTCCGAGTCGCCTGGATCAAAGTGCTCGCCTTCTGCCTAAGCGCCGCACTGACGGCACTTGGCGGCGTGTTCTATGTATTCTTTATCGGCTTCGCCGATCCAAACTTTCTGGCCGGCCTTGCGCTGTCGATTAAGATTGCGCTGATCGCGGTGGTCGGGGGAACCGGCTTTCTTGTAGGCCCGATCATTGGCGCGATCTTCTACGAAACGATCGATGCCGTAGCGAATGCCTATTTTGGCGCGGTCGGCGGCTGGGATGTGATGATTCTAGGATTCTCTGTCGTCGCCATTGTGATGACCGACCCGCGAGGAATTTGCTTCATGGCCGAGAGGTTGTGGCAAGCGGCCACTCACCAATTCACGAGACGTTTTGCGGCGGGGGACGCATGACAGTTCTTCTCGAACTCGATGGCGTTGCGAAGTCATTTGGTGCTGTCCGTTCACTCGTCGATGTCACCTTCGCTATCGAGGACCACGGTATTATTGGATTGATTGGGCCTAATGGTGCCGGTAAGAGCACACTCATTAACGTGCTGACTGGAGTCTACGATCCGAGTGCCGGCGCCGTCCGCTTCGCCGGGCGCAACCTAGCGGGGCTTTCTACTGCTGAGCGAGCGCGGATCGGCCTGGTTCGTACCTTCCAGCGGCCACACCCGATTCTCGATCTCACCTGCATCGAAGGTATAATGGTGGGCGGCCTGTGCCGCGGCCTTTCTGCCGCCGAAGCGCGGCGGGAGGCGCGCGACAAGCTGGAACTCCTTGACCTTGCGGAGGTGGCCGAACTCTCCCCGCGCAAGCTGTCGACTGGGCATCTCAAACTGCTCGACTTCCTCCGCGTGCTCATGCTCCACCCACGTCTAATGTTGCTCGATGAACTGATGGCCGGGCTCTCGGTAACCGAGCTCGAGGTCGTGCAAGGCGCCGTTGAGCACCTTGCCCGAAATGGCATCACATTTTTGGTGGTTGAGCACCTGATGGGCGTGATCCGGCGACTTAGCCATCATCTCGTAGTGATGGATGCTGGGCAGATCGTGGCCGATGGCGAACCGGAATCGGTGATTCGCGATCCACGTGTTATCGCGGCATACCTCGGCGCCGAGGCGGACACCGCCCCCGGAATCGAGGTCTTTCATGCTTGAAGTCTCGGGCATCAGAACCGGCTACGAAGGTATCGAGGTCGTCCATGGGGTCGATCTTTCCGTCAGCGAAGGTGAGACCGTCTGTGTGCTCGGCGCAAACGGGGCGGGGAAATCGACCATGCTGCGCGCGATCATGCGACAGCTTCCGCTCTGGGGCGGTAGCGTTCGGTTTCTCGGGCAGGCTCTCACCGACGCTAAAGCCTTCGTCCCTGCGCATCACGGCATGGGCTATGTACCTGAAGGACGCGGCATGCTCGCCTCGCTGACCGTTCGCGAGAATCTCGAGATGGGAGCCTATCCGCTGCGGGCCCAGGCCTCGTTCACTGTCAATCTTGAGCGCGTGCTTGCCCTATTTCCTGCCCTTGTGCCGCGTCTCGAACATGCCGCCGGCGATCTTTCAGGCGGCCAAGCACAGATGCTTGCGATCGGCCGCGCGCTCATGGGGTCCCCGAAGCTGCTCTTGCTCGATGAGCCGTCGCTTGGCCTCGCTCCCCAGATCGTAGGCCAAGTCTACGCTGTTCTCGGCCAGCTCAAGACCGCAGGTCAGGCAATCCTGCTAATTGAGCAGGCAGTGGGCAAAGCACTGGCGCTCTCTGACCGCGCTTATGTACTGGACCGCGGCCGAGTCGTGCTATCCGGCCCCTGCGAGGAGGTAAAAAAGAACAAGCTCTTGCACGATGCCTATCTCGGACTCTGAAAGCGCATTTATGAACAGGTCGGACATTGGGACGGCGACCTGCCGCCAGTATCATTGCGTTGCTGACTAGAAAGGCACGGTAAACATGGACACCGGAATGAAGGAGAAACGAGTAGTAGTGACGGCCGGGGCGCAAGGGATCGGGCTTGCAATCACCGAGGCGTTCGTGGCTGCCGGCGCACAGGTGCACATCTGCGACATCAACGAAGCGTTTCTGGCCGACGCCAATAGTCGCCTACCTGGCGTCAGTCAGAGCCGCACAGACGTGGCCGACGCGGCGCAGGTCGACGCCATGTTCGACGTTCTAAAAGCACGCTGGGGCGTGCTGGACGTCCTGGTGAATAACGCCGGTATTGCCGGTCCGACCGCCAAAGTGGAAGAAACCGATCTCACCGGCTGGGAACAGACCATCGCGGTCAACCTGACCGGACCATTCCTGTGCACCCGACGCGCGGTGCCGCTGCTCAAAGCGGCCGGAGGCGGCTCAATCGTCAATTTGTCGTCGGCGGCGGGGCGGCTCGGATTTCCGTTGCGATCGCCTTACTCCGCGTCCAAGTTTGGAGTGATAGGACTGACCAAAACCTGGGCAATGGAGCTCGGTCCCGCCGGTATCCGCGTCAATGCTATTTTGCCGGGGATCGTTGCAGGTGAGCGCCAGGAGCGAGTGATCGCAGCCAAGGCTGCGTCGTATGGCATCGGGCATGAAGCCATGCGTCAGCAACTGCTGGCCAAAGTATCGCTGCGCAAGATGGTCACTGCCCAGGATATCGCAAATCAGATTTTATTTATCTGCTCGCCGGCCGGCGCGAGCATAAGCGGCCAAAGCCTGTCTGTCTGCGGCAACGTCGAGCATCTCGGTTGATTATCGCATGGCCAACCATGGAATGAATGAGCAAATCGGTGTCGTCGGCGCAGGCCTGATCGGTCGGTCCTGGGCAATCGTTTTCGCGCGCGCGGGATTCAACGTGACAATTCACGACAGCGCGCCGGAAGCGCTATCCACGTGCCTGACGCTGTTACGCGATAACGTGAACGATCTAGCACAGTATGGCTTGATCAGCGAAACACCGGACACTGTGATGGGACGCATCACCCCAGTCGATACCCTGGCCGAAGCGATGCAACGGGCTGCGCTGGTGCAGGAAAACGTGAGCGAGACGCTGGAAGCAAAGCAAGCGATTTTTGCCGAGATGGACCGCCTGGCGGCGCCCGAGACCATCCTCGTCAGTTCCACCTCATGGATTCCGGCGTCGTCATTTTCCGCCGCGTTAGCGGGCCGCGGCCGCATCATGGTAGGGCATCCGGTCAACCCGCCGCATCTCGTACCTCTGGTCGAATTGGCACCGGCTCCGTGGACCACAGCAGACGCTGTCGAGAGCGCACGCGACCTGTACGCACGGGCCGGGCAAACGCCGGTATTGCTGAAAAAGGAAATTACCGGGTTTCTGCTCAATCGGATTCAGGGTGCGGTGCTAAATGAGGCTTTCAACCTTTATGCCGGCGGCTATGCCTCAATCGAGGATCTCGACAACGTGATGAAGAATGGGCTGGGAATGCGCTGGTCATTCATGGGGCCGTTCGAGACCATCGACCTGAATGCGCCGGGCGGCGTGATCGACTATGCGGCCCGTTACGGAAGGACCTATCGTGAGATAGCGCGCGAGCAGGCCGGGAACGAATGGGATCCAGAACTGTTGGCCCGCATCCATTCCGAACGCCGCGCCGCTCTGCCGGCTGCACAAATGGGCGAGCGTTCGCGCTGGCGGGACAAGCGCTTGATGGCACTCGTTACGCACAAACGGAAACAGGTTTCGTGAGGTGCGCGTACGCCTCCGTCAGAACGCCGAGCAGCCCAGTTGGCCGCCACAAAATAACGGCTATCAAAATAATGCTGTAGACCGTCAACTGCACTCCGCCCAAGGAACTGCCGAGCCACGCGCCTGTGCACCATCCGGCGCAACACAACCATTTGGTGTCGGACGGCAGCATTTTCGGCTTCAAGCCGGCCCTTTGACTTGAATGGTGAGACCAAGACGGCCAGGAAAAAACATAGCAGCGCGATCATTTTGCGCTGACGTCAGGTGATCCCCTCCCGTGTGGTCAAAAATTAAACTGTAGGAAAGGCGGGCGTTATCGCGGCCCACTCGACGCCGCCGGCAAGACTGCGCCTTCCTGGTCAAACACTCAATGCGTCAAAATCTTCGACAGGAACATCTGCGCGCGCTCGCTGCGCGGCCGGCCGAAGAAGTCGGGCGTCGGCGCGTCCTCGACGATCTCGCCCTGGTCCATGAATACGACGCGGCGGGCAACCTGGCGGGCAAAACCCATCTCGTGGGTGACGACGATCATCGTCATGCCGTCCTTCGCCAGCGCCACCATCACGTCGAGCACCTCCTTGATCATCTCCGGATCGAGCGCCGAGGTTGGCTCGTCGAACAGCATGGCGATCGGGTCCATGGCGAGCGCGCGGGCAATGGCGACGCGTTGCTGCTGACCGCCCGATAGCTGGCCGGGGAATTTGTGCGCGTGCTCGTGCATGCCGACGCGGTCGAGCAGGCGCATCCCGTTCTCGTTCGCCTCCTCGGCCGAGCGTCCGAGCACCTTGACCTGCGCCAGCGACAGGTTGCGTATAACGGTGAGGTGGGGGAACAGCTCGAAATGCTGGAACACCATGCCGATGCGCGCGCGCAGCTTGGGCAGGTTTGTCTTGGGATCGCCGACCGAGATGCCGTCGACAATGATGGTGCCCTCCTCGAACGGCTCCAGGCCGTTGACGCATTTGATTAGCGTCGATTTACCCGAGCCCGACGGCCCGCACACCACCACCACCTCGCCCGTGGCGATTTCGGTCGAGCATTTTTTCAGCACCTGCACGGTCCCGTACCACTTGCTCACGTCGCGGATCTCGATCATGCCCATGGCGGTTCAGCGGATGATGGCGACACGGTGCTGGATGCGCCGCACCGTATGCGAGGCGACGAGCGAAATGACGAAATAGATGATCGCGGCGAACAGATACATCTCGACCAGCCTTCCGTCGCGCTGCGCGACCTTAGAGGCGGCGCCGAGGAAATCGGTGACCGAGATCACGTAGACCAGCGAGGTGTCCTGGAACAGGATGATCGTCTGCGTCAGCAACACCGGCACCATATTGCGGAACGCCTGCGGCAGGACGATGTAGGCCATACTAGTCGGATAGGTCATGCCGAGCGCCTGCGCCGCCGCCATCTGACCGCGCGGGATCGACTGAATGCCGGCGCGCATGATTTCGCAGAAGAACGCCGCCTCGAACAGGGTGAAGGTGATGAGGCACGAACTGAAGGCGCCGACGTGCATCGGCTGTGAGCTCGCCGTCACCCATTGGCCGATATAGGGCACCAGAAAATAGAACCAGAAGATCATCAGCACGAACGGTACCGAGCGCATCAGGTTGACGTAGCCGGCGGCTAACAAAGTGAGCGGTGCGAAGCCGGACAGCCGCATCAGCGCGAGCATTGTACCGACGATGATGCCGCCGGCCGTCGCAAGCAGCGTGAGCGTCACCGTGAACGTCATGCCCTGGTAGAACATATAGGGCATGGCGCGGACAATGACGTCGAAGTCGAAGTTGGAGAACATCGCGTCAATGCCCCACGGCTTGCGGATTGGAGCCGAGATAGCCTGGCACGGCGACGCGCTGTTCGACTTTCTGCATGGCGAAGGTCACCATGATGTTGATAACGATGTAGATGATCGTCGCCGCCGTGAACGCCTCGAACACCTGAAAGGAGAATTCCTGCATCGAGCGAGCGCGCGCGGTCAGCTCCATCAGGCCGATGGTGAGCGCGACCGCGCTGTTCTTAATGGTGTTGAGGAACTCCGAGGTGAGCGGCGGCAGGATGATACGAAACGCCATCGGCAACAGGACGTAGAGATAGGCCTGCGGCAGGGTGAGGCCGAGCGCGAGCGAGGCGAGGCGCTGGCCGCCCGGCATGCTCAGAATTCCGGCGCGTACCTGTTCGGCGACGCGCGCCGACATGTAGAGGCCGAGCGCCACCGTTGCGGTGTAGAACGAGGCATCGGGCAATTGCTTGAGCCAGATGCCAAACTCGCGCGGCACCAGCTCCGGCAACACGAAGTACCAGAGGAACATCTGCACCAGCAGCGGAATATTGCGGAACAATTCGACATAGGCGTTGGCGAATCGCACCAGGCCAGGAATTGGCGTCGTGCGGAGCACGCCGATGATCGTTCCGAAGGTGAGCGCGAGAATCCAGGCGAAGGCGGCGGTCAGCAGCGTCCATATCGTCCCGAGCAGGAGCGTGGCGAAATAGGTGTGTGCGCCGTCGGGGGAAATTTCCCAGAAAATCCCCCAGTTCCAGTGGTAGTTCACGTTTGGTCCCCGCGCGTCGATGCGACGCGGTTATCCCCGGCTGCAGGGGCGAAGTCCGAGCCTCGAAGGATGAGTACGGCGCCGAACGTTACCATCAGCCGGGCCGCACGGCCCGGTCAATAGCTCGCCGGGTTGCCGCTGTCGGTCGGATTGGCGATGACGCGCTTGAGCGTATCGCTCATCGGCACGTTGAGATTGATGCCCTTGGGCGGGACCGGCTGGGTGAACCACTTGGCGTAGAGCGCATGGATCTCGCCGCTCTTGAACAGGCCGATCAAGGTGTTGTCGGCGACCTTCTTGAAGGCCGGATCGTCGCGCCGCAGCATGATGGCATAGGGCTCGATCAGCAACGGGTCGGCCGAGACCACGTAGTCACCGGGCGCCTTCGCTCCGGCGACGAAGCCGTAGAGTAGGATGTCGTCCATCACGAACGCCGCGGCGCGGTCGGTCTCCACCATCAGGAACGCCTCGGCGTGGTCCTGCACCGCGATGATGTTGAGGTTGAGATTGCGCTTGGCGTTGAGTTCGGTGATCACCTTGATGTTCAAGGTGCCGGAGGTGGAGACGACCGTCTTGCCCTTGAGGTCGTCGACGGTCTTGAAATTAGCCGCCTTCTTCGACACGAACTTGACGGCGGTGATGTAATCGGTGACGGCGAAAGCGACCTGCTTCTGCCGGTCGAGATCGTTCGTCGTCGAGCCGCATTCGAGGTCGATCGTACCGTTCGCCATCAACGGGATGCGCGTCGACGAGGTAACCGGGTCGAGCTTCACCGCGAGCTCGTCGAGCTTGAGCTCCTTCTTCACCGCATCGACGATGCGGTAGCACAGGTCTATGCTGTAACCGATGACTTGCTGCTTGTCGTCATAATAGGAGAACGGCACCGACGATTCACGGTGGCCGAGCGTTATCGCGCCGCTATCCTTGATCTTCTTGAGCGTGCCGGTCAGCTCCTGCGCCGTCGTTGGCGCGGCCAGAAGGCCGGCAGCGGCGATCGCCGATACGATGAGGTTGTAACGCACTTTGTCCCCCCTTGAACCGAAGCCGGATGCGTCCGGCAGGATTCTCCCGCCACACGCGATTGATCATTGATAGACGGCTGGATCGCCGCTGTCGGTGGGGTTTGCCACCACTTTCTTGAACGATGCACCCATCGGCAGGTTGAGGTTCACGCCCTTGGGTGGGATCGGCTTCTGGAACCACTTTTCATAGATCGCGTTGATCTCGCCGCTCTTGTAGACGGCCGTCATCGCGCCATCAACCAACTTTTTGAAGGCGGGGTCCTCGCGCCGCAGCATGATGCCGTACGGCTCGACCGACAACGCATCGGCGTTGATCGTGTAATCCGCCGGCGACTTCGACGTGGCGACCAGGCTGAACAGCAGGATGTCGTCCATCACGAAGGCGGCCGCGCGGTCGGTCTCCACCATCAGAAACGCCTCGGCGTGGTCCTTGGCGGCGAGGATGTTCATCCCGAGGTTCTTCTGCCCGTTGATCTCCGTGATCTGCTTGATGTTGGTGGTACCGGAGGTAGACACGATCGTCTTGCCCTTGAGGTCGTCGACCGTCTTCAAGTTGTTGGCCTTCTTCGACACGAAGCGGTTGGCGGTGACGAAGTGGGTGATGGTGAAGGAGACCTGCTTCTCGCGTTCGATATTGTTGGTGGTCGAGCCGCATTCGAGGTCGACGGTTCCGTTGGCGATCAGCGGGATACGGGTGGCTGAAGTGACCGGGTTGAGCTTGACCTCGAGCTTGTCGAGCTTGAGCTCCTTCTTCACCGCGTCGACGATCTTGTAGCAGAGGTCCATGGCGTAGCCGATGACCCTCTGGTTGTCGTCGTAGTAGGAGAACGGCACCGACGATTCACGGTGACCGAGCGTAATGGTCCCGGAATCCTTGATCTTCTTGAGAGTACCAGCGAGTTCCTGGGCGAAGGCGGGCGCGGCGAGGAAACCCAAAGCCACGATGGTCGATACGATGAGCTTGAGACGCATGAGGTCGCTCCCTGCTGAAGTCACGCAAGACAGACTTTAACCGACATTCCCCGGTTGGCTGCCGATTTGACGTGAAGGGTATCAATTTTCTGGATCGCGTGGAAGCCAGACACGAGGTGCGGACGGCTATTGGCCCACGTGTTCGTTGCTCAAAAGCCTATCCTGTCCTTTCCGAAAATCATATCCGTTATCGATGGTGCAATCCGGCCAAGATCGAAATGTCAATAATGACACCGACCGGCGCGCCTGATTGTAATACGCCGCATACGAAGCAAGAACTCACCGCAGGTGCGACTCACCAAAGATCAGAAGCGGACTTTGCTGCCGCCGCCCAGTTAGCGCACCATTGACGGGCGCTTGGGGTCAAACGCCCAGTCTGGAATCAAGAATTGCATAGCAACGGAGTCGTCGCGCGCGCCAGCCTCCATACTGTTGTAACGTTGGTGCGCCAATTCAATCTGGGCCATGTCGATTTCAAGCCCGAGGCCCGGCCGCTCCGGAACAGCAATATAGCCTTTGACGATCTTGAGCGGTTCTTTTGTCAGACGTTGACCGTCCTGCCAAATCCAATGGGTGTCGATCGCAGTGATATGCCCAGGCGCCGCTGCCGCGGCCTGAGTCACCATTGCCAGCGAAATGTCGAAATGATTGTTCGAATGCGATCCCCAAGTGAGCCCCCAATCCCGACACATCTGTGCAACACGCACAGTGCCTTGCATGGTCCAGAAATGCGGATCGGCGAGCGGAATATCGACTGAGTGAAGTTGGATGGCATGGCCCATCTCCCGCCAATCGGTGGCGATCATATTCGTGGCGGTGGGCAACCCTGTTGCGCGCCGAAACTCGGCCATGATCTCGCGGCCGGAATAGCCCTTCTCAGCGCCACAAGGATCTTCGGCATAGGCCAGGACATGGTGATGATCTCGACAGAGCCGGATGGCCTCCTCCAGCGACCAAGCACCGTTCGGATCAAGCGTGATGCGCGCATCCGGAAATCGCTGTGCTAGGGCCGCTGCTGCGGCCATCTCATTTTCTCCAGCAAACACACCGCCCTTGAGCTTGAAATCGGCAAAGCCATAACGTTCCTGAGCTGCTTCCGCGAGCCGCACGATCGCCGCCGGCGTCAATGCTTCCTCATCGCGCAGCCGAAACCAGCCGTCTTTTGCATCGGGAGCACTGCGATATGGCAGGTCTGTCCGTTTTTGGTTGCCTACGTAGAAAAGATAGCCGAGCATCTGCACGGAAGTGCGCTGCTGACCTTCCCCCAGAAGTGCCGCCACGGGAACTTTAAGATGCTGTCCCAGTAGATCCAGTAGCGCAGCCTCGACGGCTGTGACTGCATGGATCATAATGCGAAGGTCAAAGGTCTGTTGACCTCGCCCGCCGGCATCGCGATCTGCAAACCGCTGCCGAATTGCCTTAAGGACGGCATTGTAGGACGCGATTGACTGCCCCACAATTAATAGCCGCGCCTCGTCGAGGGTCTGACGGATGCGCTCACCACCCGGTACTTCACCGGCACCGGTGTGGCCGGAATTGTCTCGCAAGATGACAATGTTGCGTGTGAATAACGGCCCATGCGCACCGCTCAGATTGAGCAGCATGCTGTCTTCGCCTGCCACCGGGATCACGCGCATTTCGGTGACGATGGGCGAACAAGTGGGTGTTTCGATTTTGTTTTGCTTGATCAGACTGTTTAGCCCCTACGTTCAACGTTATTCAGTCGCCACCGAGATTTGATTGCGCCGATGCAGTGATTCCCTCCCCCAATCAATACGGAAAGGGTTTTTGGTGCACACATCTGCCCAAACCTTTGCGCCACCAATCCTCCAAATTCAATTTTCGGCACCGACAGTCTCTCTTCCGCGCGTCGTCAACCATGCGCTGTCGCGGCGCTATGACCGCCGAAATAGGCCTGTTCAAGGCGGCGCGGCAGGTCTGTTTCGCTCGTGATCGCGTTGAGAACGACATGGCCTTGCGCGAGCGCATAGACCCGGTCCGCGACCGCGAGCGTCTTTTCGATCAACTGCTCCACCAGCAGCACGGCAGTTCCGGACTCGCGAAGCTTCGCCACAACGGTGAGAACGCGATCGACCAGCACGGGTGACAGCCCGGCGGAAGGTTCGTCCAGCATCAGCAATCGCGGCCGGCGCACCAGCCCTTGCGCCACTGCCAGCATCTGCTGCTGGCCGCCGCTGAGCGCCGAGCCGAGATCGCGACACTTGGCCGCGATCTCCGGAAAATAGGACAACGCTTCCTCGACGCGCGCAGCGCGCTCCCCGCGCCGGAGATCATAGGCGGCGAGCAGCAGATTGTCGGTCACTGATTGCTGCGTGAAGACGCGATGGCCTTCGACGACGTGTACGAGGCCAATGCGTGCGGTCTCCCGTGGGCCGGCGCCCTGCAAGGAGCGCCCGCCGAAGTGAACGCTTCCGGCGTTCCACGGCAGCAGTCCGGACACGGCGCGCAGCAGCGTTGTCTTGCCGGCGCCGTTTGGCCCAAGCAATGCGACCACCTCGCCGGAGCGAACGATCATGTCGACGCCGTGCAGCACGACGATCTTGCCGTATCCAGCATTCAGGCTCTTCACGTCGAGCAACGGTTCAGCCGCCGAGATATGCACTAACGACCTCCTTGTGCACACGGATTTCGGCCGGCGTCCCCGAGGCGAGCACGCGCCCAAGGTTCAATACCGTGACATGGTGGCAGATGTCGAAGATCAGGTCGGCATGATGCTCGACCAGCATCACACCAACGCCGCGCCTGACGATCTCCTGTATGAATTGTCCGAGCCGCTGGATTTCGTCCGCTGCTAGACCCGCCGCTGGCTCGTCGAGCAGAAGGAAGGTCGGTTGGGACATGAGCGCGCGGGCGATTTCGATGAAGCGCAGCTCGCTGTGTTGCAGACGATCCGCGCGGACATCGGCGAGGCTCTCCAATCCGACGGAACCCAACGCCTGCAGCGCCATTTTGCGCAGCATCGCCTCGTCGCGGCGGTGACGCGGCAACAGCAGCAGCGTCTCCGCGAAGGTCGCGCGCCCCCTGATCGTGCCACCAATCATGACGTTCTGTAGCACCGATGCCTCGCCGATGATGCGCGGGGTCTGGAATGTGCGCGCGATGCCGCGTGCGGCGCGTGTTTCCGGCTTGCCGAGATCGAGCTGAACTCCACCGAAGGTGACTTCGCCGGCTTCCGGCCGGTAAAAGCCGGAGATCACGTTCAGGATTGTGGTCTTGCCGCTGCCATTCGGCCCGATCAATCCGTGGATCTCGCCGGGCCGGATATTGAGATCGACGTCGTCAACCGCGCGCACGCCACCGAACTTCAGCACTACATTCCGCAACGTGATGACCCCGCCCCTTGTCCGGGCGGCCAATACGTCGTCCAGCAGCGCCGGCCGCGGGACAATGGCGCGATTACTCTGCAGCGGATTGCGGCTCTTGAAGTCGAGCAGAGCCGCGATCCCGCCCGGCGCGGCAAGCACGATGACCAGAAGCAGCACCGCATAGAGAAAGGTCGACCACGCAGCAAGCGGCGCCGCAAATTCTGGCAGCAGCGTTAGGATGACCGTGCCGAGAAGGGGCCCGAGAATCGATCCGCGGCCGCCGATTAGCACTGCGATGAAGAACAGCACCGACAGATCGAACGTGAAGGCTTCTGGTGTGATGTAGGTTTGCAGGCTGGCGAACAGGCCGCCGGCAACCGCCGCCAGGGCGCCGCAGAAAAGAAATACGACGATCAGTAGGCGCGGCTTAGAAATGCCGGTCGCATCCGCTGCGACATCGGCATCGCGCACCGCAATGAGTGCGCGGCCGAAGCGACTTTGGGCGACATTATACGTCATCCAAGTGCAGAAGGCCGCAATGGCGAGGCAGAAGTAATAGAAGCCCCAATGGGTGTTGAGCGGCGCCGGAAATTCCGGGCCCGGCAGGCCGATGCCGCCGCCCGTAACGCTCTGCCACGCGAGCGCGGTCTGCGTCACGATCGTCGCAAAGCCGAGCGTCGAAATCGCGAAATAGAACGTGCGCAGCCGCAGCGCCGGCAATCCGACGATAACACCGAACACGCTGCCGCCTAGTCCCGCGACACCAAGTGCAATGAACGGGTTGACCGGCGGCATCACGTTGCCGGCCGCTAGCACACTAGTGATGTAGGCGCCTAGCGTCAGCAGCGCGACATAGCCGATGGCGAGTTGGCCGGCGAAGCCGATCATCAGATTGAGACCCGCGACCAGCACCCAATAAACGGCGGCGCGCGTTGCGATCAGCACCCAATAATCGTTGCTGACGAACGGAACCACGATCGCGAGGACAAACACCACGACCAGCGGCACGAATTGCGACCACGCCACACTGGCGTAATTGGTCTCCTTGGCCGTCGCTCCGGCCGACGCCACCCCTTGCATCACACTCTCCGGGTCGCGGACGCGCCGAACAGGCCCTGCGGAGCCGCAAGCAGCAGGATGATGAAAATGACAAACACGACAACGGACGAAAAAATGCCGCCGACTAGGAAGTTCGCGGTCTGCTGGAAGATGCCGAGCGCGAAGCCGCCTACGATCGCGCCGCGATTATTGCCAAGCCCCCCAAGCGCGACTGGGATGAAGCCATAGAAATTCAGCAAGAAACCGTTGGCGACGAACGCGAGCAGCAATGCGCCACCGGAAAATCCCGCGAGGGCGCCAATCATCCCGGCGAGCGCATAGCTAGCGATGCGCAGATTGCGCTCCGGTAGCCCGAGCGCACGGGCCGCGAAATTGTCTTCGGCGATTGCGAGAAACGCGTGTCCGATCAGGGTGCGACGGTAGAGCAACTCAAGTCCGATGATGGTCGCCGCACAGGCAACGATCGGCAGCCAGAACCTCTCATCCGTGATGCCGCCCGAACCGATGCCGAAGATGCGCGGGAACGGCTGCGGCTCGGTGCTCCACTCGATCGCCGTGACTTGCTGGATCATCAGCGCGAGCGCGAGCGTGGACAACACATAGAGGTGCTGATCAAGGCTTTTCAGCACCGGCCGCACAGCCACAATTTCGGTGATAACGCCGATAATCGCGCAGCAGGCGAAGGTAAACAGCAGGCCTATGATCATCGGCATACCGAGCCGCAACACGAACAGCGAGCCGAACACGCCGCCGAGCATACCGAGCTGCCCGGCGGTAAAACTCACTACGCGCGATGCCGAGAACATCGTGTTGTAGGTGATGCCGATCAACGCGTACACCGCGCCCATGGCGAGACCCGAGGCGAGGATGGAAGCAAGCATCGTGCGGTGTCTTCCTAGAGAATCTTTTTACGATATGCGGAGGAGTTCGCCGCAGAAAATGAAACCACTAAAAGAGCTTGGAGCCTGATCCGATTCCGAAGAGGCAGATCAGGCTCCAGGGCCGTTACTTGTAGCCCGGCGCAAACTTGAAGGTGCCATCTTTCGCCGTGCTCGCCGCGGACATTACAACATCCTCCGTCGGATAACCGTTATGCTCGGTGGATGAGAATGTGTAGTCGCCGAAATAGCCGGGGTATTTCTTCAGGCTATTCCAGTATTTGATGATGTCCTCGCTGGAGGACGATCCAGTCTCGACCGCTTTGGCAACAAGATTCACCGCATCGATGCCGCCGGCGACCCACCACAGCAACGTATCGGAGAGACTCACTTTGCCCTTAAGGCGCTCGACCAGTTCTTGACTGCGCGGCGGCAGCTTTCCGGTGTCGTCATAGCTGCAACTGCGGTACCCAATGGCGTAGACCTTCTCCCAGTTCGCCTTCTTCTCGACGAGATTGCCGATTTCCCCCGACGACATCGAAGGATGGCCGACGAAAGGCACGTCCCAGCCTATTGCAGCGCGGGTATTGAACAGGCGAGCGTCCATGCCGGTCGAGGTGCTCCACACCACGATCGCTTCAGTGCCGGCATTGCGTGCACGCAGCATGTCCGGCGTCATATCGGGCTGGGTGGCGTCAATATTGGCTTGATAAACGACTTCGGCCCCATCCTTCTTCAGTCCGGCGACCGACGCGTTCAACGCTGCGACACCGTAGCCCGTGGTGTCGCCGATCACGGCGACTTTCTTGACCTTCAGGATTTTGAGACAATAGCCGCGCACCGCGTCGTCCCATTGCGTGTTCGACGGCGCGAGGCGGAATGCATTGGGGAATTTCGTGGCATCGATCAGGCTGTCCACCACGCACGGATGAATGTTCGGCATTTTAGCGCGCGCCATGATCGGCGTCACAGCAAGCGATTCGCCGGAATTTGTCGGTCCCCAGATGGCGTGCACCTTGAGCGCGCTAATCATCTCTTGCGTGGCGTTAACTGCCTTGGTGGGGTCACCCTGGGTATCACGCGTAAGAACATCGATCGTGCGGCCTTTTATGCCGCCGGCCGTGTTGATCGCATTCGCGGCGTAGACGACACCGCGATTGAAGCCGACGGCCGGCGCCGAGCTTGGGCCGGTCATTGCGGCAAGCCAGCCGAGCCGGATTGGTTCGGCCTGCGAGATCGCGGGGCGCGGGTACGAAAAAGCAGCGGCGCCTGCCGCCGTGGCGCTTCCAATCGTGAATTCGCGACGCGTGAGGGCCATGTTTACCTCCCTTTTATCGTTGAGTTCAGACTATCAGGACACTTGGTCAGGATGCGAGACATCTTCCGATTTGACCGAATTCCTTGTTGGGGCTCGTCCGGGCGCCATTATAGTCGTCTTTGCGTCGTAACAACCACCTCACCGCTGCGATAGCGCGCGACGATCGCGGGATCAGGATTGCAGCCGAGACCTGCGCCTTGTGGCACCCTGACGCGCCCATTTGTTGTCCTCACCCATGGATCGAACGGGTTCGCCTCCATTTCGAGCCACAGGACCTCGACCAGGGGCTTCTCGATGAGTGCCGCAATGATGTGGACCGAAGCAATGAAGCCGGGGCCAAAATAGGGGCAGTGCGGCATTACTTGCACGCCGCTAGAGCGGCAAAGATCGATCACGCGGAGCACTTCGCCGATGCCGCCGATCTTGGTTACGCTTGGCTGCGCGATATCGATCGCGCCAGCCTCGATGAGCGACTGAAAGCCGAATACGCCGGCGACGTTCTCGCCAGCAGAAATCGCAATGCCGTGGCGGCGTATCTCGGCGAGCCCATGGCAATCCTCCGGCGGCCAAACCGGCTCCTCGAGCCAAAAAAGATCGTCGCCCGCGAGCGATTGCGCCATCTTGTGTGCCTCCGGCACCGACCAGGCGCAATTCACATCGAGCATGATCTGTGCTTTATCGGCGCCGGGCGCTCTCTTCGCGGCCAGCACGTTTTCGCGCGTGACTTCATGCAGCTTTATGTGACGATACCCTTTGGCACATGCAGCGGCGGTGTTTTTCTTGACCAGCCCAGGATCGCCGTAGGGCAGCAGGCTCGCATAGGCATCGAGTTCGGTACGGCTGCTGCCCCCGAGCAATGCATGCACCGGCTGACCCAACCGTTTGCCGCGGATATCCCACAAGGCGATCTCGACGCCCGAATAGGCGTAAACGAACGGGCCATTGCGTCCGAGCAGATGTACCGAATGGAGAATATCGCGGGACAATGCCTCGATATGCTCGGCATCGCGTCCGACCACGAGGGGCGCCACGATGGTGTCGAGCGCAGCCCTGGTCGACGAGATTGCGGCATGGCCGAACGCCTCGCCCCAGCCGACGATGCCGTCTTCGGTCTCCACCCTGACCAGCAGGATTTCCATATGCGTCCAGGGCTTCCCGGCAAAGCGGGACGGCGGCCCGCCCATGTTGAATGGCAGCGCGACAACGCATGACTCCAAGGATTTGATTCGCATTCCGCCCAGCACCCCTGATCGATCGGCGTGTATTTTCTAGCCTGCGCAAAGGCAGGCAGCATTTCTCTCCCTGAATAACGCTAGGATGGACAAAAAATAAGCTCAATAGGGTGCATTTGAACCCACCCCGGATGACATTTCCGGAATGGGCAGCACTAGCTAATGCCGTATTTCTCGAAAAGATCGGGGGCAAATTTTAGCCCGAGTCCGGCCTCGGCGGGCACTTTCATCTCGCCGTTTTCCGGCACGGGCGGATTATCGAACAGGCGCCAGGTCCACGGCATGTATTCAACAACGAGCCCGTTCGACACGGCTGCGATGAGATGAACATGAATTTCCGGCAGAAGATGGCTGGCAACAGGCATGTTGAACGCCTCTGCCATGCCGGCAACTTTCATCCATTGGGTCACGCCGCCAACACGAAGCAAATCGATCATGACGATGTCGACCGAGTGATGGGTCATTGACTGCCGATGCGGCTCAATGCCGTAGAGATATTCACCAGCGCAGATCGGCGTCGTCAAAGCATCGGCGATCTTGGCGAGCCCCTGGTAATCATCGTGGGCTGTAGGATCCTCCAGCCATGCGAGACCCAATTCCTCGATCCGGCGGCCGATCGAAATCGCCTCGTGCACACCCCAACGCTGATTGATGTCCACCATCAAGGCGATGTCTGGGCCGACAGCATTGCGGATGATGCGAATGCGCTCGATCTCCTGCGCGGGGGTAAGGCCATCCACCGCCATTTGGGTTTTGATCTGCCGATAGCCCTTCTCGACTAGCGCGACCGCGGCGCGTTCGATTTTATCGAGCGGCGTGGTTCGCATGAGTGCGCCGCTGGCATAGGCAGGCACGCGGTCGCGCCGGCCGCCCAGCAAGTGCGCGAGTGAAACGCCAAAGGCCTTCCCCCGGATGTCCCACAACGCGATATCGATCGCCGATACGGCCAAGGCTGCTACGCCACCAGGCCCACAAGGCGCCGATGCGGCGCGGAGCTTGCTGATCACGAGTTCGGTGCGCAGCGGATCCTCACCTTTGATGAGCTCTGCAAATTCATCAACCGCCGCTTTAAGCGCGTGCACGATTTTTCCGCCGAATGTGGTTATGCCAATGCCCTCGATGCCGTCGTCGGTGAGCACCTGCACCGTGATGAATTCGCGCAGCATCCCAGGAAAGACCGGCGCGCCGACCAGGGGCTCTTCCAGCGGGAGACGGATGAGGTTGGTTTTGACCTGCTGAATTTTCATCGTGCGCTCCGGAGCGATAAGCGGGTGCCGTCAATCAACGCGTAGTTTGTCCAAAATGCCCTGGTCCGGGTCAATGCCGAGGCCAGGGCCTTGCGGAAGAACAAGATATCCCTCAACCGGCTCATACCAGTCCCCGAACGGACTTTCCGTAAGGTCGCAATACAATCGCTCGGTCCGCGCTGGCTCGGGCACGCGTTGAACGGGGCATTCGGGTCTTGATAGCGAGCTTAACGGCCCGCATTTTGACGGGACGGGGCGTTAGCCGCGGTGATGTTCCGTAACCTGCCATATGCGAATCTAGCAGCAATCTTCCCTGACTGCGGTTATTACAGCAATTGCCGCTGCGCCAGGTTGCGCATCAGGGCCCCCGCTCCGAAGGTCCAGGGCGGCGCTCGATCGGCGGCGGTGACGATGTTAACGAGCGCTCCCAGATTCTCCGTAGCGATCGTGACCACGTCGCGCTCGTGGTGAGTGAAGCCCTGGCCGGGCACGTCGCGATCCTCAACAGGAGCGAACATGGTGCCGAGGAAAAGCGCCGCTCCGTCGGGGTATTGATGGTGTGGACCGATCATCTCGGTGACGAGTGCCATTGGATCACGGCTTATCCTGGCCAAGGCGCTCTTACCCTCAAGGCGGAAACCATTCTCGCCTTCGACTAGGAGAGTCACCTCGGCGTGGCGCACATCGTCGAGTGAGAAGGTGCGGTCGAACAAGCGAATGAATGGCCCGATAGCGGTCGAAGCATTGTTATCCTTGGCCTTGCCGAGCAGCAGAGCGGAGCGCCCTTCAAGATCGCGGAGGTTAACGTCGTTGCCGAGCGTCGCCCCGACAATGAGGCCGCGCGAATTGACCACCAAGACGATCTCCGGTTCGGGATTGTTCCAAGTGGACGCCGCGAGCACACCAATCGATGCGCCGGTGCCAACTGCCGACATGGGCTGAGCCTTAGTAAATATCTCGGCGTCAGGGCCGATGCCGACCTCAAGGTATTGCGACCACAGGCCCTTTGCTTGCAATAGTCGTTTGAGCTCCATCGCCTGCGGCGAGCCCGGTACGAGCCCATCGATCGCACCGCCGATCGCCGCTTCGACCTCGCTGCGCACTGCGGCTGCGCGTTCGGGCTGGCCGCGCGCCTGCTCTTCAATCACGCGTTCGATGAGGGAAACCGCGAAGGTGACGCCTGCGGCCTTGATCGCCTGCAGGTCGACCGGTGCCAAGAGCCACGGCCTTGCCTGGCCGCGCTCGATCTCCGGTGTATTAACAAGGATCGAGGCGACAGTACCAATCCGTTCGCCCTGTGCCGCTGCGACGCTGGTGGCCGGATCACCGGTCTCCCCGAGGTCACGCATGGTCGGGAATGAGCGCGAAATGTCGTAGACGCCATCGGCGCGTACCGCGACAACGGACGGGCCCTGGACGTCCGGGCGCCATACGCGGCCGACGAGGGTGCCGGCCGTGCCATCGGCCGGTAGAGTAGCCTCAACATCGAGAACGAACTTCATTCAGCCGCCCGCGCTGGCAGCAGCCTCGGGAAAGAGCATGTTCTTCCAATCTGCCGGTTGGCTTTTCAGGGTGTCGACGTTGGTCACGATTTCGGCGGAAATCCAATTATTCACCGGCTTGATCGTATAGATGGTCCCGGGGTCCGCAAGCACCTCGTCGATTAGTTGAAGGCACTAACATGCAGCATGTAAATTCGCGACGCAATTCAGCTAACCCTGTATCGAATACCCTCCGTCGACAGGGATTGCCACGCCCGTGATGAAATTCGATGCAGGGGCCGCGAGAAAAACAGCAATTCCTGCAAAATCATCTGGGGCGCCCCAACGCTGAGCCGGCGTACGCGCTAGCACCTTTTCATGAAGGCCTGGGACTTCCTGGCGCGCGCTTCGGGTGAGATCGGTGTCGACCCATCCCGGCAATACAGTGTTGACCTGGATGTTATCCTTCGCCCAGGCAGTCGCCATCGCCCTCGTCATCTGCACGATGCCCCCCTTACTCGCCGCGTAAGGGGTGGCATATGGCATTCCGAAGATGGACATCATCGATCCGATATTGATGATCTTGCCGCCCCCGATACTGACCATATGGGGATAGGCCGCCTGTGAGCACAGAAAAGCGCTCGTTAGATTGGTATTCATTACCAGGTGCCAGTCTTGCGCCGTCAGGTCTTCCGGTTGCTTGCGAATGCTTGTCCCTGCATTGTTGACAAGAATGTCGAGACGTCCATATCGCTCGACGGCACGCTGTATAGCCTTATGACAGGATGCCTCCTTCAGAACATCCAACTCCACAAACTCAGCCTGAGCGCCCAGCGAATGCAACTCTGACAAAGCCGATTGAGCCTTTGTCTTGTTTCTCCCCGCTATGACCACCGAAGCGCCTGCAGAGGCAAAGCCCTTCGCTATGCCGAATCCGATTCCACCATTTCCTCCGGTTATAAAAGCAACCCGTTTTTGCAAGTCAAAAATTGTCATCGCAAGTTTTCTCGGTGTTCAACATTGGAATTACAAATGTCTAGATTTTTCTCGCTCCAGAGAGAAAGGTTAGATCACCAACCAACCGGGGTATAAATCCTCGCCACGCAGCGCAATCAAGATGCGCAGTTTATTCCCAATCCTGCTATTTGCGGTGCACCGTTACGCAAACCCATAGAGCCGTGCGGGATTATTGACTAAGACCTTCGTTCGCGTGGCCTCGTCGGCAACCCAATCGAGCAGCATGTCGAGCATCCAAATGTCGTCCGGTTTTGGTAGGCCCGGGGTCGGATGCGGCCAGTTTGTTGCCCAGAGCATACGGTCCGGTGCGGTCTTGACCAGCGCCTTGGCCAATGTCCCTA
>ODAK010001449.1_pt1 | contig 25891 bp, 25 predicted proteins | sample 1539591 | NCBI WGS metagenome assembly ODAK01 (sample SAMEA3539303, study PRJEB22396) | soil metagenome | biome: tundra; feature: field; material: soil | place: USA | collected 2010-05 | depth 0.15 m
CCAGTCCGGCGGACTCCGGCAGACAGCTCGGTGGTGAGGTCCCTGACCCCGGCGATGCCCTCGGGGCTTTCTGGCAGGAGGCGGCGGACGAAGGCTGAGCCGACGATTACCCCGTCGGCGAAGGCCGCCACCTGGGCCGCCTGGGTGCCGTTGCTCACCCCGAGACCGACCGCGACCGGCAGGTCAGTGTGCTCACGGATCCGCTTGACCAGGCCAGCCGCGTCTCCGCTGACCGCGTCCCTGGTGCCGGTGATGCCCATCAGCGAGGCCGCGTAGACGAAACCGCGGCAGGCGGAGGCGACCTTGGCCACCCGCTCGCCGGTGGAACTCGGCGCGACCAGGAACACCCGGTCCAGGTCGTACTCATCCGAGGCGTCCAGCCACGGACCTGCTTCTTCCACGGTCAGGTCGGGGGTGATCAGCCCCGAACCACCCGCCGCGGCCAGGTCGCGGGCGAAGGCGCGCACCCCGTACCTGTCGACCGGATTCCAGTAGGTCATGACCAGGACAGGGGTTCCGCCGGCCGCGACCGCCTCGACCGTGCGGAGCACGTCGGCGACCCGCGTCCCGCCGGTGAGCGCCTGGTGCACCGCCTCGGCGATGACCGGGCCGTCCATCAGCGGATCGGAGTACGGCAGGCCGATCTCGATGATGTCAGCCCCGGCCCCCGCCATGACCCGGGCGGCCTCGATGGCGCCGTCGACGGTGGGGAACCCGGCGGGCAGGTAGCCGACGAGCGCGGCGCGGTTGTCCGCGCTGGCTTTGCCGAAGGCCACCGTAACGGCGCTGGCGGTACCGGTCATGGCGGTCACACCCCGAACCACTTGGAGGCGGTATCGACGTCCTTGTCACCCCGGCCGGAGAGGTTGACCACGATGAGGCCGTCGGGGCCGAGCTCGCGGCCGACCTCGAGCGCGCCGGCCAGCGCGTGCGCCGACTCGATGGCCGGGATGATGCCCTCGGTGCGGCACAGCACGGAGAACGCGTTCATGGCTTCGGCGTCGGTGACGGCACGGTACTCGGCCCGGCCGGTTTCCATCAGCCAGACGTGCTCCGGGCCGACGCCCGGGTAATCCAGGCCCGCCGAGATGGAGTGGGTGCTGCTCGTCTGGCCTTCGGAGTCCTGCAGCACGAAGGTGCGCATGCCGTGCAGCACGCCCTGGGATCCGCCGGTGAGGGTGGCCGCATGACGCCCGGTGTCCAGGCCGTCTCCGCCCGCCTCGCAGCCGATCAGGCGCACCTGGGCGTCCGGGATGAAGGCGTGGAAGATGCCGATGGCGTTGGAGCCGCCGCCAACGCAGGCGATCACCGCGTCCGGCAGCCTGCCGGTGGCCTCGCATACCTGCTCGCGGGCCTCCAGCCCGATCACGCGCTGGAAGTCCCTGACCATCATCGGGAACGGGTGCGGGCCGCCGACCGAGCCGATGCAGTAGTGCGTGGTGGCCACCGTGGTCACCCAGTCGCGGAACGCCTCGTTCATGGCGTCCTTGAGCGTCCGGGTGCCCGTCGTGACCGGTATCACCTCGGCGCCGAGCATGCGCATCCGGGACACGTTCAGCGCCTGCCTGTGCGTGTCCTCCTCGCCCATGTAGACGGCGCAGTCCAGGCCGAACAGCGCGCACGCGGTCGCGGTGGCCACGCCATGCTGGCCGGCCCCGGTTTCCGCGATCACCCGCGTCTTGCCCATCCGCCTGGCCAGCAGCACCTGGCCGAGCACGTTATTGATCTTGTGCGACCCGGTGTGGGTGAGGTCCTCGCGCTTGAGCAGCACCGTGCAGCCGCCGGCCTGCTGGCCGAACCGCTTGGCCTCGGTGAGCAGCGTCGGCCGGGCGGCGTAGCCGCGGAGCAGCCCGTCGAGCTCGGCCCGGAACGCCGGGTCCTTACGGGCCTGCTCGTACGCGACGGTCAGGCCGTCCAGGGCCGCCATCAGCGCTTCAGGAGCAAACCGGCCGCCGTAGGCCACGCCAGGGGCAGCCGGAGCCAGCGGGGCGCCCCCCGGATTCGCGTTGCCCACCGCCTCGACCGCACCGACCACGAAATGGCCGGACATATCGGGAACGGGGGCGATATCGGGCTCGGCCGGACCGGCGTGCCGCGCGGGACCGGCGTCCTGGGTCGGGGACGCGGTGGCGGTCTCGGTCATTCTCTTTCCCCTCGCAGAGCGGGGTGCGAACCCGCGGTCACCAGGTCGGCGACAGCACAGCGCGGGTCTTTCTCGGTGACCAGGCTCTCGCCGACAAGCACGGCGTCGGCACCGGATGCGGCATAGGCGAGCAGATCGCGCGGGCCGCGGACGCCAGACTCAGCCACCTTAACGACGCCGTCAGGTATCCGGCCCGCCATCTGGCCGAAAATGCCGCGATCCACCTGGAGCGTGGCCAGGTTACGGGCGTTCACGCCGATTACGGTGGCGCCCGCGTCCAGGGCCCGGTCAAGCTCGGCCTCGGCGTGCACTTCGACGAGCGGCAGCAGGCCGATCGAAACCGCCCGCTCCACCAGGGAGATCAGCGCACATTGCTCGAGTGCGGCCACGATCAGCAACACCACGTCGGCACCGTGGGCCCGGGCCTCCCACAGCTGGTAGGAGCTGACCACGAAGTCTTTGCGCAGCACCGGCACCTGAACGGCCCGGCGCACCGCATCCAGATCCTCCAGTGATCCGCCGAACCGCCGCGATTCGGTCAGCACGCTAATGATCTTCGCGCCGCCGGCCTCGTAGTCCGAAGCCAGCGCGGCGGGATCGGCAATCGTCGCCATCTGGCCGCGGGACGGGCTGGCCCGCTTGACCTCGGCGATCACGCTGACGCCTTCCGCCTTCAGCGCGGCCATCGCGTCTCGGGGAGAAGGCGCACGCCGCGCCCTCTCCTTCAGATGATCTAGAGAGACATGCCGCTGCCGGTCGGCGAGATCGGCACGCACGCCGTCAAGGATCTCGTCGAGCACACTCACGCGGTTCGATCGTCCCCTCAAAATCGGTACTGGTGCGCCACTGATCGTAGCCCGGCATCCCTTGTGCCCTTGTTACTGACCCCCCTGTACGGGATCAAGCGCGTAGCCCGCGCCGCGGACGGTCCTGATCACCGCGGCCGACGCGACCTTGGCCCTGAGCTGGGCGATGTACACGTCAGCGGACCGGTCGCCGGCCGCCTCGCGACCCGCGGCGGCGAGCAGCGATCGCCGGGAGAGAACCCGGCCCGGGTGGTCCATCATGGCCGCGAGGATCGCGAACTCGGTCGCGGTCAGCGGCACCGGCTCGCCGCCGGTGATCACGGTCCGGCTCGGCCCGTCCAGCCGCAGCCCTCCTGCGCTCCGGCCGGCCGGCCTGGAGGGCGCGTGCTCCGGCAGAGTCAGCACATCGCGGACCATCCCGACCAGCTGCCGGGGGCTGAAAGGCCGGCTGAGCCAGCGGCGCGCGCCGACCCGGGCCAGGCCGCGCGGCCTGGGGCCGGACACCAGGAAGATGACCGGCGTACGGAGCGCCCGGCGAATGCGCCGCGGGTCCAGGCCGGGCATGGTCAGGTCGAGCACGGCCGCGGCATCGGGACCGTAGGTCAGCTCGGTCAGCGCCGTCTCCGGCGTGGCCACGAGACGGACCTGAAGTCCGTCTGCTCGCAGGTAGCGGGCCGACATCTCCGCGACTTCAGGCTCATGCTCGGCCAGCAGCACCGAGACGGGCCCGGCGTTAGCCGCGGGTCCCGCCATCGAGCTCACTTTCCAGGGTCGGGTCGATGTCCCGGCTCAGCGACTCCCACATGGTCGCGGCACTGTGCTGGTCCGGGGGGGCGAACCCGTTATCCCCCCGAAACCCCCCGCGACCGGGGGGAACCATCCCCCCGGACCCCCCTGGTGCCCGGTCGAAGCGGGCCGACATGACCGGCCAGCGCGGCCCGCGGGCCGCGGTGGCCAGGCCCGCGAGGATGATCGCGACCGCGCCGATGACGGCGACCGCGCGCCACGGCGCGCCGGCCATGACCGCATGGCCCGATGAGCCCAAGATGACCACGGCATGGCTGGCGTCGCCCGGTGAGGTGCCGCTCGTCGTCGACCCGCCGAGGGTACCGCTCGAGGCGCTCGCCCTGGCCGCCGCGAGCACGGCCGATGCCCGCACGCCGGCCGCCGCGGCCGCCGCCGTGCCGGCCCCGAGCACGGCCAGCAGGACGCCGACGGCGCGCCTGAGGCCGGACCTGGTGGCGATCACGGCGGCCAGGCAGGCCAGCGCGGCGAGCGCCAGGGCGCTCGCGAACGGGACGAGCGACTGACCGGTGACGGAGAAATCCTGCGCAGGCAGCGGGTGCGGCGCGACGAAGATCGCCTGCGCCCAGGTCTGGCGGGCCGCCAGCACCACCAGCCCGGACCCCGTCGCGCCGAGCAGCAGCACCAGCGCGAACTCCCTGCGCATCGCGGACATCTGCTAGCTCACGGCCTGCTGAGGGGCCGGGGCGGCTGCACCGGTCACGGCGTCGAGCACGTCAGCATCGAAGCACGTCCGGTCGCCGGTGTGGCAGGCCGCGCCGACCTGGTCGACCTTGACCAGCAGAGCATCGCCGTCGCAGTCAAGCGCCACCGATTTCACCCACTGCTGATGCCCGGAGGTGTCGCCCTTCACCCAGTATTCCTGCCGGCTGCGGGACCAGTACGTGCAGCGGCCAGTGGTCAGGGTGCGATGCAGCGCCTCGTCGTCCATCCAGCCGAGCATCAGCACTTCGCCCGTGTCGTACTGCTGGGCAATCGCCGCGATCAGGCCGGACGCATCCCGCTTCAGTCGCGCGGCGATGGCAGGATCGAGCATCGCTTCCTCCCCGTTCTCATTTCCTCGTGACTTCAGCCAGAGTAGCAATCACGCCTACCATCAGCGGGTGAGCTATTCCCGAGATGAGCGTCTCGCGCTCTGCGCGCTGCTGGACAAGACAGGCCCGGACGCCCCGACGCTGTGCCAGGGCTGGAACACCGGCGATCTCGCCGCGCACCTGGTGCTGCGCGAGCACCGGCCCGACGCGGCCGGAGGAATCATCGCCGGCCCGCTGGCGGGATACACGGCCCGGGTGCAGAACCGGATCAAGCAGCGGACGCCCTTTCCCGACCTGGTGCAGGCCATCAGGTCCGGACCGCCGCGGCTGTCGGTGATGGCCATCCCCGGCGTCGATGAGCGCGCCAACGCGGTCGAGTTCTTCGTGCACCACGAGGACGTCAGGCGCGCCGCGGCGGACTGGGAACCCAGGACGATCAGCAGCGGGGAGTCCGACCTGCTCTGGCAGCGGCTGCGGATCGCCAGGTTCATGCTCCGCAAGGCACCGGTGGGCGTCGAGCTGGCCAGGGACGACATGGATACCGGCGAGGTGAGCCCGGACGGCCCGGCGTATCGGATCACGGCCAAGAACGCGACCCCGGCGGTCACCGTGACCGGCAGCCCGGCCGAGCTCACCCTGTGGGTGATGGGCCGCACCGCGGCCCGGGTGCGTTTCGACGGCATCGAGGCCGCGGTGACCAAGCTGACCGCGGCGAACTGGCGGTAGGGAGGGCTAGGCGCCCATCTCGCGCTTCAGCCTGGCCAGCTCGTCGTCGATGTCCTGCGAGCTCGGCCGGGACGGTTGCGCCGGGAACGGCGTGGCGACGTGCTCGACGTCGGCCCGGGGCAGCGGCCTGCTGTGGCCGGGCTCCCGGACTTCCCGCTCGGCACGCTTGGGCGAGACCTGCTTGCGGGAGCGGGCCACCTTGACCGCGACGACGACGGCGCCGACCACCAGCGCGGCGACAACCAACTCGACCAGCACGTGCAGCACGGTTCCGATCACCGCGCCGACGACCAGGAACGCGATCAGTATGCCGACCGCGAGGGCGGCCACCTTCAACCCGCGCATCTGCCGCTTCCTCTCTCGACCAGGAGCCGCGTCAGGCCCCAGTCCCCCCGGTACCTAAGGATCTGTCCTCTCTCACGATATTACCCGACTGCCACCTGCGCGCCGAGCGTGTCGAGCGGAAGACGAGCTTCAGGTGAGGCCGGGCCAGGACGCGAGCCCGGCCATTACGCTAAGGGCCATGCACGCACTCGGCATTGACATTGGCGGCACCGGAATCAAGGCAGCACCTGTCGACGTGGCCACGGGCAAGCTTCTCGCCGACCGGCAGAAGATCGCCACGCCGCGCCCGGCCGTGCCCGACACGATCGCGGACGTGGTGAAGCAGCTCACCACCTCGTTCAAGTGGTCAGGCCCCATTGGCATCACCTTCCCCGGGGTGGTCATCGACGGCATGATCAGGACGGCCGCCAACCTCGATACAGCCTGGATCGGAGTCGACGCGGGCTCGCTGTTCGCCAAGGCCACCGACAACCCGGTCCGGGTGCTCAACGACGCTGACGCGGCCGGCGTGGCCGAGATGACGTTCGGCGCGGGGGTTGGCGAGAACGGCACCGTGCTGATGCTGACCTTCGGCACCGGGATCGGCAGCGCCCTGTTCACTCAGGGCGTGCTCGTGCCGAACACCGAGTTCGGGCACATCGAGATCCACGGTCACGACGCCGAGACGCGCGCCTCCGAGCATGCCAAGGAACTACACGACCTGAGCTGGGGCAAGTGGGCCGGGCGCGTCGATGAGTACCTCCAGCACTTGGAGGCGCTGCTCGCGCCGCACCTGTTCATCGTCGGCGGCGGCATCAGCAGGCAGGCGGACAAGTGGGTGCCGCGGCTGACCGGCATCAGCGCCCGTATCGTGCCCGCGGCCCTGCTCAACGACGCCGGCATCGTGGGCGCGGCGATGGCGACCGCCAGCAACGCCGCCCCCGACACCTCCGGCGCGACGGGCGCAGACAACTAAGGCGTTTTGAACGGCCACCGCTTAGCGGACGAGGTGACCGGCGCCGCGGAGGGCGGTTTTGACTTGGGTGATGCGCAAGGTGCCGAAGTGGAAGACGCTCGCGGCGAGTACGGCGTCGGCTCCGGCGTCGACGGCGGGAGCGAAGTGCGCCAGCGTACCCGCGCCGCCGCTCGCGATCACCGGGACGGTGACCACGTCGCGCACCGCCCGGATCAGTTCGGTGTCGAAGCCGGCGGTGGTGCCGTCCGCGTCCATCGAGTTCAGCAGGATCTCGCCGGCGCCGAGCTCGGTCGCCCGGCGGGCCCAGCCGATCGCGTCGATGCCGGTGCCGACCCGGCCGCCGTGCGTGGTCACCTCGAAGCCGCTCGGCGCGGCGGCAGCGCGCCGAGCGTCCACGGACAGCACTACGCACTGCGACCCGAATCGCTGCGCCGCCTCGGCCAGCAGTTCTGGCCGGGCGATGGCGGCCGTGTTGAGCGAGACCTTGTCCGCCCCGGCCCGCAGTAGCCGGTCCACGTCAGCCACGCTCCGGACGCCGCCGCCCACGGTCAGCGGGATGAACACCTGCTCGGCGGTGCGCCGCACCACCTCGTACATGGTGTCCCGGCCGCCGCTTGAGGCGGTGATGTCGAGGAAGGTCAGCTCGTCAGCGCCTTCGGCGTCATAGAAGGCGGCCAGCTCCACCGGGTCGCCCGCGTCCCGCAGCTCGCGGAAGTTCACCCCCTTGACCACCCGGCCGCCGTCCACGTCCAGGCACGGGATGACCCGGACCGCGACCGTCATGTCTTCCCGACCTCGGCTAGGGCTTCTTCCAGGGTGAAGGCGCCTTCGTACAGGGCGGTGCCGACGATCGCGGCCTCCACGCCGAGCGGGACGAGGGACGCGATCGCGCGCAGGTCGGCCAGGCTGGCCACTCCCCCGCTGGCCACGACCGGCGCCGACGTGCGGGCGCACACATCACGGAGCAGGCCCAGGTTAGGACCGCGCAGCATGCCGTCCTTGAGCACGTCGGTCACCACGTACCTGGCGCAGCCTTCGGCGTTCAGCCGGTCCAGGGTCTCGAAGAGCTCGCCGCCCTCGGCGGTCCAGCCGCGGGCGGCCAGCCTGGTCCCCCGGACGTCAAGACCCACCGCGACCTGCTCCCCGTGGCGGGCGATCACCGAACGCACCCAGTCGGGGTTCTCCAGCGCCGCGGTGCCGATGTTGACCCTGGTGCACCCGGTGCCGAGCGCGCGGGCCAGCGACTCGTCGTCCCTGATGCCGCCGGACAACTCCACGTTGACGTCCACCCCGCGCACCACGTCCGCGAGCAGGTCCGCGTTCGACCCGCGGCCGAACGCGGCGTCCAGGTCCACCAGGTGGATCCAGGAAGCACCGGCGCGCTGCCAGGCCAGCGCCGCTTCCATCGGGTCGCCGTAACTGCTGCCGCTGCCCGCCACGCCCTGGACCAGCTGGACCGCATGCCCCTCGGTGACGTCGACCGCGGGCAGCAAGGTCAGCGAACGGAGATCGGTCACAGCGTCTCCAGGCAGGTCATAGGGCCTCCAGCCAGTTGGAAAGCAGGGCGGCGCCGGCGTCGCCTGACTTCTCCGGGTGGAACTGGGTCGCGGACAGCACCCCACCCGCCTCCCCTACCCTCTTCTCTACCGCGGCGGCGAACGGCTCGCCGTGCTCGGTCCAGGAGATGCGGGCGCCGGCCGCGGCGAGCTCGCCGGCCCCGGCTGACCGCAGCGCGTAGGAATGCACGAAGTAGAACCGGGTCCCCGGCGAGATCCCGGCGAACAGCACCGAGCCTGCGGCCGGCGACACCGTATTCCAGCCCATGTGCGGGAGCACATCGGCGTCGAGCCGTTCCACCGTCCCCGGCCACGCGCCGCAGCCTTCGGTCCACACCCCGTGCTCCACCCCGGCGGCGAACAGGATCTGCATGCCCACGCAGATGCCGAGCACCGGGCGGCCGAGCTCGATCCGGCGCGCGATCAGCTTGTCGCCGCCGACCGAACGCAGCCCGGTCATGCACGCCGCGAACGCGCCCACACCGGGGACGGCGAGCCCGTCGCATTCCAGCGCGGCGTCGGGGTCGGCGGTCACCTCAACGCTGGCGCCGACCCGCTCGAGCGCGCGTTGCGCGGAGCGCAGGTTCCCCGACCCGTAGTCGAGCACGACCACGCGGGGAGTCACGTGAGCACGCCCTTGGTGCTAGGGATGCCGCCGGCCCGCGGGTCCGGCGCCGCCGCCGTGCGCAGCGCCCGCGCGACGGCCTTGAACTGGGCCTCCACGATGTGGTGCGGGTTCCGGCCCTCGATCACCCGGACGTGCAGGCAGATCCCGGCGGAGAACGCCAGCGACTCGAAGATGTGCCTGGTCAGCGTGGTGTCGTAGCTGCCGATCAGCGGGGCCATGCGGTCTGGCTCGTGGTGCACCACGTAGGGCCGGCCGGACAGGTCCACGGCCGCCTGGACCAGCGTCTCGTCCAGCGGGACGAGGGCGTCACCGAACCGGGCGATGCCGCTCTTGTCGCCCAGCGCTTCCCTGAGCGCCTGGCCGAGCGTGATCGAGGTGTCCTCCACGGTGTGATGCGCGTCGATCTCGGTGTCGCCCTTGGCCCGGACGGTCAGGTCGAGACCGCCGTGCTTGCCCAGCTGAGCGAGCATGTGGTCGAAGAACGGGACGCCGGTGCTGACCTCGACCACCCCGATACCGTCCAGGTCGAGTTCCACCATGATCTGCGTCTCGTGGGTGAGCCGCTCCACCCGCGCCACTCGGTTCATGAAGAAAACACCTCATCAAGGGCTGAACGGAACGCCGCCATTTCCTCCGGCGTTCCCACCGTGACCCGCAGCCAGCGCGGCGGGCCGACTTCACGAACCAGCACGCCGCGGTCGAGCAGGCCCTGCCAGACGTCCCGGCGCGAGTCGAACTGGCCGAAGAGCACGAAGTTGGCGTCGGAATCGGCGACGTCAAGCCCCCGTTGCCTGAGCCAGCCGACCAGCGCATCGCGTTCGGCCCGCAGCGCGGCCACGGTGGCGAGCGGCTCACTGGCCAGGGCGAGCGCGGCCCGCCCGACCGCCTGGGTCACGGCGGACAGGTGGTAGGGCAGCCGCACGACGAGCAGTTTCTCCACCAGCTCGGGCGCGGCGGCCAGGTACCCGATCCGGGCGCCCGCCATGGCGAACGCCTTGGACATCGTGCGGGTGACCACCAGTCCCTGGTAGCGCGGCAGCAGGCTCAGCGCGCTGCGGGTGCCTTCCCGGGCGAACTCCGCGTACGCCTCGTCGATCACCACGATGCCGGGCGCCGCCTCGCACACAGCTTCGATCACGTCCAGCGGGGCGGCTGTGCCCGTCGGGTTGTTCGGCGAGGTCAGGAAGACCAGGCTCGGCTGCGCCTGCGCGACCGCACGGGCCGCCCGCGCCGGATCCAGGCTGAACGCCTCGTCCCGGTCCACGCTCACCCAATCGGTGCAGGTCACCCTGGCGATCAGGGGGTGCATGGAGTAGCCGGGATCAAAGCCGAGCGCGTGCCGCCCCGGGCCGCCGAAGGCCTGCAGCAGCTGCTGGATGACCTCGTTCGACCCGTTGGCCGCCCACAGGTGGCGGGCGGTCAGCCCGTGCCCGAGGTAGTCGGCCAGGTCCTTGCGCAGCTCGACGGCGTCCCGGTCCGGGTACCTGTTCAGGGTCAGGGCCGCCTGCGCCACCGCGTCGGCGACCGCCTGGACCAGGCGAGGGCTCGGCGGATAGGGATTCTCGTTGGTGTTCAGCCGCACCGGCACGTCGATCTGCGGCGCGCCGTACGGATGCAGGTCCTTCAGGTCATCCCGAACGGACAGTGGTGCGGTATCCATCAGCCGGCCCCACCCTCACGGGGCACCCGCACGCGGACCGCCGCCACGTGCGCGGCCAGGTCTTCCGCGCCGCCGAGCGCGTCGATCAGGGGGGCGGTCGCGGCCAGGGCCGCGCGGTCGCACTCCACCACGTTCACCAGCCGCAAGAAAGGGAACACAGAAAGCCCGCTGGTGTGCCGGGCGGTGCCCCCGGTCGGCAGCACATGGTTCGAGCCCGCCAGGTAGTCGCCGAGCGAAACCGGGGAATACGGGCCGGCGAAGACGGCGCCCGCGTTGGTGACCCGGGCCGCGAGCTTGCCCGCGTCACGGGCCTGGATTTCCAGGTGCTCGGGGGCCCAGGCGTCGCTCACGGCGAGCGCCGCGTCCAGGTCATCGACGATGACGCAGGCGGACTGGCCCGCGAGGGCCGTTTCCACCCGTTCGCGGTGCCTGGTGGCCGGCACCTGCCGGCCGAGTTCGTCATCGACGCGTCCGGCCAGGTCCGCGTCGCAGGTGATGAGCAGGCAGGCGGCGAGCCCGTCGTGTTCGGCCTGGGCGACCAGGTCGGCCGCGACGTGGACCGGGTCCGCGGTGTCGTCGGCGATGATCGCCACCTCGGTGGGGCCAGCCTCGCCGTCGGTGCCCACCACGCCGCGCAGCACCCGCTTAGCCGCGGCCACGTAGACGTTGCCCGGCCCGGTAATGACGTCGGCCGGCGCGCAGTCCGCCGTGCCGTAGGCGAACATGGCCAGCGCCTGCGCGCCGCCTGCCGCGTGCACCTCGGTCACCCGGAGCAGCGCGCACGCGGCCAGCACCGAGGGATGCGGCAACCCGCCGTACCGAGCCTGCGGCGGCGACGCCACCGCGATCGAGCCGACGCCCGCGACCTGGGCCGGGACGATGTTCATCACGACCGAGGACGGATAGGCCACGAGCCCGCCCGGGACGTAGACCCCGGCCCGCTCGACGGGAACGAAACGACCGGTGACGGTCAGCCCGTCGGTGACCCGGGTGGTGATCTCGGCCGGGATCTGCGCGCTATGCACCTGCCTGGTGCGGCGGACGGCCTCCGCCAGCGCGGCCCTGACATCCGGGTCGAGCCCGGCCAGGGCCGCGTCCAGGGCCTCTGGCGGCACCCGGGTCGTGGCCAGGTCGACACCGTCGAAGCGCACGGTGTATTCACGGACAGCCTCGGCACCACGGCGCCTGACGTCCTCACAGACGGGCCGGATCTGCGCGACGGCGGCCTCGACATCGGTAGCGGCGCGTGGCAGGACGGTGGCCAGGGCGGTTCGGCTGAGGCTCGCCGGTGCGCGCCCGCGCAGGTCGATACGGGAAATCACCCGCTTAGTCTACGGAGAGTGCCCTCCCTCCGGTCCGCTTGTCCACATGCCGGACACATCAGGGCCGGGCGCATCAGGGCGGTCAGGTCCGGCGGACCGCCGGGCGCCGCTCTCGGCCATCAAGATCACGGCGGAGGTGAGCATCGGCCAGAACGCGAGCGCGCTCTTGGCCCCGAGCCCGAGCGAGGCGTGGAAGAAGGCTCCGTTCTGGCTCGTCGCAAGCAGGTGGTTATAGGTCCCCAGGCCGATATTCTCCCCGATCCAGAGCGCGAGCACGGCGGCCGCGACCGCGCCGAGAACCAGCCCGGCCGCCGCGATCCAGCCCGCACGGCGGATCAGGAAGCGGTAGCCGAGGATGCCGGTGACCAGTCCGCCCGCCACGGCGATCGCGCAGAACCAGACGTCGGCGACGATAAAGGCGCTGCTCTCCGCGTTCACGAGCTGGGCTTCGCCGCGCGCTACCTCCTGAAATACGGCCCGCGGCGCCACCGCCGCCCAGATGAGCCCGGCCACGACGCCGAGCAGCGCACTGCCCGCGAGTGCCGCCACGAACACGGCAAGCCGCTGCTTCGTCGGTCCTCCCTCATCGCCGGATCGCTCCCGCATGATGGTACCGGTCAGGACCGGGCGGGCCCCGTGCTGGCTAACACAGCGGCGTGTATCTGCGGCAGGATCGACGCGATGGCGTCGAAGGTCACGTCGTCCCAGGACTGGCGCGGGGAGACCAGCACGTGGTCGATACCGAGCGCGGCCAGCTCAGCGAGGTGGCTGAGCAGGTCGGCCAGCCCCGCCTGGCGATCTTCGCCCAGCTCAAGGGCGGTCGTAACGGTTTTCTCAATCTCCGCTTGGTCGCGGCCCGCCGCGTCGCAATGGTCGCGAAGCACCCGCAGCTTGTGCTCGAGATCGTCATGGAAGCTGTTGTTGCGCATGTCGAACAGGTTGCAGGCGTCGGCGTACCTAGCCACCAGGCGTAGCGTCTTACGCTCGCCGCTGCCGCCGATCAGGATCGGCGGGTGCGGGCGCTGCAGGGAGTTGGGCGAGTTGAGCGGCCGGACCAGCTGGTAGTGCTGGCCCAGGTAGGGGCTCTGGTCGCCCCGCCACATCTGGTGCGCGATCTGGAGCAGTTCCTCCAGGCGCTCGAAGCGCTCGAAGCGCTCGGCCAGCGAGGGGAACGGGATGCCGAGACCTTCGGCCCCGAAGATCACCCGGCCGCCGGTGAGCACGTCAAGCGAGGTCACCGCCTTGACCAGCACACCGGGGTGGCGGTACGCCACGGATGTCACGAGCGTGCCGAGCCGGATCCGCCGGGTCAGCCCGCCCAGGAACGCCAGCGTCGCGTACGCCTCGGGCATCGGCGACTCAGGCGGCAGCCCGCTTATCCGGATCTGGAAAAAGTGGTCCATGACCCACAGGCTGTCGACGCCGGCTTCATCCGCCGACGTCGACAGCGCTGACCAGCAGGCGGGCGCCCCAGGGGCGCCAGCAGGCGGGGCCATGGGGGGCCGTAAGACGGCGGGCGATGACTTCCAGCGGGCTTTCTGGGCGGCCAAGCATGCGTTGTCGGCCGCGACCGGGGCGGCCTTCTCCCGGCATGGCGTGCACGAGGGGCAGCAGGTCATCCTGCGCTGCCTGTGGACCGAGGACGAGCTGGCGCCGGGCGAGATCGCCAACCGGCTCGGGCTGGCCACCCCCACGGTGACGAGGGCGGCGACCAGAATGGAGGCGGCCGGCCTGCTTCGCCGTGAGCCGCACCCGAGCGATCGCCGGCTGATCCGGCTCCGGCTCACCGAGCGTGGCCAGTCGCTGGAGCACGCCATCGCGGCCGAGACGGACAAGCTCACCGAGCGGGCCCTGGCGACGTTGACCGCCGGCGAACGCGAGACGCTCATCCGGGCGCTGCACACGATCCGGCACAACCTCGCCGGGTGACCGCGCCCGGGATCCCGCGCGATAAGGGGTCTCGTCGTTTAGCTCCGCCCACCGGGGGGAGTTGGAGGTGCGGTTCCAACACCTCACGGAGGTCATCATGTCGACCGGAGTAATCATCGGCATCATCATTGCCGTCATCGTCGTGGTGGCAGCGATAGTGGTCGCCTCGGGAGAACTAAGGCGGGCACGGATGCGCCGCCAGTTCGGTCCCGAATACGAGCGCCTAGCCCAGGAGCTAGGCAGCAAGAAGAAGGCCGGCGCCGAGCTGGCCGCGCGGCAGCGGCGAGTCCAGGCGCTCAACATCGGTGAGCTTTCCGTCGATCAGCAGGCGAGCTACAGCGGGGACTGGACCGCGGTGCAAGAGCGATTCGTGGACACCCCGACCGAGGCGGTATCGGCCGCGAGCACGCTGATCTGGACCGTGATGCGAGCCCGCGGATACCCCGCTGACGACAGGAACGCCAGCATGGAAGCCCTGTCCTTCTACCACGCCCGCTCGCTGGAGGGCTACCGGCTGACCCAGGACATCCGGACCGGCACCGCCACCACCGAGGAACTCAGGGCAGCCATGATCCGTTTCCGGGCCCTGTTCGAGGACCTGACCGGCCTGCGGAACGACCAAGGGCACGCTGAGCGCGATCGTGTCGCGGAGATCCGCGAACGCTCCACGGAGAACAGCGAAGTGACCACAGGGAACCGCGACCTCATCGAAGAAGACGGCGACCTGTCCGCACAGAACAGCCACCGGACCGCGGAGACCCCGCGCTAGCGCTCAGCAGAAAGGTGATTCCTATGACACAAGATCAGTATGGCCAGGCGCGCAACGCCGGCTATGGCAACCGGGGCGACGTAGCCGAAGACGACACCGGAGACAACCCATCGGACGAGGGCAAGCCGATGACCCGCTTCCAGAAGGTGGCCTCCGCCCTTCGCGGGGACCGGCCAGACCGGGACGAGACCGACGAGGACGAGGGCCTGGCGGACACGGTTCCACTCGGGGCCGCGGGCTCGGGCATGGCCGCGGGCTCGGGCATGGCCGCGGGCTCGGACGTCATGACGCCCGGCCAGGAGGCCCAGGCAGAGGACCCGTCGTGGGTGACTCACCCGAACGAGGCCGGCGCGGCGAGCACCCCGGGGTCCCGGGACGCCCTACCGGGCCAGGAGGCCGAGGGCATGACCGCGGGGCGCCAGGGAGAGCCCGCCGCCACGGCAGGTACCCAGCCAGGCGACTACTGGGAGGTACCGGGTGCGCGCGAGGACCAAGTGGTTGCGGTAACGAGCCAGGACGCGCCGGTCACCGACACGGACGCGGACCCGCTGGGCCGCCAGGACGAGACGGTCGATGAGACGCGCCCGGACCTCGCTGACACGGGAACCTTCGCCGGAGACCCCGTGGCCGGGAACGGCGTCCCTGGGGGCATCGCCGGGGATCAAGCCGGAGCCGCGACGATTTCGGATGCGCCGGTCACGCAGCAGGATGCCGCGGAGGCAGCCGGTGGTGCGGGTCAGCATGCCGCCGCCCCGGCCGGGGAACTGCACCCGGGTGAGGCCACGGGCACCCTGGACGACCTCGGTGAACTGGCTTACGGGAACCTGCTTCCTGACGCGGCTGTTTTCACCGAGCAGTGGCAGCAGATCCAGTTCAGGTTCGTCGATGACCCCCAGGCGTCGGTGACCGAGGCCGCGGAGGTCGTCGCGCAGGTGACGGCCAAGCTGGAAGCCGCCATCCAGGAGCGGCAGCGGGCCATCGAAGCACGGCAGCAGGCCATCCAGGAGCGTCAGCGCTCGCTGCGCGGCCGCTGGGGCGAGGGCACGCAGGCTGACACGGAGACCTTGCGCGAAACGCTGCGCATGTACCGCGCCTTCCTCGACCAGCTCATCGGCCCGAAGGCCTGAGCCGGTCAGCTCAGGCAGGGTCAGCTCACGCAGGCAGGTCCGAGTAGCTGCTTCAGATCGCCGATCAGGGCGGGTGAGGTGGCTACTCGGAGCTTGTCGTCCAGGCGCACGACCGTCGTGCGCTCGTGGCCGCGCAGCTTCAGATGGACCTCGGTCGGCCCGGGATGGGTGACTAGCACCTCTCTGAGCCGCTCCACCACCGGCGGGACGCACCGGGCCACCGGCATGGACACCACGAACGGACCCGAGTCATCCACCGACAGGTCCGGGATGGTCAGATCCATCGCGATCAGCTTGGGCACGTCGTCCCGGCGGTCTACCTTGCCCTTCACCACGACCACCGCGTCCTCGGCGATCGAGGTGGCGTACAGCTGATAGGTCTGCGGGAAGAACAGCACTTCGATGGCCCCGGCCAGGTCCTCGAGCGTGGCCGCGGCCCACTGGTTGCCCTGCTTGGTCACCTTGCGCTGCACCCCGGACAAGATGCCGCCGATCTTGACGATCTGCGCGTCGGACGCTCCGGGGCGGTCGCCGCTGCGGGGCCGCTCGGTGTCATCGGCCATCAGCTCGGCCAGCGAGCAGTCACTTTCCCTGGCGATGATGTGCTCGACGCCCAACAGCGGGTGGTCCGAGACGTAGAGCCCGAGCATCTCGCGCTCGAAGTTCAGCAGCGTGGACTTGTCCCACTCCCCGGCCGGGACGGGCACGTCGAAGACCGCCTCCGCCTCGGCGTCGCCGCCGAACAGCGAGTCCTGCCCGATCGCCTCGTTGCGCTTGATGTCGATCACGGCGTCGACGGCCTGCTCGTGCACCAGCACCAGGCCCTTGCGGGCGTCCCCGAACGAGTCGAACGCGCCCGCCTTGACCAGCGACTCGATCACCCGCTTGTTGCAGACCACCAGGGGAACCTTGCGCAGGAAATCGGCGAAGCTGGTGAACCCCCCCTTGGATTTGCGCGCCGCGATGATCGCCTCGACGACGTTGGTGCCCACGTTGCGGATCGCCGCCAGCCCGAACCTGATGTCCTTCCCGACCGGCGCGAACGTCGCGATCGACTCGTTGACGTCGGGCGGCAGCACGTTGATGCCCATCCGGCGGCATTCGCTGAGGTACAGCGCCGATTTGTCCTTGTCGTCGCCCACCGAGGTGAGCAGCGCGGCCATGTACTCGGCGGGATAGTTCGCCTTGAGGTAGGCCGTCCAGTAGGCGATCAGGCCGTAGGCCGCGGTGTGCGCCTTGTTGAACGCGTACCCGGCGAACGGGACCAGGACATCCCAGACGGCCTGGATCGCCTGGTCGGAGTACCCGCGTTCCCGGCACCCGCGCTGGAAAGGACCGAACTCCTTGTCCAGGATCTCCTTCTTCTTCTTGCCCATCGCGCGGCGGAGCAGGTCCGCCTGGCCCAGCGTGTAGCCGGCCAGGATCTGGGCGGCCTTTTGCACCTGCTCCTGGTAGACGATCAGGCCGTAGGTGGGCTCGAGCACGTCCCGCAGCGGCGCTTCGAGCTCCGGGTGGATGGGCTTGATCTCCTGCTGACCGGTCTTGCGCAGCGCGTAGTTGGTGTGCGAGTTGACGCCCATCGGGCCGGGCCGGTACAGCGCGATGACGGCGGAAATGTCCTCGAAGTTGTCCGCCTTCATCAGCCGCAGCAGAGCGCGCATGGGCCCGCCGTCCAGCTGGAACACGCCCAGCGTGTCGCCTCGCGCCAGCAGCTCGTAGCTGGGTTTGTCGTCCAGCGGCAAGGTCAGCAGGTCGATCGAGATGGCCCGGTTCCGCTCGATCGCCGCCACCGCGTCGGCCATGATGGTCAGGTTGCGCAGGCCGAGGAAGTCCATCTTCAGCAGCCCGAGGCCCTCGCAGGTCGGGTAGTCGAACTGCGTGATCACCGCGCCGTCGGAGTGCCGGGTCCAGACCGGGATGTGATCGGTCAGCGGCTCCGCCGACATGATCACCCCGGCGGCGTGCACGCCGGGCTGGCGGACCAGCCCCTCGATCCCCCGGGCGGTGTCGAGGATCTGCTTGACCTCCGCCTCGGCCTCGTACAGCGAGCGGACCTCGCCCGCCTCCTTGTACCTGGGATGAGCCTCGTCGAAGATCCCGGACAGCGGGATGTCCTTGCCCATCACGGCGGGCGGGAACGCCTTGGTGATCCTGTCCCCCAGCGCGTAGGGGAAGCCGAGCACCCGGCAGGAATCCTTGATCGCGGCCTTGGCCTTGATCGTGCCGTAGGTGACGATCTGCGCGACCCGGTCCGAGCCCCACTTCTGGGTCACGTACCTGATCACGTCGGCGCGGCCACGCTCGTCGAAGTCGATGTCGATGTCGGGCATGGACACGCGCTCGGGGTTGAGGAAGCGCTCGAAGATCAGGCCGTGAGTGAGCGGGTCCAGGTCGGTGATGCCCATCGCGTAGGCGACGATCGATCCCGCCGCGGAGCCGCGGCCCGGGCCCACCGCGATGCCGTTGTTCTTGGCCCACATGATGAAATCCGCGACCACGAGGAAATACGCGGGAAACCCCATCTGGCAGATCATCTGGATCTCGTACTCGGCCTGCTGGCGCCGCTGCTCGTCATACCCGCCCGGGTAGCGGCGGTCCATGCCCTTCCACACCTCGGCGCGGAACAGGTCATCTTCGGATTCGAAGCCGTCCGGGATGGGGAACCGGGGCATCAGGTTGACGAAGTTGAACATGCCGGTGGTGTCGACCCGGTCGGCGATCAGCAGCTGGCTGTTGCGGCAGCCTTCCTGCCAGTAGTCGCTGCTGTCCAGACCGTACATCTGAGCCGCGGGCTTGATGTAGTAGCCGCCGCCCTCGAGCCGGAACCTGTCGGCGTCGGCCAGGGTCTTGCCGGTCTGGATGCACAGCAGGGTGTCGTGGCTGGTCGCGTCCTGCTCGCGGGTGTAGTGCGAGTCGTTGGTCACCACCGGCGGGATGCCGAGCTTCTTGCCGACCTCGAGCAGGCCGTCGCGGACCCGGCGCTCGATGTCCAGGCCGTGCTCCATCAACTCGAGGAAGTAATTCTCCTTGCCGAAGATGTCCTGCCACTCGGCCGCCCCCTTGAGCGCCTCGTCGAACTGACCGAGCCGCAGCCTGGTCTGCAGCTCGCCCGACGGGCAGCCGGTGGAGGCCATCAGCCCGGCGGCGTGCGAGGCGATAATCTCCTTGTCCATCCGGGGCCATTTAACCAGCCAGCCCTCGGCGTAGGAGCGGGAGGAGAGCCGGAACAGGTTATGCACGCCCTGGTTGTCCTGGGCCCAGATGGTCTTGTGCAGATAGGCGCCGGAGGCGGAGACGTCGTCTTTCTTCTGGTGCGGCTGACCCCACAAGACGCGGTTGGTGTTACTCCTGGACTCCGGCGCGACGTAGGCCTCGATCCCGATCACCGGCGTGATGCCGGCCTCCTTGGCCTGCCGGTGGAACTCCGCCGCGGCGAACATGTTGCCGTGGTCGGTCATCGCCACGTGCGTCATGCCCTGGCTCTTGACCTCCGCGAACAGATCCTTTAGCCGGGCCGCCCCGTCCAGCATGGAGTACTCGGTGTGCACGTGCAGGTGAGCGAACGGGGTCTGGGACGCCGGGACCGTCATGGACGAGCCGCCTCCTCCGGGCACGCGAGCGCAACCCCTCGCACGGGCGGCCCTCACCGGGCCACGACGCACGCGGGGCGCGTGATCATCTACCGAAGCCGGGGATTCCCGGTGACTTCTACCCTAACGCCTGCGCACCGCTGGCGGGTGATGGCTCGCCGAGGTGGTGCCGGCATGATCGGCAGTCGGCCCGGGCCGGATCAGTTCCAGCGCACCCGGACGCTCGCCTGCCACAAGGTGAGCAAGCCCCGGTCACCGCCGATCGTGACGTCGGCCGGAGCCGGACCTGAGCGGTTCCACAGGAACAGGTACACGGCGGAGGCCGGACCGCTCACCGTGCACCCGGCCCCACCCGTACCGCCCGCACCGTCAGCCTGGGCGGCGGCGCGCTGCGGCTGCAGGCGGCCCTCGTGCGCCTCGATGTGCCAGCCGTCGCCGGTGTCGGTGGCCGCCACGTGCAGCCGGCCGCCGGCCGCGCTGGCCGCCGGGGCGTACTTGCGGCGCCGTCCGAAACCCATGATCAGCTCGTCGATGCCGTCGGCGGCGAAGTCCGCCGGGTACCCGGGCGTGGACCCGGACGCGCTCTCCGCGTCGGCACGGTGGATGGCGGTCTCGTGGGCCTGCCGCCGCGCCCAGAAGGCCAGCGGCGACGGGGCCGCCATGAAGGTGCCGCACTCCAGGGCCGGATCGGCCCTGGCCAGCGTCTCGGCTAGGGCCACGTGGCCCGCCAGGAACCAGGCGATCAGGTCCTCCTCGGGCCCGCCGCCGCGCAAGATCTCCGCTTCTTCCAGCTCGTCAAGGACGCTGGCCGGACGCTCGGTGATGTGCCTGGCCGCCCAGCGGTGGATGTACCCGGTGTGCCGCAGCAGGTCCTTGACCAGCCACGGCGGGCAGGCCGGGACGGCCGCGTCCAGCCCGGCCCGCCCGGCCGCCTCGGCCAGAGCGGTGCCCTGGCCGCGCAGCGCGTCAATGTACTCAGCGATCTCCACGGGTCAGCTTTCGGCTTGCAGCACGTCAAGCGCGTGGGCCAGATCGGCGGGGTAAGTGCTGGTGAACGAGACCTCGCGGCCGTCGGCGGGGTGCTCAAAGGACAGGCTGACCGCGTGCAGCCACTGGCGGGTCAGGCCGAGGTGAGCCGCCAGCACCGGGTCGGCGCCGTAGAGCAGGTCGCCGACGCACACGTGCCTGATCGCGGCCATGTGCACCCTGATCTGATGGGTCCGGCCCGTTTCCAGGTGCACCGAGACCAGGCTGGCGCCACGGAACGCCTCCAGCGTGTCGTAGTGCGTGATGCTCGGCCGGCCGTCGCTGACCACCGCGAACCGCCCGTCCCCCGACGACGGGTGCCTGCCGATCGGGGCGTCCACGGTGCCGCGCAGTGGATCGGGATGGCCCTGCACGAGCGCGTGGTACCGCTTGTCCACGGTGCGCTCGCGGAAGGCCTGCTTCAGCGCGCTGTAGGCCCGCTCGCTCTTGGCCACCACCATCACGCCGGTGGTGTTCGCGTCCAGCCGGTGCACGATGCCCTGGCGTTCGGCGGCGCCGCTGGTGGCTACCGTGTGCCCGGCCGCGACCAGGCCCCCGATGACGGTCGGACCCGACCAGCCGGGCGTCGGATGCGCGGCCACCCCGCGCGGCTTGTCCACCACCACGATGTCGTTGTCTTCGTACAGGATGACCAGGCCTTCGACCCGCCGCGGCGGTTCGGCCGGGCGCGGCGCGGGCAGCGTGACCTGCAGCGGGTCACCAGCCAGCACCCGGTCCGACTTGACCGCGGGCCGGCCGTCGAGCAGCACCAGGCCGTCACTGATCAGTTCCGCGGCCCGGGACCTGGACAGCCCGAACATCCTGGCCATGGCGGCATCGAGCCGCTCGCCGTCCAGACCGTCAGGAACGGCCAGCTGCCGCATCCCTGGCGTCGTCATCGCCTGTCATCCCCGGACTGGGCGCCCTTGGTCCCGTCGAGCCGGATCCCGCGCAGGGCGAGCAGCACGACGAGCACGGCCGCGCAGCAGATGGAGGAATCAGCCAGGTTGAAGACCGGCCAGTGCGGCAGCTCAATCCAGTCGACCACATGGCCGGCGAACAGCCCGGGCGCACGGAAGATCCGGTCCAGCAGGTTGCCGGTGGCCCCGCCGAGCAGCAGCCCGAGCGCGACGGCCCAGCCGATGCTGCGCAGCTTCCTGGCGGCGCGCAGGACATAGACGATCACGCCGACGGCGATGGCGGTGAACACGATCGTCATCGACGTGCCGATGCTGAACGCCGCCCCGCCGTTACGGGTCAGCGTGATCGTGAGCAGCCCGCCGAGCAGCCGGATCGGCGGGTGATCGGCCATCTTCGACACCACGATGGACTTGGAGATGACGTCGGCCGCGATGACGAACGCGGCCACCCCGAGCAACAGGCCCATCCGCCGCGGGACGGACCCGTCGACGCTGTCGGCCGCGTTCAGCGGCGCTCCTGGCGCTGTTTGCACTCCACGCACAGGGTCGCCCGCGGGAACGCCAGCAGACGGGCCTTCCCTATCGGCTTGCCGCAGGATTCGCATACTCCATATGTTCCCGCATCAATCCGGTGCCTGGCACGCTCACCCAGGTCGAGCAGATCCTGGGCGTTCTGGGTCAGGGCCAGCTCATGCTCGCGCTCGAACGCCTTGGCCCCGACGTCTGCCTCGTCGTCGCCGGCGTCCCGGGCCAGGTCGGTGAGCCGGTCGGCGATGCCGGCGGCGGCCTTGGCGAGATCGGCGTGCAACCGGGCGGCCTCCGCCTCCAGCTCAGCCCGGACGTCGGCGAGTTCCGCGGCGGTCCAGGGTTCCTCTCCCGGCCGGACCGGAAGATCAGCGGCGTCAGACCGCGAAGCAGCGGGCATACGGCTCCCGTTCATAAGAGAAAAGTGGTCACCGGAGGATAAGTCCCGCTGCTACGGGTGGCAAACCAGGGGCTAGCGTCACCTGGGGGCAGGGCGGCCGCAGGGCTAGGTTACTCTGTGCCGGTGCAGGGATTCCAGCCGCTCCCCGTGCCGGCCGACCTGCCCGCGCTCGAGCGAGAAGTACTCGCCCGCTGGCAGGCCGCGGGAATCTTCGAACGGTCGCTGAAACAGACCGCGGGCGGACCGGCCTGGATTTTTTACGAGGGACCGCCCACCGCCAACGGGATGCCCGGTGTGCACCATGTGGAGGCGCGCACCTTCAAGGACCTGTTCCCCAGGTTCAAGACCATGCAGGGGTTCCACGTCCCGCGCAAGGCAGGCTGGGACTGCCACGGGCTGCCGGTCGAGGTGGCGGTGGAAAAGGAGCTCGGATTCACCGGCAAGCGGGACATCGAGGCGTACGGGGTCGCCGAGTTCAACGCCCGGTGCCGGGAGTCGGTGCTCAGGCACGTCGACGCGTGGCTCGAGATGTCCCGGCGGATGGGCTACTGGGCCGACACCGAGCATGCCTACCGGACCATGGACCCCAGCTACATCGAGTCGGTCTGGTGGTCGCTCAAGGTCGTCTACGACGCCGGGCTGCTGGTCCGCGACTTCCGGATCAGCCCGTACTGCCCGCGCTGCGGCACGCCGCTGTCCGACGCCGAGCTGGGCCAGCCCGACGTCTACAGAAGCGTTTCCGACCCCGCCATCACGGTCAGGTTCCCGCTGCGCGCGGTACCCGAGGGAGTACCGGCCGAGCTCCAGGGCGCCGACCTGCTCGTGTGGACCACGACGCCGTGGACGCTGGTCGCCAACACCGCGGTGGCGGTCCACCCGGAGGCGACCTACGTGGTCGCGCGCAGGAACGGCGACTCCGTCGTGGTCGCCGACGACCTGTTCGCCCGGGTGCTCGGAGACGGCTGGCACGTCGCAGCCAGGTTCAGCGGGAAAGCTCTGATCGGGGCGAGTTACCACCGTCCGTTCGGCCTCATTGAGATCCCTGACGCTCATATCGTGGTTCCAGGGTCATTCGTGACCACCGAGGATGGCACCGGGCTGGTTCACCTGGCACCGGCGTTCGGCGCCGACGACATGGAGACATCGCGCGCGCATGGCCTGCCGGTGGTCAACCCGGTCCGGCCGGACGGGCGGTTCGAGGACGACGTGCCGCTGGTCGGCGGGATGTTCTTCAAGGACGCCGACCGGCGGCTGATCGAGGACCTGGACGACCGCGGGCTGCTGTTCGCCCGGCACTCCTACGAGCACAGCTATCCGCACTGCTGGCGCTGCGGCACCTTGCTGCTGTACTACGCGCTGCCCTCGTGGTACATCAAGACCACCGCGATCAAGGACAAGCTGCTCGAGCAGAACGAGCGGACGAACTGGTACCCGAGCACGGTCAAGCACGGGCGATACGGCGAGTGGCTGCGCAACAACGTGGACTGGGCGCTGTCCCGGACCCGGTACTGGGGCACGCCGCTGCCGCTGTGGGTGTGCGCGGAGTCGCACGTGAGCTGCGTAGGCTCGCTGGCCGAGCTGTCGGAGCTGGCCGGCCGGGACCTGACCGGGCTCGATCCGCACCGGCCGTTCGTGGACGGGATCACGTTCGGCTGCCCGTCGTGCGGCGAAGTGGCGCGGCGGGTACCCGAAGTGATCGACGTCTGGTACGACTCTGGCTCGATGCCGTTCGCCCAGTTCGGCGCGCCGCTGCACAACCTGGCTGAGTTCGAGGCCAGCTACCCGGCGCAGTTCATCTGCGAGGCGCTGGACCAGACCCGGGGCTGGTTCTACTCGATGATGACCGCGGGGACGATGGTGTTCGGCCGGTCGGCGTACGAGAACGTGGTGTGCGTGGGGCTGCTCGTGGACGAGACGGGCCGCAAGATGAGCAAGCACCTCGGCAACGTGCTCCAGCCGCTGCCGCTGATGGATACCCACGGCGCCGACGCGCTGCGCTGGTTCTTTGCCGCGTCCGGGTCGCCGTGGGGTGCGCGCCGGGTGGGGCACGAAGTGCTCGCGGAAATCGTCAGGAAGGTCCTGCTCACCTACTGGAACACGGTGTCTTTCCTGGTCCTGTACGCGAACGCGGGCGGCTGGACGGCCTCGGACCTGGCGTCGGCACCGGCGGCCGGGCGCCGTCCGCTGATCGACCGGTGGATGCTCAGCGAGCTGCATGCCGCGGTCAGGGACGTGACGGGATCGCTGGAAGGCTTCGATACCGCGGCCGCCGGGCGGCGGCTCGCGACGCTCATCGACGACCTGTCCAACTGGTACGTACGCCGGTCCAGGCGGCGGTTCTGGGACGGGCCCCGGTCGGGCGAGGGAGCGGCGGCGTTCGCCACCTTGTACGAGTGCGTGACCACGCTGACCCTGCTGATGGCCCCGATCACGCCGTTCCTCACCGACTACCTCTGGGGCGTGCTGCGAGGCTCAGGCGGCGCGCCGGAATCGGTGCACCTGGCCTCCTGGCCTAACGCCGATCCCTCGCTCATCGACCCGGCCCTGTCCGCGCAGATGGCGCTGGCGCGGCGGCTGGTCGAACTCGGCCGTTCGGCCCGTTCCGGCGCTTCGGTCCGGACCAGGCAGCCGCTGAGCCGGGCCCTCATCGGGGCGCCTGGTTTCACCGACCTGCCCGGTGAACTGCGCGGCCAGATCACGGCCGAGCTCAACGTGGCGTCGCTGGACGTCCTCGGCGGCTCGGGCGGGGAACTGGTCGACTACGCGGTCAAGCCTAACTTCCGCGCCCTGGGCCGGCGGTTCGGCGCGCGGACGCCCGCGGTGGCGGCGGCTATCACCGCCGTGCCCGCGGCCGACATCGCCCCCGCCGTGCTAGCCGGCGGCACGGTCACGGTGACCGTCGACGGTTCCGCGGTGCCGGTCGGCCCGGACGACGTGATCGTGACCCAGACGCCGCGGGCCGGCTGGGCGGTGGCCACCGACGCCGGAGAAACCGTGGCCATCGACATCGCCATCACCCCGGAACTGCGCCGCGAGGGGCTGGCCCGGGAAGTGATCAGGCTCGTCCAGGAGGCACGCAAGGCCGACGGCCTTGACGTCACCGACCGGATCTCGCTGCGCTGGTCGGCGGAGGACCCCGACCTGGCCGCGGCGCTGACCGAGCACGCCCGGCCGATCGCCAGCGAGGTGCTGGCCGTGGACTACGGGCCGGGCACCGGCGAAACCGGCACGGAGCACGTGGAGCCCGACCTCGGATTGCGGTTCTGGCTCAGCCGCGCCTGAACCCGGGCGGGTAACTCGGCGGGTCTGTTCAGCTGATCCGGCAGGCAGGCCCGGCACGGCGTGCAGCCAGCGTCCCCGGCCACCGCAATGGTCATTTTGTCCAGGTCGCCCTCACCCATGAAGCGGATGAGGATGCAGGTGGCGTTGTGATACCTCGGGACGCCTGGCACCACGGTCACGATCGTCTGCGGGTCAGGACCTGAGTCGGACCCGGCCTCCGGAGGGGCAGGGGTGGCTTCGGGGGTCACGTCGGCTTCGGGGGTCACGTCGGCTTCGGGAGCGGGGGTGACGGCTTCGGGGGTGACGGGGGCAGGCTGGGGCTCGGCGGGGGCGGGCTCGGCGGG
>ODAK010001450.1_pt1 | contig 25876 bp, 25 predicted proteins | sample 1539591 | NCBI WGS metagenome assembly ODAK01 (sample SAMEA3539303, study PRJEB22396) | soil metagenome | biome: tundra; feature: field; material: soil | place: USA | collected 2010-05 | depth 0.15 m
GCGGTTCCGGCACCGATCAGCGACGGTATGGCGAGCCCGACGCCCGCTCCTCCGAGCAGCTGGACCGGCAAGAGGTGGGTGAGGTAGGCGGCGTGCACTTGCATCTGGGTGAGCCAGAGAGACTGCGCGGCGACGTTGACGAAGCATCCGATGACGGCGACACGCCCCGCTCCCCCGATCTTCGCCGTAAGCCGCGGTGCCACGACGCGCGCGAACGGCAGGACCATCAGTGGTCCCGGAGCGATGGCGAGTCCCGCGTCGATCGCCGAGAAGTGCCATACACCGGTCAAGAACTCCACCATGTTCAACAAGAACGCACCAAAGCCCGCGTAGTAGGCGATCGACGCGAGGATGGCACCGTTGAACGATCTCGATTCGAGCAACGCGAGGTCGACGACCGGCGCGTCGTGACGGGCCGATCGCACGGCGACGCCGATGGCGGACGCGACCGCGAGTGCCATTAACCCAATGAAGTCCTTGGATGTCCAACCCCACGACGGTGCCTTCACGAGGGCGAGCGCCAACGAACCCGCGGCGAGCGTCACGAGTATGGCACCCAGCAAATCCGGACGAGCGTCCGCGGTCTCGTCGCGGCTTTCCGGAAGCACCCTGAAGGCGAGGAACACCGTGACGACGCCGACAGGAATGTTGATCCAAAAGACCCAGCGCCACGACACCTCGACGAGGAATCCGCCAATGACGGGGCCGAGCGCCGCGCCGAGCGCGCCGATCGCTGACCACGTACCGATGGCCTGCGCGCGCGCCGGCCCCGGAACGGCCGCCAACAAGAGTGAGAGCGACGCGGGGACCATCATGCCGGCACCGATCGCCTGGATGAGACGCGCCGCTACCAACAGCGACACGTCCGGAGCGACGCCGGAAAGAATCGATCCCAACGTGAAGATGACGAGACCGGCGACGAACATACGTCGTCGACCGATGCGGTCGGCCCAGCGCCCGGCCGGCACGAGTACCGCGGCGAACAAGATCGAGTAGCCATTCAGTACCCAACTCAATGAATCGAGCGACGAGCCGTGGAAGTCGCGACTGATATAGGGGAACGCCAGATTGACGATGAAGAGGTCGAGACTCGACATGAAGGCCGCCAGCGAAAGGACGACGACGATCAGGGCCACTCGCCTCTTCGAATACCCTTGGCCCGGCGCATTCGAGCTGTCCACGGTCTCGACGCTCATCTGGTCCTCCTGGTGAGTTTGAATTCTGGATGTACTCTACCTGAAGTTTGGCCCGTACGTCCAGTATTCGGACTTACTGGTATAATTGGCCCATGACCACCATTTCTGCCGAACCACGCGTCTGTTCGGTCGCGCGCACCCTCGAGATCGTCGGCGAGAAGTGGGCTCTCCTCGCGGTGCGAGAAGTCTTCCTCGGAAACCGTCGATTTGATGAGATGGTGCGCAAGACCGGCGCGCCGCGCGACACCATGACCGCCCGACTCAAGACACTCGTGGCGGCGGGAGTACTGGAGCGACGACCGGTCTCGGAGCACCCGCCACGATTCGAGTATCGATTGACCCCGGCCGGTCTCGATCTCTACCCCGTCATCGTGTCATTGATGCAGTGGGGCGACCGCTATCTCGCGAAGGGTGACGCGCCGCCCATGGTGCTCACGCACCACTGCGGCCATCCACTGGGCGCGGTCACGTCATGCGCGTCGTGCGGCGAGCCGATAGTCGCGCGCGACGTTCGACCGACGCCACGGCTCGAACACACTCGAGATAGCTGAACTGTCCCACGGTCGAGGGCTAGTCGGCCAGACCGAACACTTCGGTCTTCGCCTTGCCACCCACGCTGTAGTGGAACGTAGCTTGAGAGAAGAGCGTGCCGTACTTCTTGGTCGTGACGATCTTCGAGAGAGTGACCGTGGCTCGGTAGTCAATGAACTTTCCCGACACGCAGTTCGGCGTGCAGTTGTTCTGACGCAGAATCCCGCGACCGGTGGCCGACGTCGCGCCCCAGGTGGTCCAGGACATTCCGGTCCAACCGGCGTTCGCGTCGGCGCAGGAGAGCGTGTACGTCGCGGGCTTCGACGTCACCTTTTGCGTGCACGTGAGGATCCGTGTCGGGGTCGCCGCTCCGGCGGTCGTCGGCGTCACTGTTGCACCGAGTGACACCAACGGTGCGATCAGAAGCGCGGCACTTGCGACCGCGATGGCTCGAGAGTTATTCCGTTTCATTCTTCCTTCATTCCTTTTGTGAGCCTCCGCTTTGCAACCCTATGTCCGGCCCCACTCGGGAGTTACTCCATTGCCTCGTCCGATGAACCTGATCCACGCTGAGTGCGTCCGCGTTCGACGACTGGCCCCCAATCCGACCAGAATCTTTGGCGGTTTCGGGCCGATGTGAAACGTGTTCTCAATATCACATGGCCGGTGCTAGCGTTCCGCGCAGGACCTTCACCAAGCGTTTTCGGGCGTCTCGCATGGAGAGTAGGGCCTACATATAAGGGAGAGAAAGTGCGAAAGACAGTCCTGATCCTTGGAGCGGTCGTGGCGTCGCTCGGCCTGTCGGCGTGCGGCACCACCACGAAGGCGACGATCAACCAATCCATTGCTTCGCTCGGCGCCCAGTCGGACCTGCAACTTCATTTCACCGCGAGTGTCTCGGGTAGTGGCATGACCGAAGCACAACAAGTGCTCAGTGTGGTGTCGATGGATACCCGCTACGTGAACCCCACGGGCGCTCCCATCTCCCAAGCGAATGGCAAGGACGACGCCGAAATCACCCTCAACGTCGGCACCAAGCCGCTGCTCGATATTCGCGACATCAATGGTAACGCGTACCTGAACGTCGACCTCACGACGGTCAACTCGATTCCCGGCATCCCGCTCACCGCACAGGACCGATGGTCAACTCGATTCCCGGCATCCCGCTCACCGCACAAGACCAGTCCCAGCTGGCCGCCCTGCAGCTCTTCCTCGGAGGGAAGTGGTTCGAAGTACCGAGCAAGTTGGTGAACTCCGAACTCCCGAAGTCCACTGCCGAGAAAGCGCAGGTCGCGAAGGATCAGGCGATCGAGCGCAAGATCCTTGACGCCGTGTCGAAGTTGATCGACCAGGGTCACGCCACGTCGCTCGCCAATGGCGGCTACAGCGAAACCGGCACTCTGGAGTCGGTGCTCAAGGCCGTCGCGCCAACGATCACGAGTCTCGATCCGTCAGCCTCCACCGCCGGATCGGTGCAGGGTACGTACACCTTGACCCTCACGAACTCCGGTTCGGTGGCGACCGGTGGATCGATCTCGGTCACCGCGCCTCAGGGCAGTGGCACACCGGGTAACGCCACCGTGAGTTTGAGTGCCACGATCACGCACGACAACGACCCGATAAGCGTGCCGACCAATGTCACCGTCATCACGCCCGCGCTGATCCAACAGCTGAAGGGTTCGGCGTCGTCGCTGTAATCCTCTCAACAGAGTGCTCCGATCAAGGAAGGTACTCATCGAACTCGACCCTCGGTCCTCGAGCGTTACGGACCTGCGCTGAGGGCGTTGTTCGCGACGTTTCGTCGTTAACGGTTGTGCCAGCCCACCGGCGTCGACGACGTCAGCGTCTGTCGCGCGGTCGCCAGGGAAGCACCGAAGTCGAAGGCGACGTCATCACCGTCCTCGAAGTTCGGCGGAGCCAGTAGGAGAATAAGTCGGGTGTCGTCAAAACAGACCGCCTGATCATCGCGCTCGGCACCCGACGCGAGCGCCTCGACGTCGGTGTCGACAGGCACCTCGGCGACGAAGACCTTGAACGACACCTCGTCGCTCGTGCCGTCGGCGTAAAAGCTGAGACAACCGGTCGTCTCCAAGAACGCACCCGATACCTGTTGGGAGAACGACATCCCGGCCAATTGGTCCTGCGCGATGGCGCCCGTGTGCAGCGTTCCGGTCGCGTCGAAGGCGTCGGCGACGCTCGCCGTGAGCTGCGCCAGATTGGTCGTCGGAGCGTAGGGCACGATGTCGTCGGCCTGACGAGGCGCGCTGTAGAAGGCGCCGGTGGACTTCGTGTCGCGGTGCACGATGGTCTCGATGAAACCGGAACCGTAATTGGTCGTGACTTCGGCGATGAAACACTGCTGGAGGGATTCGACGCGACTCATCGCTTCGTACGCGACGTCGAAGCGCTCGGCGGCCTGCACCGTCGACAGCGTTCCGAAACGCTGGGCGATCGATTCGATGTCGCGGCCCAGCGAGCGCCCGATGAAGAGTGCGGCCTTCAGCCACGTGTCCCACGGCACGTCGGCGATGGTGGGGATCAGCGCGAACGCGTCGATAGCGTCATCCACGAGGTTCATCGACGATCGACGTCGGGCCTGCAGCGTGCGACGCTTGGCGTAGAGAAGAAGCGTCCCGACCGAGTCGTTGTCGAGTGCCGCACGAAACCGATCTCGATCGGTTTCGTCTGCGGCGACGATCGATGATACGACACTCTTCACCGCGTCATCCAATGGATCGTCACGAAAGCGAACGAAGTCCTCGTCGAGGTCGCGATACTCGATGGCCGCGAGACGTGGACCCCACACGTTTTCGCTCGACGCGTCGGTCACTTTGAGCCCGTACAACGCATCACGAGCGCCCAGAAGGGCGCGCTGAATTCACTCGATCCGATTTGGCGCATACCAAGAACTGTAGGACATCCGTTCACAGGACCAATTCGCACAATTCAGTCTGAAAGCATGAATCTGCATAGTGACGCGACCGCACAGGAGCGCTGACCCTCATCTAGAATGAGGCGGGCGTGAATCGAAGGTTGAGACGTCGATTCAACGTGCGACTCAGTGCCCGTCGCATGTCGAAGTAACTGATTCAACGCGGTATCTCGTACAGAGAGATCGTGACAACAGCTATTGGGAGGACGTACACAATGAGACGATTTATTACGAGTATTGCGATGGGAGCGTTGATTGTTGGGGGATTCGTCACGCTCGGCGTGACGAGTGCATCCGCGGCCGGACCATCGATCGTGGCAACACCCAGCACGGCATTGGCGAACGGCCAATCCGTCACCGTCACCGGTACAGGATTCCTGGCCAACGAGACCGTCTACGCCCTCGAATGCACGGTCGGTGCCACGTCGGAACTGGGCTGTGACGTCAGCACCGCAAGTGTGGCCACGACGAGTGCCACGGGAACCTTCACGACGGCCGTCACCGTAGTGACGGGGACGGTTGCCGGCACGACGACGTGTGGAACGACGTCGAGCGACCTTGCGAACTGTGACATCAGCGTGAGCACCAATCCCCCGACCGCGGATCAGGCCAGCACGCCGATTGCCTTCGCGCTGCCGAGTCCGACCACGACCACGACCACGACCACGCCACCGGTGAAGATCGGACCACGTAAGTTCCACGTTGCGCCCGTTGCCGGTCTCAAGAACGGCTCGAAGGTTCGCGTGTGGGGCACGGGATTCAAGCCGAGCGACCAGGTGTACGTCGTCGAATGCCTCGCCACCTCGAAGAGTCAAGCTGGGTGCGACCTCAAGACGCTCAAGCCAGTGAAGATCACCGCCACCGGCGTCTTGCCGGCGTTCAACTTCAAGGTCGTCAACGGCAAGATCGGCACGGGCTCGTGTGGCACCAAGGCATCGAACCTGAAGTCCTGTGCCATCTCGGTCGCGAACGCGACCAAGGGTGACTCCGGCCAAGTACGCATCGCCTTCAAACTCGCGTAACCACTCAACGATTGACGCGCTCGAGCCGCCCTCGTGGGCGGCCCGAGCGCTTTCTCCCATTACTCTTCGACAATGTCTCGAGTCCCATACATGCGATATCGACGGAACCTCCCACGTCGTTCGATCCGCCGGCGTCTGCGTCGCACGCTGTTCGCAGCCGCCGTGATGGTCATGATCGCATCATCGACGTTCATTGGATCTCACGGAGCGTCGGCGACAAACAACTCCGGCGGCTCATGGGTCGATCAGAACGTCTCGTTCACCTCCGGAAAAATGACGATTTACGCCACGTTTCGCCATCCCGCGAATGCCGCGAAGGTGGTGCCCGGCGTGTTGCTCATCGCCGGAAGCGGGCCTACGGATCGCAACGGCAACTCCTCCGTGGAACGCGGTCCGGTCGACACGTTGAAGACGCTCGCCGACTGGCTCTCGGCCGACGGTGTCGCGACGTTACGTTACGACAAACTCGGTAGTGGACGGACCGGGCTCGGTCCGTTCGCGCTGGATCCGGCCTCGATCGGCGTGTCGGTGTTCGAGCAGGAAGCTCGAAGTGCGCTCGAGTTTCTCGCGAAGGAGAAGGACGTCAACGGCCACGAGCTCGGGGTCTTCGGGCACAGTGAAGGAGCTCTGTTCGCGCTCCTCTTGGCCACCGGGCACGCCGGACCTACGCCGCCCATACACGCACTGGGCCTGATCGAGCCGCTCAGCCTGCGCTACCTCGATCTCATCACCGTCCAAGTCGACGCATCGTTGGTGGCGCAAGTGAAGTCGGGCGCCATCACGAAATCGTTGGAGAAGACCGTCGAGAAGGATCTCGCACACGCGACCGCGCAGTTGCGTACCAAGGGCACCGTCAAGGCCAATCTCCCGTACGGACTCGCGAGTCTCCTCAACCCCACCGACGCCCTCTACCTCGCCCAGGCCGACAAATTCGATCCCGCCGTTCTCTCCAGCGAGCTCGCCAAGGGCACACCGGTCTTTCTCACGTGCAGCAACGATGACGTTCAAGTGTCGTGCGATCAAGTGACACGGGTGGCCGGTGGGCTCACCACGTCAACGGCGAAACTTGACTTCGTGCATTTGGTTGGCGTCGATCACGTGCTGAAGGTCGACGCCAGCCTCACCGGAACGGATTACACGAAGAACCTACCGTTCTCGCCACAACTGAAATCTGCGCTCAGTGGGTTCGTCGCCCAGTACCTGTGATCGTCGAGTGGCCACGGAGGCCACGAATTCGGTCGTGAGAATACGAACTTCTTTTACGAATCGAGAGCCGAACTAGAACTTCTTCTGCTCACCCAGGTAGATAAGGATCTGCATGCCGCGAAACGCGAGATTATCCACGTCGATTTCGAGCTTGCCAGAAGTGATCGCCTTTTGAACGGCGATGGTCTTGGCCTTGGCCACGGCATTGATGTCCTTTTGGATCGCAATGAGGTTGCCGATATATTCGTCAACGTTCTTCGAGACCCCGGAGGGAAACGGCCCCTTCTTCTCCAGTGCAACCGTGGCTTTGTAAAAACGGGTATCGCCCGCACCTTCAATCGCCCCCGCGACGCACGACGCCGACGGACACGCCGAGAAGGATTCGATGGCGACGTTGAATTCGGTCACGGCAGCGTTGTAGGAGTTGCTCACGGCAACGAAGAGAACCTTGTCCTTGCTCGTCGCGGCCGCCGACGATTCCGGGGCCAACGAACTCCCCACGACCCCCGACAAAAGTCCCAGGGCGAGTGAATATATCGTGAGCCGACGAGCGAATCCAGGGACGCGCCGCGCGACGAATGATGTCCGATGTCGGGTTGGGGTTTCGCGGTGCGGATTGACTCCAGCACGCGCGAGCTCGAGTGAACGCGTGCCCTCTTCTTTAGAGATTTCCGAAAACATGAGGATCCTCGATGCTAGCCAACGATTACACCCGCCTTACCGTCAGCGAACGCTCACACGCTGAATTCGTCGTCTCAATCATCGTCACCACGACCGGTCATTGCGAATGAGAGCCGTGGACGTCGCTGCAGCGTTCGCGTATGACGATCGAGGTGGTCAACTCACGCGCCCAAAGTGAGCGCGGTCGCGTTCGTCAACGCCCGTAGTTCCGCGAACGTCGTGGCGAAGACTGCGTTCGGTGTACCGCAGGCCGACCAGACGCGCTCGAAGTGCGAGAGTGAATCGTCTATGAAGACACGAAGATCTTCGGGCCAGTTGATCGGCGACACGCCGCCAATGGGTTGTCCCGTGGCCGCGCGCACCTCTTCGGGAGACGCACGCCGAACGATCGCACCACGTGCGAGTGCGGCGAACAGTTCGAGGTCGACGCGAAAGGCACCGCTCTTGATGATGACGACGGGCTCCTCGTCCAGCACGAAAACGAGACAGCTGGCAATGGCACCGACTTCGCACTCGAGAACTCGCGCGGCGTCCGCCGCGGTCTTCGTCGAGGCGTCAAATTCGAGAAAAGGACCTTGGACACCGCGTCGTTGAAGCGCTTCGGCGACCCGTCGTGCGCTCGGATGAAGGTCTTCGATATCTGTCACGTCTCAACGCCACGTGCCACCGGTCGATGTCGGTTATTGACCGAGGTAGGCGCGGCGAATACGGTCGTCACCCAAGAGCGCGGGCGCCGTGTCTTGATAGAGCACGTGACCGAGTTCGAGCACGTAGCCGCGGTCCGCGATCCGAAGCGCTTGGTTGGCGTTCTGTTCGACCAGCAAGATCGTGACGCCTTCGGAGCGAATCTGCGTGATGATCTCAAAGATCGCCGTGATGATCTTGGGAGCGAGTCCGAGCGAAGGTTCGTCGAGCAGCAGAATGCGCGGCTTGGCCATGAGGGCGCGGCCGATCGCGAGCATCTGTTGTTCGCCACCACTCAGTGTCCCGCCGAGTTGCTTACGTCGTTCACCAAGGACGGGGAAGAGCGTGAAGATGTGATCGAACTCGTCACTGTAGTTACCCTTGCGTCGAAACGCACCCATCTCCAAATTCTCGAGCACCGACATGGTACCGAATATGCGTCGCCCTTCGGGTATGTGACAGAGTCCCATCTCTACGAGATGGTGGGCCGGCGTCGTGGTGATGTCCTTTCCATCCAGCGTGACCGTGCCCGCATACGGTCGGTGCAATCCGGAGATCATTCGTAGCGTCGTCGTCTTACCGGCGCCATTCGCACCCAACAGGGCGACGATCTCGCCCTTGCCAACCGTGAGTGAGAGGTCGCGAATCGCCGGCACGGACCCGTGGCGGACCTCAACGTGGTCGAGGCTCAGCATCGTCTCACTCATCAGGCGTCGCCTTCATCCGCGGACGCGCCCAAGTAGGCGGCGACGACTTCGGGATTCTGCTGGATTTCAGCCGGCTGACCGGAGGCGATCACCTCACCGAAGTTGAGGACGTAGATCCGCTCGGCCAGCGACATCACGAGTCGCATGTCGTGCTCGATCAACAGGATTGAGGTACCGGTCTCTTTGTTGATGGTGCGGATCAATTCGGCGAGCGCCAGTTTCTCGGAAGGGTTGGTACCGGCGGCGGGTTCGTCGAGCAACAACACTTCGGGATTCGTTCCCAGCGCGCGAGCGATCTCGAGGCGACGGCGGTCGCCGTAGGGTAGGGAGTCGGCCATCGTGTTCAACCGGTGCGTCAAACCCACCAACTCAAGTAGATCCAGTGTCCGGTGGTCGGACTCTCGCTCCTCGCGACGCGTGCGCGGCAAGTGAAGCATCGCGCCGATCGGACCCGACTTCTGACTGGCCTCCACGCCGATCTTGATGTTCTCGAACGTCGTGAGGGCGTTGAACATGCGACTCGTCTGAAACGTGCGCGCGACGCCCATGTGACAGATTCGATGCGGCTGCTTGCCGACGAGGTCGACCGTGCCGTGCTTGGCGGCGTTGAAGTTGATGATTCCTTCTTGGGGACGATAGACCCCCGTCAAACAGTTGAAGAGTGATGTCTTGCCAGCCCCGTTCGGTCCAATGACCGCCAGAATCTCTCCTCGATGCTGTTCAAGAGAGACGTTGTTGAGACTCGTCACGCCGCCGAATCGAAGGGTCACGTTCTGCACTTCGAAGATATTGTCCGTCGTCGTCACGGGCGTCGTGGTGTTGGTCACATCGCTCACGTCAGTCCACCACCCACGGCCGGGCCCACGGCGTCAGCGGACCCGAGATCGGCCTCGGCATTCTTGAACTCGCGCATTCGGCGTTTCGAGGGGATCATCCCCTGCGGACGGAAGATCATCGTGAGAATCAAGATCGCCCCGAGGTACATGTACTTGTCGGCCTGGTTGTAGTCAATGAACGAGTGGAAGATCAGGAACTGCAGTATCCAGCCGATGAACGCCGCGCCCAACAACACGCCCGTGATCGACCCCATACCGCCGAAGATGACCAGGACCACGACCGTGATCGAAACCTGCAGGGCGAAGTCCGAGGGGAAGATCGGACCGAGTTTCGCTGATGAAAGAACTCCAGCGACCCCGGAAGTGCTCGCCCCAATCGCGAAGGCCATGACCTTGTACTTCAGGCCGTTGATACCGAGCGACCGGGCCGCGGTCTCGTCCTCTCGGATGGCGGCCCACGAACGACCGACCTTCGAATGGTTCAACGAGTTGAAGAAGAACAGGATCGGAATGATGAACGCCAAGAGCAGATAGTAAAAATTGAGGTCGTCTTGAATGGCGAAGCCGCTGAGGGCGAAGTGAATACCCGGCAGGTTCATGGAGAAGCTTCCCGCCGGACCAGTCCCGGCCGCGCCGTCGGTGATGTTCGTCAAGTTACTCGCGAGGACGTAGATGATCTCACCGAAGCCGAGCGTGACGATGGCCAAATAGTCGCCACTGAGACGCAAGGTCGGAAGTCCTAAAATGACGCCGGCCAACATCGCGACCAGAATCGCCAGCGGCACCACGAAGAACGTGTTGATGGTGAAGGGGGGATGTATCGGCAACGCGCCACTGAAGTACGCGTTGGTGTAAGCCCCGAGGGCGTAGAACGCGACGTAACCCAGGTCGAGCAGTCCGGCGAATCCGATGACCACGTTGAGTCCGACCGCCAACAGGCAGAAGATCCCGATTTGTTGGAAGATCGTCTCCTGCCAGAACGGTGAGATGAACTTCGGCGCCTCGACGGCGATGAAGAGGGCACCCGCGTAGAGCGCGAAGCGCGTGTTGGCACTCACCTTTATGTGACGCGCCTTCCAACGGCTCACGACGACCGCGCGCCGCTGCATCTGGTCCTGGAGCGCCGCTCGGATGCCGATGAGGAGTCCGCAGAAGGTCCACAGGTACGTGGTCCAGTGGTGGAAGAAATCTCTATCGCTCGAGCCGCTCCACTTGAAGTACGAGAGGCTGAAGCGCACGGGGAGCCAGGGGTCGGCACAGACGGCGAAGAAGAGACCGGCCAGTACACCTCCCAAGATCTTCACCCATTTCGCGTCGAAGAAGCTCGGCGCGCACAGGCCGCGAAGACGAGACCGGCGAGCACTCCCCCGAGCACCTTCACCCACTTGGCGTCGAAGAAGCTCGGCGCCTTCGACACCTCATCCTTCGAGCGCGCGCGCACGCGCATCGTATTGAGCAACCAGAAGACGATGGCGATGTAGCCGTAGGTGCGCGTATGCAGCAACTGACCGACCAATTGATTCCACGAAATCTTGTTCGGCACATTCGGTCCCGTGAAGTCCGCGATGAGGAGTGCGGCCACGAGCGCCACGACGCCAATGATGATTTTCTCGATGAGACCGGAACTCAAGATGAACGACTTCACATTCGTCGGAATGGCTTTGATCCAGTTGCGCCCCGTTGCATTCAAGATGCCCGAGCGAACCTTCTTGTTGTAGACCATGAAGGCACCGAGCACGACGCCAAAGATGATAAATCCAATCACGTGCGTCGTGAAGAGCGCGTGACCGACCGTGTACAACGGCGTCGACAGGTCGCCCTCGGGCCCGGTCATGACCGCGAGCAGTAACCCACCGGCGAGGCACGTCGAGAAGAGGCGAAGGTCTTCCAGTTCCAACCTCCATTTGGGCAATATCCTCGGCGGCCCGTTCACGCCGACCTCCCCAGACTTTCGCCAAACAGACCGGTCGGACGCACCATCAGAACGAGGACCAGGATGGTGAATCCGATCACCGGCTCATAGAACGGCTGGTGGATCCAGTAGATCGGTACGTACATGAAGATTCCGAGTAGGACGCCACCGGCCATGGCTCCTCGAATGTTGCCGATGCCACCGAGCACCGCCGCGGTGAAGGCGAGCAGCGCCGGGGTGAAGCCCATGTTGAAGTCAACGGTCGTGCTCATCGCTATGAATAGTCCGGCGACTCCCCCCATGAAGCCGCCAATGGCGAACGTCGACGCAATGGTTGAATTGACATTCACGCCCATCAGACTGGCTGTTTCCGCGTCCTGGGCGACCGCTCGAATGCTGCGACCGACCTTGCTCTTCGTGACGAGGGTGTTCACAGCGAGAAACAAGACGGCGGTCACTAGGAGAAGGACCACGTCAAACGCTGAAATCTGGGCGCCCAGGATCTTCCAGGAGTAGTTGGAGGTGATGGGCTGGGGGGTGGCGGAAGGATTGTGACCGAAGGCTTTGCCCGCAAAGTTGGAGAGAAAGAAGGACGCGCCGATCGCCGAGATCAAATACGTCAATTTCGGCGCGTTACGTCGACGTAAGGGGCGGTAGGCGAAGCGCTCGATGCCGATCGCGACAATGGCGCCCACCGCGCCGCTGGCCACCACGGCGCCGATGAGAATCAACACCCGAAGTGTTGTCGAGACATCCGTGGTTTTCATCGTGTAATGCAAGAAGTAGTAGCCGGCGAAGCCCCCGCTCATGAGTACTTCACTGTGCGCGAAGTTGATAAGGCGAAGGACCCCGTACACGAGGGTGTAACCGATGGCCACTAGGGAGTAGATGAGGCCGGTGAAGATACCTAGCGCCACGAAACTAGCCATCAACTCCCCTTACGAAATGCACACCAGACAAACTATCTGAGATTCAGTGTGGCGCCGAGCGGATTGCAGAGGGCCGGCTGCTCGAAAGCAGCCGGCCCTCTGGAAAGGCTGAACAACTACGGCTTACTCAAGCCCCAGCTGAACGATCTTGGAACCTACAACCTTGTTAACGAAAATCGCGGTTCCCTTTACGTCACCGTTTGCGTCAAACTTGATTGTCTTGGTGATTCCCTTGTAGGTAATCGTCTTGATCTGCGCGAGAACCTTGGTGCGGGTCATCGTGCCCTTGACCTTGGACATCGCGGTCATGACCAGGTTCGCGGCGTCGTAGGACTCAGCCGCGTACGGACCAGGTGCCTCGTGAGCAACGGCCGTGTACTGGGTAGTCCACGCGGCACTCTGTGAGTTCGAGCACGCGCAGGTGAGCAATACACCGTTGCCGTCGGCCGGGTTCGACAGGGTCGTGATGAACTGTGGCTCATCCGATCCGTCACCACTCATGATGGCGCCCGCGTACTTCTGAGTACCAACGAGGTTGTCGACAACCTGAGCAAAGTCACAGTAGTAACCGGAGTAGAAGACCGCCGATACACCCGTGAGGCTGGCCGTCACTGCGTCACTCGTACCGGTACCACCTGCGGTGCAGGCGTTCGAGTACGGAAGGCTCAGGATTTGGCCACCATTAGCGAGCGATCCACCAGCGGTCGTCACTGCAGCAGCGACCTGGCTCGCGAGACCGGCACCGTAGGTGCTTGTGTCAGAGATCACAAGGATCTTGCCAGTGCCGTACTTCTTCTGCAGGTATGTGCCGTCAGCTGGGCCCTGAACGCCGTCGTTCGCAACCACTCGGAAGAAGTTGTGATACGTGTTCAGCGGACCGGATGGGCTTGCCGTTGGGTCCTTCACCGTGATCGAGACGCGGGTTGCCGAAGGGCTCACCATCGCCACGTGGTTCGCGCCGTAAATTGGCAACGACGCGACGGTGGCACCGGAGAACGCTGGTCCAACGATCGCGTAAAGGTTGGTGTTCAGAGCGAATCCGGTCGCAACGGTCGGGGCGATTGTGGGGTCACCCTGGTCGTCACCGGGAACGAGCTTGATATTGAACTTACGCTTCTTGTTGGCGTCCCACTGCTTGACCGCCAACTGCGCGCCATACTTTTCGTACAGACCCGTAGCAGCGTTTCCACCGGAAAGTGGACCCTGGTAGCCAATCTCGTACGTCTTCAAGTGCACCGGCTTCTTCGCCGCCGCTGACGCACCAGTTGAGGCAATCGCAGCTACACCTGATAACGCCAGTGACGCGGTCGCGACGACCACGCCCATTCTCTTGATCCCTAATTTCATTCATTCCCCTCTCGGAACAATTCGGCATTCGCCATCACGAGAACTTATCATTGGGTGAACGAAATGTAAGGTCGGGGTGAAATCTGACCGCCAACGTCATGCAGCGTTTACACCACGTTCACGCATTCTTTTTGCAGACTCTGGTTACGCCAGATTTGACACTCCAACGTCGTCGTCACTCTTGGGCAGCGATCATTGATCGCGATTCACTCGAACGATTCGTCTTGAATTGACTACGAACAGGTGTTTGATTTCGGTTCGCTTCTGCGGTAACCTACGAACAACTGTTCGTACCTGAAAGGAAGCCCGTGGCTGAAGTTCTCACTCCCATGCGTCGCCAGATCCTTGAATTCATCATCTCGTGTCAACGAGAGCGCAATTTCCCACCGACCATTCGAGAGATCGGTGATCACGTTGGTCTCAAATCGCCGGCGACGGTCGCCAATCACATCGAGGTGCTGAAGCGCGCCGGATACATCGAAAAGAATCCGCAGCAGCCCCGGACGCTGACCGTACGCCTGGACGTCGAGAATCCCGCACCCGATCAGCGCATCCGCTACATCCCCTTCGTTGGTGACGTAGCCGCGGGCACCGGCGTCCTCGCCCAGGAGATTGCGCACGAACTCATGTCGATTCCCGAGCAATTCGCCGGTCGCGGCGACAGTTTCGTGTTGGAAGTCCGGGGTGAGTCGATGATTGAAGCCGGCATCCTCCCGGGTGACTTCCTCGTCGTGCAGCGCCAGACAACGGCAAACAAGGGCGAGATCGTGGTTGCCGAGATACCGGGCGGTGAGGCGACGGTGAAGCGCTATTTCCCGCAGGGATCGAGAGTGGTCCTCAAGCCCGAGAATTCGACCATGGAGCCAATGGAATTTGACGCTCGTGAAGTCTTCCTCTTCGGCAAGGTCATCTCGGTCCTGAGAAGTTACTAACGACTCAGTGCAGCCATTCCGAAAGCACAGTGGCGAACTGATCCAACTGCGCCAGTGTCACGAATTCGTCGCTTCGATGGGCTAACAGGGGATCTCCGGCACCGAAGTTCGCGGCCGGTATCTTCAATTCGGCGAACGTCGCCACGTCCGTCCAGCCGACCTTTCCCTTCGCCGCCTCGCCCGTCAGTACTACCAGCGCCTTCAGGCGGTCGTTCGTCATCGAAGGCTGAGCCGAGGGTGCCCAGTCCACGAGACGTATCGTGTCCTCCTCGCCGGTGACATCGTTCAGGAAAGCGACCAGCCACACGAAGGCCTCATCCTTCGTCCGATCGGGAGCGACACGGTGGTTCAACGTGCACAGTGCTCGGTCGGGCACCACGTTCGGCGCCACTCCCCCGGCGATGTCAACGACCTGGAGCTGTTCTACGTATTCGATTCCGTCAATCACGGCAGCCCGCGGCTCGTAGTTCGCCACCCTCGTGATGACGTCGCCCAATCGGTGGATGGCGTTTCGTCCCGTGAACGGCCGCGCCGTATGAGCTCGCGCACCGATCATCTCAATCGACACACGCAGCGTCCCTTGACAACCCGCCTCGACGCGGCCGTCGGTTGGTTCGGCGAGAATCGCGGCGTCGGCGTCCAACAGTTCCGGCCGGAGTTCGGCGATCTCCAAGAGTCCGGACTCACTTCGCGAGATCTCCTCGCGCGCGTAAAAGACCCAGGTGACTTCGACGGAGCGCGACGTTTGCGTCGAGGCCAACTCGAGCATCACGGCCAGCGAGCCCTTCATATCGCACGCACCGACGCCGTGAAGCTCGTCGCCCACGATCCTTGCCTCGCTCGCGTCGCCCGGGACCGTGTCCAGGTGACCGGCGACCAACAGGCGCGTCGCGTGGTGACCCGTCGTTCGAGCGACGACGTTGTCGCCGATCCGCTCGACGTCGAGATCGGGATTGCGCCCGAGGACCACCGCGACGTGGTGGGCAATCGTCGCCTCGTCGCGACTCACGGAGTCAATAGCGACCAGCGCCATCGCGTCGTCCAGTCGGCTCACGTGGCGACGCCGTGCTCACGCAGAATGTCGTTGAGGGCGACCTTGTTGTGGCGCTCCCCTTCGCTCAAGCGTCGAATGATGAGGACGCACGGCAAGAAGAACTCGCCGCCGGCGAATTCGCGTTTGCGACTTGACGATACGGCCACGCAGTAGTCAGGGACGTATCCGCGCGACACCTCTTCGCCGGTCGCGGCGTCGATCACTGGAATGGTTGGACCGAGCGCCGTGCCCACGCCGAGGACGGCGCCGCGACCTACGCGAGCACCTTCCGTAACGATGCAACGACTGCCGATGAACGCGTCATCTTCGATCACGACCGGAACCGCGTTCGCCGGCTCGAGGACGCCACCGATGCCGACGCCGCCCGAGAGGTGCACGTTGGCCCCGATCTGGGCGCAGCTGCCGACCGTGGCCCAGGTGTCGACCATCGTGTTCGGTCCGACCCACGCGCCGATATTGACGTAGCTCGGCATCAGGATCACCCCGCGACTGAGGAAACTACCCCGACGAGCCGACGCCCCGGGAACCACTCGCACGCCCCGTCGCTCGTAGTCGCGCTTCAGTTCCAATCGATCCAGGTATTCGAATGGACCTACTTCGCTTCGTTCCAGTCCGCGCAGGCGAAAGAGCAGGAGGATCGCCTTGCGGACCCATTCGTGCGCGATGACTTCACCGGTCGAGCCAATCTCGGCGACGCGCAACTGACCGTCGTCGAGTTTCGTGACGACGAGCTCGACGTCGCGGCGCGCTTCGATGTTCTCCGGCGTCATGGCCGCGATGTCGTCGTACCACTGGTTGATGCGAGTTTCGAGATCGCTCATGTCGCCATCGTACTGGCGACGATCAATCGCCCCGGAGTCTGGCGGCGGCGACGGCGAGTCGTTCGTCGCTCTGAACGACCGCCACTCGCACAAAGTTTCGTCCGTCGTCACCGTAGAGTTCACCGGGGCTGACGACGAGCGCCGAACGCTCCGCGATCTCACTGGCCAGGGACCATCCGTCGAGGCCCTCCTTCGAACACCAGAGGTAGAAGGAACCTTCGGGCATCGGCGCGTTCACGCCGAACGAGCGAAGGGCGTCGGACATCATGGTCAGGCGAGACCAGTAGCGCTCGCGTTGGTGCGCCACGTGAACGTCATCGCCGAACGCTACGGCAACGGCCGCCTGGATGGGTGCCGGCACCATGAACCCCGCGTGCTGGCGCACCGACTTGAGGAATCCGATCAAATCCTCGTCGCCGGCGTAGAAGCCGGCGCGTAGCCCGGCGAGGTTCGATCGCTTTGAGCTCGAGTGCAGCGCGAGGACGCCGTTGGAGCCGTGTTCGAGAATTGAGCGTGGCCGACCGGCCCAGGTGAACTCCGCGTAGCACTCGTCACTCGCCACCAGAACTTCGTGGCGACGACCCCACGCGGCGATTCCCTCGAGGTCATCGAGGTGCCCGGTTGGGTTCGACGGCGAGTTCGCCCACAGCACGAGAGCGCGGGCGATGTCGTCGGTATGAATCGACTCGAGGTCGAGGTGACCGTCACGAACCGCGACCGGCACCGCGCGCAGCCCAGCAAGTGTCGCTCCCATGGCGTACGTCGGATAACTGATGGCCGGATACAACACCGTGTCGCGATCGGGCGAACGAAGGTGCAGGTATCCGGCGAGGGTGCCCACGAACTCCTTGGTCCCGATGCAGGCCGCCACGTCATTGACGGGGACCACCACGCCGAATCGCCGTTCCATCCACGCCTGCGCTGACGCACGAAAGTCCGGTGATCCCTGGGAGGTCGGATAGCCACGCGCACCCGTGCCCTTGGCGAGCTCGCGGAGCACGGCGTCCGGTGGTGGGTCGATCGGCGTACCGATCGAACAGTCGATGGGTCCGCCGTCGTGGACCGACGCGAGTTTTTTTAAGACGTCCAGGCGCTCGTAGGGATACGGGGGCGGCGAGAAACTCACGCCGGCACCCGCCATTCGTTGAAGTGGGCCACGCTCACCGAATCGAGCAACACCCGCACCACCACGCTGTCATCCGTGATCGAGGTGTCGACGACCTCTCCTTCACGGTGCGCCCGCGCCAAGAGATCACCTCGGTCGAGCGGTAGGTGCAGCGTCACGACCCGGTCGTTGACCCGCAGGCGATCGCCGATCGTCGCGATCGCGGCTTCGAGGTTCTCGTGCGTCGCGGCCGAGACCCAGACGCTTCCTTCGTGCAACGCGGCCAACTCGCGAGCCCGCGAACCGGGCACGTCGGCCTTGTTGAAGACCAAGAGCTCCGGCACGTGATCCGCGTCGATCTCACGAAGCACCTCGCGCACCGCCGCGATCTGTTCTTCCGCGTGGTCGTTGGCGCCGTCGACGACGTGAACCAAGAGGTCGGCCAACTGAACCGACTTCAACGTGGACATGAAGGCTTCGACGAGGTCGTGCGGCAAGTTCGAGATGAATCCGACCGTGTCGGTGAAGAGCACCGTCTCACCACCGGAGAGTTGGCGCTGGCGCGTGCGCGGGTCGAGGGTGACGAAGAGGCGGTTCTCGACCTCCACCCCCGCGTCGGTGATCGCGTTCAGCATCGAGGACTTGCCGGCGTTCGTGTAGCCGACGAGGGTCACTTCACGATGCCGCCCGCGCGCGCGACCGTGGCGCTGCACGCTTCGGGTCCGGTCGATCTCTTTCAGTTCGCGGCGGATCGCGTGAATTCGGTTCACGAGACGACGGCGGTCGGTTTCGAGTTGGGTCTCGCCCGGTCCCCTCGTGCCGATGCCACCGGCCTGCTGGGACAATGAGCCCCCGGCGCGACGAAGGCGTGGCAGGCGGTACTGCAGGAGTGCCAATTCGACCTGCGCTTTGCCTTCGGGCGTGCGCGCGTTCTGAGCGAAGATGTCGAGGATCACCGCGGTGCGGTCGATCGCCGTTCGGCCGAGGATCTTCTCCAGGTTGCGTTGCTGGGCCGGGGACAGGTTGTGTTCGAACACGACGGTGTCGGAGTCGACGGCGAGACAGATCTCGCGCAACTCTTGCACTTTGCCGGATCCGAGGAACGTCGCGGGATCCGGCGAATCCCTTCGCTGCATGACTCTCGCGACAACGTCAGCCCCGGCCGTGTCGACGAGCAGGGCCAATTCGTTGAGTTGGTACTCGAGTTCGTCTTCGGACACGCCCGGGAATTGGACGCCCACGAGGACGATCTTCTCGCGGAACGAGCGATCGATGAGGGTGCTGGGTATATAGGTCATGCTTCAAGCCATTCGACGTTGGCCACGAATTGCACCGGACCACTCAGCGTCGCCGCGACGCCGTCCAAAGTGACACGCAGTGCGCCACCGGGATTCTCCACGGTGACGTCGATGCCGCACATCTCTTCGCGGTGGGCGACCGCGACCACGGCACACGACCCAGTGCCGCAGGCCCTCGTCCAACCGACACCGCGTTCGATCACCTTGATCGAGAGGTGCGTTTCGTCGTCCACACTCAGGAATTCGACGTTCGCGCCGTCCATGTCGGCGGAGAGACTTTCCGCCAACTCCTCGCGCATGGCGTCGGTCCATTTGGCGTCGTCGCGTACGACGACGTGGGGATTGCCCACGTACGCCACCCCGAGCGTGCCGGGCAGTGTCTCGCCGAACGTCACCTCACCCATGGCGACGCTGCCGTAGCCGGCGGTGTCGTCCATTTTCAGAGTCACCGTGCGCGTACCGGACACCGTCTCGACGTCCAGGGTGTCCCACGTGCCGTCCGTTATTCGACGGACCGCGGCCGCCAGGCAACGAATGCCGTTCCCGGACATTTCGGCGATCGAGCCGTCCGCGTTGTAGAGGACCATCGACACCACGGATCCCACTGTCGCCAGTAAGAGTCCGTCGGCACCGACACCGGTCGTACGATCACAAATCGCTTTGGCGCGGTCGGGACTCCACCACGGCGCCGTGCCGTGCTCGCTCACTTCAACGAGGAAGTCGTTCCCCGCACCGTGCCACTTCTCGAGGGATCGCAATGCCATTTCTCCTAGTCTCGCACGTACCCGTGGGGACCATTCAGCACGGCGAGCAACCGCGCCCTCGCTCTCTCGGCGTCGTCGAACCACTCGATGCGCGGGTCGCGCAAGAACCACGAGCGCTGTCGTCGGGCGAGTCGTCGGCTTTGGATAATTGCGTCTTCGACACACGCTTCCAAGTCCGCACCGTCTTCCACGTGATGCAGTAGTTCGCGATATCCGACGGCTTGGCGCGCGGTGCGACTCATGCCACCGGGCGCGCTCGCGAGCGACGTCACCTCTTCAAGAAGACCATCGTCCATCCACGATCGGAAGCGACTCGCGATGCGCAGGTCCAACTGTTCGAAGTCGCTCTGCAACGCGACTTGCACGACGCGCGTCGGTCCGTAGGTCGCGAGTCCCTCACCGTAGGAGGAGAACGGACGGCCGGCGCCGAGCGTGACCTCGAGTGCGCGAACGATCCGTCGCGCGTTGGTCGCTTCCATTCGGCTCGCCGCGAGCGGATCGAGCGCTTCGAGCTCGGCGTAGAGCGCGGGCAACTCGTCGTGCGCTCGTTCGTCGAGCAACGCCCGAACGCTCGAGAACTGTCCCGGTATCGCCAAGTCGTCCAGCACCGCACGACCGTACAGACCGGTGCCACCGACGTAGAGGACCTTATGACCCGCACGCCAGACATCCGCGGCGGCGGCGCGCGCGACCTCTTGAAACTGCGCCACCGTGAACTCTTCGCTCGGTGCGACGAGGTCGAGTAGGTGATAGCTCACCTCGCTGCGCTCGAGGCGCGTCGGTTTCGCCGTCGCTAAGTCCATGCCGCGATAGACCGTCATGGCGTCGACGCAGAGGATCTCCACTTGGTCGTGCTGTTCGAAGGCGAGCGAGTGCGCGAGCGCCGATTTTCCCGACGCCGTGGGTCCGACGAGTGCGACCGCGACGTGGTGGGTCACAAGTTGAGCAGGGGAATTCGAACCTTGTGGCGCGGGGTCCGAACGGTTGACGCGTAGTCACCCAGCAAGTGATACGGCGCCCCGTGGGTGACGTCCACCATCACGAGCGAGCCAGCGCGCACCGACTCATCGACCTGGGCGAAGTGGATCAGTTTGCCCTGTCGCGTTCGGCCCGAGAGCATGCGTTCGTTACGGCGAGACGGGCCTTCGACCAGCACCTCTTCACGCCGACCCACTCGGGCCTCGTGCTTGCGCAACGCCGAGCGGTCCAGCACTTCTTTGAGTCGCTCGAAGCGACGCTTGATCACGTCGTCCGGAATGAACTGCGACGTCATGGAAGCGCCGCGGGTTCCCTCACGGGGCGAGAAGATGAAGGTGTAGGCCGAATCGAACTCACAGGCCGCCACGACCTCGAGCGTCTCGTCGAAGTCGGCGTCACTCTCGCCGGGAAATCCCACGATCAAATCCGTCGTGACCGCGAGGTCGTGGATCGCGTCTCTCGCTTTCGCGAGTCGTTCCATGTAGCGCTCGACCTTGTAGCCGCGGCGCATCGCCTTCAACACACGGTTCGAGCCGGACTGCAACGGCAGGTGCAGCTGCGGACAGACCGTCGGCGATTCGGCCATCGCCGCGATCGTCTCCGGTCGCAGGTCCTTGGGGTGCGGACTCGTGAATCGGATCCGTTCGATCCCCTCCACCCGTGCCAACGCTCGCAACAGGTCGGCGAAGAGGGGGCTTCGCCGGGTGATGTCGCGACCGTAGGAGTTGACGTTCTGGCCGAGCACGGTGATCTCGGTGACGCCCGTGGCGGCGAGCATCTCGGCTTCGATCACGAGGTCCTCGAACGGGCGGCTGATCTCGGCGCCGCGCACCGAGGGGACGATGCAGTAGGCGCACGTGTTGTCACAGCCGGTTTGGATCGTGATCCACGCGGCGAAGGGCAGTTCGCGCACGGCGTACAGCGCCGGGGCCATGTCGCGATTCGCCTCGGGATCCGGGGCGTCTAGGATCTCGACGATCGGACCCTCGGTCCGGGCACGCGCGAGCAGGCGGGGTGCGCCGGCCAGGTTGTGCGTCCCGAAGACCACGTCGACCCAGTGGGCTCGTTCGAGGATCTGTCCGCGGTCCTTCTGGGCCATGCACCCGCCGACGGCGATCTGCATCTCGGGACGCCGCTCCTTGATCGCCTTCATCTGTCCCAGGGCGCTGTAGAGCTTCAGGTCGGCGTTCTCGCGGATCGTGCAGGTGTTGAATATCACGACGTCGGCCTCGGACTCATCCGCGGTAGCGACCATGCCCTCGGCGACCATGAGCCCGGCGAGGCGCTCGGAGTCGTGCTCGTTCATCTGACACCCGAAGGTGCGAATCGCGAATTTTTTGGGCGTTCCCACGCTTCAAGCCTACTGAACGAGGGTCGGTTTCGAATTGGCCGCGTCGTAGGTGACACCAGCGCCGGCGATCACGACGCAGACCATTCCGACGAGGTCCCACGGGTGAATGCTCTGGCTGAGCACGATCAGTCCAATGGCGAACGCTACCGCCGGATCGAGCGCGAACAACACTCCCGCCGTCGACGGCTTCAATCGCCGCAGCGCCTGGATTTCACATCCGAAGCCCAGCACGATCGCCATCACCGCGACCAGCGCCAGTCGGGCGAGCGTCGTCGGATGGGCGAGCACGAAGTGCGACGAGCCAATCGTCATGGGCAAGGTGACGAGCGCGGCGATCGACATGGAGACCGCGAGACCACCGAAGCCCTCGGCCTGTCCCCCGACGCGGTGCGCGGCGAACACGTAGGCCGCCCAACCAACTCCGGAGCCGGCGGCGAAGAGGATCCCCTCGTAATTCAGTCCGGCCCCGGGACGCGCGATCGCCAATACGCCGAGACCGGCCAAGACCACGAACACGAAGTGACGCGCCGATCGCTTCCCGAGCGCCGACACCATGAATGGACCGAGGTACTCGATGGCCACGGCCGCTCCCAACGGAATCCTCGCGATCGCCTGATAGAAGCATTGGTTCATGAACGCGACCGAGACGCCGAGGGCCAGGGCTCCCAGCCACTGTTGTCGGGTCCACGAACGAAGATGCGGTCGCGTGAACGCCATTAAGACGATCGCCCCGAGAAAGAAACGCCAGGCGCTCGTCGCCGACGGTCCGATCTGACCGAAGACGTGGGTCACGATCGCCGCGGACCATTGGATCAGGGAAGCGCCGAGCAACATGTACCCGGCACCGCTCACTGCTTGAGGCTTCGAGCGTGCCTCCAGACTCAATTCGTCACCAGGCCGCAGCGGTCGGCCTCGAGGACGTGCACGACGGCGGCGATGCCGCTCTCGTGAAGGAACTCTCGTGCGCCACTGGCGACGCCCTCAGCCTTGTCGCGCGTCGCCAGTCCCAGCATCGTCGAACCGGCGCCCGACCAACACGATCCCGACGCGCCACTCTCGCGCAGTGCGACGAGCAGGGGCTGAGCGAAGGGCAAGAGACTCATCCGGTACGGCTGGTGCAAGAGATCGTCCATTGATCCCGGGACCCATTGATCGTGATCGGCGAGACCGGCGAGCAAGAGACCCATCGCACTCAGGTTGCGCGTCGCGTCGGCGAAGGCAACGCGATCGGGCAGCACGCGTCGCGCGTCGTCGGTCGAGAGTTCCTCGTCCGGGATCACGACGATGAATCGCCATTCGTCATCCAGCGCGAGACAGCGGGCCGCGACGTCGTGTTCGTTGGAACGCGCCACCACCAGGCCGCCGAGCAATGACGCCGCCGCGTTCTCGGCGTGCCCGTCGATGCGCGCGCCGATCGCCAGCGGGTCGACGGACCCCGCCACGACGGCCGCGGCCACGGCCAAGGCGGCGGACGATCCAAGACCGCGCGACAAGGGGATCTCTGACTTGACGTGCAGTGCGAACCGGGAATGTCCGAGCACTTCTGTGGCCACGCGAGCGCCGAGGTTTCGCTCGTCGTCGAATTGACCCGCGCCGCAACCTTCACTCGATATCGAGAACTCGTCGGCCGCGTCGAGGGTGACTTCGAGGTAGAGCGGCAAGGCGATCGCCAGGGCGTCGAAACCCGGCCCGAGGTTGGCCGAACTGGCGGGAACGCGCGCGAACATGGCTTTACAGTATGCGGTGCCAGAGCGTGGGCGCGGCGACCGAACGAAGTGCGATGAGCGCGACGGGCTTCTCGATGCTGTGGACCTCGATCCATCCCACGACCTCGCCGCGGTGAATCGTGCTGCCGAGGTGTCGCAGTCGTACGTGCAACGGATGGCCGTTGTGCTGATCCCACCAGAACACGTGACTCTCGTGCGCGAGTCCGAAGGGCACCACGTCCTTACCGAACCCGATCGTTCCGAGTACCGCACCCTTCTGGAAGGTAACGTCGACCTGGCTCGTCTCGGCCGAGGCGGCCAACGCGAACGCCGCTTGTCCGGCCGTCGCGAGCACGTCGCCACCACGTTGGCCGAGTACGACCGCGTACACGAGGTGACGTCGACCATTGAGGCGATAGGCCACGGCCATCACGTCACATCCGCCGGCCGCGGACGTCCGTCCCGACTTGACGCCCACGACGTCGTTGACGCCGACCAGCGGCGTGAACGAGTTGACGAAGCCGGCGACCGGTAGGTCGACCACGGATTGATCGACGATCGACCGCACGAGGGGCGAGCGCATCAGAACCGTCGCCAGTTTCGCTTGGTCGAGCGCCGTCGAGACGGACTTCGCCGAGACGCCCGTGTCGTCGGCGTAGCGGGTGTTACGCAGTCCCAACGACTTCGCGGTCGCGTTCATTCGGGCCACGAAGTCCTTGGGGGTCGCCGAGACCATGGCGGCGAGGATGTCGGCGTAGTTGGCGGCTGAGTGCACGAGCATGCCGTTGAGCAGGTCGATCTCGCACAGTTGTTCGCCGGCGGTGACGATGACGGCCGAGTCGTCCTGCGACTTGTCCTCTTGGTAACTGAGGACGTCATTTGGGGTCACGACGACACACGGGCCCGTTTCACCGATCGACAGCGGGAAGCGCTTCAGCGCCACGTACACCGTCATCATCTTGGTCAGGCTCGCGATTGGAACCACCCTTTCGTGCCAGACGCGCGTGATACCGAGGGCGGGCACGTCGAGCGCCGCACTCCCCTGACTCGGCCACGCCAGCGGCGGCGGCGTGTAATCGAAACTGTTGTAGGACTTCAAGGAGAGATGGATGCTGGGTCGTTCGTGCAAGAACGGCAACTGCATCGACACGATGATGGCGCCGGCGACGACGGCGCCGAGGGCGAGTGAGAAGAAGCGAGTGACGAGGCCGCGCAGGGCCGGACGGCGAGACGATCTTCTGGTCACGAACTACAACGAGGTCTGTTCGTCGTACTCTTCGGGCGTCACGAGCACTTTGCGGGCCTTCGATCCGTCGCCCGCGGCCACGATGCCTTCTTGCTCGAGTTCGTCCATTATGCGACCGGCCCTCGCGAAACCAACCCGCAGTTTGCGCTGCAACATCGACGTCGATCCGGACTGGGTTCGGATGATCAGTTCGCGCGCTTGCGCGAGGACTTCGTCGTCGTCGTCACTCGATCCCCCGCCCATCGATCCGCCGCGGGCCGCCCGCACGTCCAGCGCGATCACGTTCTCGCGACGTCCACCCTGGGCGCGCCACGCTTCGACGACTCGATGCACCTCGCTTTCCGAGACCCACGGCGCCTGCAGGCGTCGCGCGACGTTCGATGACGCGGTCACTAACAACATGTCGCCCTTGCCGATGAGACGCTCAGCGCCCGCCTGGTCGAGGATGACCCGACTGTCCGCCAGCGACGAGACCGCGAAAGCGATGCGGCTCGGGATATTCGCTTTGATGACACCCGTGATCACGTCGACGCTCGGACGTTGCGTCGCGAGCACGAGGTGGATACCCACCGCGCGGGCCATCTGGGCGATGCGTACGACCGACTCCTCGACGTCGCGCGCCGCCACCAACATGAGGT